>Ga0316189_10004893_pt1 | contig 12838 bp, 11 predicted proteins | sample LowCovwburrow_MG_FD_204930 | JGI IMG/M metagenome (GOLD analysis project Ga0316189, IMG submission 204930) | Coastal sediment microbial communities from Maine, United States - Lowes Cove worm burrow | ecosystem: Environmental > Aquatic > Marine > Coastal > Sediment | place: USA: Maine... | reverse complement strand
TGGGTGATAATTTTTGTCCGGATAATGGAGCACTGATTTGTCGACCCTGCCAGATGAGTTGGAGATTTCGGTCTGGCGAGGAGCCGGGACATCCGGCCGGTTCGAGGATTTCAGGGTTCCAGCCCAGGAGAACCAGACTATTCTGGATGTGGTCTCGTGGATTCAGCAGAATCTCGACCCGACGCTCTCGTATCGATATGCCTGCCGTGTCGGCATGTGCGGCTCCTGCGCCATGATGGTCAATGGGGTGCCGCGCTGGACCTGCCGTACCCACATCAAGGTAGCGCTAGAGGCTGGCAAGGTCAGTATTGCCCCGCTGCGCAATCTGCCGGTCATCAAGGACCTGGTAACAGACATGGACCCGTTCTTTGACAAATGGGTCGCAGCCGAAGGGGTGCATCATCCGACACGGTCGCGTGACGACGAGATTGAACGGATAGACCCTGAAGACAGTGCGCGGCTGGAGGCCAACAAGGGCATCGAATGCATCAATTGCTCGGTCTGCTATGCGGCCTGCGATACGGTTGCCGGCAATGCGGACTATCTTGGCCCGGCCGCCTTGCTGCGGGCATGGACGCTGTACAATGATGCCAAGGATGCCGACAAGCTCAACATCCTCGATGCGGTGTCGGGAGAAGGCGGCTGCCATAACTGCCACAGCCAGGGAAGCTGCAGCCAGTTCTGTCCCAATGGGTTGAACCCGATGGCAGCGATTGCCGGATTGAAACGGGCATCGGCGGTCTCCTTTTTCAAGGGGAGGAAATAGCATGCTGACTGTCAGGCTCTACATGCTGCAGCGCATCACGGCGCTGCTGATGGCGCCACTGGTGCTGGGACACCTTGCGGTGATGATTTATGCAGTGCAGGGCGGACTGTCCGCGGCAGAAATCCTGGGTCGCACACAAGGCAGCATTGCGTGGCTGCTGTTTTATGGCGGGTTTGTCATTGCGGTTTCCGTTCACGCAGCCATCGGCTTGCGGGTCATCGTGCATGAAACCCTTGGCCTGAAAGGCACGCTGCTTGAGGTGATCACCTGGGCAGTGGCAGCGGGCCTGTTGGGGTTCGGCTTGCGCGCGGTGATGGCGGTGACGGTGTCATGATACGCCCGCATCGCAGCCATCCGCTCTGGTACGCATTCATCCTGCATCGCATTTCCGGCCTTGTGCTGGCGCTGTTCCTGCCGGTGCATTTCTACATGCTGGCATTGGCCCTGACCGCGCCGGAGCGTCTGGACGGGTTGTTCGTGTGGAGCGAAATGTTCATCGTGAAGGTTGCCGAATTCGGGCTGGTTTTCCTGCTGGCGGTACACATGTTTGGCGGCCTGCGACTGATGGCGATGGAATGGCTGCCGTGGTCCGACAGTCAGAAAAGCCTCGCGGCCGGGGCTGCCGCTGTCGCGCTGCTGATTTCCGGCGTGTTTTTTCTAAGGGCGATATAATCATGATGCCTGCCAGCTCAATTGAACGACATGACACAGACATCCTGATCCTCGGCACGGGTGGTGCCGGGATGTTTGCGGCATTGCATGCGCAACAGCGCGCAGCGCCTGGAACCAGGATTACCATTGCGGTGAAGGGCCTGATCGGAAAATGCGGCTGCACCCGGATGGTGCAGGGCGGATACAATGTGGCGCTTGGCGGCGGCGACACCATCGAGCGCCATTTCATGGACACCATCAATGGCGGCAAGTGGCTGCCCGATCAGGATATGGCCTGGAAACTGTGCGAGCAGGCGGTGGTCCGGATTCGCGAACTGGAAAATGAAGTCGGCTGCTTCTTTGATCGTAATTCCGACGGCACGCTGCACCAGAAGGCCTTTGCCGGGCAAACTGCTGACCGGACGGTTCACAAGGGCGATCTGACCGGTATTGAAATCATCAACCGCCTGATGGAACAGGTGCTCAGCCGGCCGGTGGAAAAACTGCAGGAACATCGCGCGATCGGCCTGATACCGACAAAGGACGGCTCGGCACTGGCCGGTGTTCTGTTCATTGACATGCGCACCGGGAAGTTCCGGTTTGTGCGCGCCAAGACGGTGATGATGGGGACAGGCGGCGGGCCGACCATGTACAAGTATCACACCGCGTCGGGCGACAAGACCATGGACGGCCTGGCCATGGCGTTGCGCGTCGGGCTACCGTTGCGCGACATGGAAATGGTGCAGTTCCATCCGACCGGCCTGCTGGCAGGTGATCATACCAAGATGACCGGGACGGTTCTGGAGGAAGGCTTGCGCGGTGCGGGCGGGCGTCTGCTGAACGGTGCCGAGCAGCGCTTCATGTTTGATTATGACCCGCTTGGCGAACGCGCTACCCGTGATGTGGTCAGCCGGGGCATTTACGCGGAGATGCGCAAGAACAATTCATCCACGCACGGCGGCGTGTATATTTCGATGGCTCACCTGGGCCCGGACAATGTGCGCGAGAAGTTCAAGGGCATGGTGAAGCGCTGCGAGGACAGCGGTTTCGACCTGGCGGCAGGGCTGGTCGAGGTGGTGCCAACCGCGCACTATTTCATGGGCGGTGTTGTTGTGGACCCGGATACACGGACCGAACTGGAAGGACTTTATGTTGCCGGCGAAGACGCCGGCGGTGCGCACGGGTCTAACCGGCTGGGCGGAAACGGTGTCGCCAATTCAACCGTCTATGGCGGTGTGGCAGGTGATGTGATGGCGGCCGATATAACCAGGATGAGGACACTGCGTGACCCTGATGAAGACGTACTCGATGCCGAAATTGAACGCGCGCAACGGCCCTTGTCCCACAGTCCCGGTAATGTGCAGCGGCTTCGCACTGCGTTGCAGGATGCCATGTGGGATGATGTCGGCGTGCTGCGAACAGCAACCGGCATGAAACGCGCCATTGGCCGGATTGCAGAGATCAGGTCGGAACTGGGAGAAACCGGCGTCGCGCCGGATAATCTGGCATTCAACCTGACCTGGCATGACTGGCTGAACATGGCGAGCCTTTGTGAGGTGTCGGAAGTGATCGCCAAGGCGGGGCTGGCGCGCGAAAACTCCCGCGGTGCCCATTACCGCGAGGATTTCCCCGATAGCGGGCCGATGGAAAGCTCGTACTTCACCGTCGCGCGGATGCAGGGCGGAAAACTAGATGTGGCTCGCGAGGCTGTTCAGTTTACCATCGTCAGGCCCGGCGAAACCATATTGCCTGCCGGCGAACCCGAAACACTGCTGGAGGCTGCGCAATGATCCCGATTGACCTGATACAGGAAACCGCTGAAACCCTGATGGACAAGGCGGCCATCGAGATTCCGGATGACTATCTGGAAGGCCTGAAGGCGGCGGCCGATGTCGAGGACGGTGATCTGTCATCCTTTGTGCTGCAGGCGATGCTGGAAAACTACCAGGCGGCCAAGGAAGACCGCCGCGCCATGTGCGGCGATACCGGGACACCGCGCTGGTACGTGAAAATGGGCAATGAAACCCAGATTGAAGGCGGTCCGATTGCGCTGGAGGCGGCGCTGCGGCGCGCAACTGCGAACGCCACCAACGGCGTGCCCTTGCGCCCCAATCGCGTGCACCCGCTGTGGCGCACGGACCATGACAACAATGTCGGTATCGGCGCGCCCGAGATCGAATATGGCTATGAGCCGGGCGGTGAATGGATCGACCTGATCACGGTGCACAAGGGCGGCCTTTTCGGTACGGATTACCGCATGCTGTTTCCGTCTGACGGTGTTCAGGGGATCAAGCGGTTTTTCCTCGATAGCCTGGTATCCTTCGGAAAACGCGGGCTGGCCTGCCAGCCGGCCATTATCGGCATCGGGCTCGGCGGCTGCAAGGACACCTGCATGGTTCTTGGCAAACGGGCTGCCTGCCTGCGCACCGTGGGAGACAGGAACACGGACCCGAAGATCGCCGCGCTGGAACTGGAATTTACCGAACTGGGCAATTCCATCGGCATGGGCGCGATGGGGTTTGTCGGCAAGTCGATGGTCATCGATACCCATATCGAGGTGGGCTATTGCCATACCGGCGGCATGCAGATGTCCGTGCATGCGTTTTGCCTGTCGTCGCGCCGGGCTGTTGCGCGGGTTTTTGCAGACGGGCGTGTGGAACACCGCACCGACCCTGAATGGTTCACTGATTATCAACGCCGGGAGACTGTGGAATGGGAAATGCCCGCAAGCCACGAGAAATCCGCCTGAGCACCAGGCCGACTGCGGAAGCTTTGGCCGAGTTGCGACTGGGTGACATCGTCTACCTGGACGGGCTGATGTATACGGCGCGCGAAGGTGTCTATATGCGCGCGCTGGAGGACAGGGCCAATATTCCGATGGACCTGCCGGCTGAAAGTGCAACCAATTTTCATTGCTCGCCTGCCGCACGGATCAATCCGGACGGCAGCTTCGAAATGGGAGCGGTCACCGCGACCGCATCGTTCCGGTTTGCCAAATGGTTGCCGGAATGGCTGGCCAAGTCCGGTGCCAAGCTGATCATCGGCAAGGGCGGCATGAGCAGCAAGGATTACAAAAGCTATTTTGTGCCCAACGGTGCCATCTATCTGAGCACTGTCGGCTATGGCACAGGTGCCTTGCTGGGCCGTGGGGTGGAAAGCGTCGAGGCCGTGCACTGGAACGAGGAGCTCGGTCTGGCGCAGGCCATGTGGGTGATCCGCTGCAACAGGATGGGCCCGTTTATCGTTGCTTCCGACCTGGAGGGCAATTGCCTGTTCGAACGCGAAAACGAGCGCATCTCCAAAAACCTGCACAAGGCCTATGAGGGCACCAAGCCTGCAATACTGAAACGGTTTGGCGAAACCGACGACAAGAGCGACGAACTGATCGGTTGATCATGCGGTTCGTCTTGTCGCCGCGGCCAAGCTTTCTGGACGCCGCGTCTGCCTGACGCGAGCATAACTGTACAAACCTTCCCAAACTTGAGACAAAGCAAAGGACTGATTTATGTCATCTCATGATTCCGATACTCCCTGGGCCGACATTAACAGTGGTGTCCTGCGCCACGCGATCCCGGTCGATCAGCTGGGTACCGCGACCATCTCTCCCGACGGTGATTTCGAAGCCGGCTCCAATGCCTCGTTCACGCTGACCTACATAGCGGGCCTGTTCGGTATCGATGATTCCGGCAGCCTGCGTGTCTGTTTCCGCTTCGCGTCGGACCAGAGCAACCCGCAGTTCGATGATCCCGAGGGTGCCAACTACACCAGGGTCGAGGCCTCGAACGGCGCCATCCTGCAGGTCCGCTGGGACCCCAAAGGCAATGTGCGCCCGTGGGACCGCACGCTGTGGATCAAGGTCGTCAAAGGCTACCTGACCGAAGGCGATACGATTACCATCCGGTTTGGCGTGACAGATCATGGCGGCCCCGGCATGCGCCTGCAGACCTTCTGCGAAGACACCTATGAATTCAGGGTGCTGGTGGACCCGATTGCCACCTTCAACTTCCAGCCGCTGCCCGTGCAACCGATGATTGCCATCGTTCCAGGTGCGCCGGAACGGTTCGTGGCGGTATTGCCGACGCGCCGGCGCGTGAACCAGGAATTCGCGTTGAAACTCAAGGGCGAAGACAAGTGGGGCAATCCGTCGGACAAGTGCGACACGCGACTGAACATCGAGGTCGATGGCGCAATCAACGGTCTCCCGCAATCGGTGCATCTCAAACCGGGTGAATTCAAGCTCGAGATCCCGGGCCTGAGTGTGTCCGGGCCCGGCCGGGTTTCCGTGCGACTTGTGGACGATAGCGGAAACTGTGTCGCCAGTTCGAACCCGCTTGTGGTTGAGGACACGGAACTGGTGCATTTCTGGGGCGATATGCACGGACAGACCGAAGAGACCATCGGCACCGGATCAGCGGACCGGTATTTCACGTTTGCCCGCGAACTGGCATTCGTGGATGCCTGTGCTCACCAGGGCAACGACTTTCAGATTACCGACCAGTTCTGGGCTGAACTGAATGCGCTGACCGCAAAACACGATGCGCCGGGTACATTCGTTGCGCTTCCCGGGTATGAATGGTCCGGCAACACATCGCTTGGCGGTGACCGCAACGTTTTCTTCCCAACCGATTATCGGGTGATTCGTCGCTCGTCGCACGCGCTCATCGAGGGTGGCGATGTTGACGGAACCGACGCACTGACCTGCCGGAAGCTGTTCGAGGATCTGGCAGAGAACAAGGAGTGGGATGTGGTCATGTACGCCCACTGCGGCGGACGTTATGCCGATATTTCGGTCGCCCATGATGGCCGGTTTGAAAAATCTGTTGAAGTGCATTCATCCTGGGGCAGCTTTGAATGGTTACTGCATGATGCCTTCAAGCTGGGTTATCGCGTTGGCGTAGTCACCAACTCGGACGGCCACAAGGGACGTCCCGGTGCAAGTTACCCGGGTGCCGGCAAGTTCGGTGCCATTGGCGGCCTGACCTGCTTCCTGCTGGACAGTCTGGATCGAAACAGCCTGCTGGACTGCATGCGCAAGCGCCGGCACTATGGCAGCACCGGTGGCGCAAACGGCCGGATTATCATTGATGTGGAAGCAACGTTCAGCGAGGCCGGCACGTTGTACCACGATGATCCGGCGCTGTTTGACACTGCCGAGAGTACGGTTTCCAGCAAGGCCCTGATGGGCGATATCGTGCATTTGCCGTCAGGTGAAATGGAGCTCAGTGTCGCGCTGGAAACCACGTCACCGATTGAACGTGTCGATATCTTCAACGGCGTTGACCTGATTGAAACCGTGCGGCCATACGAAGACGTTGATCTGGGCGCGCGCATCCGGGTTCTTTGGGAAGGCGCGGAATATCGCGGCCGATTCCGCGAAGTGATCTGGGACGGCAGCGCCGAGATTTCCGGAAACAATGTTACGGGCTGTGCCCCGATCAACTTCCTGAACCGTGACAAGACGCTTGATCGCGACGGTAATGTCGTGTCCTGGAAGGCGTTGACAACCGGCAACTCAGGTGGCTTCGAGCTGGTCCTCGAGACTGCGCAAGACGGTATGCTGAAACTCGACACGCCGCTGATCAGGTTTGAGAAAGCCGTTTCAGAAATCGGACTGGAAGACACGGTCCATGACGCCTCGGGCGAGCTTCCGCGTTTTGTGAAGGTTTATCGGCTGCCGGACGAGAACGATCACCGCAGCTTCAGGTTCAGTCGCAAGATTGACCTGAAAGAGGCAGGCGACAACCCGATCTACGTGCGCCTGACGCAGGAAGACGGCACCCGTGCCTGGACAAGTCCGATCTATGTGTACCGATAGCCAGAGTGGAGTTGCCAAAACATCGTGAAAGGTTACGCCGACCCGCCCGGAAATTTGCCGGGTAACGGGGCGCCAGCGGCCACGGCCTTCAGCAACTTGGCGTGCACTTCATCTATGACACGTGCCTTGGCATTGTCGTCGCGGCTGACCAGGCCAAGTTGACGGACCGGTGCATCTGGTCCCAGGGACAGCTGTTTCAGGGGGAGGCGGTTGATTGCCGGAACACAGCTTCTCGGCGCAATGGACACACCCAGGTTGCAGGAAACCATATTGGAAATGGCCTCCAGCCCTTCCAGTTCCATGGTGTCGGATACGTCGATCTTCTGGCTCTGCAGCCATTTCTCGATGATCATGCCGACGACCGCATTCCTGGAAAAACGAATGAACGGGTTGGTCTTCAGCAGGTGAACCGGGTCGTCGCTGTCAGTCGAGGTGGAGGCCAGAAGCTGCATCGGTTCGCTGGCGATATGGTTCCAGTTCAGCCGGCGCGGCAACAGGTTGGGTTTTGAGATGATGGCCGCGTCCAGATTGCCCCGTTCGACCTGGTGCAGAAGCTCGTTGGTCAATCCGGGCTGCACTGACACATGCAATTCGAGATACTCTTCCTTGAGCATTGAAATGGCAATCGGGGCAAGGCCCATCAGGCTGGTCGGCACTACCCCGAGCATCAGTTTGCCGCGTAGCCCGTCATCGCCCAGAACCGACGGCACCAGCGCATCATAGGCAGCGACGACCTCGCGTGCCTTGTTGACCAGTGCCCGGCCGGTGGGGGTCAGCACAGGCGTGCGCCTGGTCCTGTCAAAAATCGCCAGGCCCCATTCCACTTCCAGGGTCTTCATCTGCTGACTGACGGCCGCATGGGTCACGAAAACAGCATCTGCGGCCGCGCTGAAGGTGCCGTTTTCCTCGACTGCAATCAGCGTTCTTAATACGCGAATAGACATGCCGTCTACTTGACGTAATTTTTTCTTTCAGTCCATGTTATTTTTTGTCACTTTGTGCAACGCTGACTTAATCATATGTTTTCTCAACAATAATGGGCTTGCCAGATTGGCTGCCTGCAACAACGATAGCCGTGAAGTTCAATTCATGGCGCCAAGAGGGAGAGATTAATGAAATTCGTCAAAGCTGCTTTTGTCGGGGCCGTAGCCCTTGGGATCACAGCAACTGCGGCTCTGGCCGAGTATCCTGAACGTCCGATCAACATGGTCATTCCCTATGGTGCAGGCGGTGCAACCGATATCTCCGCGCGTACCATCGCCGAGCCGCTTGGATCCGCTGTCGGCAAACCGCTGGTGATGTCGAACATCACCGGGGCCGGTGGTGCCACCGGATCCGTCGCCGTGCAGAATGCCAAGGCTGACGGCTACACGATGCTGTTTGCACGGGTTGGTTCGCACTCGGTCAATCCGGCGATGAAAGCAACCTTGCCCTACACGCTGGATGATTTTCGCTTTGTGACCGTATACGAAATCAATCCGGTGGCCTGTGCGGTAACGCCGGCGTCAGGCATCAAGTCGATGGACGAACTCATTGCCAAGGTAAGGGCCGGTGGTGTTGCCTACAGTTCATCGGGTGTCGGGTCCCTGCTGCACATTGCAGCCGCCATGGTGCTGAAGGAATTCGGTATTGAAGATCCGCTCAAGGCGGCAACCCATATTCCACAAAAGGGCGGTGGTGCCGCAGCAACAGCGGTGCTGACCGGCACAGCGACATTCATATGCACCAACTCATCAGCCCTGGCCAGTTTTGTATCCAACGGCCAACTGGTGCCCCTGATGGTTACCACAGCCAAACCGGTGGCGGGATTTGATGCGCCAACGGCCGCTGACCTCGGCAAACCGGCTCTGCATCAGCTGGTTGGCTGGACAGGCATCGCCGGTCCTGCAGGCCTGCCGGATGACGTGGCTGCCAAGTGGGGGGAATGGATGGCGACGGCCACGGCGGACGAAGGATTTCGCAGCAAGATGGAAGCGCGCGGCTCGATCATTGAACTGATGGACCCGAAACAGGCCAATGAGTTCATCCAGGGTCAATACAAGGTCTTCCGTGCCCTTGTGGATGAACTGGGTATGAGAATCGAGGGCTAAGACTCCTCCGTATCAAGCCCACAAAGGCGCCGGACCCGATAACAGGTCCGGCGCTTTTTCAAAACCGGAGGCGGCAATGGAAGACAGAAATATCCAGATTCAGCTCGGGGCCGGAGCCATCGTAGCGTCTGTCTTCTTGATCGTTGTCGCAATCCCCGTGTGGGTTTCCAGTCCAAGCAATGTTCCTAACATTATTCTATCGCCGTTGTTCTGGCCCAATGTTCTGGCGGCAATCACCGCCCTGATTGGCGCCGGCATGATCGTGACATCGATTGCCCGGCCCGGCCCGGAAACGTCATCCGACACTGCAGATGCCGACCGGCAAGGCGCTTTTAAACGTCTCGCAATAATGGCCGTCATCATGGCGGCTTGCATGCTGGCCATGCCAGTGGTTGGCCTGGTCTGGACCGCCATGGCGACTTTCGTTGCCACCGGGTTTCTGGTGAAGACCACGCATCCGCGAACCGTTGTGATCTGCGCTGTCCTGGTGCCACTGTTCCTGTATGTTTTCTTTGCCCATGTTGCCGGAGTGGCGATCCCGCAAGGTGACTTTGTGAGGTTGCCATGAGCTTTGTCGACAGCGTCCTCGCCGGTCTGCAGCTCGTCGGCCACCTGGAAGCATTTCTGGCGCTGGCGATCGGGGTTGCCGTCGGTGTGATCGGTGGTGCAATCCCGGGCCTGTCTGCCACGATGGCGGTTGCCCTGACCTTGCCGTTCACATTTTCGATGACCCCCATTACCGGGATACTGTTGCTGCTCGGAGTTTATAAAGGGGGTATTTTCGGCGGGTCGATTCCGGCAATTCTGATCAAGACACCGGGCACGCCGGCGTCATCGGCAACCGTACTTGACGGGTATCCGATGGCCGAGAAAGGCCAGGCCGGCAAGGCGTTGGGCATGGCGCTCTGGGCTTCGTGCACGGCAGACGTGGTCAGTAACCTTTCGCTGATCTTTTTTGCCGGGTTCCTGGCGTCGTTCGCACTGAGCTTCGGGCCGCCCGAGTTCTTCACGCTGATGCTGTTTTCGCTGACCATTATCGCAGGGGTCTCCGGTGAAAGCCTGTTGCGTGGTGCGTTGTCGGCGATGTTGGGACTGCTGTTGGCCACGGTCGGGCTGGATCTTATCTATGGCACCAACCGTTTTACCTTCGGCAATCCAAACATGATGGGTGGATTGAACTTTATCGCTGTTCTGATTGGCCTGTTCGCGATCCCCGAAATTCTGAGCATGGTCTGGAACCCCGCCTCGCATGACGGGGCGACCCGCGGTCTTGGCAAGGACCGTATTACCTTTCAGGAATACAAAAGCTCATTCAAGTCGATTATTCGCGGCAGTTTTATCGGTGTGTTCCTGGGGTCCATTCCCGGCATCGGGGCAGCACCTGCGGCATTTCTTTCGTACTCGGAAGCACGCCGCAAGTCACCCAACCGGGAGAACTTCGGCAAGGGCGAGATCGAAGGCGTTGCTGCATCGGAGGCGGGCAATAATGGTGTCGCGGGCGCAACCCTGATTCCGCTTCTGGCGCTGGGTGTACCCGGTGATGTGATCACCGCCATCATCATGGGGGCATTCATGATCCACGGGCTGCAACCTGGCCCGATGATGTTCATCCTGAATGTTGATATCATCTACGGGCTGTTCATCGGACTGATCGTGAGTTCGGTGTTTCTGTTCTTCATCGGTTCGGTTGCCATCCGGGGCTTCAAATACGTGGCCGACATCCCGCGCGGGGTGCTGTTTCCGGCCGTGCTGATCCTGTGCATCTATGGTGTATTCGCGGTCAACAACAACATCTTCGATGTTGGAGTGATGTTCTTCATGGGCTGGGTTGGATTCGTGATGATGCGGTACAAGGTGCCGGCGGCGCCGTTTCTGATTGCCTTTATCCTGGGTCCGCTGCTGGAGGACAATTTCCGCCAGGCCATGCTGATGTCGGGCAGTTCCGGATGGATACTCTTCCGCGGGCCCATTACCTGGTTTTTCTGGACCCTGACGGCCATCACGGTGATTGCAATTGTGCGGGCTGGCATCAAGGCCACCCGGCATGGAAAAACCGCACAGACCTGAAGTAGAACATGAACTATTTTCAGCCTCGACTTGAGGTAAATCCACTGCAGATGCCGGATCAGTGCCGGCGGGATCGAGGAGAACCAGTATGAGAGGGGCTGACCTTCTGGTGCAGACGCTTGCAGCTGCCGGTGTGACCAGGATTTTTTCGCTGTCGGGCAATCAGATCATGCCGGTCTATGACGCGTGTGTTGATGCCCGGATAGAGATTGTGCACACCCGGCACGAAGCCGCGTGCGTGTTCATGGCGGATGCCTGGGCGCAGTTGACCGGGCAGGTGGGCATTTGCATGGTGACGGCAGCCCCTGGGGCTGCAAACGCATTGGGGCCATTGTACACGGCCCGGCAGTCCGAAAGCCCGGTGGTTTTTCTGACTGGTGATTCTCCACTGGCCCAAGATGGTCATGGTGCGTTTCAGGAGCTGGACCAGGTGTCGATGACCGCGCCGTTGACCAAGCTGTCTTTCCGGGCAACTTCGGCTGCCACGCTGGGACAGGACATGGCACGGGCGATCAGCACTGCAATGTCCGGTCGCCCGGGACCTGTGCACGTGGCGTTGCCTTTCGATGTTGTCGAGGGTGATGCGTCCGGCGCGCTGGTGCCGTCAGCGGCCGCGCTGTCTCCTGTGGTTCGTGCGCTTGGTGATGAAGACGCAAACCGTGTCTCCGACTTTCTGGCGGCAGCCGTGCGGCCGCTGGTTCTGTGTGGACCGGCGTTGAACTCCACCCGGTATGGTGAGCGGCTATCCGCCCTGGCCGATGCAACAGATGCACCGGTTGTGGTCATGGAAAGCCCGCGCGGTCTGAAAGACCCGTCGCTGGGGGATTTTGCAAAAGCCCTGGCCAGGGCGGACCTGATTGTCAGCCTCGGCAAGCCGGTGAACTTCACACTTGGATTCGGGGCTACGGGTGTGTGCTCACCGACATGCAAGTGGATCGTGATTGACGCTGAAGCAGGTGAGCGCAACCGGGCGGAGTTGAACCTCGCTGATCGCCTTGTGCTTGCACTTGATGCAGATCCTCAGGCAGCAGCGGCCAGCCTGACCGGGCAGGGCAATGGCAATGGCAGCCGTGCTGCCTGGCGGGACGAAGTGGCCGGCACCATTGCTGCACGCAGCTATTCAACAGGGGCCATGGCTCGTGCTGACAGAATAACACCGGCAGTACTGTGTGCCGCTGTTCAACGCCAGGTCGACAGCGTTCCCGAAAGTGTCGTGATCAGCGATGGCGGTGAATTCGGGCAGTGGTCGCAGGCTGTCACGCATTCAACCCACCGAGTTATCAATGGACCGTCAGGCGCCATTGGTGGCGCGCTGTGCTATGGCGTCGCCGCAAAACTTGCCAAACCGGACGCCAGTGTTTTTGCCTTGATGGGCGACGGAACGGTTGGGTTTCATTTTGCCGAGTTTGAGACAGCGATGCGCGAGAATACCCCTTTTGTCGTGGTGAT
>Ga0316189_10004892_pt1 | contig 12838 bp, 9 predicted proteins | sample LowCovwburrow_MG_FD_204930 | JGI IMG/M metagenome (GOLD analysis project Ga0316189, IMG submission 204930) | Coastal sediment microbial communities from Maine, United States - Lowes Cove worm burrow | ecosystem: Environmental > Aquatic > Marine > Coastal > Sediment | place: USA: Maine... | reverse complement strand
CCTCCGCATACTTCAATCCGAGACAGTTGGCCAGCTCCAGGGCCGCCGTTCGGCTGGTATCCGGTATAGGCACCACTACTTCTATGTCATGATCGGGCCAGACCCGCTGAATTTTCCGGGCCAACCTGTCCCCCATACGCGACCGGGCCTTGTGGACGAATATGTCGTCAATAACCGAGTCTGGACGGGCAAAATATACGAACTCGAAAATGCAGGGGGAGCGGATCGGGTTGGCGGCACACTGAAAAGTGTACAGCTTCCCCTCCATGTCGATGAATACTGCCTCGCCGGGTTCCAGATCCCGAATTCGCTCGAATCCCTGCGCAGCCAGCGCGACACTTTCGGACGCTATCATATACTCGGTCCCCCGTGTCGCCTCGCGCCGGCCAAAGACAATGGGGCGAATCCCGAAGGGGTCGCGGAAGCCCAGCAGACCATAGCCGGTGATCATAGCAACGGCTGCGTAGCCGCCACGGCAGCGCCGATGCACCGCCGCTACCGCCTGGAAAACGTCCTGAGAAACGATGCGCATCTTTCTCAGCGACTGCAATTCGTGGGCAAATACGTTGAGCAGGATCTCCGAGTCAGAGGAGGTGTTAATGTGGCGCAGGTCTTCCCGGTACAGATCCTGTTTCAACTCATCGGCATTGGTCAGGTTGCCATTGTGCGCCAGGGTAATGCCGTAGGGCGAGTTGACGTAGAACGGTTGGGCCTCGGCGGATGAAGAGCAGCCCGCGGTGGGGTATCGCACGTGGCCGATACCGATATTGCCCTTGAGATCGATCATGTGCCGGGTGCGAAAGACATCACGCGCCAAACCATTGTCCTTGCGCAGGTGGAGATGTCGATCTTCCAGGGTGACAATCCCGGCCGAATCCTGGCCCCGATGCTGCAGTACCAGAAGGGCATCGTAGAGGGCCTGATTTACCGGGCTCTGCCCGAAGATTCCGACGATACCGCACATAATCAAGCGTCTCCCCAGCATCCTGATCGGTCAGGAAAAACCTGAACGCTGCAGGTTGTATCGGACAAGGGTGCAATACCCTTAACCATCAGACAAACTGGAATTTGTCACCTATATCGGCGGGCAGCAGTGACTTCAGCCAGAGCGCCAGTTCTTGGAAATACCCAATCAACAGCGACTCCTGCCACCAGGGGTCGTTGGGGAAAGGGGTCAGCCCTGCCAGCAGTACCAGCACGGCCACCAGCAGCGCGCCGCGCGCCGCGCCAAAAAAGACACCGATTAGTCGGTCGGTTCCACTCAAGCCGGTCTTCTCCACCAGTTGACCGACCAGAAAGTTGACCAACGCCCCCACCATCAGGGTCGCAATGAAAAGAATCGCAAAGGAGACACCCAGCTGAACCGAAGGTACGGTGAACCAGTCGAGCTGCGTCGCGAGATCGCGAAAGAAGGTCCAGGATACCCAGAATGCGAGCACCCAGACCGCCAGGGAGAGGGCCTCCTGAACGAAGCCGCGAATCAGACTGATTACGGCAGACAGCCCGATGATGCCAATAATGACGTAGTCAACCCAGATCATTCAGCTGCTGCATCGGTTGCCGAAACCATGCCGGCCTCCGTTCTGAAATTTTTATTGAGACAAGTTTTGAATTCTACCAAAAGCTGCCGCACAGAAGAAGCGACTGTCAGCATACTTATACTCAAGGGTAGGTTGTCAGGGTCGCTTTCAGTTTCTGCGACCTGATTAAACGATTGATCTGCAGCAGGGTCTCATCCGCCTGTCGACGATCTATCTCAGGCCCGACCCGCACCCGGTAGACCTTTTTCCCCTTTACCTGCGCCGGCTCCACGAAGGAATCGAACTTCTCCGCCCGAAGCATCTTCACCAGATTGTCCGCATTCTCCCGGCTGGAGAAACTGGCCACCTGGATCACCCAGGAAGACAGCGCGGTCCGTTGGGGAGGCGGCGCGGATTCAAGCTCAGGGACCAATTCCGGCGCTTGAATCGCCGCTTCAGGCGATCCCTGCGGTTGGCTGGGTGGAGGAGCGGCTTTCTCCGCCATCGGCGGTGATGCCGCACCGGACTGGGCGGGGACAATATCTGAAGGGGGCCTGGATAGGACATCGCTCTCCGACGGCAACACCCGCGACGAGAACTCTCTTTCAGGCCGGGGGGGGATATTCGACTGTTGAAGTCCTTGCTCTAGAATCGGCTGGCGATCCAGCAACATGGGGACGAAAATAACCACTAGAGAAGCCAGCACCGCAGCACCAACCAGGCGTTTTTTTAGACCCTCGTCCACCTTATCAATCCTCAGCAAGTGGAAAACCGTGAGGCTAGTATAACAGGAGTGACTCCCTGCTCCGGCCTTGTCTCAACACCTCTCCAACGGTGTGGAAAGACCCGAACACCAGCAGGCGGTCAGCTTCCGTCGCCGCCGCCCCTGCTGCCTGCAGGGCATCAAGCGGGTTTTCATGGTAGCTGATGGACTGACTGCTGATCCCAGCCTCTCGCAAGCGGGAGGCAAGCATGTCTGCCGCCAGGCCTCGGCCCTCTTTCAACTCCGCCAGGCACCAGTGATCGATCAACGGGGAGGTGATTCGCACCACCTCGGTAATTTCCTTGTCAGCCAGCATGGCGAATATGGCCAGAGTTCTCCCACTGCAGTACATGGCCTTCAGATTGGCGACCAGGGCCCTTGCAGCCTGGGGGTTGTGGGCCACATCCAGAATAATCGAGGGGGGACCCGGGATAACCTGGAAACGACCGTCAACCACCGCCTCCAGGAGACCTGTCCGCAGGGCCTTCTTATCGACTGGCAGCCGATCCTGCAGAAGCGCTAGGACCATCAATACCGCGGAGGCATTCTGCAGTTGAAAGCTGCCCCTAAGGTGAGGTATTGGCAGGGCATAACGATGCAATTGTCCAGACTGCCAATCCCAACCGCCATCAGACAGACGGTAGCTGAAGTCACGGCCTGCTACAAACAGGGGGGTACCCTTCTCATCGGCCTGAGAAATCAGAGATTCGGGCGGATCAGTTGTCCCAAAGACAGCGGGTCTTTCCGGTCGCATGATGCCCGCCTTCTCCCTCCCGATCTGCTCACGCGTTTCACCCAGCCAGTCAGTATGGTCAATATCGACATTGGTTATCAGGGCGATATCACAATCGATGATGTTGACCGCATCCAGGCGCCCCCCGAGACCCACCTCCAGAATAACCACGTCCGGACTTTGGTCCAGGAAGATGTCAAGGGCAGCCAGGGTTCCGAACTCGAAATAGGTGAGTTTTATCCCCTGCCGAGCCCGGTCAACCCGTTCAAAGGCCTGGCAGATACGCTGATCTGGCAGCGCTGCCCCATCTATCCGAATACGCTCGTTGTATTGCACCAGATGGGGGGATGTATAGCAGCCGGTCCGGTAACCGGCGGCGCCAAGAATGGCCTCCAGAAAAGCGACGCATGAACCCTTGCCGTTAGTCCCGGCGACACTGATCACCGGGCAGGCAAAAGGTTGAGAATGCATCTGCTCCCAGACTCGCGCCACTCGATCCAGCCCGAGCTGGATCTCCCGGGGATTCAGGCTGGACTGCCACTCCAACCATTGTTCTAGCGTCTGGAAACGCATCTGAGACAAGAGACGTCAGGCGTTGCCCCGCTTCTCACCAGGGGTCCAGCCTTAGCAAATGGAATACACCTATTCGATTTGTCCTGGATACTCAACCATTGCGGCCAACAACTAAGTATCTCAACTGATCGAATCTTCATCGAACCACGGAGCACACCGAGAATATGAGATAACCGCCAGGCCACCATTTATGCCGTTCTTTGCCTCTGCAGCTGACCCTAATCAATCTCCTATGGCCGGAGTTAGCCAGGCTGGGGTTGATGGGTAAGGATGCTTATCAGAGTGGCCAGCTGATCGCGTATCTCGCGCCGATCGACAATTCTGTCGACTGTACCATGCTCCAACAGGAATTCGCTGCGCTGAAAACCCTCCGGCAGAGTCTCCCGCACCGTTTGCTCGATCACTCGGGGACCGGCAAAACCGATCAGTGCATTGGGTTCAGCCAGGTTTACGTCGCCCAGCATGGCAAAACTCGCCGATACACCCCCCATGGTGGGGTCGGTCAGAACGGATATAAAAGGAATTCCGCGCTGCGCCATGCTGCCCAGGGCGGCGCTGGTTTTGGCCATCTGCATCAGCGAAAACAGAGACTCCTGCATGCGGGCACCACCACTGGCGGAAAAACAGACCATAGGGATGCCCTGTTCGAGGCTGACGTTGACTCCCTGCACGAAACGCTCCCCTACCACCGACCCCATGGAACCACCCATGAATCCGAATTCAAAGGCCGCAGCCACCAGATCCAGCCCCTTGAGTTTTCCCCGCATCACCACCAGGGCGTCCTTCTCCCCGGTCTGTTTTTGGGCCTGGGAAATACGGTCCTTGTATTTCTTGCTATCCTTGAATTTCAATGGGTCGACCGGGGCCAGGTTCTGGCCAATCTCCTCCTGCGGTTCCGGATCCAGAAACGAACCCAATCGCCGACGGGCATTTATCCGGTTGTGGTATCCACACTTGGGACACACCTCCAGGTTACGCTCCATCTCTGCCCGGTACAGAACAGCGCTGCATCCGGGGCACTTGGCCCATAGGCCTTCGGGCACCGTGCGTTTGCTCACGCTTTCGGTCCGGATGCGGCTGGGCATCAATTTTTCAAACCAGCTCATGGATACAACTCCATCCTAAACTTTACTCCAACGAGAAATCTGAATGGCTCAGGCCTGGTCCATCGCAGCCCGCATGGGGGAGAGCAGCGCGGCCACAGCCGGCGCAATAGCCTCTGGCTCCAACGCCAACTGCTCCATCTCTTTGACCAAAACGCTGCCGACAATCACCGCATCACTGACCTGTGCGACGGCCCTGGCGGTTTCCGGATCCTTGATCCCAAAACCCACACCCAGGGGCAGCTGGGTCAGTCTGCGGATCTCGGCCAGCCTGGCGGACACCTGATCGATCGCCAGATGGGCCGCCCCGGTGATCCCCTTGACCGAGACATAATAAACAAATCCGCTGGCGGCATCGCAGATACGTTTGATACGCGTGTCGGTACTGGTTGGTGCCAGCAGAAAGATGGGATCGATACTGCAGGGAGGCAGGACTAGCAACAGCTGTTCTGCCTCCTCCGGTGGAAGATCCACCGTAAGTACCCCATCCACCCCGGCAGCGGCAGCGGCCCGGGCAAAGTCGCCATAACCCATGGCCTCGATCGGATTCAGATATCCCATCAGCACCACCGGCGTGTCCGCGTCTTTTTCGCGGAAACCCGCAACCATAGCCAGCACATCACGCAAACTGGTGTTGTGCTTCAGTGCCCGTTCGCTGGCACGCTGGATGACGGGTCCATCGGCCATGGGATCAGAGAAGGGCACACCCAATTCGATAATATCGGCCCCGGCCTGCACCATGGTATGCATCAAAGGAACGGTCACGTCAGGGTTGGGATCTCCCGCCGTTACGAAAGGAATAAGGGCCGTTCTGCCCTGCTGCTGTAATTGCTCGAAACATCTGGAGATACGACTCATATCTTTATCCCATCAAGCGCAGCTACGGTGTGCATATCTTTGTCACCCCGGCCGGAGAGGTTGATCAGAATAGTCTCTTTCTTGTCCATTCCGGGGGCCATCTTCGCAGCATAGGCAAGGGCGTGGCTGGATTCCAGCGCCGGAATGATCCCCTCGGTACGGGTCAGAGTGTGAAATGCCTGCAGGGCCTCATCGTCAGTTACTGCCGCGTATCGAGCGCGGCCATTGTCCTTTAACCAGGCATGTTCCGGCCCCACTCCCGGGTAGTCCAGGCCGGCAGAGATGGAGTGGGTCTCGATGATCTGACCGTTCTCATCCTGCATCAGGTAGGTGCGGTTTCCATGCAGCACACCTGATTGCCCGGCACACAGGGGTGCTGCATGGCGTCCGCTTTCAAGTCCCTGTCCCGCCGCTTCGACCCCATAAATAGCTATCTCCGGGTCGTTGAGAAAGGGATAGAACAGACCGATGGCATTGGAACCACCGCCGACGCAGGCAACAAGTGCATCGGGGAGCCGTCCTGTCTGAGCCTGAATCTGCTGCCGTGCCTCGCGGCCTATGACCGCCTGAAAATCTCTCACCATGGCAGGATAAGGGTGAGGCCCGGCTACGGTCCCTATAATGTAAAAGGTGTCATCCACGTTGGTGACCCAGTCCCGCATAGCCTCATTCAACGCATCCTTGAGCGTCCTGGAGCCGGATTCCACTGCCTCCACTCTGGCGCCGAGCAACCGCATGCGGTAGACATTGGCCTCCTGGCGGGCTATATCCACTGCGCCCATATAAACCACACACTCCAGCCCCAGGCGGGCCGCAACGGTAGCGGTCGCCACACCATGCTGACCCGCGCCTGTTTCGGCAATAATACGACGCTTGCCGAGCCTTTTGGCAAGCAGTGCCTGGCCAATCGTGTTGTTAATCTTGTGGGCACCGGTGTGATTGAGGTCCTCGCGCTTGAGGTAAATCTGGGCGCCGCCCAGGTCACGGCTCAGCCGCTGCGCGTGGTAAAGCGGCGACGGACGCCCCACATAATTGGCCAGGTCCGCATCCAGTTCCTTCAGGAACTGTCCGTCCTGCATGTATTTTTCATAGGCCTGGCGAAGTTCTTCCAGCGGTTCCATCAGGGTCTCTGCCACGAATAGGCCACCGTAGTGACCGAAGTGGCCGCGTCCGTCCGGCATACTGGTGAAATCCATCTGGTTACTCATCGGCATGCTCTACTCCTCGCATAAAAGCGGCGATTTTCGATCCATCCTTGATTCCTTTGTCTCGCTCTACGCCGCCACTGACATCCACCGCAAAAGGCCTCACCTGATGAATGGCCTGTTCCACATTTTCAGGATTCAACCCGCCTGCCAACACGATGGACTTCCTCATGTCGGTGGGGATTTGGTCCCATTGGAAGGTCTCTCCGGTTCCTCCGGGCTTGCCCCTCTTGTAGCTATCCAACAGCAGCCCATCTGCCTCTGCATACTGTTCGGACATGGAGTGAAGATCCAATCCCGGACGCATTCGCAACGCCTTGATATAGGGACGTCCGTGGCCAGAGCAATCGGCCGGTTTTTCATCTCCGTGAAACTGGAGCATATCGATACGGGTCTGGGACAGTACCACTCTAATCTCCTCCCGGGTAGCATTCACAAACAGCCCCACCACGGTAACGAAAGGTGGCAACGTCTTTACGACCTGCACTGCCTGCACCGCGGTAACAGCCCGCGGGCTGGGCGGATAGAAAACCAGACCGATAGCGTCTGCGCCCTGCGCTGCAGCCTCTTGAGCATCCACCGGGCGGGTGATGCCGCAAATTTTCACACGAGTTCTCATTCGGTGAACAAAGATACAGGATAGCAACGGGCAGAGAAAGTGGGTCGCTACCCCGCAGCCGCATCTGCAGTCTGTTACGGCCAACCGGCATGGATGGATCACCGAGCGGACAGGGACAGGTCGCGCAGGCAATACCGTCGAAAAACAGAAGGGCACCTCGAAAAATTCGAGCTGCCCTCGTGGTGCAGGGACGCACGACTATTTTCGAGCGCTTAAGCGCTTGAAAATGAGCGCGATCGAAAACTGCGTTTTTCGAAGTACCCAGAAGTTCACGCCCTCTGCGGTGACAATCAGACCTGATCTACCGGGGAGAATTAAAGGTCAGATCAAAGACCTCGGGATAACCCACATGAGTCAAATAGAGGCCTTGTGGCGGGGCAGTTACTCCTCCCAAGGTGCGATCGTGATAGGCCAGGACCTCTCCCGCCCAATTGACCGGCCGCTCGCCCTTTCCAATCGCTATCAGCACCCCGGCGATATTGCGCACCATATGATGCAGAAAGGCGTTGGCGCAAACCTCGATGATTACGCGGTCGAGGTCCCTTGTAACCTGCAGCCGGGTAATCGTGCGCACCGGGCTTTTTGCCTGGCACCCCAGAGCGCGATAGGAGGAGAAATCATGGGTACCGATCAGTTGCTGAGCCGCCTCGTGCATGCGTACCTCGTTCAGAGGGGAGTGGATCCAGACCGTGCGGTTTCGCCAGATGGCGGAGCGTGTCGGCCTGTTTAATATGATATAGCGGTAGCTGCGATGGATGGCGGAAAAGCGTGCGTGAAACTCCGCTGGCACCCTCTCTACCCAGTTCACATTGATATCCTGGGGCAGATTAACGTTGGTGCCCAATATCCATCCCCGTGGCGGACGAATCGCTTCGCTGTTGAAATGAACCACCTGACCGAGACCGTGAACGCCGGCATCGGTTCGGCCGGCGCACTGGACCGAAACGGGGTGATCGGCCACCTTGGCGATCGCCTGTTCCAGCCGTTGCTGCACCGTTTCTACGCCGTCCTGGATCTGCCAGCCGTGGAAAGAGGTTCCGTCATACTCCACACCCATCGCCAGCCGCACCTGCTATACCCTCCCCCAACATAACGACAAGAGGCGCACCTAAGTGCGCCTCTCTAACATTGTAAACAATCGATTAAGGATCAGGGAAGTGCCTGCAGCAACTGCTGTGCCTCCTCCTTCTGTCCCTCACTGCCCTCGCCCAGAACCTCGTCCAGTATACTGCGGGCACCTTCCGAATCACCCATATCCACGTAAGCCCGGGCCAGGTCAAGCTTGGTGTTGACCTCGTCTCCCATCAAATCGTTAGACCCGGCGTCCCCTTCGCTGAGGGAAGCGACGAGCTCGGACTCCTCCATCATTTCATCGATTTCTGCTCCCAGTTCCAGGTTTGTTTCCTTGCCGATAGACAACTCAAGCCCGTCCGCGTCGGATTCAGACTCGTCTGCATCGAAATCGAGTACCGGCAGTTCCAACTTCTCACCGATAGTCTCGTCCATCGCCGGCAGTTCCAGTTCATTGGTCACTTCAGACTCCGAGGCATCCCCCGTAATCGATTCTGCGTTATCCCCGTCGGCTGTCGCGCCTTCCATGTCCAAGACCAACTCCTCACCCTCGAGATCTTCGCCCAGAGATTCCAGATCCAGAACCGTGTCTTCGTCCTGCTCATCTTCCGTACTGTCGGTCAGCGAACTTTCTGTCTCTGCCAGCCCTAGATCCAGATCGAAATCCAGTCCGCCGTTGCCCAGTTCCTGAGCTTCCTCTTCCGCTGAGAGATCGCCTAAATCAAGGTTATCCAGCTCATCGAGCGACGCCATCGCTTCATCTTCGCCCTCCAAGCCACCCGCCAGATCTTCCAGATCGAGTTCCCCAACCTCACTCAACTCTTGCTCCATCTCGGTGATATCATCCTCCATCGCGGTCGATCCTTGGGTCTCGCCGACTGCAGCGGCGGTAAACAGGGCCGCTGTGGGGGCAAGTTTCATACCCATGGAAATCACCTTTTCCCAGCCGACAGGATCCTTCTGTTGCATTCCGTCTCCGGCGGCCTCCTCAGCCAGCGCGGTGTAACCCTCGGCATCCTTGGTGGCAAACATGATCTCAAACAGTTTCTGTTTCAGTTCCGAACGTTGTGGGTCCTTCTCCAAGGCCTGGCGAATCAACTCTTCCGCCTGGTTATAGCGACCATAGGCTATATAGACATCGGCCTCTGCCACCGGATCGACTTCGCCCGTTTCATCCTGCAGCGAATCGATGTCGCTGGGCGAGAAGTCGCTCAGGAACGAGGTTTCCTCTGTGGTCTGCGAGACAGGCTCCGTTCCCTCCATTGCCTGCTCTGAATCCTCCCGGTCCATCGTATTGACCAGAATACTCTCCTGAAATTCGGCGCTTGCAGACTTACGTCGGCTAACCACGGCCCACATCAATGCCAGCAGAACCACAACCACCGCCACCGCGATACCCATCATCGTGGTATCGGTTGCCAGCATCTGTAGGAAATTCCTCTTTTCCGGAGTTGCCGGCTTAGCCGTCGCTACCGGAAGTTCCTCGCTGACCGGTTCGGTCGCTTCCATCTCGGTCGTTTCTGTTGCAGCCTGTTCCGTCGCGTCAGCAACTTCGGACTCCGCAACCATCTCAGTCTCAGTCGGGTCTTCGGCAACCGTCTCCTCCGTGGCAACCAGAAGTTCTTCACTTTCGGTCGTCTCCACCCCGGTCAGGCCTGTTTCATCGCTCAGACCCGGTTGTTCTGTGGTCTCCTCGAGAAGGGTATCCTCCTGCAGTGCCATCGGCTCTGCTTCGCCGATTTGTTCACCTTCCTCTAGAGTGACCAACTCCTCTTCGATAACGGCGACCGTTTCCTCGTCGGGGGCGGCGACCGTTTCCTCGTCGGAGGCGGCGACCGTTTCCTCGTCGGAGGCGGCGACCGTTTCCTCATCGGAGGCGGCGACCGTTTCCTCATCGGAGGCGGCGACCGTTTCCTCATCGGAGGCGGCAGCTACTTGCAGCCTGGCCAGCTGCTCGCTCTTTAACGTGAGAAGCCGCTGTAGATCTTCGAGCTGAGACTCCAGATCCTGTACCCGGGACTGAAGCTCTTTGCCCTCTGTTATGGCACTCTCCCGTGCCTCCTCTGCGGCGACCAGATCCTGCTGTAACTTACTGACTATCTGGGTCGGCTCATTGCTCTCGCCTGGCCCTGCCTCGCCGATACCTTCGGGTCGTGCTGTAGCGATCTTTAACTCGGCTTCAGGCCGAATCGTTCCCGCTTCTGTATCTGCCGTAGCACTTTGACCCTCAACTCCCTCTCCAATTGCTGCTGTCTGCGGCGGCGCGGCCGATGCCTCGCTCTGATCTGCACGCCACACGTTCATTTGATTCCAAAACGCGGTTCGTGCCTCGCGCGCATCCAGCTTCATTACCTGATCCCTGGAGGGCACTCGAAGGATCTCTCCTTTTCTGAGATTGTTCACGTTGTTGGCAACAAAGGCGTGGGGATTTTCTCGGAACAGCGACATCATCATCTGCTCCTGGGTAATTCCCCGATACCGCACTTGTTCCGCGATACCCCAGAGCGTGTCGTTGCGGCGAGTTGGTCCATACTCGCTTGCGGAGCCCTCCTCGGCCCAGGAATAATCTCTGGCTCCCGCTACCGGAACTCCAGCGACAGGTGACGAGCTTTCCGACCGCGCAGAACGGGTTGCCTGGGTACCCGCTTGTTGAATAGGCGCTGGCCTCCTTTCCAAGGTGACTGGCGGATCCAGCAACACCGTATACTCCCGAAGCAGGCGTCCCTTTGGCCAGTTAACTTCGATCACAAAATCGAGGAAGGGTTCGCGAATCGGGTCGCTGCTCGAGACCCGGATGATGGTAGACCCGTCCGGCAACTGCATCGGAGAAAAGTTGAGCTTCGACAGGAAGTAAGGCCGCTCAACCCCTGCTTTCTTGAAGGCCGTTACAGACGCCAACTCGACTGTCACGTCCTCTAACTCGTCCTTGGCGACTGATAACAGCTCGATATCGGCCTTGAAGTACTGATTCAGCGCCGATTTTGTATGAATATCACCCAGACCAAGGGCATTCACGCTCCACGGTGTGACACCCAACGCGATGGCTATTGCCAGGGATAATTTACGAACCATGCACTCCCCCTTCCTGCTTCAGTCGGTTCCGCTACCGAGCTGAAGGCTCTCCAAAAATGTGACTTCCATCTCAGTATCCAAAACGACTGGGACACCGAATATAGAATGAACGTTGTCTTTATCCGCTAACTCTATATTGATAGGTGATTGTTAGCAAAAGTCCAGGAAACGAATAAAAGCGTCGTTCCCAGGATTTCTGGTATTTGAGCCTGGGACTCTCCCAGAATCTCCTTACTGCTCCAGAAGGATGCGAAGCATGCGTCGCAGCGGCTCGGCCGCCCCCCAGAGCAACTGATCACCTACGGTGAAGGCTGATAAGTACTCGTCGCCCATAGACAGCTTACGCAGGCGACCTACAGGAACCGACAGGGTTCCCGTTACCACGGCCGGCGTCAACTCCTTGATGCTCAGCTCGCGATCATTGGGTATCACCTTCACCCATTCGTTGGCGGATGCCAGAATCCCTTCGATCTCATCTATCGGCACATTGCGAATTAACTTTATAGTCAAAGCCTGACTGTGGGAACGCATCGCCCCAACCCGTACACAGATACCATCGATAGGTACCGGATTTTTCTCCTGCCCCAATATCTTGTTGCTTTCGACTCCCCCTTTCCACTCTTCGCGACTCTGCCCGTTCTCCATTTGTGTGTCGATCCATGGAATCAAGCTGCCGGCCAGCGGAACCCCGAAATTCTCCGTAGGAAAGGATTCACTGCGCAGGCTGTCGGCCACCAGTCGATCGATATCCAGGATCGCCGAGGACGGATCTTCCAGCAACGACTTGGCCGATTGGGCTGCGGCGCCCATCTGCTGCAGCAGTTCCCTCATGTTTTTTGCCCCCGCCCCGGAGGCGGCCTGATATGTCATGGCCGTCACCCACTCCACCAGGCCCTCGCGAAACAGTCCACCCAGGGCCATCAGCATAAGGCTCACGGTGCAATTGCCACCGATGAAGTTTCTCACGCCTCTGTGCAGGCCGTCTGTGATCACGGATAGATTGACAGGGTCAAGGACGATGACACTGTCCGGATCCATTCTCAAGGTAGACGCAGCATCGATCCAATAGCCTTTCCATCCAGACCGACGCAGTTCGCTGAAAACCGACTGAGTGTAACCGCCCCCCTGGCAGGAGACGATGGCATCCATTGCGGCGAGCGACTTGATATCCCGGGCATCCTTCAGCGGAGGCGTCTCCTTACCTACATCCGGTCCTGCCTGCCCCAGCTGAGAGGTGGTAAAAAAGACTGGCTGGTCAATCAGATCAAAGTCATGCGCGGTCCTCATGCGTTCCATCAGCACTGATCCGACCATTCCTCTC
>Ga0316189_10004890_pt1 | contig 12843 bp, 11 predicted proteins | sample LowCovwburrow_MG_FD_204930 | JGI IMG/M metagenome (GOLD analysis project Ga0316189, IMG submission 204930) | Coastal sediment microbial communities from Maine, United States - Lowes Cove worm burrow | ecosystem: Environmental > Aquatic > Marine > Coastal > Sediment | place: USA: Maine... | reverse complement strand
GCTTCACTAGCAGACTGCTAACAGGGTTGTTCATAATCAGCCCCTGTATGCCGGTCATATTCCGACTCAGGTTAGTCTTAATCACACCGGGATGTATGGCATTGGCGGTGGCATTGCTGCCTTCTAGCAGCTTGCTCAGAGCAACGGCTGTCAAAAGGTTCGCTAGCTTAGATTGACCGTAGAATTTCCAGCCGTTATAACCGTTGGAGCCATCTAAGTTATCGAAATTGATGCCTGCAGCAGGGGCCATTTTATGGGCCAGGCTGGATAGCATCACTATTCGTCCTTGGTCTGCTTGTTTAACTTGTTGCAGGAGGTTATGCACTAAAATAAAATGACCAAGATGATTGGTATTGAACTGTTGCTCAAATCCGTTCGCCAATTCCAATTTTGGCAGTGCCATAATGCCGGCGTTACAAATCAAAACATCGATCGGGATATCTAGTGCTCTAACAGCATTAGCGCATTGTTTAACAGAGTCAAAGTCACTAAGTTCGCAAGCTAAGGGTGTGATATTTCCACCATTAGCATCTGCGGCAGCGCTTGCTTTATCCATAGTTCGGGCGGTTCCAATGATATGTGCGCCACGTGATTCCAAAACACGCATGGTCTCTTGCCCTAAGCCTGAATTTACCCCAGTGATTAAGACGTTCTTACCGTTCAGGTCACTTTCTTGGGTAACTTCTTCGGCGGTATTTTGTTTACCAAATTTGCTCTTGATCATTGAACTACTCTCATTGGGAGATTGTTTGCATAAGTAGACCACATAGCCAAGCGCCATAGGTGCCGAGTACGTAGCCGAAAACTGCCAATAGCACGCCCACCGGGGCTAGGGCGGGATGGAATGCGGCGGCTAGAACCGGAGCTGATGCCGCGCCTCCGATATTGGCTTTACTACCAATGGCCAGAAAAAAGTATGGGGCTCTAATCACCTTTGCCATGACAATAAGCAGAACAATGTGAATCGCCATCCAGATTCCTCCCACCATAAATAAGCCAGGGTGGTCGCCTAGAGCGCGAATATCCATTTTCATGCCGATGGTGGCGACTAAGATAAAGATAAATACAGTGCCAATTTTAGAGGCGCCCGTACCTTCATAGGCTCGCGCCTTAGTGAAAGACAATATTACGCCAATGGTGGTGGCTATCACTATTAGCCAGAAGAACTTTGAGGTGAGACTAAACTTGGCAAGACCGGGCGCATTTTCCTGAATAGATGGCGCGATGATATCAGCACAGAAATGCGAAAAAGCGGTTGCGGTAAAGGCGATGCCGAGCATCATGACTATATCGGTGGTCGTTGGAATCTTTGCAATGCTGAGGCTATAGCTCTCCATTTTTTCTTGCAGTCGCGTAACAGAGCTGGAGTCGGCCTTGAAAAACTTGTCTATCTTATCTTTTTTTGCTATTCCGATAAGCAAGAAAGCCATCCACACCTCGGCAACAATAATGTCTACAGTGATCATGATGCCAAACAGCGTATCGGATGGATTAAACACCTCGTACATCGCTGCTTGATTCGCACCGCCGCCAATCCAACTGCCGGCTACTGTTGTCATGCCACGCCAAACGGCCTCGGGTCCCGCGCCGCCGACCAATTCAGGGTTAAAGCTAGAGACAATTAATATTGCCAGAGGGCCGCCGAGTATAACGCCCACTGTGCCAGTTAAAAACATAAGCACGGGCTTATAACCTAAACGTGCAATTTCCTTTAGATCGACACTTAAGGTTAGTAGTATTAAGCACGCGGGAAGCAAGTAGCGCGACGCCACAAAATAAAGCTGGGAGTGTTCGCCATCAACGATCCCAAATGTATTTAACAATGACGGTATAAAATAGCAAAGTAACAACATCGGCACGATGCTATAGAATTTGTTGAGGCCGGGGTGGTTGCTTGAAGAGGTACTAAAGACAAAAGCAAGTATGCCTAACAGGAGCCCAAAGACAACTGCGTCGTTGGTGATAAGAGCGTGTGAATTTTCCATCCGCATATGCTAACAGCGCACATGCCGGCAGACAATAGAGCATTTGATTCTATGCTGAACTCTAGAGAATGCGGTAGACTACGCGCATGGCGTTCGCACTTCTATTTATTATTGCCTTTCTAATAGGCTTTCTCATTTATCGTTTTAATGGCGATTGGAAAATATCGGTATTGATACCCATGGGATTGTTTTTGCTAACAACCCTAGCAGACTCCAGTGCAAAGGACGCGTGGGCATTTAGTCTGATATTTGGTTTACCATTAGTATTCTTTGCAAGTTTGCTTGGCGCTTACGTGGTGCAGATACGCAACCCAGACGAAGAAGAGTTAGGCGAGCCAGCCCACGATGCCTCGCAGAGCCATCTATCTCAAACGAATGCCGAGACTTCCGAAACAGAAAAGCACTAATTGATCAGCGAAGCGTTGAAAATATAAGGTGAAATTATGAACACAATAAAAATCTTCAGTAAAGAAGCTACATTAACTACGCCGGCCCGCAAAAACCAGCATCGAGTATCTATTATCACGTTGGCTATAAGTACACTCTTAATAAGCTGCCAATTGGCAATCGCAGCGCCAGCAACAAGTGCATGGTCCTGTGGTGCATGGACAACAGATTCAACCAATTCCTGTGTAGAAATTCAAACCTGTACACGATCAATTTGCGACACCAAAGGCACGGTGAGCAATTGCAGAAATGAGACAAAAACATCCAAGTCAACTGACCCAGATTGTACTCCCGCTGCAAGCCAATCCAACGCAAGAAACCTTGGAAAGAAAGCCGTGTCATTTGAAGGCAATCAGAAAATAAAAGCGCCAGCACCGGGGCCAATCCCTATACCTTATCCGATCACAACTAAAAGCCCGAGTACAACCGAAACTGTTAAAGAAAAGCGAAGTAAAAAGAAGCCGCAGAAGCCTAAATAAATTTCCAAACATTGTGAAACTGGCAGAGGGTAAGTTTAGAGAACATGTAATAAGGCGGATAACATTAGTGAGGGAAGCTCTGTGATCAAGAATTGCACAAGACAAGATCTGATAATCATATTGCCCATATTCAGCAATAACTATAATCAATGAGGGTAATTAATGATGCTTGTGAAGTATGAACCTATTTTATCGGCAATCTGTCTTTTTGCATTTGCAAGCATTGAAGGCCAGGCAATGGGGTCAAAAAGATCAACCGAGAATGCACAAAAGCTCGCAATATTCATGCCTTTTGATTCAATGTTTGAAAATGATTCAGGCTTGATGGCATTGGCGAAAGCAGCAGGAAAAGGTCAGCTCAAAAGGATCGATAGGCTGGTAAGCGAGGGCCAAAACGTAAATGCTCGAGGAACTAGGAATATTACTGCTCTATTTTGGGCGATGAGGCGAAGTAACATAAAAGGTTTTGAACATTTGTTGCAGCTTGGCGCTGACCCTAATGTTGTATTTGATGATGGGAGTTCGGTAATACATTGGGCTGTATTGCAGCAAGTCAGTGATCAATTTTTGGTTTTGGCATTAAAGCATGGTGGAAACCCAAATCTAGTTTAGGGTAATTATCAAAAGGATACGCCGATATTTAACACGCTAGTTGATGGTTTTGAAGACAGAATTCAAATTATGGTAGAAGCCGGCGCTGATTTAAATTTTCAAAACGGGTTTAACAAGTCCACCCCTGTTCTTGCAGCGCTATTAACAAAAGGCGAGATAGCTTATAAACTGCTTGAATTAGGTGCCGACTATAGGTTAAAAAATAGTGCAGGATATGATGTAGCTGCTACAGTTGCGGGGAGGAAAATTGGCACTAATAGGAACCACGAGCATTATCGTTGGTTGTTAAAAATAGAAAAGTGGCTTGCCGATAGAGGAGTTGAATTACCGGAGGTTGATGAACGCGGTAGGTTAACCAAGCCGAGAATAAAAAACTAACCGAGACATATATGGTTGCACAATAAATTCCAGCCAAACGAGATAAGCAGAACAGTTATGTCGAAGAACTCTTAGAAGTACGAAATGTGGTCAGGTTTTCTTATTTGCATTGCTTTGGCTGTGAAGTTTTTCGTAGAGGCTTGTTGAATTAAAGGCATCAAACAGCTGGATCCCAGTTTTTTGAGAATTGGACAAGCATCGTATTGTTTACAAAGTTCGTCAAGGATCCATTCTCATCCCACAGTTAAGATACCGCTATTGATCTAGCGCGCATTTCTTACAAAGCGTCAAATCACAAAGTACCAATAAATTGCGCAGCACCATTCATTAGCATTTGAATGGCGAGCGCTACTAGAATCATTCCCATTAATCGTTCGATTGCGATTAGGCCACGATTGCGTAGGATTTTTGCGAGCGGCGCAGCGCAGAGTAAAATAGTACCGCATACAAACCAAGCCGCCATTAATGCGGCTAACCATTCAAGCCAGCGGTCTGGCTCACTGTTCATGATTAGTATAAGCGAGGCGATGGTAGATGGACCTGCAAGATAGGGGATGGCCAGTGGTACGATGAACGGCTCTTCTTCATTGGCCGGTGTCGGGTGATCCTGTGTGGGCGGAAAGATCATTTTAATCGCAATCAAAAACAGCACTACGCCACCAGTGGTGGTTAAGGCAGGTTCGGAGATTTTCAAAGCCGATAGAAAGTGCTGCCCTGCGAATAAGAAAATAACCATAATTAATAAGGCAATCAGCAACTCACGCATAATTACCTTAGTGCGCCGTTCATCTGGCACGTTCTTTAAGGCAGTCAGATACATGGGGATATTCCCCAAGGGATCCATTACCAAGAACAATAGAAGTGCAGCAGAGAAAATGGTCATTTATCTTATTTCCAAGGAATGTGATTCAAAGCTTCAAAACTGAGCTTAAGAGCCCCAACCACATTGGCGGCCTTCATTTTTCTTTTTCAGCCATGCGTTCAATGGTGCAAAGTAATCGATAATTGCACTGGCATCCATCGCTCTTTGACCTGTGATTGCCTCCATCGCATCGGGCCAAGGTTTGCTTTGGCCCATGGCCAGCATATCGCCTAGCTTCTTACCGGCTTTTTTGTTGCCATAGATAGAGCATTCGTGCAGAGGTCCTTTGTGTCCTGCAGCATCGCACAGTGCTTTATGAAACTGGAACTGCATGATGAACGAAAGAAAGTAACGGGTGTAAGGGGTGTTGCCAGGAATATGATACTTGGCACCCGGGTCGAAATCAGCTTCGCTTCGTGCCACTGGCGCTTCAATTCCTTGATACTCTGTGCGTAGTTGCCACCAGCCTTTATTATAATCTTCGGGTGCAATTTGTCCTGAGAAAACTTTCCAGCGCCATTCATCAATCATCTTGCTGAAGGGGAGAAAAGCTATTTTCTCCAAGGCCAATTTCATTTGTTTATTGATAGTGGCTTCTTCGCTTTCAACCACCTCATCTATTAGGCCTTTTTTCTTGAGATAACCAGGCGTCATAGACAGTACGATGGTATCGCCAATGGCTTCATGAAAGCCATCGTGCGCACCGCCTTTGAAAACCGAAGGTTGGTCTTTGTACATCAAATAATAATAGATGTGGCCTAGCTCGTGATGTAGGGTGCTGAGTTGTTCTTCGTTGATTTCAACACATTGTTTAATTCTGGGGTCGTTACCATTGTCAATATCCCAGGCGCTCGCGTGGCAAACCACGTTGCGGTCTTGGGGTTTCTTGATCATTGAGTTTTCATAAAAACTATCTGGCAGTTCGGGTAGGCCCAATGACGTAAAGAAGCCTTCCGCGGTTTCTGTCATTTTTAATTCGTCGTATTCCTGCTCCTTAAGTGCTGCGGTTACATCTAGAGAAGCAACGCCCGCATAGGGTTCCATTAGCGGATAAATATTATCCCAAGTTTGTGACCACATGTTGCCCAACAGGTGCGCTGGAATCGGTCCATCTAATGGCACTTTGTCCGCCCCGTATTGTTCGCTTAGTTTTGCGCGAACGTGACAATGCAATTCTTCGTAGAATGGTTTTACTTGATCCCATAGTCGGCGCGCTTCTATGGTGAACTCTTGCGTTTCCATGTCATAACCAGCTTTCCACAGATCACCAAGGTTATCAAAGCCGAAGGTCTTGGCACCTTCATTACCAAGCTCTACAAAGCGCTGATACTGTTTACGATAGGCTGGTGAAACGGTACGCCAGCCTTGCCATACGTCAAGCAGTTCATCGTAGTCGCGCGACTCCCGTAACACGGTTTCAAGCTCTTGTAACTCACGGCAATTTTCACCCTCTTTATCACAATACTTACCGGCACCGTATTGTCCTTCCATATCAGTAAGAATGCCGGATAGCTCGGCGCGTGCAGCAGCATCGTCTGGCGCAGGTGCTGAGCTGCCACGAAGCATTAACTCTATAGCACGAGCAGTTTCTTCATCCATGTCAGTGCCAAGATATTGCTTGGCTTGTGCAACTAGTTTGCTTTCGAACTCCAGAGAACGTTCGCCTGCTTTTGCTGCCAAAATAGCGGTATCTTTAGTGATGTAGGTATTTCTAACCCAATAGGCGGCTTCAACTTCTTTGGCGAGTTCTAGGCCTTCGGCCTGAATGCGTTCTACAAACTCCTTTGCTGTTTCAGTTTTTTCAGCTGTTTTCGCGTGATGTTCAGCATATGAGATAGTGCTTAGGGATAGTGATAAAAGGGCAGCAATTAGAATGCTAATTGACTTAATTTCAACTTTCATATTCATAATAACCTCGTTAAAAAAGGAGTTGATCTGGCTGTCAAACAGAAGGCGACACAAGCCGCCTTTTGCAATGACAATTAATAAATGCCTAATTAATGTGTGGAGTGGTTTCTTTTTAGTAAAGTCGCCATCCATCAATTACGGCTTATTCGGCTTGTGCGTCGGCGTGGGAATGTTCTACCTCGGTTTCCCAATTTTTGGTATACATACTGATTAACAGAATTACCGCGCCAGCTCCAATTGTGAATGTGGCTATAAACTGAAACAAATTAGGCAACTGATCCACCTGCGATGAGTCAAAGCCGCCAGCCATTAAGCCGGCAATAATATTGCCGATTGAATAGGTCAGTACAAACACGCCCATCATTTGCCCAGCAAATCGTCTGGGCGAGAGCTTTGAAACAGCACTTAGTGCTATTGGGCTCAGCCACAGCTCGCCGACAGTGTGCAAAAAGTAGGTCAAAATGAGTAAAAAGGCCGGCGCTTTCCCGCCACCTGCGGCTATCTGAGCTGCAAAAATCATTACTAGAAACCCACTGCCCATTATCATTAAGCCGATTGCGCATTTAATGCCGTATCCCGGTGTGGTCATGCGTTTGCCAAGGTTGATCCATAGCCAAGCGAAAAAGGGTGTCAGCAATATTATGAAGGTAGGGTTAGCATTTTGAAACCAGGTTGTTGGTATCTCAAAAGAGCCCAGCATTCGATCAGTAAAATCGCGAGTGAATACGTTCAATGAAGATCCTGCTTGTTCGAATCCGGACCAGAAACAGGCGGACGCGATACACACCAATAACAGTGCGCCCATTCCTTTTTTCTCGACCGCGTTCAAATTCCCGCGAAAATAAACCAGGGCAAAGTAGATAAAAAACATTGCGGTAAATACTAGGGCTACCTTCTCAGCAAGCGCGATAGGGTCGATGGTAAGGGTGCCCTTCATGATAAGACCCGTGATAACTACCACTAGAGCCAGAAAGGCCAAGATGATCTGCCAAGCACGGCTATTGCCCTTTGGCGTTAGTGCAGCGGTTGGTTTTTCGCCCACACCATTTAAATTTCCGATTGACGCACGATACTGAAATAAGCCGATGGCCATACCCACCGCCGCTGCGCCGAACGCATAATGCCAATTTATATTCATTAAATAGCCGCAAACGGTATAGCCAATAACTGAGCCCACATTAATGCCCATATAGTAAATGGCGTAGCCGCTGTCCCTGCGTTTATCTTCAAGGGTGTATAATTGGCCGACCGTCGCGCCAATATTGGGTTTTAGTAATCCAGTACCTAAAACCACCAGTATTAAGCCAATGAAGAACGTGCTGTCGTTGGGTATTGCCAGTACGATATGACCGAGCATTATGACAATGCCGCCATACCAAATAGCACGTTGGGCGCCAAGTAATCGGTCAGCAATCCAGCCGCCAGGAAGCCCCATAAAATAAACCGATGCGGTATAGATGCCATATATCGCGAAAGCGACAGCCTCAGTCATTCCCATGCCGCCATCATTCAGCGTGGCAGTTAAGAAAAGTACTAAAATACCTCGCATTCCGTAATAACTCATTCGCTCCCACATTTCTGTGAAGAAGAGTGTTTGCAGACCTTTTGGATGGCCAAAAAATGCAGAATTTAAAGGATTCTCAGTTGTCGAATTCATAGGGTTACCTGTAAGTGATTTACTTGCCTTCAGTGCAGCTTGAGGTGTCGCTTAAAAAGACAGAGCAATGAACTATTTTGAATTTGTAAGTAATCATAGATGCTTAAATACAAACTACAGTTTTGATTTTATGTTCTTGCTCGCCTAAGCTAGGGTGTAGGCATGCTCTTTAACTCAAGCTGATTGACGTCAGTGCGTCAGATTATTATTTTAATGCGGCAAGGGTAACTATTTTAAATCCAATGCTCGCTCGAAGTTTTATGAACCTTAGTTCTATTAGCTTCAGTCTACTAATTTTAGTGCATTGATGCAAAATTACGGCCCCGATATTCTTCGGTATTATGGAGTAATTGAAGTGGAATATTAGGCCGTAGTTGGAATTGAAGGCTTGCGTTTATATTGTCTGAGAAATAGTTGGAGCAACATCCTTGTTAAACCTATGAGTGCCGCACGCTAAAATTATTCCAAACTAGAGTACTACTCAGTTAAGGCAATAGCTTGACGCACGTATCGTGGGATAATTTCTGTTCTAAAGTCTCGGCTATTGTCTTGCCGTTCGCCAAGTCTAACAACTACCATTTGGTGTTCTGGAATGACAATGATGTATTGTCCAAGGTGGCCACTAAAATGGTAATAAGCTGGATTGTGTTGTAGCTCAAGCCAGGTAGAAAGACCATAGTAGTCTTGTCCAGATGGCTGAATCATTTGTTGTATAAATTCTTGTGGCGCAATTGTTTTGCCTTTCCATTTCCCGTTAGCCAGCATTAGCATGCCCAATTTTGCATAGTTGCGCGCATTAGTGCTGATACAGCAATAGGCAAGCTCTATTCCCTCGCCATCAGTATGCCACAGCGCATCGTCGTTCATTTGTAATGGCTGCCATATTTTCTCGCTCAAATAATCTGCCAGCGACATGTCTTTACCGCTCTTGTGTAGAGCACGCTTTAGGAGAATGCCCAGCAATTGCGTAGATGCGCTGGAGTACTCCCAAAAGCTGCCGGGCTGAGCGCTAAAATTTCGCTTTAGTAAAAAAGCCTCTACGTCGGAGCCGTAAAGTAATTCCACGGTTGGACTTAAAGGCGAATAATAGTGCTCGTCCCAGTCGTAACCAGAGGTCATTTGTGAGAGTTGCCCAATAGTTGCGTTTTTGCCGAAGGGGTCATTTGCAAACTCGGGTAGGAAATCGACTAATGGCTGATCCAGTCCCTTTATAACCCCTTCGTCAATAGCGATACCCACCAACAATGTGAGAACCGTTTTAGCCATCGAGAACGAATTGGTTTTACTGCGATTGTGATAGCCGTTTAGATAGCGCTCATAAATAGTCTGTCCGTCTTTAATGACCACAAATGCGGCAGTACCGTGTCCTTGCAATTCCTGCATGAAGTCTTGATTCAATTGCTTGGTATTGAGTGATTTGCTATTGGGCAACAATTCAGGCTTTGCTGTTTTTATGGTATTTACATTGAAGGCATTATGGTCGTTGATGTTGGCGGTGAAATTGCCTTGTAAATAGACTCTATTAAACGCAGTAATGATGTAGCCATACCCGCTAAGGTAGAGAGCGGATACCGCGATGACAACAGTGAGGAAGAGCGCGCTAATTACTTTTTTTAAAATCATAAATCTACCAAAATTGATGTTTAGCTGTGGCCATTAAATTTTCTTGGATGATAGCTTATAAGGGCAGTTGGCTTTTGTTGATGGCTTGTCTTAGGACAAAACTGGAATGCACGCCACTAACTCCTTCAAGCTTGGTGAGTCTGCGCAGTAAAAACTCTTCATAGTGTCGCATATCTGTGACCATAACTTTTATCAAAAAGTCAGAGTCTTGCCCAGTAACAACATAACACTCCATCACTTCTGGCAGTTCAGCGGCGGCGACCTCAAATTTTTCAAAGCGATCAGCCGTATGCTTGTCCATGGTGACGCTGACCAAAGCCGTGAGGCTTAAGCCCAGCAACTCTGGGTCAAGCATTGTGCGATGTCCCCTAATAATGCCTGCGTCTTCTAACTGTTTAACGCGCCGCGCACAGGGCGTAGGCGAGAGTGCAACCTTTTCGGCGAGCTCAATATTGCTGATGCGTGCGTTGTTTTGCAGTTCTTGCAGAATTAATTTATCAATTTTGTCTAAATTCATTAATATCACTAATATTATGATTCAAATAAGAGTATATATTTAATTGAAGGAGTATTTATGGTGATAATAGCTATTATGGCGGCGAAACTGAGTTTTGTTTGGTTAAAAAAACTATAGCGAAACCGATATAATGCTAGCCATATTATTAACCATAGACAATGCATAGCGACATGAGCCAATTTGATTCCAATAAATACCTTCCTTTTGTAACGGTTGACAAGCCCAACCGTGCCTGGCCGAATAAGGTGATTGAGACAGCGCCAGAATGGTGCAGTGTTGATTTGCGAGATGGCAATCAAGCATTGATCGACCCGATGACGCCAGCGCAAAAACTGGAAATGTTTGAAATGTTAGTGGAGGTGGGCTTCAAACAGATTGAAATTGGGTTTCCCGCCGCCTCACAACCGGATTTCGATTTTGTTCGAAAGCTAATTACTGAAAATCGCATCCCCGAAGATGTCACCATTCAGGTTTTGACCCAAGCAAGAAAAGAATTGATCGAGCGTAGTTTTGAATCTTTGGTCGGAGCTAATAAAGCCATTGTGCACGTGTATAACTCAACGTCCACTATTCAGCGTGAACAGGTCTTCAAGCTTTCTAAAGATGAGATTAAGAAGATTGCTGTGAATGGGGCTACTTGGGTAAAAGAATGTGCCGCCAAACAAGCTGATACCGACTGGCAGTTTCAGTACTCGCCCGAGAGCTTTACTGGCACCGAAATGGATTATGCGGTAGAAGTTTGCAATGCGGTTTTAGACGTATGGCAACCGACCGTTGAGCAAAAAGCCATTCTTAACCTACCTGCAACCGTTGAGGTTGCCACGCCTAATGTTTATGCAGATCAAATAGAGTGGTTCTGCGAACACATCAATAATCGCGATAGCGTAACCGTCAGCTTACATACACACAATGATCGAGGTTGTGGCGTCGCCGCATCTGAGCTGGGTGTACTGGCGGGTGCTGACCGAGTAGAAGGCACTTTGCTTGGTAATGGTGAGCGTACCGGTAATATGGATATTGTTACCATGGGTATGAATCTATACAGCCAGGGAGTAGACCCTCAATTAGATTTTTCGCGTATGGACAAAATCATTAACGTTGTCGAAAAGTGTACTGCCCTAAAAGTACACCCCCGACATCCGTATGCGGGCGAGTTGGTGTTCGCTGCTTTCTCTGGCAGTCATCAAGATGCTATTAACAAGTGTTTGGCCTTGTACAAAGAAGGCGAGCCGTGGGAGGTTGCCTATCTTCCAATTGACCCACGAGATTTGGGACGAAATTATCAGGAAGTTATTCGTATCAATTCGCAGTCTGGAAAAGGTGGTGTGGCTTATGTGCTGGAGCAAGAGCACGCCATAAAAATGCCTCGCTGGTTGCAGGTAGATTTCAGCCCCATTGTACAAAAAGAGGCTGAGCACACAGAAGCCGAAGTTAGCGCCGAGCAGATTTTTGACTTGTTCCATCGAACCTATTTTCCAAGTGAAAACAAGTTAAGCCTAAAGAGCTATCAAGTTAGCCGAGAGGAAGGAGCCGATGCCATGGAGGCTGTGTTACTTGACGATGGCAATGAGCACCCAATCAAAGGGCAGGGCAGAGGGGTCTTAGAGGCCTTTGTTGCTGCGCTAAGCGGGCATACTCAACAACCATTTGTCATTATTGACTACAATGAGCATACATTGGGCCGGGATGAATCCGCCGAGGCGATGGCCTATGTCCAAATCAGCGTCAATCAGCAGCGCGTGTGCGGCGTCGGCAAGAGCCACGACATACTAGGCGCAACTCTTAATGCTGTATTAAATGCATACGCGCGCTCAAAGCCTCTGATTAAACAAAAAGTTGCCTAGAGGGTCTGTCGGATAATGAATTATGCTAGTACGAAAGCACCACTTTCTCCTGACGCAAATCATTATCCGGCAGCCCCCTAGAATGCTCTATAATTTTGTTCACCAAATAGTTTTTTTGAAAGTAAAATAAAATACAGCTGATTTGATAGAGCTATCGCTCTGAGCTTGCAATCGTGCAATGACATTCAGCGTTTTATAGTTTTTCACTTGGGTTCGCATAAGCCTCACGGTGTTTACCGTCTTTTCTGATAGGCTTCACCAAACACCAAACACCAAACACCAAACACCAAACACCAAACACCAAACACCAAACACCAAACACCAAACACCAAACACCAAACACCAAACACCAAATACTAGAGACTAAACCGCAATGACCAATACCAAGTGGAAAAACAAATAATGGAACGAGCAGCAATAGACCAACAAAGAAATTTCATTGCCAATTTTTTAGCACTGGAATCCGCCAGCGGCATTTTATTGATGGTGGCTGCGGTATTGGCAATGGTGTGTGCCAATTCAGCCCTAAGT
>Ga0316189_10004889_pt1 | contig 12843 bp, 7 predicted proteins | sample LowCovwburrow_MG_FD_204930 | JGI IMG/M metagenome (GOLD analysis project Ga0316189, IMG submission 204930) | Coastal sediment microbial communities from Maine, United States - Lowes Cove worm burrow | ecosystem: Environmental > Aquatic > Marine > Coastal > Sediment | place: USA: Maine... | reverse complement strand
GCTTGGCCATAAACTCGGCCCGGAGGCCGCGCAGGGAAGCATCGTCGAGCTCGCGAGGATGCCCGGAGATCACGAGGATCGACGCCTTCGGCCAACGACGTCGGGTCTCACGCGCGACCTCGATCCCGGAGCACCCAGGCAGGATCAGATCGCTGATCAGGAGATCCAGCTCCTGAGCCGCGGCCAACCAGGTGAGCGCTTGTCGACCATTGCGCGCGAGCTCGACGCGATAGCCTGCACGCTCGAGCACCTCGCGGATCACCGCGGCGACCGCTGCCGCGTCCTCGACCAAGAGCACCCTCGCCTCGCCTCGCGACTTTGCGCGGACGACGGAGTGCGGGTCGGAGGCGAGGGGGTGGTCGCTGACCTGGGGGAGGTAGACAGAGAAGGAAGAGCCTCGACCGAGCTCTGACGCGACCGTGATGGTCCCCTCGCATTGCCGGACGATCCCGTACACGGTCGCGAGCCCGAGGCCCGATCCCCGATGCTCGGGCTTGGTCGAGAAGAAGGGCTCGAAGATCCGCCGCTGGGTCGCGAGGTCCATGCCGCTCCCGTTGTCATCGACGCGTATCCGCAGGTACGTGCCGGGGCGCAGCTCGGGGAGCCCCCCGCCCCCCTGCACCGCGACCTCTTCGACGCCCGTAGAGATGCTCAGGGTGCCCCCCTCCGGCATCGCGTCGCGGGCGTTGACCGCCAGGTTGAGGACGATCTGGGTGAGCTGCGAGCGATCCATCCGGACCGAGCCCGCGTGCGCGCTGAGCTCAAAGCAAAGGTCGATATCCTCGCCGAGGAGGCGCCGGAGGAGGCGCTCGGTCTCACCCAGGAGCACGCTGACGTCGAGCACCTCAGGGCTCAGGACCTGCTGCCGCGCGAAGGCGAGGAGCGAGCGGGTCAAGGCCGAGGCCTGATTGGCGGCGTTGCGGATCTGATCGAGACAGTCCGCGACCCACTCATGATCATCGATCGCCGTTCTCGCGAGATCGGCGTTGCCGAGGACGACAGTCAGAATATTGTTGAAATCGTGGGCGATTCCGCCGGAGAGCCGACCCAGCGCCTCGAGCTTTTGCGAGACCTGAAGCTGCGCCTCCAGGCTCTTGCGCTCGGTGATGTCGAGGGCTGTCCCGAGGATCTTGATCACACGACCCTCACCGTCACGCTCGAGCACACAGTCGCGGCTGAGAAACCACCGCCACTCGCCGCTCGCCTCGCGCATCCGATACTCAGCCTCGAGCACGTCCTCATCGCGCGCGTCGGCCCACCGCCCGAGATTCTCCTCGAGGTGCGCGCGATCCTCCTCGTGCATCAGCCGGTCGAAGAGCGTCGGCGCGTCGAGACCGAGCTCTCCGGTCCCATAGCCGAGCTCTCCGCCGAGATCACGGTTGAGATAGGTCATAGAGCCGGTCCCGAGCTCGTAGACGTAGACGATATAGGGCAGGGTCTCGCCAAGGCTGGACAGAGACACTTGGTCGGTGAGCGCGACGGGGAGGGTCTTGCGAGGGATAGCCATCGCCGAGCCTATCTTGCCACACCTGGCGCCCCCTGGGCTGTCGACGAGACGCCAACCGGAGCGCTGCTCCACAGCCTCGGCACGGGCTCGACATACATTCCCCGAGGGTCGCCCTCGGCGTATCGGCGCAGGCACCCCCCTGGGCTGCGAGGAACAGGATCGCCCTGGTGAATGCGCGCATAGAATTCTCGGCGAGACAATGCGGACCGTCCATCCGCTCTGTCCACAAACCGAGCAAGAATGCGCGCCGCTCGCTCGGCAAGGTCAGCCCCCAGGACTTCGCCGAGGACGCGGCTCTGCGAGCGCTCACCTGCCACGGCTGCGAAGACGCCTGGGTGGTCGGCGACCTGGGCTTCGCCGCACGGACAGCGGATGGCGGCGAGACTTGGGAGACCTTGGACCTCGGTGTGGATCTCCGGGGCCGAGGGGACGCTCATCCACAGCGATCTCCAGGGACAAGCGCCGCTCGCCGTGGCCGGCCCAGACGGAGTGCTCCGCGGCGCAGGCGTCAGCGGAGACGCCGGCCCCGTGCTCGCCGTCGGTTCGAGACAGATCGGTCTGGCGCGGACGCGCTCGGCCACGTCCATCTCGAACCGACGAGGGGAGATCGGACCCGACCGCCCAAGATCGTGGGACGGCCTGGCGGCCCGGCCTCCGAGTACTCTGCGCCTCGCTCAATTTCGCGGATTGAACCCCTCAACCGCAGCTGCGTCGATGGCGAGAGGCTTTTCGGCGTCGACAGGGAGATCCTGGCGGATCTCCGCGGGGGCGGATGAGGGGCCCTTCGCGACAGCGTCGCCGGGCGTTGTCCCGTTGCCGTTGTTCGGAGAGCTCATGAATCGGCTGCGCACGGCGCCGAGCATCCGTCCGAAGGTCGACGGATCGTAGCCGAGGACGAAGCTGAAGACCGAAGCGAGGCCGGCGAGGCGGAGATACTGCTCCTGCGTGGTGGTCATGAACGCGTCGCCCATGGCGAAGAGGAAGCCCGCGATGATCAGCACGTAGGCGAAGAAGCCCTGCAGCGCCCCGGCGACGACGACGTTGCCCAGACTCGGCGGCGGCCCGCCGCGCCGGCGCGACGAAGGCGGCCGGAGCACGCGGCTGATGCCGCCGAGCATCCCAGAGATCAACGTGAGGAGGAGGACGTTGCTGACGGTGTAGCAGGTCGCGGTGACAAACCAGTACCAAAGCGACCTATACAAGGGGACGATGTAAGGGAGCCCGGCCTTCGGCGAGACCGCTTCACGATAGGGGGCGGTGTTGACCACCGTGCCGCCGAGGAGGAGGAGCCACCAAAAGAGCACGAGGACCATCGCCACAACCCGAGCGACCGACACACCACGGGGTCCCCTGGGTGGCGCGTCAGTCGGGGCAGGCGGAGGACTCCCGAATTGCGCTGGGCTAGGCACGTAGCCAAAGTATAGCGGTTGCCCGGGCTGTGCTCGAATCTTTGCTCGTCGCGGCCTGGCTCAGGTCCGTCCGAGCCGAAGCGCTATCTAGCTTCCCCCCACCCGCGAGCAGCTAGCGCGATTCATCGCCCATTTTGGCGGACGAGCTCGATCTTCGGGGCAGCGTGGTACAGATTGCACCCGATACAATCGTCGCGCGCTATACGCAGACATCGCCGGCCCGCGGTGTTGCAGGGTCGGTAGCGATGCCAGCGTACCCCAGCTCAGGGGTCCACGTCCCCCGCGACGAGCACCGCTGCGACGCAGCAGTGCTCGTCGGGCATCACCGGCTCTTCCAGGAGCCCCGTGGCTCGCTAGCCTGACGCGGGGGCCAGCTGATGGAGCTTGTGCCCGCCACAACACACTAGAAGGGCACGGCGGTCCTGAAGTTCTCAGAATTGCGGTAGCCGCGAGCTCTCCGCTTGCTCCCCTCAATGAAACCTGTCGTTCGCGTCCCTCACGCGAGACAGTCAGGCTCACGAGGTCGTTCGCCAAGATGGACACTGACCTTTCAGGTGGACAGCCCATTATGGTTCATGTCGCACCGAGAATAGCGTGTTCCCTCGGTGAGGTCCTCCCCCCCCAATAGAACGCAGTTGACCCACAGGCACCAGAGTGAACACCCGGAGGGATCCCGAGAAGCAGAGCAGAGGAGAGCATTGCACCGCCTACGCACAAGATTCGCACACGTCGGTGCCCCTACGTCAAAGATGCGCTTCTCATACCTCGCGTCCATCACTATTCTGCCTGTTGCTCTCCCGCCCTATTCGAAACGCCAACACGCAAACCTGCAAGGGACTCAGACCGATGCGAACTCTTCATTCAACGTTGTTTAGCCCTCGCCCCCTGAAGTGCAGGTGGACTCCCACCTGCGCGCTCCTCTTCCTCGGCGCAAGCGCGGCGTGCAGTCCTGACGCCATCGGCAGCGGGAGCGACACCGACACCGCAACGTCAACGTCGAGCACGACCGAAGAGCACGCGACGGACACGTTCTCGACGACCGAGCCGACCTCAACGACCTCGACGACCTCGACGACCTCGACGACCTCGACGACCTCGACGACCTCGACGACCTCGACGACCGGGGGGTATTGCGGCGACAGCAACGTCGACCCGGATCTCGGCGAAGAGTGCGACGACGGCAACTCAGACAACACCGACGACTGCCTCGACACCTGCATCTTGGCCATCTGCGGCGACGAATACCTGCATGCAGGCGTCGAAGAGTGTGACGACGGCAACTCAGACAACACCGACGACTGCCTCAACACCTGCGTTAAACCCATTTGCGGCGATGGCTATGTGCATGCGGGTGTCGAAGCGTGCGACGACGGCAACTCAGACAACACCGACGACTGCCTCAACACCTGCGTTGAGCCCATTTGCGGCGATGGCTACGTACATGCGGGCGTCGAAGCGTGCGACGATGGCAACAACGACGATAATGACGGTTGCGACAGCATGTGCAAGAACGAATGGGTCATCTTCATCACGAGCGCTGGATTCACGGGGAATCTCGGCGGTATCCAGGGTGCTGATGAGAAGTGCCAAGCCCACGCGGACAACCCCATGTCGCTCGCTCCGTCTGGAGAATACTTGGCCTGGCTCAGCGACGACACCGACATGAGCAGTCCGCAAAACCGCTTCCCGTCCGACGGAAACTACGTCAGTGGCCACTACAAGCTCGTCGACGGCACCCTCATCGCCGAGGGGTGGACTGACTTCACAGACGGTGAGCTCAACGGCCCGATCATCCTCGACGAATTTGGCGCCACCGTTCCGAACGCAAGCGTCTGGACGAACACAAGAGCGGAGGGCGCGAGAAAGGGAGACCACCACTGCAAATCCTGGACGAGCGACTCCGGGATGTCTCGTGGCTACCTGGGACTCTCCAGCGAGTCTTCATCACAATGGTCAGACCTCGATGACTTCGGGAACACCTGCAACAGCGACTACAGACTCTACTGTATCCAAGTCGCGCCAGGCTGACACCGAGCGCATCATAGCGGTTGGGGCGTTCCGACGGGGAGCTTGAGCGAGGCGCGAGCCGATGAGCTCTTCTGGTCGCCTCTCCAGCGCAGCGCGCCGATACGTCGGAGGCGGCGGCTCGGCGGCGGCTGTGGCGACGACGAGGTGCGGGCCTCGGATCGAGCGCTGGACCCAGGCCGCGAGGCCCGGGTCGAGGTCGAGGTCGTCGGCGTCCTGACCCGGCGCCGGCGAGGACCTCGTGCGCTCGACTGAGGATGAAGGTCATCCCCACGGGCGTCGGCGGCGGTACGGCCCGGAAGGGGAGATCGCCCGTGCGCTCCTCGAAGGCGCCGTCGATCTCAGCCGCCGCATCGGCTGGGTGAACCTCCTCGCCTGGGTCTTCGCCCGAGTGACGGTCTGCTCCGTGTTCGCGGAAGCGTGCGCCGAGCCGTCGCGGTCGGCTTCGTGCGCCCTGACGCCGATCCTGCGCTTCGAAAGCGCGCCTCGTCGGAGAACGAGCCCACAAGGGCCGCGCCGGACGTTTTCACCGTCCCCCTGCGATCGGTCTCAGGGGTCGACGTCTGACCCGAGGAGATCCTGGATGCTCACTATCGGCCTTGAAGACCGCAGCCTGCGCGATAGGGGGGTTCGACATGCTCTCGGCGGCCCGCAGGCGGAGGCCGTGGGCTTCCACAGCCCGACGATATCGAGCAACACGGCCACCACCGAGCCTCTCTCGGCCAGGCCATGATCTTTTTCTCGCGACCTGCGTGGCGTACGCTCGTCAGTGCGACGGCCACCTATGGACCATAGAGAATGGATGTCGACCGTAGACAACGAGCGGGCGACGATGTCGAACTCGGGCTCGAAGGATAGGCTGAACCCTGGAGCATCGGCCCCGCACACCAGCCATCATATCGGTCGTTTCGCGGTCCTTCGAGAGCTGGGTCAGGGCGGAATGGGGAGGATCTACCTCGCCTACGACGAACAGCTCGATCGCAAGGTGGCGCTCAAGTTGCTCAAGGTCGCTCTTCCCTCGGAGTCCGCCACGCTGCGACTGCTCCGCGAGGCACAGGCTCTCGCCAAGCTCTCGCACCCCAACGTCGTCCAGATCCATGAGGTCGGGACCGAAGCGGGCGCGGTCTACCTCGCGATGGAGTACGTCGACGGAGAGACGCTCGCGGAGTGGGCCAAGACGGAGCCCGAATGGCGAGCCCGCGTCGAGGTGTTGGTGCAGGCGGGCCGCGGGGTCGCGGCCGCCCACGCTGTGGGTCTCGTCCACCGCGACTTTAAACCCGATAATGTCCTCGTCGGTCGGGACGGTCGGGTGCGGGTCCTCGACTTCGGGCTTGTCCGCCTGGACGAGGAGGCTGCCGACGAGCATGAAGTGGAGGAAGAGGCGGCAAGGAGCACTCCCCGCATGGGAGTGGATGGACACTCCGAGACGATGCTCTGCGGGGGGACGCCCTTCTCTCCCCTCGATGCAGGCCTGACCGCGCACGGAACAGTGCTCGGCACCCCGCCGTACATGGCCCCCGAGCAGCACGCCGGTAGGACCTGTGACGCCGCCGCCGACCAGTACAGCTTCTGTGTCACGCTCTTCCGGATTCTCTTTGGACGGCTCCCCTTTGACTCTTCAGATCTAGAGGAGCTCTCGCGGGCGAAGAACGCCGGAACGGTCGCGCCGTTTCCACCGAATTGTCCGGTCCCCCAGGTGATCCGTGACGCAATTTTGCGAGGACTCTCGGCCGATCGAAAGGCTCGTTGGGAGAGCGTCGACAGCCTGCTGGCCGTGTTGGAGGGGGCTCTCGCTCGGCGGAGAGGAGGGCGAGCGCTAGCGGTCGGGGTCCTCGCTGCGGCCCTCGGTCTTGGCCTCGGTCTACACGCGCTCACGCCGACGCCTGTGGCCCCGTGCGATCTCGACGCGAGCGCCCTCGCCGGGGTTTGGGATGACGGACGCCGCGAGGCTCTGCGCACGTCCTTTGACGCTACGGGTCTGCGCTTCGAGGCAGACGCAGCCGCGGGCGTGGTGGGAAGCCTCGATCGTTGGACGGAGGCTTGGCTAGCTTCGAGGGAGACGAATTGTCGGGCGACGCGGATCGAGTCGATCCAGTCAGAGCTCCTCCTGGACCGCCGAGAGGTCTGCCTTCACAGGCAGCTTGTAGAGGCGGGTGCGCTGATCAAGCGCTTTGTCCACGCCGACGAGCAGGTCGTAGGCCGGGCGCGGACGCTGGTCGACGAGCTCCCCGACCTCAGCCGGTGTGGTGCGGTCGCGGTCAACGCAGACGCCCAGATCCCCCTGCGGCCTGAGCAGCAAGCCGAGGTCGAGGTCCAGCTCCAGCTCCTCGTCGAGGCCCGTACGGAGCTCCTTCTTGGGCGGCCGCAAGAGGCGCGCGAGCTTGGCGAGCAGGTGCGCGAGCGGGCCCAAGCCCTCGACTATGCCCCCCTCGAGCTGGAGGCTGAGGTCTTCCTCGCTCGGGTCAGCCTCGCCTCGGCGGAGTTCGATGGCGGCGTGGTCGCGCTACGCCAAGCGATCTTCGCGGCGGAGCGGGCGGAACTTCGCGAGCTCGTGGCGAGCTTTCGGGTCCAACTTGCCGTTACGGTCGCGGGCCGCTTTGCCAAGCCTATGCTCGAGGAGTGGATGATCGATGAGGCACAGCTCGCTCTCGACCGCGTGGCCCGGCCGGGCGATGTTCGGCAGATCGACCTGCTCCTCGCCCACGCTCGGATCATCGAGCAGGCTGGCGACTATGACGGAGCTATCGCCGCCCACGAGCTCGCCTGGGAGCGGGCGGAGGACCTCCTGGACGAGGCCGGCCGCGCTCGCCTGCGGGTCGGCATCGGCACCGCGCACTACCGTGCCGGCCACTACGAAGCCGCTCGCACCGAACTTGAGCACAGCCTCGGGATTATCCGCGCAGGCTGGGGGCGGTGGTCGCCTGCCGCCGCACGTATCGAGTTCAACCTCGGCATGATCGCCAGCGACCTCGGTGAACCTGCGGCCGCGGCAGCGCACCTTGACACGGCGATCGAGGTCGACACGCACCTGTGGGGATCGGGCTCGCTCGAGGTCGCCCGGGACCGCTTCGCCCTCGCATCTTTCGCCTTCTCAACCGGAGATCTCGATCGTGCCTGCGATCTCAGCCGTCAAGTGCTGAGCACCTATGAGCAGAGGCTCGGAGCAGAGCATGACGAGACGGCCACAGCGCACACAGCCGTCGGCCTCTGCCATTTCAACGCTGGCGAGCTCGATCTGGCGGACGCAAGCTACAGACTCGCGCTGGCGATCCATCTCCGTGTCCATGGGCCGGACCATTACGAGGTTGGCCAGCTCCGCTACAACCTCGCGGAGGTCGAGCTCTTCCGTGGAGAGATCGACGGAGCTCGGGACGGCTTTGAGGACGCACTGCGGATCCTCTCCGCTGCGCTCTCCGAGACCCATGCGCTCAACGCCCTACCGCTCAAGGGGCTCGGCTTGGTCGCGCTCGAGGCCGGGGACCACGGGAAAGCCCTCGGCCTGCTCGAGCGGGCGGCCGAGCTCGCCGATGCCTCGCAGGCGGTCGAGCTTGCCGAGATTCGCCTCGGCCTCGCCCGTGCCCTTGTCGGCGCTGGCGACAAGAGAGACGAGGTTCGGGCACGTATGCTCGCGGAGGAGGCACTGCGAGCCTTGGAGAGCGCCGGGGTCCACAGCAGAGCGGGCGCGGCCCGAGAGTTGCTAGCAACTATCATTGACACCCACGAGTAACCACGAGATGAGTGTCTGCAATGCCAGAATCCAACGGTCGAGTCGGCGGCTCTGTCAAAGTCAAGATCAGAGTCGGAGTGCAATACATCAGCCACGGAGCGGGCGACATGGCCGTGCTCGACAACACGGGCACCGAGCTTGATCTGGACACCGGCAACGTCCTCAGCTATACGAATGGCGTTGGACGATTGTATTGTCTTGAGGTCGACACTAGCAACACCATAGTTTTCACCACAGCGACGTCCAGCCGGGCCTGGACTGAGACTGGGACCGGTGCGGCTACACGGGTCGAGACCGTGGTCGGTACGCTGACCAAGCAGATCGACGTCGATCTCGCGGGCGCCCTTGTTGTCGACGCCGTGGGAACAGAGGCGCACATCGTCTTTTCATAGACCGCCTGGCCGCGAGGCCTCCAGCGGGCGGGGACGCAGCCGCAGTCCTCGCCGCGACAGGTACCTAGGATCCCGCACAGGGCGCTCTCCTCGTCAAGCGTCGATCGAGCCCGCGTCGATGACTTGCCGAGGAGGGTATCGCGGACCAGGTTCGGATCGACGAGGAGCGAGGCGAGGCGAGGCGAGGCGAGGCGAGGCGAGGCGAGGCGAGCATCATTGTAGAGCTCGCGCAGTTCAAACCCCGCAGTGAAGGTCTTGGCGGCGCCTACGCGCCATCTCGACGGCGTACGCCAAAGCGCCGCCACAACGCCCCAAGCGCCAGCATAAAGAGCGTGCCCACGCTGACCCGCCAACCGATGGCGTAGCTGAGCGGGCGGAAGGTGAGCTCGACCCGATGAGCCCCCGGCCCGACCGCGATGCCGCGAAAGAGATGGTTCACGACGGCGATCGGAACCTCCTCGCCGTCGACCGTGGCCCGCCAGCCCGGGTAGTGACTGTCGGTCAGCACGAGGAGCGCAGGCGCCGGAGCCTCGCACTCGATCACCAGGTGCTCCGGCCGCAGACGCTCGACCGTCACCGGGGTGATCGACGCAGGACCGTCCAGCGCGAGCGCGGGATCCTCGACCACCGTAGCCCGATGTGGATCGAGCTCGAGCAGCGCGCGCTCACGCTCCGCGAGGCTCTCCGCGACGATCGTCCGGGTGCTCAGGTAGGCGCGGGGAACCGCCCGCCTGTCGCGGAGGAGCACCTCGCTCTGCTCCTTGGCGTAGAGGCGCCGGATGAAGCGATAGCGGGGAATGTTGAGGGACGACGGGCTGACCACATAGGGCGCGCCCAACATGGCGATGATCGGCGAGTCAAAGCGCCGCGGCTTGAGGGCGATCTCATCGCGGTAGAGGCCGGTCCGCGGGTAGAACCTGCCCTTCTCGATCAGGTGCATAAGGTCGAGAAATCGCAGGAGGCTGGTCCCGTTGTAGCCGGACACACCGTCCAGGCCGCGGAGCATCGTATGATTATAGCTCCCGCGGCCGAAGCCCTCGGCGATGATCACTCGAGCTTCGACCGGCGCCCCGTCCCGCTTGGCGATGACGTCCAGGCCCTGGAGGTCTCGGCCCTCGACCTCCGCCCGCGTCGGCGGCACGGTCCGGCTGAGGAGCACCAGGGGGTTTCGCGGCGCGGCGTAGATCCCGAGATCGAGGATCGTCAGGCCGAGGAGCAACCCCTTCGCGAGGCCCCGCCGACGCGGATCCCAACGGAGCAGGAGCAGGAGCAGGCCGGCGGAGGCGATGCCGAGCGGCACCCCTATTCCTACGAGCCCCTCCCCTCCGTAGGTCCGGGAGGTGACGATCGCCAGCGCAGGCGCGCCGACCAGGACGACCGCGAGGCCGACCACCAGGCGCCGACCGACAACCCCGCGCAACCACAGCTCGAGGCCGAGGGCCGCGAGATAGGCGATCGCCACGCCAGCGATGCAGGTGAGCCGCGACGGCGCTCGAAAGTAGCCAAAGCCGGGGACCCACTCGACCAGCCGACGAAACACCGGCAGCTCCGGGCCGAGCGACGCGCTCAGGGCGAGGAGGACGAAGAGCCCGAGCGACGCGGCGACCGCCCCGTGCTCCCGGCGATGCTCCCGACGTAGCGCCGTGATGAGCCCGGCGAAGGCGAGGAGGAGCCCGAGCGCGCCAATGTAGAGCTCCACCGCGTCCGCCTCAACGCCGCCCCCCGGCCGCGGCAGGCTCGGGCCCAGCCAGAGGCGCCACAGGGCGTGGGGCGCCAGGCTCGGGTGACCGGCGAAGGCGAGCTCAAGGCCGATCGATCGTTGCGAGCGGGGGATGAACTCGAGCTGTGGCAGGAGGGCGACCGCGCTGACACAGGCGCCCAGGAGGACGACCACGACGAGGCTCAGGGCTCGCCCAGCGAGCGCCCGCATAGACCCGCGAGCGCGCCCCTCGATCATCACACCAGCGACGAAGAAACCCGTGAGCAGCACCGACGCCACGAGAAACTGCGGACCGCCGGCGAGGATCGACGCTGCGAGGACAAGCCCGGCGAGCGACGCTGCGCCGGCGCTCGGTCGTCGCAGCACGTGCTCGACCGACGCGAGCCAGAGCGGAGCCCAGGCGACCGTGGCGAAGAGCCCGAGGTGGATCGCCGTGTTGAGAAACGCGCCCGAGAGGGCGAAGGTGAGAGCGCCGAAGAGCTGCGCCGCCGTGCCCAAGCCGCGACCGCGCAACCACAGGAGCATCCCCACGCCGGCGATGATCAGATGGAGGAGGATAAAGGCGGTGAAGGCCTCCGCCTCGCCCCAGCCCTGCACCAGCCAGGTCGGCGGGTAGTACTGCGCCGCCTGCGGATCGGCGAAGATCGGGTAGCCGTTGAAGATGTGGTCGCTCCACAGCGGCCAACCTCCGTCCCGACGGGCGCCCGCGGTGATCAACGGGTGGTGGGTGTAGCGGATGTCGGCGAAGAAGGGGCTGCGAGCGCCGCTGACGAAGTCACGAAGGCCGACCAAGGCCGCGAGGACGACGACCACGACCGCCCCGAGCGACGTCCAACGGCCGGCCGCTCGCGACCCGAAGAGCGGACGCGGACTGGAGGACACCGGAGGTCCATACCATGGTCCCAAGCTCCGCGGGCAGGGCTCTGACCCCGATGGGCCCGCCGTAGGGCCTCCTCCGCAGCCTCTCGAGATCCTCGCACGGGCGACGCTCGTCAGGCCCCCCACGGAGCCGACGCTGTGAACATCACCGACGGTGCCCGGCGAGCCTCCTCCTCCGCGGCGGTCTCGGCCGCGACGACCGGACCGGCGCCCAGGTCACGAGCACCTTCGGCGCGCCGGCCTCGCAGGGCCCCCTGCTAAAAAATTCAGACATCGTGTAATCGCGGCGGCGCTCGGGTTTCTCACAGACATGACGCCCTCACGGAGCCGCGCGATGATGAAAGAAGCCAAGAAATTCCTCCGCTCTACCCAATTCGGCCTTTCGGCCATCGTCGCCGGCATGCTGCTCATCGGCACCGGCTGCGACTTCACCCCGCCCGAGCACCACGAGCGCACCTCTCAGGACCAAGACCCTGGCGATCGGCCCGGAGAGCCAGGCGACGACTGTTTCGCCGAGTTCGCCCAGTGTACCGAGGCGGGCATCGACGCCGAAGTCTGCGAGCAATTCCTCTTTGAGTGCAGGGGCGACTCCGGCGAGCCGCCGCCCCATGATGACTGCGAGGAGGAGTATCTCTGCTGCATCGAGGCGGGCAATGGCCCCGACGAATGCGAGGAGATCCTCCGGCAGTGCGAGCCCCCGCCGCCTCCTCCGCCCCACGAGAACTGCGAAGAGGAGTACCTCTGCTGCCTCGACGAGGGCAACGACCCCCTCGAATGCGAAGAGATTCTCTGGCAGTGTGACGAGCCCCCGCCGCCACCGCCCCACGAGAACTGCGAAGAGGAGTACCTCTGCTGCCTCGACGAGGGCAACGATCCCGAGCAGTGCGAAGAGATCCTCTGGCAGTGTGACGAGCCCCCGCCGCCCCCTCCGCCCCACGAGAACTGCGAAGAGGAGTACCTCTGCTGCCTCGACGAGGGCAACGATCCCGAGCAGTGCGAAGAGATCCTCTGGCAATGTGACGAGCCCCCGCCGCCACCACCCAACAATTGCGAGGAGGAGTACCTCTACTGCCTCGAAGAGGGCAACGACCCCGAGCAGTGTGAGCCGATCCTCTGGCAGTGTGACGAGCCCCCGCCGCCGCCACCCAACAATTGCGAGGAGGAGTACCTCTGCTGCCTCGAAG
>Ga0316189_10004888_pt1 | contig 12844 bp, 10 predicted proteins | sample LowCovwburrow_MG_FD_204930 | JGI IMG/M metagenome (GOLD analysis project Ga0316189, IMG submission 204930) | Coastal sediment microbial communities from Maine, United States - Lowes Cove worm burrow | ecosystem: Environmental > Aquatic > Marine > Coastal > Sediment | place: USA: Maine... | reverse complement strand
GAAACTTTCCAGGGTCGGGCTTTCGATTGCCGCGCTGTCTGTTGGTTCCATAGAGCCCTTGCCATCCTGCATCAAAACATGGGACAGTTGCTTGTCTGTCCCGCCATAGGTGGATTCGAACATCGGATCCTCTGTGTGCTTATCTTAGCATAAGTTGAAAAAGGATCAAGCTTCAAGAGCTTCATGGCGCGACTGAGCGATGTGGCGTCTCCAGGAGTCAACGTGTACGGAGGGGCCGGGTAAAATCGGGTCTGAACTTTCGGGAAGGCCTTTTCCAGACCGCTGCGCAGTAAATGAGAGGAAATAAAGGGAGCGCCGAACACGTTAACCATGAAGAATCGCCGAAACGCGATTGAATCGTCTTTCGTATATAGGTAAAAGATTGTTTCGTTGGTGCAACCAACCGAGTAGACTGTTAGCGAGGCAGCCCAACGGGCTGAAGGAGAAAAGCATGAGAAAAGTGGGTTTAATTGGCCTTGCCGTGGCAACTGCGGTTTTCCTAGCCATTGGCTTTCTTGGCGGGGGTGGCGGTGATGCATCTAGTTTCGAAGATGCACTCAAGTTGGCCGAATCAAGTAACAAACCGGTTCTGGTCGACCTCTACGTCCCCTTCTGAGGCGCCTGCAAGAGATTCGCTCGTGAAGCGGAAAGTGACCCGGAAATGATCAAAGTGCTGGATAACGTCATCCTCTACAAAGCCAATGCTCAGTTTGGCGGCAAGGAACTGGCAGAAACCCATGGTGCGCCTGGGTACCCCACCTTCCTCGTGATGGACCCGAAGGGTGAGTTACTTGGTAAGTGGTCCGGTTATGGCAAGGCAGCCTTCCTAAGCAACCTTGACCAATCAATGGTCAAAATGAAGTGAACCTGGTGCGCGACGCGTGGCGTCCACCCTTTATGGGACAGACGCCACGTATCAAACTCTAAACGGCCCTATTCCCATTCGATGGTGCCCGGTGGTTTCGAAGTGATGTCGTAAACCACCCGGTTGATGCCGGCAACTTCGTTGACAATTCTGGCGCTTACCTGAGCCAGGAAATCGTAGGGCAGGCGCGACCAGTCAGCGGTCATGAAATCGGTCGTGTTCACCGAACGCAGCACACAGACCTGCTCGTGGGTGCGTTCATCGCCCATGATCCCGACGGTCTTGGTCGGCAGCAATACGGCAAAAGATTGGCTCACCGTATCGTACAGCCCCGCGCTCTGCAGGCTTTCGATAAAGATCGCATCCGCTTCTTGCAGGATTCGGATGGATTCCCGGTCGATAGCACCGATGATACGCACGGCCAGGCCCGGTCCCGGGAAAGGATGGCGACCCACCATTTTTTCCGGCAGCCCCATCAGGCGTCCGATCTCACGGACCTCATCCTTAAATAGCTCGCGCAGGGGTTCCAGCAGGTCCATATCCATTTTCTCGGGAAGGCCACCCACGTTGTGATGGCTCTTGATGGTTTGCGCCGGTCCGCCCGCATGGGCCGATTCGATGACATCTGGATAGAGCGTGCCTTGACCCAGGAAGCGGGGTTTGACAGGCAGTTTGCGGGCTTCCTCTTCGAACACTTCCACGAACGAAGCGCCGATGATCTTGCGCTTGCGTTCCGGATCATCCACACCGTCTAGCCGCGACAAGAAGAGATCGGAGGCATCCACGGGAATCAGGTCGATACCGAACCGGCCGTGGAAACTTTCCTCCACATCGCGCCGTTCATCCCGGCGCATGAGGCCGTGATCCACAAAAACACAGGTCAGTTGATGGCCGATGGCTTTGTTGATCAGCACTGCCGCCACTGCGGAATCTACGCCGCCGCTCAAACCCAACAGAACGTGCTCTTCACCTACCTTTTGGCGGATCTCTTCGCAGACCTGATTGATGTAATTTTCCATTTTCCACATGGGCTCACAGCCACAAATATCGAAGACAAAGTTCTTCAACAAGAGTTGGCCGTTGTCCGTGTGCGATACTTCGGGATGGAACTGAATACCCATCAAGGGTTTTTCTTCGTGGACCATGGCTGTGATGGGCGCGTTTTCACTGGTGCCCACGATGCGAAAGCCGTCGGGTACTTGCTCGAGTCGGTCGCCGTGGCTCATCCAAACCCGTGTCTTTTCCGAGAAACCCTTGAACAGGGGGTGGCTGCCACTCAGCTCTAAATTGGAAGGTCCGTATTCCCGTTCATTGGAGGCCTCTACTTTACCGCCCAAGCGATGACTCATCAGCTGCATGCCATAGCACACACCTAGGATGGGTTTTTTTAAATCCCAGAATCCGGGCGCCACGGTTAGGGCTTTGTTGTCAAAGACGCTGTTTGGCCCGCCCGACAAGATGATGCCCTTAATGTCTGCCTGATTTAACTGGTCCAGTGGTGTATCGCAAGGAAGAATCTCACTGAAAACCGCCAGCTCACGAACACGCCGGGCAATGAGTTTCGTGTACTGTGAGCCGAAATCGAGAATGATTATCTTGTTTCCTGTTTCCATGTTTTTCCTACCCCCGTTTGGTCTCGTCCAAGGCCAGACCAGCCATTATATGCCAGCAAGACCAGAGCACAAACCAAAGAGTGAGAGGAGAGCGCAATTCCATGTGCGGGGTCCTCCGACAGGGCTGCCAGGGTCGTGCATCAGTACACATCGGTCCTGCACGCAAGTATATCCAAGAATTGTGTTGTCCATCAATCGGAGGTAAATCCCCGTAGTGCTTGGTTTCCTCGTCTATCGAAATCTTCCGTTTTGAATATTTGTGAAAAAAAAATTTCATAAATTGTATCTGGCGGAGGGGTTTGGTATACTTAAGGGGTAGCGGTTGGGCAAAGACGCCTAAAAACACTTGCGATCCTAAGTGCCCCATGAAAACTTTTTGGGTCGCAGTCAAAATGACTTTTCTCAATCGCGGATAGCGACACATGATCATGAATTTAATCAATCCGTTGCAATCCACTAGAAAAAAACACCTTAGGAGAAACTTGTGAAAAATTGTCTAATAATTCTGCTGTTAAGCCTTTCTCTCGTAAGCTTTGGTCAGGACGACCGGGGACCTAGCGAACCGGGTAGCATTGGCTATGAACCGGCCTTCATCTTGGGCCACGGCGAGCGTGTCTTCCATCGCGGAAAATTCGGTAAGGCCCAGCGACGTGGTCAGGCAGCTAGCCTTTTGGGTTCTTTCATGCCCATGCCTGGCAAGGCCAATCTGGTTGAGACGAGAGATCGGACAGACAAACTTGGTCAGCGCCACGTTCGCGTTCAGCAGCACATCAATGGTCGCCCGGTAGTTGGCGGCGAGATGATCGTTCACGCTGACAAAGCGGGTGATGTTTTCGCCATCAACGGTCGTTTCGGTAACACGGAAGGAACCGCTACCAACCCCAGTGTTAATGGCAAAAAGGCTATGGTTCGTGCCATGAGAATGGCCAACATCCGCAATGGCGAGCAAGACGGTCAGCCCAGCCTGGCCTATGTTGTCGATCAGGACGGCTCGGTTTTCCTGGCCTGGGAAACAACCGTTTCCTATATGAATGAGGAAGGTCCCCAGCGCGATCGCCTCTTCGCCGACGCTTCCGGCGGCGACCGCCTGGTCCGCCACCCTCTGCACCACTATGCCAAGAACCGCAATACCTATGATGCCAACAACGGCACCAGCCTGCCGGGCACCTTGACCCGTACCGAAGGTTCCGGCGCCAGTGGCGATTCCGCCCTTGACGCAGCCCACGACAACGCCGGCATCACCTACGATTACTACAACACCAAATACGGTCGCGACAGCTACAACAACAGCGGCGCAACGCTTAAATCTTCCGTTCACTTCCGCAGCAACTACAACAACGCCTTCTGGAACGGTTCTCAAATGGTCTACGGCGACGGCGACGGCGTTACTTTCTCGCCCTTGTCCGAGTCTCTGGACGTTGTGGCACACGAGCTGACTCACGCCGTTACTTCCAGCGAGTCGAACCTGGTTTACTCCTACGAGTCCGGCGCGTTGAACGAAGCCATGTCCGACATCTTTGGTGCCTGTGCCGAAGCTTGGGACGATGGCGCCATCTCCACCGACACCTGGTTGTTGGGCGAAGACATCTATACTCCTGGAACCCCTGGAGACGCCCTGCGCACCATGGCCGATCCTCAAGCTTCCGGTGATTACGACTACTACCCCACCCGTTACACGGGTTCCGGCGACAACGGCGGCGTTCACACCAACAGTGGTATCGCCAACCTGGCTTTCGTTCTGTTGACCCAAGGTGGAACCCACCCTCGCGGCACGACTTCCAACACCGTTCCCGCCATTGGCATGACCAAAGCTGAGCAGATCTTCTACCGGGCCAACACGGTCTACCTGACCAGCAACTCTCAATTCGAAGATTGTCGCGACGCTACAGCAGCAGCGGCAGCCGATCTCTACGGCCAGACCGAAGTTGACGCAGTACACGAAGCATGGGACGCGGTTGGCGTACCCGGTGGCTCCGGTGGCGGCGGCGGCGGTTGCGGTAGCTACAACGAAACCTTCACCGGTTCCTTGTCCTCTGGCGGCGAAGCTTTCGAGCCCAACGGCACCTACTGGTACAGCTCCACTGGCGACACTTCGGCTCTGCTTGAAGGACCTGCTGGCACTGACTTCGACGTTTACCTCTGGAAATGGCTGGGTTACTGGGGCACTGTTGCTTCGGGTACCTCTTCCACTTCCACCGAGACCATCAATTACAACGGCAGCAGCGGTTACTATGTTTACCGCGTCCACGCCTACTCCGGTAGCGGCAGCTACACGCTCTGTGTAAATCGCTAAACCAACCCAACTCTAACCGATCTTTATGACCTCATGAAAGCGGGACAGCTATGCTGTCCCGCTTTTACGTGGTACGCCCGACTCCGGCCCTTACCCAGACGGTTGGAAAAAATTTAGCCCCGGCGACAGCTGTCAGATACGAAAAGGAAGATGAGTCAGGGGTTTCACTGTGGCAATCCTCGGACACTGATCAGCCCTGGGTTTCGAATTACATTTTGAAGCAAGCCTTTTATTGCCCGCAAGATTGAGACTATGTTAAGATCTTCGCGCTTATTGAGGTGCAACCACATGCATAGATGTCCTCAAGAGCTTTGCTGGTCTCTTGAAATTGGGGGAATGTATGTGCGGAATTGTCGGCTATATTGGATACAGGAAAGCCGCGCCAATTTTGATGAACGGACTCAAGCGCCTTGAATACCGTGGGTATGACTCTGCCGGTTTGGTTACCATCAACAAAACAGGCGGAAAACGCTATCGCGGTGTAGGCCGCGTAAAGAACCTTGAAAAGTTGATCCAAGGTGTTGACCTGCCGATGACCTGCGGGATCGCACATACGCGCTGGGCCACGCACGGTAAACCGACGGTTGGCAATGCCCACCCACACACGGACAGCAGCGATAAATTTTTCGTGGTACACAACGGCATCATTGAAAACCACGCCAAGCTGCGCAAGCAGTTGGAAAGCGAAGGGGTGGTTTTCCAGACAGAGACAGATACCGAGGTCCTCGCCCATCTTATCGGTCACTTTTTCAAAGGTAATCTGGAAGATGCGGTTGAAGAGATGCTCAAGGAAATTGAAGGGACCTTTGGTCTGGCCATTGTTTCCAGCGAAGATCCCGGCAAGGTGATTGCCGCCCGTCGCGGCAGCCCGGTTGTGCTGGGCATCGGCAAAGAAGAGATGTTTATTGCCTCTGATGTGAGCGCCCTGGTGCCCTACACCGATCAGGTTGTCTATTTAGAAGACAATGACCTGGCGATTTTGACACCGGACGAATACCAGATCCTCTCTTTCGACCATATACCCATTGAGCGCATGACCTCGCAAATCGACTGGAGCGTGGAAGATGGCGATCTCGGCACTTTTCCCCACTACATGCTCAAGGAAATCTATGAGCAACCGGAAACCCTGAAGAATGCCATGCGGGGCCGCACGCTCAAGAGCGAGGGTGTCGCCGTTCTGGGCGGCCTCCAGTCCCAGATCCAGAAGATCCAGAAACTGAAGAAGTTGATCATTGTGTCCTGCGGGACGTCCTATCATGCGGGCATGATCGGTCGCCATATTTTCGAGAACCTGACCGATATCGCGGTCGAAGTGGAACTGGCCTCGGAGTTTCGTTACCGGCGGCTGCGTCTGGATGAGACGGTGGGTGTTTTGGCCATTTCCCAATCGGGTGAGACGATCGATACCCTGGCTGCAATCCGCGAGGCCCAGCGCAAAGGCGCTCTGGCCATCGGCCTGGTGAATGTGGTTGGTTCCACCATTGCCCGCGAGACCACCTGCGGTGTGTACTGCCATGCCGGACCTGAAATAGGCGTCGCCTCTACCAAGATGTTTGTTTCCCAGCTGGTGATCCTCAACTTAATGGCACTCTTAATCGGCCGTTACCAGTCGGTTTCCCTGAGCGAAGGCGTACGCATCCTCAAGGACTTGGAGAAACTGCCCGGTCAAATCAAAGATATTTTGGCCATGGCGCCACAGCTCGAAGAGCTGGCCCACAAGTATTACAAGGCGGAAAACTGCCTCTTCATCGGAAGGCAGATCCACCACCCGGTCGCCCTCGAGGGCGCACTCAAGCTCAAGGAAATCTCCTACATCCATGCCGAAGGTTATGCTGCCGGCGAGATGAAACACGGTCCGATTTCCCTGATCGACAAAGACTTCCCGACCATTGCCCTGGTGTCCGGCGATGCCAGTTACGAAAAGATGGTCAATAACATCCAGGAAATTCGGGCACGAAGTGGTCCCGTGATTGCAATCAGCTCTATTGAAACGGAAGAAATGAGGGACATTGCCGACGATGTCTTTTTTATTCCGAAGACCCACGAGCTGCTTCAGCCCATCCTGAGCGTGATTCCGCTGCAACTGTTCTCCTACTATTGTGCCCGTTTTCGCGGCTGTGAGATTGACAAACCGCGTAATCTAGCCAAAAGTGTGACAGTTGAGTAAGGAAAAGAGTAAGGCAAGAGACTGAGGAATGTTTGTTTGTTTCAAAATAACGAGAAAGGCAATGTGGTTGTTGCATTAACCCGGCCAGTTCTCTAAAATGGGTGCCGTCCCGTTTTTTGAGCAGAATGCCTTCAGTCTGCAAATGTTAACTTGCTTTGGTCTTTTTTTGACCGTTCCCAAGAAAACAGAAACCGAGAAATGGAAAAGATTTGAAAACCAGGTGAGTCACTCATGAGAGACAAAAAAAAGCTGTTGAGCTTGATGTGCTTTTTGGTGCTGATCGGCCTGTTGGGGTTTGTCGCTATTGGCAGCCCTGATAAAGTCATGCCGGCAACAGTGCCTTTCAATGCATATGCGCCCGAACAACCAATCCCCTACAGCCACAAGCTGCATGCCGGTGATATGGGAATCGAGTGTCAGTTCTGCCACACCTATGCGCGTCGTTCGCCAACGGCCGGGATCCCCGCGGTAGAGCAATGCATGTCCTGCCATACGAACATATTGCCCGGCAGCGAGCAAATCGCTAAGATCGCGGCTGCGTATGAAAAAAAGGAACCCATCGAATGGGTGAAGGTACACGACCTTCCCGACTTTGTTCACTTTTCTCATAAGCGCCATGTCGCCGGAGGAAAGATCACGTGTCAGGAATGTCATGGCCCGGTCGAGACCATGGAAGTTGTATACCGCGAAGCAGAGTTGACCATGGGCTGGTGTGTGAATTGTCATCAACAGAACATTGACAAAGGCGCCGCTCTGGACTGCTGGACCTGCCACAAGTAATACGAGGTTGGAAAAAATGGCAAACAAGATCGACAGAAGGGATTTTCTCGCGTTAATGGGCATGGGTGGTGCCGCTGCCACCGTGGGCTGTGGCTCCGCACCCAATTTTGACGAGACGTGGAAACCTTGGGTTTCACCGGTGGCCGGTTCGGTTCCCTATGTACCCAATTACTATGCCACGACCACCCACGGATCAGGAGGTGCCGGCCTTTGGGTCAAGGTGCTTAGTGGACGTGCAGTGAAGGTGGAGGGGAACCCCAACCACCCGATCAACGCGGGTACGCTGACAGCGCGTCAACAGGCCGTGGTTCAGAGCTTGTACGGTACGGGTCGCCTGCGCGAACCGACGGGCAAGAGCGAAGGTACCATGACCTGGCGTGATTTAGACGCGAAGCTGAAGTCCCTGTTTGAAACGAACAAGGGCAAGAATATTTACTGCCTGACCGGGCCGGTCAGCGGCGCAGAGGCCGAGATTTGGACCCGTTTCACCAGTGAGATGGGAACCGGTCGCCACGTGACCTACGCGCCCTACAGCGAGAGCGACCTGGTACTGGCCTCCGAAAAAGTGTTCGGCGTTCAGAAAGTGCCGCGCTTCTCGCTGGCGGGTGCCAAATTCGTGCTTTCCCTGGGGGCCCAGTTCTTGGAAACCTGGGGTGACGTCACCGCCAATAATCGCGATCACGCGGATATGCGAACGGTCGACCATGGCCATCGCGGGGTTCACATTCAGGTAGAGGCGCGGGTCTCCCTGACTGGTGCCAACGCGGACGAGGTTCTGCCGGCGAAACCGGGCAGCAAGACTTTGATTGCCCTGGCACTTCTCAAGGAAGTCGCCGCCCATTCCACAACCCTGTCCGTGGCCGACAAGGCGACGATTGCAGGCCTGACCGCCAATGCCTCTCTGGAGAGCGCCGGTGAAGCCAGTGGCCTGGGTGCCGAGAAGCTCAAGCATCTCGCCGAATCACTACTAACTGAAGGGGCCCTGGTGCTTCCCGCCGAACGATTGGAACTCAGTGGCGACGGTGTCAGCCACCATGCCGCCGTTCTTCTGCTCAATAAAGTATTGGGTGCGGTTGGCAAGCATGTCAACTATGCAGCGGGTAAGCCGGTCGAGCATACCTCCGACCATCGTGGGATTGTGGATCTGGTCAAAGATCTCAACGATGGCAAGGTCGACCTGCTATTGATCCATGGCACCAACCCGGCTTACAGCTTGCCGGATGGCTTGGGTTTCGCACAAGCATTGGCCAAAACGACTTCGGTTGCTTTTGCCGATTCTCAAGACGAAACCACGGCGCTGGCCAATTACACGGTCGCCACCAGCCACGACCTGGAGTCGTGGGGCGAAGTGAACACCTACACGGGCATGGACATGTTGATGCAGCCGGTCATGACGCCGCGCTGGATCTGTCGTCAGGCCCACGATTACCTGATTGAAGCTCTGCGTGCGGCGACACCCGATTCCCTGCCCCAAGAGAATTTCCGCGACTATCTCAAGACCAGTTGGACCACCCGTTTTGGTGGTGGTGCTGATCCCGAGAAGTTCTGGCGCGACTCGCTCAAGGCGGGTGGCCAATTTGCGCTGCCCGAGGGAGTGGACCTGCCACTTTCCGGGAACATGGGTGCCGATTTATTTGCCTCCGTTACCGAGTCCAAGAACACGGGCATGACCCTGGTCGTTGTTGACTCGGCGCGTTTTGGCGACGGTTCTGGCACCGATGCGGGCTGGCTCCACGAGTTGCCCGACGCTATGAGTGGCGTTGTCTGGGATTCCTGGTTGGAGATGTCTCACCAAACGGCAAACGATCTCGGCGTCCACTATAAGAGTGGGCTGCGGGGTGGACATACCCAGATGGTTCAAGTGAAGGCCAACGGCCAGTCGATGGAACTGCCTGCTTTTATTGTTGAGACGATTAGCGATAATCTGGTTACCCTGGCCACGGGACAAGGCCACAAGGGTCTTTCCAAGCTCTACAACCGTGGCGGCAATGCTTTTGCGTTCCTCAACAGCGACCTGGACGAATCAGGCCAGTTTGGTATTGGACCGCACAGCGCGGAACTGGTCAATACCCATCAGGACTACCGCATGGCCACCTTCCATCTGCCTGGCGTGGGCGACAAGATGGTCACACCGCTGAGCATGCTGGAAGGTTCCGAAGTCCGTCGCGACCTGTTCCAAACGATTTCACTGGCCTCTGTCGGACACGAAGGCGGAGACCATGGTGGCGGCCATCACGAAGTCATGGATCCAGATTCCACCTTCCCCATCCACGTGGATAAGGACTGGTACCCTGAGCGGACGGACGACCCGGTTTACAAGGACCGAGACGAAACCTTCTACGACGACTACAAATGGGAGCTGTCCTTTGACCTCAACCGCTGTACGGGATGTGGGTCTTGCGTCACCGCCTGTTATGCGGAGAACAACCTGCCTGTTGTCGGTAAGGACCAGGTCGCCAAGGGCCGCGAGATGTCTTGGGTCCGCATCAACCGGTATCTGGAGAAGGCCGAGCATGGCCAGCTCCCCAAGGTTCGCGCCATGCCCATGATGTGTCAGCAGTGCGCTTCGGCTCCCTGTGAGTCTGTTTGCCCCTCACTGGCAACCTACCACACCAAGGAAGGGCTCAACGCAATGGTGTACAATCGCTGCGTCGGCACCCGCTACTGCGCCAACAACTGCTCCTATAAAGTGCGTCGCTTCAACTGGTTCAGCTTCGAATGGGAGGGTGACCTTAACTGGGCCCTGAACCCGGCCGTATCTGTTCGCCAGATGGGGGTCATGGAAAAATGTACCTTCTGTGTGCAGCGTATTAGAGACGGCAAAGATAAGGCCCGCGACTTGGGTCGCAAGGCTAACGACGGTGAGATTCACACCGCCTGCCAGCAAGCATGTCCGGCCGGAGCGGTTCGTTTCGGCAACCACGAAGACAAGAACAGCAAAGTCTACGAGTGGGCTTCCGATGCTCGAGCGTATCGAGCCTTGGACAGCCATATAAAGACGAAACCCGGGGTTACCTACCTCAAACGCGTTGTGCTCGAGGACGAACATCACGGTTAATTGAACGAGGGATACTGTGAAAGAGATTAATTTTCCCTATAGCGATATCAATCGCGACATCCTGCGGACATTGGAGAAGCCGTCGGTCAAGTACCTGATCCTGATGACCATCATCGTCAGCGGTTTGTTGTTCGGCATCGGCTGCTGGTTTTACCAGTTGAAAGAAGGCATGGGCGTCGCGGGTCTCAACCACCCGGTGGGATGGGGCGTCTACATTACCGACTTCGTTTTCTGGGTTGGCATCGGTCACGCGGGTACCCTAATCTCCGCGATTTTGTTCCTGTTTCGCGCCAGATGGCGTAACGCCATCTTCCGCAGTGCGGAAGCCATGACCATCTTCGCGGTCATGACCGCAGGTCTGTTCCCGTTGATCCACGTGGGACGTGCCTGGTTGGCCTGGTGGCTGATTCCCTACCCGAACCAAAGAGAACTGTGGGTGAACTTCCGTTCGCCGCTGCTCTGGGACGTGTTTGCGGTGGGAACCTACTTCTCGGTTTCATCCATCTTCTTCTGTGTGGGTTTGATTCCGGATATCTCCATCATCCGCGACAGGGCCAAGGGCTTGCGCAAAAAGATCTACGGATTGTTGGCGGTAGGTTGGGACTCCTCCTACAGTCAGTGGCGCCACTTCATGGCCGGTTACGGTTTTTTCGCCGCCCTTTGTACCCCGCTGGTGCTGTCCGTGCACTCCGTGGTTTCCTGGGACTTCGCGGTCTCGCTGGTTCCCGGTTGGCACTCCACCATTTTCGCGCCCTACTTTGTGGCCGGTGCGGTCTTCTCCGGAATGGCCATGGTGATGACCATCCTCATCCCCTTCCGCAAAATTTTCAGCCTGGAAAAGTACCTCACCATCTGGCACTTCGACATGATGGCCCGATTGGTCCTAACCACCTCCAGCATCGTTGGGTTCTCCTACCTGACGGAGTACTTTATCGCCTGGTACAGTGACGACCAGTTCGAGGGGTTCATCTTCTGGGAACGAGCTTTCGGTAAGTATGCCGTGCCGTTCTGGCTGATGATCTTCTGTAACATGATCGCGCCTCTGCCCTTGTGGTTCAAGAAAATCCGCACCAATCTGACCTGGGTTTTCTTCATCACCATCCTGATCAACGTGGGCATGTGGTTCGAACGGTTCAACATCATTGTCAGCTCCTTAACCCAAGAGTACGATCCTTACGCTTGGGGTTGGTACCAACCCTCCTGGGTAGAGCTCGGCATTACCTTCGGGTCTTTCTGCTGGTTCTTTATGTGGTTCTTCTTATTCATTCGTTTCTTCCCCTCGATGGCCATCACCGAGATGAAGGAAATCGCGGATCCCCCGACCAGGGCCAATTCCGCCGCACAGGAGGTCTCTTGAAATGAGTGCAAACCCTGAGGGTGTACTGGGTGTTTTCTCCCACATGGATGCCCTGATCGACGGTATCAAACATTTTAAGTCAAAAGGCATGGAATCCAAGATGAAGGTCTATTCTCCGGCACCGTTGCACGCCATTGATGACGCGCTCGACGAACCGCCGAGCCCGGTACGACTCTTCACCTTGTTTGGTGGCATGTTGGGGTGTACCTTTGGCTACACCTTCACAGCCTTTTCCTCCATGGATTGGATATTGCCCACCTCCGGCAAACCCATCGTGGCGCCCATTGCTTTCACCGTAATTGCGTTTGAGCTGACGGTTCTCTTCGGCGCCATATTCACGCTGTTGGGCATCGTGGTCAACGCCAGGTTGTTCCGGAAACGCAAACTCATCTATGACGAACGTTTCACGGAAGACAAATTTGGTATCTATGTTTCCTGCCCTCCAACCGAGTACGATGCCATGGAAAAGGTTCTCAGTGAGTGCGGCGCCGAGGAGGTAAAACGTGCTTAACAAAAAGCTCCTGACGGTGCTCGCCGTCGTTATCTGCGGTCTACTCTTGACCGCCGGTTACAACCGCCCCTTCCGATGGTGGCCGGTTAACGACATGTCTGAGCAGATCTTCATCAAACCGTTTACCGAGAACAGCCTGCGCGACCCCGCCGAGGGGTCTGTGGCCGTGGATGCACCGGACCCGGTGCCTGGCCGCTTGG
>Ga0316189_10004887_pt1 | contig 12845 bp, 11 predicted proteins | sample LowCovwburrow_MG_FD_204930 | JGI IMG/M metagenome (GOLD analysis project Ga0316189, IMG submission 204930) | Coastal sediment microbial communities from Maine, United States - Lowes Cove worm burrow | ecosystem: Environmental > Aquatic > Marine > Coastal > Sediment | place: USA: Maine... | reverse complement strand
GGGGCGCTCAGGGGCGCTCAGGGGCGCTCGAGTCTGCTCATCGCCGTCGAAGCCGAGGCCGCAGCTCCGCGCGCTCGCCATCGTCGTCGTCGTCGTGGCTCCGCCATCGCTCGCCGCAGGGCCGGGTACACCGGCGCTTGGTCAGAGCTCGCGGGGTCGACGCTCGCTGCGCGAGGGCACAGGGGGCTTGCCCGACACAAGAGGCTCCTAGCGCTTGCTGCGGCCATCGCCGGCGAGCTTGCGCAGCTTGCCGATCTGCTCGTCTGAGCCGATCGCGATCAATGTGTAGCCTGTCTCAAGGATCATGTCGCCCTTCGGCGCATGCTCGATCGTGCCGTTGGAGAGGCGGATCGCGAGGACGAGCGAGCCGGTCGCCGCGCGGACGTCGGCGCCGGCGAGGGTGCGGCCGCGGAGCGCCCCCTCGGCGAAGACCTCGGCCTCTTCGATCCGCAGGCCGACGTTGCGATCGCGGAGCATGTCGTCGAGGAATTTGACGACGTGGGGGCGGAGGAGCTCTGAGGCGATCCGGATCCCGCCGATCCGGTTGGGCGAGACCACCGAGTCCGCCCCCGCCCGCTCGAGCTTCTGGATCGCCGACATGTAGACCGCCTTGGCGACGATCCGCGCCTTGGCGTTGTGCTGGCGGGCGCTGACGACCACGAACATGTTGCTCTTGTCGTCATCGAGGGTGGCGACGATCCCCTTCGCGTCCTTGACCCGGGCGAGATCGAGGACTTCGTCCTCGGTCGCGTCGCCCTTGATCGAGAGGACCTTCGAGCTCTCGAAGTGGGCGAGCGCGTGCTCAGAGTGGTCGATGACGACGACGGTCTCGCCGATCGCGAGCAGCTCCTCGATCACGTGGGAGCCGGTCGAGCCGCAGCCGCAGACGATGTAGTGGTTCGAGAGCTGCTTCATGCGGCGTTGGTTGCTGCGGTAGGCTCGGATCTGGCCGAAGTCCCCCTCGACGAAGAACGACGTGATCGACGAGACGACGAAGAGGTTGGCCGAGATCCCGAAGAGGAGCAAGATCATCGTCCAGATCCGGCCGCCGGGGACGTCGGCGACCTCGATGACCTCGCCGAAGCCGACCGTCGTGACCGTGATCGCGGTCATGTAGATGCAGTCAGCGATGCTCCACAGGCCGGGCTCGTGGCGATAGCCGAGGTAGTAGTAGCCGAGAGAGCCCAGGCTGATGACGGCGAAGGAGACCGTCGCGGCGAGGATGACCCGCCGTCTCGCCATCCGCAGGTCCTCTAGGGTCGCGCCTAGCTGGCCGTACATCGGGCCCTCTCTACAGCGTGCAGAGCCGTGCGCGGGGCATCGGCTGCGAGGGTCGAGGGTCGGTCAGCGGGCGGAGGGTCACGTCGCCTCGTTTCTACCACGCACGGAGCAGGATCGGCGCGGTGTGGCCCGGTATCGGCGCTATGCTCGGCCGGCTATGGTGTCGCGGCAGCGGGTGATCTTCCACATCGACATGGACGCCTTCTTTGCGTCGGTGGAGATCCGTGAGCGACCGCAGCTCGCGGGGGCTCCGGTTCTCGTCGGGGGCGACGGTCCCCGCGGGGTGATCGCGGCCGCCTCCTATGAGGCGCGGCGCTATGGTTGTCGGTCCGCGCAGCCGACGGTGATCGCCCGTCGTCGCTGCCCGCAGGCGGTGATCCTGCCGCCGCGGCACAGCCTCTACAGCGCGGTCTCGCGCCAGATCTTCGCGGTCTTTGACCGCTTCTCGCCGCTCGTCGAGGGGCTCTCGATCGACGAGGCCTTCCTCGACCTCAGCGGCGCCGAGCGCCTCTTTGGCGAGCCGCGGGCCGTGGCTCGGGCGATCCGTGACGCGGTCTACGACGAGACCCGGCTGACCTGCTCGATCGGGGTCGCGGGCAACAAGCTCACAGCCAAGATCGCCAGCGATCTCGACAAGCCCCGAGGGATCACCCTGGTCGAGCCCGGCGGGGAGCGGGCCTTTCTCGAGCCGCTGCCGATAGCCAAGCTCTGGGGCGTCGGACCGAAGGCCCAGGAGCGGCTTCATGGTCGGGGGATCCGGACGATCGGCGATCTCGCCCGGGTCGGGCCGGAGGCGCTGCGGCGTTGGCTCGGGGATCACGGCGCCCACCTCCACCGCCTCGCCTCGGCGATCGACGAGCGCGAGGTCCTGCCCTCCCGTCCGGCGAAGTCGATGAGCCACGAGGACACCTACGAGCTCGATGTCGAGGGGGAGCCGGCGCTCGTCCGCGAGCTCCTACGCCAGGCCACGCGGGTCGCGGATCGACTGGTCGCGGCGGGGGTCCGCGGCCGGCGGATCCAGCTCAAGATCCGCGATCACAGGTTTCGTACGGAGACGCGGCAGCTCACCCTCGAGCAGGCGAGCGCGGAGGGCAAGGTGATCTTCGGGGCGGTGCGCAGGCTCCTGCGGACGGTCGAGCTCGAGGGTCGACGTTTTCGTCTGACAGGGGTCGGCGTCGGCGAGCTCGACAGGGGCCCCGAGCAGCTCGATCTGCTCGGCGGCAAGGGGGCGGCGCTGCAGGCCCTGATGTCGGCGGTCCGCAGCCGCTATGGCCACCAGGCGCTCTTCCCCGGCGATGCCGGCGACGAGGAGCGGCCTGGGGCGACGGCGTCGGTGCACCTGCGCCCGCGGGGCGGCGAGGAGTGAGCGCTCCCAGGTCGATGGTGCTCGTCGAGTCTAGCGCCGTCGCCCAGGTGACGGCTCTAGTGCACCTGCGCCAGGGCGGCGGCGAGGAGATCGCTCGCCGAGGCAGGGCGACGGCTCTGGTGCAGCTGCACCCGGGCGGCGGCGAGGGGAGTGCTCCCAGGTCGACGGTGCTCGGCGAGGCACGAGCCCGCCTGGCGCCAGGAGCAGCGCTCTGCTGGACAGGGTCAGGGCGAGGTCAGCAATTGGGGCAGATGCACTGAATCCCGTCGTTCTCAGCCGCGCAGATGCTGAAGATGTCGGGGTCACAGTAGGCATCGCCGGCGCACTCGCAGCTCGGGGCGCCGTCGCAGGCGGGGGGGAGGGGCTCGCAGCGATAGGTGCTGGGAAGGGCGACGTAGGAGACGCAGGTCCAGCCGTTGCCGGGGCACGCGTCGCAGCTCGGCACGGACTCGCACTGGATCCCGCGGACACACTCGCCCGTCCAGCAATCGCCGGCGTCGTTGACCTGCGGCAGGAGGCCCACAGGGCATGCCGGCGGCGGCGCGTCGCAGAGCACCCCGGAGTCGTCGCACTTGACCCGAGAGGTGGTGCATGTGCCGAAGGAGCAGACCGCGCTGTCGATGCCGAGGAGGTCGCAGCGGGCCTCGTCGCAGACCGCGTCACACTTGTCAGGGTCTTCGCCGACCGGCGTCGCCTGGCACGAGCAGCAGTCGGAGAAGAGTTGGCAGTCGGCGTCGACGATGCACTCGCCGACGGGGCCGCCGGTGGTGCTGGAGGTCTCGCCGGTGCTCTCGCCGATCGTGGTCGAGGAGGTGGTGGTCGAGGTGGAGGTGGTCGTCGTACCGGAGGTCGAGGTCGAGTCCGAGTCGCCCCCGGAGTCGCTGCCGCTGGTCGTCCCCGAGCTGGTCGAGCCCGAGCTGGTCCCGCTCGCGGTCTGATCATCGCTGGAGTTCTTGTCGGGCATCTCCCCCGCGGTGTCCGACTCGACCTTGAAGCCGACGATGCAGCCGCTCCCCAGCGTAAGGAGTGCGATCGTCGCGAGCGACGAGGTGAGCCATGCAGCGCGGAGACGGGTCGACATACCCCTGAGTATCTCCGACAAGCGCAGAGCTCCGCCAGGAGGATGTTGACGATGGCCGCTCCGCCGCAGAGGGAGGGGGCGGAGCGGCGGATCCGGGGTCACGAGTCCAGGCCGGTCGCCGCAGGAGCGGCGTCCTGTCAGAGCCGGCCGGGCCGATGATCGCGGCGCGGAGCGGACGTCGCCTACGGTCGTGAGGAGAGCGACCCGGGGGCCGACTCAGCTCGCCGGCGCGCTCTTGGGGAAGAGCTTCATCCCGCCGATGAAGTCGCGCTTGCCGAGATCAACGCCGTTGTGGCGGAGGATCGCGTAGGCGGTGGCGGCGTGGAAGTAGAAGTTCGGCAGCACAAACTCGTTGAAATAGTCGGTGCCGAGGGTGCCCATGTCGGGGAGGAAGGGGAGGACGATCTCGCGTTCGGCGGCGCCCTTGAAGTCCTCGGCCGTCAGCCCGCGAAGGAACTCGACGGTCGCCGTGAGGCGGGCGCGGAGCTCGTCGAAGGTGGTCTCGGTGTCGGCGTGGCTCGGCGCCTCCTTGCCGGTCAGCCGTGCGCCGGCGAACTTCGCCGTGTCCGCGGCGGTCTGGATCTGGCGGGTGAGGGCGAACTGATCGGGGGCGAGGCGGGCGCTGAGGAGCACCTCGGGGTCGAAACCTCGGGCCTCGGCGGAGGCCGCCGCCTTGTCGAGCCAGGCGCTCAGGTTCTCGAGCATCTTGCTCATCTGGGGGATGCACGCTTCGTAGAGGGACATGGCCAGAGCACTCGCACGGCGCTTGAGATGGGTCAAGGACCGTCGGCGGAGGAGAGGGCCCTGTGGCCTGTCGACGCGTGTCGACGCGTGTCGGCGCCCTGCGTGGAGCGTCTCCGCTTGCCGTCATCGTCGGCGCCGTGGCAAGAAGGCGACCATGAGCGGAACCCTGCCCACGGTTGAGGTCGAGCCCCGGAGCGGGTCGGCGAGCGCCAGCGTGATCTGGCTGCATGGACTCGGGGCCGACGGCCATGACTTTGAGCCGATAGTCCCGCTCCTCCAGCTCCCGCACGCGCGCTTCGTCTTCCCCCACGCGCCGGAGATCCCGGTGACGATCAACAACGGTTGGGTGATGCGCGCCTGGTACGACATCCGCAGCCTGGACCGCCGCCCCGATCGCGAGGACCCGGCGCAGATCCTGAGCTCGGCGGCGAAGATCTCTGCTCTGATCGAGCGCGAGATCGAGCGCGGCGTGAAGAGCGAGCGGATCGTCCTCGGCGGCTTCTCCCAGGGCGGGGCGATGACCCTCTACACCGGCCTTCGCTATCCCCGGAGGCTCGCCGGGCTGGTCGCCCTGAGCGCCTACATGCTCCTCCCCGACAGACTCGCGTCCGAGGTCGCGGAGGTCAACGAAGAGACCCCAGCGCTCATGGCCCACGGGACCTTTGACGACCTCGTGCCGACCTACACCGGGCGGGAGGCGTACGACCGGATCGCGGCGCTCGATGACGACCGGGGGGCCGCCACACCGCGTGCGCTCGACTGGCATGAGTACCCGATAGGCCACGAGGTCTCGCCGGCCGAGCTCGGGGTGGTCGGCGCATGGCTGCGCGCTCGCCTGCCGGCTTGAGCCGCGCGATCGTGTCGGCCTGTGTCGGCCTGTGTCGGCTTGCGTCGGCTCGCGTCGGCGCGCGGCGTCGGCTCGCGCCGCTGGGTCAGCTCGCGCCGTCGGCGGGCCGTGATCGCGCGGCCGGGAGATTCGCCGAGGGCGGCCCCTCGCCGCCGCGCCCGCTATGATTGGCAGACGCCGCGCCGTCGCGGTGATGAGCTGCGATGCCGAGCAAGCCGCCCAGTCATACCCCCTTCACGAGCATGATCGACGGGCCGACGTTGACCATGCCGACGCTCAATCCGTTGAGCCTCAACCGCGACGTCGAGGTCTCTGCGCTCGCAGAGTCTGCGCTCGCCAAGCGCCTCGCGGAGTTCGAGGCGCGGTCGGTCTCGCGGGCGACGAAGACCGAGTTTCGCGAGGAGGAGCGCCGCGAGTTTCGCCGCCACGTCGCCAACATACTCAACCTCGAAGAGTCGAAGATCCCGCATCCGCGGCCGACCGCGAAGATCAACTACCCCGGCGACTCGATCTGGATCAGCCTCGACAGTTTTGGCGGCGAGGTGTGGTCGGGCAGCGAGGGGACCCATATCCACCGAGCTCCGCGCAGCGGCGCCTCCTTCGTCTTCCTCCAGCGGGTCGGCGCGTCGGCGGGCTTCGGCTGTGAGGGGGCGAAGGGGACCTATCTCTTCATCGCCCGGGTCGAGACCCGCCAGCGGACCCTCCGGGCGAGCGTCCTCGAGAACGCCGACCTGCGGATGACCCAAGACCTCCAGATCACCGGCGACAAGGCGCTGCTCTTGGCTGAGCTCGGCGTCGGCGGGCGGCTGACGGTGAGCTACTCCTGCGAGGGCAGCCATCCTGTCCGGATCTTCGGGGTCGAGGCCTACCGGGTCCGCTAGCGGCCTCGCCGAGCGTCGGCCGCTGGCCTGCTAGGGCCGGTCACGCCCGCGGAGCTGGCGGCCTGAGCACGCTGGCGACTCGGCTCGCGATGTCGGCGGAGGACCGCCTCCTCGGGGGGGGGCGGCGGCTACTTGTAGTCGAGCACGGTCTGCTTGATCGGTGTCAGGGTGATGCCGTCGACGACGACGCTGCCGACCGAGGGGGAGAAGCTGACACCGACCGCGATCGCCCCGGTCTGGAGGCGGTTGATGACGGCACCGCGGACGCTGTCGCCGACCACGACCCAGCCCCCGTAGTAGTCGCTTTCGTCGGCGTAGTACATGCCCTCGTCACCGCTGGCGGGGGTCGCCGTGAAGGAGTAGTCGACCGCGTTGACCGTCAGAGTTCCGCTCGCGCTGCCATCGTCGGCGAAGGTGCCGACGATCGCGGCGTCCGGGCTGGCGATGTCAAAGCTCCCGCCGTCGTTGTCACCGACGAGCCACTCAAAGGTGTTGACCCCCTCTTCGGTTCCGTCGCAGGTGTAGATCGCGACGGTCTCGTCGTCAGCGACGATCGCGATGAAGGTTTCGCCGTCGCCGGCGACCGCGACCAGCTCGACCTCGCCCGCCTCGTCGGTCTCACCGTCGCAGCCGGAGGTGAGGCCGAACCCGCCGACCAGGAGCGCGGCGAGGAAGGAGCGGCGGAGGACACTGCTAGCGACGTCGTACATATCCGCAACATCCTAGCGTCCGCCGCCGGCGGACGCTCCTCATTGGCCGATGCTGTCCAGCCATTCGCGGTAGCGAGCTGCGAAGGGGGCCTGAGGCAACCCCCCCGCCTGCACCTCAGCGAGCGCGCGCTCGGCCGCAGCGCGGGCGCTTTCGCGATCCTGTCCCAGGAGCCAGCGAGCCCGGGCCTCGGCGAAGAGGAGCCTGGCGCGCTCAGCCTGTGACCAGCTCTTGGTCAGGGGGGTCGCCGCCTCGAGGTGAGCGAGGGCGACCTTCGGCGAGCCGCGATCGAGCGCGACCTCGGCGAGCCCAAGGAGCGGCGCCGCGAGGATCGGATGGTCGGCGCCGAGGCGATCTTCGAGGAGCCCGAGCGCCGCCCCAAGCTCGACCTCGGCGGCCTCGGGGTCGCCATTGAACCACAGGGCGGTGCCGACGTTGTTGCGCGAGAAGGCGACGTTGGGGTGCTCCTCGCCGAAGACCTCACGGTCGTTGATCAGGGCGCGGCGATAGGCGAGGAGGGCCTCGTCGCTGCGGCCGAGGAAGAGGTAGAGGTTGCCGAGGTTGACGATCGGATCGCTGAGCTGCGGGTTGTTCGCGGTCTCTTCGCGGAGCTCGATCGCGCGTTGGAAGGCCTCTTCGGCCTCAGCATGTTTTCCCTGCTCCATCAGCGCGACCCCGAGGTTGTTCGCGGAGGCGGCGACGTCCGGGTGCCGGGGTCCGAGGGCCCGCTCGCGGATCGCCAACGACTCCTCGAGCGCCCGTTGGGCCCCGGCGAAGTCACGGCTGTCCGAGAGCGCAGCGCCGAGGCTGTTGAGGGCGAGCGCGACCCTGGGATGATCGCCGCTGAGGGTCTCCTGGAGGAGCTCGATCGCCTCGCGCAGGCTCGCCGTAGCGGCGTCGTAGCGGCCCAGCCGGCGGAGCGTGTTGCCGCGCTGGATCAGGAGGGCGGCGAGCCTGGGATGATCGTCGCCGAGGCGGGCGCGCTCCTGGTCGAGGGCGCGGTCGACGGTCTCTAGGGCCTCGTCGTAGTCGCCCTTGCCCGAGAGCACGGCGGCGAGGCTGCTGAGGTAGGGGCCGCGGAGCTCGTCGGCCTCGACCCCGCGGCGCTCGAGCAGCGCCTCGGCGTTGCGCCCCCAGAGGAGACCCGCGGCGGGCTCGGCGAGGCGGTGACCGACGATCTCGAGGAGCTGGATCGCCGCGTCGTTGGCGACGGCGTCGTGCTTGCCGGCGAGGGCCCTCCACCAGGCGTCGGAGAGGGCCACCTGGGCGCCGTTGTAGTCGCCGGTGAGCGTCAGCAGCGTGCCCTTGCTGAGGAGCGCCTCGGCGAGGAGGGGCGTATAGCCGAGGTGCTCGGCTTCGCTCAGGACCTCGAGCGCGAGGGGGAGGCCCAGGCGGCCGCGGCCGGCCGCACCCTCAGCCCGAGCTCGGTCGAGGCGCTTGCGCAGGGAGAGCACGGCGCTCGCCGTCTTGGGATCCTCCGGAGGTTGGATCTCTGCCCGCAGTCGCAGCGGATCGTGACAGGCCTCGAGGGAGGGGAGGTCGCTGATCGCCAAGATCGCCTGCTCGACGACCTCAGCGTCGGCCTCGCGGAGAACCTCGACGCGGGCCCCGAGGTCGTCCGCGCGACGGTAGAGGCAGCCGAGCTCGAGGTCGTAGAGCTCGTCCGAGAGCTCGCTGCGGTGATGGGCCAGGCAGGTCTCGCCGTAGGCGTCGACCCAGGCCTCGGCCTTCCGATCCAACGAGCCCTGGACCCGCTCAGCGGTGGCCTCGGCGTAGCTCAACCCGGTGCTGCGGATCGCCTGGTCGACGGCGGCTCGGCTCTCCGGGTCCCAGATCCCCGCCAGCCGCTCGCGACCGCCGCTGCACAGCTCCCGCTCTTCGCCGACGGCGAAGGCGAAGACGAGGCCGAGCGCCGCGGTCGACCCGGCGATCCCTGCGAACACCCACCAGCGCAGGGCCCGTTGGCGGTCACGGCCGAGCTCGGCGAGGAGCGCTTGGATGGTCGGCCAGCGCCGAGCCGGGTCGGGCTCGAGCCCACGGAGGACCGCCCGCTGCAACCATGTGGGCACACCGTTGCCCTTTGGTGGCTCTTTGATCTGTCCCGCGGTGACCGCGTCGACCAGCTCAAAGAGGTTGGTCGTCGGGAAGGGGAGGGCACCGTAGAGCGCCTGATAGAGGGCGACGCAGAGGGCGAATTGATCGCTGCGGGCGTCGATCTCATCGCCCCGATGCTGCTCTGGGGCCATGTAGGCCGGAGTCCCCATGATCGCGCCGTCACGGGTGAGCTCGAGGTCGAGGGTGCTGCCGTCGCCGACGGAGATCGCCCGCCTATGCGCGTCGTCGACCGGCAGGCCGCTGCGGACGACCCGGGCGAGGCCGAAATCGGTGACCTTGACCGAGCCATCGTCGGCGATCAGGACGTTGTCGGGCTTGAAGTCGCGGTGGACGAGGCCGGCGCGATGGGCCGCTTCGAGCCCGCGGCCAGCGGCGAGGAAGACCTTGACCACTTCAGGCCAGGGCCGACGTTCGCCCCGGATCCAGTCGCCGAGGGTCTGCCCACAGACAAGCTCCATCGCGACGAAGATCTGGCTGTCGACGCTGCCGACATCGTAGACCGTGACGACGTTGACGTGGGAGAGCTTGGCCATCGCCTGGGCCTCGCGCTGGAGGCGGAGGCGGGCCTGGTCGTCGGTGATCTTCGAGCGGATCAGCTTGATCGCGACCCGGCGATCGAGCTCGGGATCATAGGCGGCGTAGACGATCCCCATCCCGCCCTCGCCGAGGGGTTCGAGGAGAACGTAGCGGCCGAGGCGGGGGAGCATCGGTCGTTCGCGGGTCCCCTCGCCGGAGTCCGGTCCGGTGTCCGCGAGGGACGCGGCGATCGTCGCCGAGAGGTTGGGGCTGCCTGCGGTCGGTGTTCGCTCAAGCGAGCTCCGATCGCTCCAGGCGGTGCGTTCGAGGCTCGCGATCCTGCGCTCACGCTCGGAGCGCCTCTCGGAGGCAGGCTGAGGCAGGCGCTCTCTGCTCGCGTGCGGCGTGGGATCGGCGAGCGGAGAGTTCTCGTCGGCCTCCGTGTCGCTCTCCCGGCCGGACATGGGCGCGCTTACGCTAGCACAGCCCAGCGCCTCGACCCGGGCGAAGTGGCGCTCTACGAGGGGGCTTTGCTGGGGGCTCAGCGCGTCAGGGCGTCCTCAATCGCGGCGAGGAGGGCCGGATCGTCGGGCTTGGTCGTCGGCGCGAAGCGGGCGACCAGGGCACCGTCTTTGCCGACTACGAACTTGGCGAAATTCCAGGCGATGTCGCCTGCCCCGTCGGGGCTGCTCTCCTGGTCGCAGAGCCAGGCATAGAGGGGGGAGCGGCCCGGTCCGTTGACCTCGAGCTTGGCGAGGAGGGGGAAGGTCACCCCGTAGCGGGCGCTGCAAAACTCCTTGATCTCGCCAGCGCTGCCGGGCTCCTGCGCGCCGAACTGGTTGCAGGGCGCGCCGATGATGACGAGGCCCTTCGCCGCGAGGCGCTCGTGCAGCGCTTGCAGGCCGGTGTAGTGCGGGGTCAGGCCGCAGCGCGAGGCGACGTTGACGATCAGGAGGACCTCGCCGCGGTGATCCGCGAGGTTGATCTGGTTGCCGTCGATGTCTGGGAGGGTGAAGCTGTGGGCGCTCATCTCGACGCTACTCCTAGCGCGGGCAGCCTCGGGGCGCCAGCTCGAGGCCGGGCGAGCGCTCGCCCAGGCGGCCAACGATGGCGCCTAGCGGGCGCTGTCGATGCGGTGGTCGGCGTGGCGGTCGACAAAGCCCTCGATCGCCGCCAGGGTCTGGGCTGGACACTCTTCCTGCGGAAGATGACCGCATTCACCGATCGTCACCAGCTCGGCGTCGGCGCGGATGAGCGCCTCGGCGAGGCGTTCGCTCTCGGCCGGATCGACGACCCGATCGTCGTCGCCGGTGATCACCAAGACGGGGAGCTGGAGCTCGCCCAGGCGGGGGAGGAGATCGTCAGCGCTGCGGTAGGCGAGGGTGTGGCGCCACAGGCCGCGGTCCCAATCGTCGACCCGGAGCCCGCGGCTGTAGCCCTCGCGGATCGCCCCGTCGACGAGGCTCGGATCGTGCCAGGCTTCGCCGACAAACTCGTCGACCCGGTCACGGACGCCGCGGGTGAGGAGCGGACCGATGCGCCGGAGCTGGGGGGTGTCGAGGAGGGCGCGTAGCCACCCTGGGGGTCCGCCGCTGGCGAGCGCGGGGGCGATGAGCACGAGCGCACGGAGCCTATCGGGGCGGGTGAGGGCGACGCGGAGGGCGAGGGCGCCGCCCGCCGAGGAGCCGACGAGGATCGCCTCGTCGATCCCGAGCTCGTCCATCAACGCGAGGGTCTGCGCGACCTGGGCGTCGGGGCTGTAGGGGTCGTCGCCGTCGGCGAACTCGTCGTCGCCGTGGGCTGGGAGGGGGCGGGCGGAGAGGCCGAACGCGGGGCGGTCGAAGGCGACGACCCGACCGCCGACGGCGAGCGGATCGAGCACCCTGCTCCAGGTGCGAGTGTTGGTCAGAAAACCATGGAGGAGGAGGAGCGGCGGGCGTTGTCCGCCCTGCACCTGAGCGTCGGCGGAGACCGGCGGGGCCCGCTCTTCGACGTAGATCGAGAGCCCGTCGAGGTCGACAAAGCGCCCGCGGTCTGGGTCCTCAGCGGCGATCGAGGCTGCGCTCTGGCTGCCGGTCAGGGCCGGCAGCGGCAGGAGAAGCGGGACGATCGCGGCGAGGGCGACGAAGAGCAGGGTCAGGGCCGCGAGTCCGCGCAGGAGCCGGAGCAGCGCTCGCCCGAGGCGGGAGAAGGAGGGGCCTGCGGCCGGCTCGCCCGCGCGGAGGTGGAGGGCTGGCATCGATGGCGGCTCAGCCTTCGTCTGCAGCAGGGTTCCTGTCCCTGTCCCTGTCCCTGTCCCTGTCCTTGTCCTTGTCCGTCTCGTCGGCGAGGCGCTCGATGACGTGGAAGCCGAAGTCGGTCTCGACGACCGGCGAGAGCTCTCCGGGGTTGAGCGACCAGGCGGCCTTCTCGTAGGCGTAGGCGAACATGCCGCGGCCGATCGGCCCCAGATCGCCGCCGCGCTCGGCGGTCCCGTCCTCGCCCTTGTCCTTAGCGATGGCGGCGAAGTCTTGGCCGCCGGCGATCGTCGCCCGCACAGCCTCGGCCTCGGCCTTCGCCTCGTCGCGGCTGCGCTTGACGTCGTCGTCGGCCCGCTTGGCCCCGGCGTAGCGGATCAGGATGTGGCGGGTGTGGACCTTGTCGACCGCGCAGCGCTCAGCGATGACAAGGCCGATCGGCGTGTCGAGCACCGCGGTGCGGCCGGCGATCGGCAGGCCGAAGATCGGCTCTTTCAGCGGCTCGTAGCGCTCGGGCCAGGCGTCGCGGGTGAAGGTGCCCGTGCCCCCTCGCTTGGCCTTGGTCCGCTCATCGTCGGAGTCGCTAAGGACGAGGCCCTCGAAGGTCTCGCCGGCCTCGAGCTTGGCGAGCAGGGCCTTGGCGTGGGCCAAGGCCGCGGGCTTGTCGCGGAGCTCCTTGGCATCCTCGGGCTGCTGGTCCTCGTCGAGCTCGGCGTGGGCGACGACGAGGATCTTGAGGCAGGCCTCGTTGGGGTCGGCCTCCTGGACCGGCTCTTTGGCCTCCGCGGAGGCCTCGGCGGGAGTCGCCTCGTCGGTCTTCGGCGTCCCGTCTGCCTTCGGGCTCTCCTGCGCGGGCTCGGCATTCTTCGAGCACGCGGGCGCCGTGAGGGCGAGGGCGAGGGCGGCGATAGGGAGCACAGAGCGGCGCATGGAGGGATGGTATCAGGCGGAAGCGGGGGCGGAGGAGGGCGGAGGAGGGCGGAGAGACCCGCGAGGATCCATCGCTGTCGCCGGCAGGGTCAGGGTCGAGCTCGACGCTCGCACGGGGTCTTCTCTTCTCTTCTCTTCT
>Ga0316189_10004886_pt1 | contig 12845 bp, 9 predicted proteins | sample LowCovwburrow_MG_FD_204930 | JGI IMG/M metagenome (GOLD analysis project Ga0316189, IMG submission 204930) | Coastal sediment microbial communities from Maine, United States - Lowes Cove worm burrow | ecosystem: Environmental > Aquatic > Marine > Coastal > Sediment | place: USA: Maine... | reverse complement strand
CAGTCCAGTGCTTCGATTGGTGATACGCACCAGGCCGAGCGTGGCAAACACCACCAGTAAAGCCGGCTCATCCACCACCAGCGCCGCCAGAACTGCCGCAGTCATTGAGATGAATGCCACAAGAGGGTCGTCAGGATCCAGTTCTCGGGCCAGCGCCCAGGAAGCGAATACGACCAGCAAAAAGGCCAGCGCCTGCTCGAGTAACTGAATGCCCGTTTGACCACTCAGCCAGGAGGAACCCGCGCCGATGGCCGCCCCCACCGGCATCAGTATCATTACCGCCTTATTAGTGGGGACAGCGGGTTCCAGTGGACGCCCGATGGAGGTGTACTTGTGAATCCTGTGATAAGCCATGCCTGGTTCCGGACTATGTCGCAGCTAACACGGGCATCATACCAATCACCCCGCGGGCAATGAAGGGGCGGATTGATTCAGCGGGTTTCATCGGCAACGGCCGCGTCATCGGCTGCTGACATCTGCATTTGCTCAATCAACCGGGACACTTTTTGTGGTGAAGAGGTTTTGCCGGCAAACAGCGCGTACAACGCGGGAACGATAAACAGTGTCAGCAAGGCGGAGATCGTCACTCCGAAAACGATGACAATGCCGATGGGCTGCCGTGACTCCCAACCGGCGCCGCTACCCAACAACAGGGGCAGAGACCCGAAAGTAGTCGCCGCGCTGGTCATCAGGATCGGCCGGAAACGAACCGCGGCGGCTTCGAGAACCGCTTCCCGGATTTCCATGCCACGATCTCTCAATTGATTCGCAAATTCCACAATCAACACACCGTTTTTCGCCGACAGTCCGATCAGCAAAATAGCGCCGATCTGGCTGAACACATTGACCGACGAGCCATAAAAATGGAGCCCAGCCAGCGCGCCCGTCATGGCCAGCGGCACGGTCACAAGAATGATCATCGGATTGACAAAGCTCTCGAACTGGGCGGCAAGCACCAGGAACACGACCAAAAGCGCCATTGCAAAGGTCAGGTAGAGCGAACTGCCCGATTCCAGGTATTCCTTGCTCTCACCGTCCCAACTGGTGCGGGCCGTTGATGGCAGCGTTGCCTTCGCAACCGCCATCATGGCTTCGATGCCGTCACCAAGACTGACGCCGTCGGCCAGGCCGGCCTCGATAGTGATCGAACGCATTCGATCGTGTCGGTTCAGCCTCGACGGCCCGGCAGACTCGGTGATTTTTACCAGGTTACTCAACGGCACCAGGCCGCCGGTCAGGTCAGAGCGTACATACAGGTTGGTCAGATCGTCCGGACTGGCCCGGTCAGCTTCCTTTCCCATCAGGATGACGTTGTATTCGCGTCCCCGGTCGATGTAGGTCGTGACCTTTCGTGAGCCCAGCATGGTTTCAAGCGTGCGACCGACGGATTGCAGGGAAACACCCAGGGCGGCAGAACGGTCACGATCTACCGAGATGTTCATTTGCGGCTTTCTTTCCTGGTAGTCACTGTCCGCGTTGATCAGCTCCGGCACGTCTTCCAGGGCAATCAACATCTGGTCGCGCCAGTCCCGGAGCTGTTCGTAATCCGGTCCTCCCAGGACCATTTCAACCGGGCTTCCATCCGATCGCAGGCCCAGGCTGGCAGGGTGAAAGACGAAAGAACGCACACCTGGCAATTCCGCCAGCCGTTTCCGGACACGACCACCGATGTCTTTATCGCTTTCATCTCGCAGAGACCAGTTCTCCAATAGCACGATGGACCTGGCCGAGTTGACCTCCGACCCACCCCAACTGCCCGGCAAACGCGTAATGAAACGCCGCACGGATTCGGAATCACCCACCTCTTCGGTCAGGATGGCCTCCATTCTCCGCGCATAACCGTCCATGTATTCGAGGCTGGCGCCTTCGGGCGCACGCAGCAGGATAAAAAACGCACCGCGGTCTTCTGCCGGCGCATACTCGGTCGGTAAGGTATGCATCATCCAGGCGGCGCTGGCGCTCAGCGTAATCAGCAACAGAACCGCAACCCAGGGAACCGCCACGAACTTCTCCAGGGCCCGCCGGTAGACCGCCGCGAACCTCCGGAAAGCATTGTCAACCATGCGCGTCAGGCCAGACCCCAGGCTGCGGCGATGTAACATCTTGGAGCACAGCATTGGCGTCAGGGTCAGCGCTACCAGGCTGGAAAACAATACGGCGGCAGCCAGCGTAATACCGAATTCCCTGAACAAGCGACCGACATCTCCCTCAATGAAAGATAACGGCACGAAAACCGCGACCAGCACCAGCGTGGTCGCAATGACCGCGAAACCAATTTCGCTGGAGCCCTCCAGTGCCGCCAGCAACGGGCGCTGGCCGTCTTCGATTCGCCGGTAGATGTTTTCCAGCACGACGATAGCATCATCCACGACCAGGCCAATCGCCAGCACCAGCCCCAGCAAGGTCAGGATATTGATCGTGTAACCCAGGAATGACATGACGATAAACGTGGACACCACGGATACCGGCACCACCAGCGCTGGAATCAGGGTTACGGTGAACGATCCGAGAAACAGGTAAATCACCACCAGCACCAGTGCTATTGCGATGAAGAGGGCTTTATAGACCTCTTCCATCGAGGCTTCGATGAATTCGGCACGGTCGTAATTGACCATCAACTGCATGCCTTCCGGTAACTCCGAGGCCAGTGCGTCGATCTCTTTGCGAACCTCGCGTGAGACCAGCACGCTGTTGGCTTTCGACAACTGTTCAATCGCCAGTGAGACTGCATCAGCACCGTCGGCCCGGGCAATACTACGCTCGTTTTCCGCACCGATTCTGACTTCCGCCACCTCACCCAGCTTAACCGCCTGCCCGTCAGGGCCACGCCCGACCACCAGCTTGCGAAAATCGTTTTCCGCGGTAAAGCCGGTCGCGGTCCGCAACGTGAATTCCCTCGATTTCGATTCGAGCCGGCCGGCCGGCAATTCGACATTTTCGGAACGTAACGCCGCTTCCACGTCGGCGACAGTGAGCCCCCTGGCCGCGAGCGATTCACGCGAAAGCCAGATTCGCATCGCGTAACGCCGCGCACCTGAAATTTGCACGCGGGCCACGCCCGAAACAGTCGAAAACCGGTCGATCAGGTAACGATCCGCATAATCCGTCAACTCCAGCCCGGAATGACGGTCGGAATTCAGGTTGAGATACATCACGGCCTGGCGGGTCGCATCAACCTTGGCGATTTCCGGCGGGTCCGCCTCGGTCGGAAGCTGGTCGACCACGCGGGACACCCGGTCCCTGATGTCATTGGCAGCGGCGTCGATATCACGTTCCAGGCTGAATTCCACGCGAATATCGGAACGTTCATCGCGACTGGTCGAGGTCAGCTTCTTGATCCCTTCGATCCCGGAAATCACGTCCTCGACCACCTGCGTCACCTTGGTTTCCACGACCTCAGCCGAAGCGCCACGGTAACTGGTTTCGATGGACACCACCGGTACATCAATATCGGGATACTGCCGGACCGGCAGGCCGCTGAGGGCGGCCAGTCCGAGGATTACCAGCAGTGCGGAGATGACGGTCGCAAATACCGGTCGCCTGACGGATTGGTCAGAGATGATCATTGGGCAGTGACGATGCGCACGGTTTGACCCGGTCTGACTTTCTGAGTGCCCTCGATAATGACCCGTTCGCCATCAGCCAGGCCATCCAGGATTTCCACTTCCCCTGGACGGCGCCGGCCGGTGGTCACTTCCCGCCGCTCAACGACATCGCCCTCGCCGACCACGAACACGAACTGCTTGCTGCGTTCGGGAACGATCGCCTGCTCCGGCACCAGCAATGACTGGATATCCTCTTTCAACAGGGAAACGGTCAGAAACATGCCCGGGCGCAATCGACCCTGGTCATTGGGAAGTATGGCACGGACGATTATCGTCCGGCTGACCGGGTCTACCCGGGTATCGATGGAAATCACACGCCCCTGGAAAACCAGGTCTGGCCAGGCCGCGCTGCGGGCATTAACGGTCAAACCCAGCGACAAACGGGCCATAAAGACTTCCGGCACATCGAAATCGAGTTTGATTTGCGAGGTGTCGTCCAGGGTTGTGATCACTGTCAGAGGGTTGACGATGCTGCCAAGACTCACCCGCCTGAGACCCAGTTGACCTGTGAAAGGCGCGCGGATCACCGTGTGGTTTAAACGGGACTGGGCGGCATTGACGGCAGCCTGATCGGCATCGCGCCTGGCCTCCATCTGCTCCAGTTCCGACTCGGACACGACCCGGGTCTTGAACAGCTCCTCTGACCTGCGAAACTGGCTTTCTGAATCAACCAATGCCGCCTTCGCTGCTGCAAGGTCAGCCAACGGCTCAGAATTTTCCAGCCGCAGTAAAATATCACCCTGGTTGACGGTCTGACCCTCCTCGAAGAGGATTTCAGTGATCGCAGCGGTGATTTCCGGCCGGATATCTACTGCTTCGTTGGCCCTGGCATTCCCCAATGCCTCGGCCGAAAGTGGAAAAGGCTGGATGCGGGCCTCGCTGACGACGACACCCGGTTCCCGCGCCTGTGGCTGTGCCAGTAACATCGCTGGCAACATAGCGAAGGTCAGCAGAGCAGTGAACAATCTTCGTAATTTCATGGGCCTTATCATACCTGTAAAAAACAAGGGCCGGCATGCCGGCCCTTGCTGATGCGACTGATTGACAATCAGTAACGCCAGGCGTACTCAACACCCCAGGTACGGGGCTCATTGATGATGCCGGTCAGGTTGTTGAAATCGATCGTGTAAATGTTTCTTTCGCGATCACTGATGTTCCGGCCGAATACCGAAAGGTCATGATTTCCTTCGCCGAAACGGTAACCAACGCGCAGTCCGATCTCGGACAGCGACTTGCCGCGGTATTCTTTCGCTTCGTACAGCACGAAGTTGATCTTGCTGCGGTAAACCCAGTCACCCTGGAAATAGATCGCACCGGATGCCAGCTGTTTTGACCAGTCCACGATCAGGTTGGAGGTAATCTTGGGCGCTTGCGGCAGCGGATTTCCATTGATCAGGTAGGAACCAGCCACATCTCCGGGCGGATCGGTCACCGTACAGGGCGCGCCACAACCGGCCACGGCCAGGTTATCGTCCCGGATTTCGGTATCGGTGTAACCCATGCTGTAGCTGATCAGCAGATTGGGGGTGAGTTGAGCCTGCAGGTCCAGTTCGAAACCCTTGCCCTTGACCTTGTCGGCGTTGATAACCTGATTGAAATTGGCCTCGCCGCCCACCGCGGTCAGCTGGGCATCATCCACCTTGTAGGTAAACAGGTTAAAGTTTACACGCACTTTTCCACCTGCCATGAGCATCTTCACGCCACCCTCGTATGAGGTGGAAGTTTCAGATTCCGCCACGGAAACGGTATCGCCGAACAGCAAGCGGCCCTGGATCGAAGGCGCGCGGAACCCGGTCGCAATTCGTGCGTACCAGTTAATGTCATCGTTCTGGAAGTAGTTTGCCGTCACATCCCAGGTGACTTTGTCATCATCCGGATCAGCATAAATCGGACCCAGCGGAGGCACGTCGAGGAACGACAGGGGCGAAAGGTAACGTTCCGCCCAGTAGTCTTTTTCGTCGTGCGAGTAGCGGATACCGGCGCCAAGCCGCCACTGTTCGTTGATGTCATAGGTGCCAGAACCGAAAAATGCGTAAGCCTTGGTTTTCTGCTGCTGCTCCACGAGGCCGTTCACATCACCACCGAACAGCGTCGAGTAGTTGATCGTATCAATGGTGAACTTCTCGTTGAAGTAGAAGAAGCCGGCAATCCAGTTGAACCCGCCGTCGTTATGTGACGTCAACCGGAACTCCTGCGTCCACTGCCGGTGGTCTGGCATGCCGTCTGCGGTCTCCGCGTCGAACGGAATGAACCCCGGGCCGCATTCATCAACGACAAAACAACCTCCAAATCCGCCATCAATATCACCGCGGCTGAACAGCTCGACATTTTCATAGCCGGTAATGGAGGTCAGCGTCAGGCCGGCAATATCCCACTCCAGCTTGGCGAAGCCGCCCCACTGGGTGAGCTCCTGCGTATTCTGTCCGTCGAAGTAGACCGTATCACGGTCATAGTATTCTTCGTTCAGACCGTTGCTGCCCGGCTCGATGATGTTGGCGCGAAACAGGATCGCGCTGCCATCCAGATCGCGGTAATGCACATTGAACAGCGCGCGGAAGTCGCCCCCATTGTCGTAGGCGAGCTGCAATCGCGCGGCCCATTCGTCAAAACCGCTATAGGCGTCTTTCTCACCGGTGTAGCCGTTGTCTACCCAGTCATCCTGGTGCATGTACAACAGGGAAAAACGGGTGGACCAGCCATTGCCGAACCCGGTGCCGAACGCGCCTTCCATGCGTGCCGCGTTATAGGTTCCATAGGATGCCCTGAAATAGCCGTCAGGCACGTCGACCGGTTTGACCGAATCGAGTTTGACGATACCGGCCGGCGTATTACGGCCGAATAGCGAGCCCTGCGGACCGCGCAGAACCTCGATCCGTTCCACGTCAAACACCGGAAAGCCTTTCAGGATCGGATTTTCCTGAACGACTTCATCCACCACGTAGGAGACGGGCTGCGAGGCATTCAGATCAAAATCCGTGTTGCCGTAGCCGCGGATATAGAAACGCGGGAACACCCTGCCGAATGAAGACTCGATGGTCAGGTTGCCCACGCGTGCATTCATGAAACGGATGTCGGGCACACCGGCTGACATCTGTTCGATCTGGGACTGATTCAGCGCAGTAATGGAAATCGGAATATCCTGAATGTTTTCCACGCGCTTGGTTGCCGTAACGATGACTTCTTCGAGGGCACCCTCATTAGCTTCATCGGTCGCATCCTGCGCCATCGCGTTATTGCCGATTGCAGAGGCCAGGAGAACCGCCGGAACACTCACCAGCAAGCCCGCCCGGTTAAAACGTGCTGTATGCAATTTTTTCATGGTTTTTCGCCGTTTATGGATTAGATTGAGTTGACGCCCGTTGCAGGCTTCTATCAGCAAAAACTGATGGCGTTTTATATCACATTCAGGGCATCTTGCGCTATCCTGCGCGGATGTCTTTTTCCTTCGAAGCGCTGAAACTCGACCCCGACCTGCTCGGAAATCTGCAATCCCTGGGGTATGACTCCATGACACCGATCCAGCAGCAAAGCCTGCCCCCCGTGCTGGAAGGCCACGACGTGATCGCCCAAGCCAAAACCGGCTCAGGCAAGACGGCCGCTTTCGGGCTGGGCCTGCTGCAAAAACTGCAGGTCGGAACCTACCGGGTGCAAGCACTGGTGCTGTGTCCAACCCGTGAACTTGCTGACCAGGTCGCCAGGGAACTGCGCAGGCTGGCGCGGGCCAGGCACAACATCAAGATTCTGACCTTGTGCGGCGGCATGCCGTTTGGGCCACAGGTTGGCTCGCTCGAACACGGGGCCCACATCGTCGTGGGCACACCGGGCCGGATTGAGGAACACCTGAGAAAGAGAACGCTGAAAACCGGTGAGATCACGACGCTGGTCCTGGACGAAGCAGACCGCATGCTGGACATGGGGTTCCAGGACTCGCTGGACGCGATTGTCTCGACGCTGCCGCAACAACGCCAGACCCTGCTGTTCAGCGCCACTTACCCGGAGCAGATCAAGGCGCTGGCCGCCCGGGTGACCGCTCAGCCGGTCATGGTGAAAGTCGAATCCGCCCATGACGCGCGCAGCATCCGGCAGCATTTCTTTAATTTCGGTCTGAACAAGCAGCGCCTTACCGCCCTGAGATTGCTGTTGCTGAAGTTTCGCCCCGGTTCAGCCCTGGTGTTTTGCAATACCCGCCGCGAAACCGAGGAGGTCGCCGACGAACTTCGCAGTCACGGAATGAGTGCACTGGCCCTGCATGGCGATCTCGAACAACGAGTGCGCGACCAGGTACTGGTCCGGTTTTCAAACAAGAGTGTGTCAGTGCTGGTTGCAACCGATGTGGCGGCCCGCGGGCTGGATATCGAAGCACTCGATGCAGTGATCAATTTTCACGTGGCCCGTGACCCCGAGGTGCACGTGCACCGAATTGGACGCACTGGCCGGGCCGGCAACCGGGGCATCGCCTGCACCCTTTACAGCGAAAAGGAACAGTACAAGATCGACAGGCTGGCCGAGTATCTTGAGCAAACGATTGAACCGGATGCGCTGCCGCCGTTCAGCCTGCTGGAAAAACCGGCTTATAAACCGCCGATGGCGACATTACAGATTGATGGCGGCAAAAAACAGAAGGTTCGGCCGGGTGACATTCTCGGCGCCCTGACCGGCGAAAACGGTATTGCCGGCAAACAGGTCGGAAAAATCAACGTTTACGAGCAATCCACCTATGTCGCCGTCACCCGTGATGCCGCCCGCCACGCGCTGAGAAAACTGAGGGACGGCAAAATAAAGGGGCGCTCGTTCCGGACGAGGCGCATCGGCTGATGACCCTGAAGGTCTATTCAGCGGCGGAAGAACGCATCAACATCGGTTCTCACGCACTGGGGTTGGCGCTCAGTACCGTGGCGCTGCTGTTGTTGATTCTGAAAACCCTGCCCTACAACAACACGATCTACACGTTAAGCTTCAGCGTTTTCGGGGCTAGCCTGATTTGTCTCTACCTTGCATCCACGCTCTATCACAGCGCGAAAACACAGCAGGCGCGAACCCGCCTGCGCATCGTGGATCATGCAACCATCTACATCCTGATTGCCGGCACCTACACGCCGTTTTGCCTGATCACACTGGCCGGCCCGGCCGGCTGGATCATTTTCACCGTTTCCTGGAGCCTGGCAGTCATTGGTGTCGCCTTGAAGCTGTTTTTTACCGGGCACTTTGAACGGCTTTCAACCCTGATGTACGTATTCATGGGCTGGATAGTGATATTCGTCGTTAAGCCGATGATAGAAAGCCTGCCGCCTGAAGGCCTGGCCTGGCTGGTTGCCGGAGGCCTGTCCTACACCCTCGGCGCCGTAATTTACAGCATCAAGAAAATCCCCTTCAACCATGCCATTTTTCACGGGTTCGTACTGGCTGGCAGTGTCTGTCATTTCATCTCCGTTTACCTTTATGTCCTGCCGCCATGAAGCGCTATTCCGGCCTGGCCATTTTTCGCGAAGCCCTGCGCCGCCACAAGGGCTGGCGCCCGGCCTGGCGCGATGCGCAACCCGGGAAAAACTATGACGTCGTGATTGTCGGTGCCGGCGGTCACGGACTGGCCACCGCCTATTACCTCGCCACCCGGCAGGGTGTGAAAAATATCGCGGTACTGGAAAAAGGCTGGCTGGGAGGTGGAAACACGGGCCGCAACACCCAGGTCTGCCGTTCCAATTACTTCTACCCTGAAAGCGCGGCGTTCTACGAGCATTCGCTCCGATTGTATGAAAACCTCGGACATGAGCTCAATTTCAACATCATGCTCAGTCAACGGGGCAACCTGGAACTCAGCCACAGCCTGGAAGAGCTCGAAATGAACCGGCGCTGGGCGACCGCGATGAGCCTCAACGGAATTGATTCAGCCATGCTGGACCGTGACGACATCAGGAAAATCGTGCCGATACTGGATCTGGACTGCCGTTTCCCGGTTATGGGCGGTTTCATCCAGAAGCGCGCCGGCATTGCCCGGCACGATGCAGTTGCCTGGGCGTTTGCTCGGGCCGCATCGAACGCCGGGGTGGACATCATCCAGAACTGCGAAGTATTGGATTTTGAGCTGGATGAGTCCCGAATCCGTACCGCCAGGACCAGCCGCGGTCCAGTGCAGGCGGATCGCTTCGCACTCTGCGTGGCCGGCCACTCCGGTCAGCTGGCGGCCAGGGCCGGCTTGCGGCTACCCGTCGAGAGTATTGCGCTGCAGGCAATGGTCACCGAGCCTCTCAAGCCGATATTGCATACGGTGTTAGGTTCCCTGGTCATTCACGCCTATATCAGCCAGTCCGATCGCGGCGAAATCGTCATCGGTGGCGGCGCTGACCCGTTCACCTCCTATGCTCAGCGAGGAATTCTGCCGACGCTGCAGGATAATGCCGCGGCCGTGGCGGAACTGGTTCCCTGTTTCAGTCGATTGCGTGTCATGCGCCAGTGGGCGGGAATCTGTGATATTTCTCCTGATTCCAGTCCGATTGCCGGCAAAACACCGCTAGAGAACCTGTTCATCTCTACCGGCTGGGGCACTGGCGGATTCAAGGCGATTCCGGCCGGCGGCGACACGCTGGCATATACCATTGCGACCGGTGAAACCCATGAACTTCTGAAGCCCTTCTCACTGGGCCGGTTTGCCAGGGGACAACTGATCGACGAAGGGGCAGCCGCGGGCGTAGCGCACTGATCAGGTAGCGCAATAACGGGGGATAGGATATTTTAAGCGAACACACTGGAGCGCACATGCAGATCCTGGGTATCGATATTGGCGGCAGCGGCATCAAGGGCGCCCTGGTTGACCTGGATAACGGCAGACTGACTACCGAACGGTTGCGGATTGAAACGCCACCATCGTTCCATATTGACGAAGTCAGCCATACCGTCGCCGAACTGGTCCGGGCATTTGACTACAACGGACCGGTCGGCGTGGGATTTCCGGCCGCAGTCGCCGCAGGAGAAGTGCTGACTCCGCCGACAGCGCACCACGTGGCCGGGTGGGTGGATCAGTCCGTCAATGAACGGTTTTCAGATGCCACCGGCTGTCCAGTCAGGGTGTTGAACGATGCCGATGCTGCCGGCCTGGCTGAAATACGCTTTGGCGCCGGTAAGGATGTCGCTGGAGTGGTCATCACCATTACCCTCGGAACCGGCGTCGGGGCGGGCCTGTTCATGGACGGACAACTCGTGCCCAATCTCGAGATAGGCAAGATCTTCCTGTCCAGCCATGATGAAGTCGTCGAGCAATACATGGCCGGACGCGTCAAAAAGGAACAGGGCCTCAGGTGGTATGAATACGGTGAACGGCTCAACGAGTTTTGCCTTCACGTAGAACACGTTTTTTCGCCTCAACTCATTATTATCGGCGGCGGTATCAGCAGCAAGCACGAGAAATTCCTGCCGGTGAGCAGTCTGAAGCGTACCCGGATCGTGCCGGCAAAACTTCGCAACGAGGCAGGCATCATCGGTGCAGCGGCCTGGGCGGCGGGAAAAGCTGCGGAGTAAGGTGAATGGCTGCGTTCACTGTGGCTGACGTGTCGTATTCATCTGCCGGTGCCCGGGCGCCAGGAATTCATAGCGTCAACCTCTGCGATTTGCCTTATTATCCAGGCTCAGCTGTACGTGTGCCACGGTTAATATCAAGCCAATGAGCCGATACTCCGCTTTTTCACTGCTTCGCAATGCATTTTCAGGTCATCAGAACTGGACCCGCGCATGGCGGGACCCGGAGCCCGCGAAGCACTACGACGTGATCATCATTGGCGCAGGCGGTCACGGGCTGGCAACGGCTTACTACCTGGCGAAGAACCACGGCATCACGAATGTAGCAGTGCTGGAAAAGGACTACCTGGGAGGCGGCAACAGCGGGCGCAACACACAGGTTTGCCGCTCCAACTATTTTTACCCGCAAAGCGGTGCTTTTTACGAACACTCACTCCGGCTTTTCGAGAATCTTGGCCAGGAACTCAACTTCAACATCATGCTCAGCCAGCGCGGCGTGCTGTCGGTCTGCAACAGCCTGCATGAACTGGAAATCTACCGGCGCTGGGCGAATGCCATCCAGATGAATGGCATCGATTCTGAAATGCTGGACCGTTCGGACATCCGAAAACTGGCGCCGCACATTAACCTGGACTGCCGTTTTCCCATTCGCGGGGGATTCATTCAGCGCCGTGGTGGCGTGTCCCGGCATGATGCCGTGGTCTGGGGTTATGCCCGACAGGCATCGGCCGCCGGTGTCGATATCATCCAGCAATGCGAAGTAACCGGGATGGAGACTTCCGATAGCCGGATTAAGGCAGTTCATACCACCCGGGGAAAAATTTCAGGTGACCGGATAGCGCTTTGCGTGGCCGGGAACTCCAGTCATCTGGCCAATATGGCCGGACTGAAACTGCCGATAACCAGCATCGCACTGCAGGCCATGGTCAGCGAACCTGTTCGACCCATTTTTGACACCGTGATGATGTCTGCAAAAATCCATACCTATGTCAGCCAGTCCGATCGGGGAGAACTGATCACCGGAGGTGGGGTCGATCTCTACCACTCCTACGCACAGCGTGGCAGTATGCATACCCAACAGGATAATTTTGCGGCGCTGATCGAACTGATGCCCATCTTCAGCCGGTTACGAATGATGCGTCACTGGTCCGGAGTATGCGATATGGCTTATGACGTCAGCCCCATTGTGGGCCTGACCCCGGTGGAAAACCTGTATATTTCCACCGGCTGGGGGACAGGTGGTTACAAGGCCATCCCCGCCGGAGGCGACACGCTGGCCCATACCATAGTCAATGACCAGCCACATGACCTGCTGCTGCCGTTTCAGCTGGATCGCTTTACCACCGGCCACCTGGTTGACGAAGGCGCCGCCTCGGGGGTTGCGCACTAAGTACTTTAGATTATGAATGTATTTAATTGTAAATGCTGAGAATTATTTGTCCATACTGTGGTCTCAGGGACCAGACTGAATTTCGCTTTGGCGGAGAAAGCAAACTACGCCGGCCCTCGGACCCGGCGGCATTGAGCGATACCGAGTGGGCCGGGTACCTGTTTTACCGGGAAAACCCCAGGGGCCTGCTGAATGAACGCTGGGTTCACAGTTACGGCTGCGGGCAATGGTTCGAGCTTGTACGAGACACGGTAACCCATGAATTAAAGCGTTCTGCCCCGCTGGTAGACCTGCCGGGACCACACCAGGTTTCCGATGACTGAGCCGGCGCGCCTGCAGTC
>Ga0316189_10004885_pt1 | contig 12846 bp, 11 predicted proteins | sample LowCovwburrow_MG_FD_204930 | JGI IMG/M metagenome (GOLD analysis project Ga0316189, IMG submission 204930) | Coastal sediment microbial communities from Maine, United States - Lowes Cove worm burrow | ecosystem: Environmental > Aquatic > Marine > Coastal > Sediment | place: USA: Maine... | reverse complement strand
AGCTCGGCAGCAGCCGTCAACGCCGGCATTTCGCAGGTAATCTTTTCAAAACGAGCATGAAAGGCACTGAAACGAATAAGGATAAAAAAGATACCGCCACCCAGGGCAGCGGCGGCCAGGAAAAGGCCGAAGAGGATACGCTGACTGATTCCGCAATGCATCATTAACGAGCCCTCCGCATCAGCGGATAAAAACCGGCAGGTTTTTAAAGAAGGAAGCATCCGAAAAAAACATAACGACTTTCCTTGAATAAATGTTAATCCATAGAATGCAGATAGGTATACAGGTTCACTTTTCTATTGGTGATACCGAGTTTCTTCCTGATCGTTTTGCGGTGGGATGAAATTGTACTGACAGAGATATTACAGATATCCGAGATCTCCTTACTTGCCTTTCCCTGTTTTATCAAATTGACAATCTGCAGTTCAGCCGGAGAAAGGGTTTTTCCCAGCTCAACTCCTCCCGGAACAAATGCCCTTGTAAGCTCCTGAAAAGCACGCTCGATTGCTTTAAACAGGGCCTCCTTTCTCCCCGCATCTTCCTCCTCCGTTATCTCCCGCACCTTGGGAAGAATGAGTTTTTCCGCCTTAAACTGAACCCGCTCGGCCAGCTCCCTTTTCTCCTCTTCTATTGCGGAGAGCAGCACCTTGAGAGTTGTATTGGCGTCCTGCACCTTGCTCTCGGTATTCTGCAACTCCTCATCTCTGTTTTCCAGCTCATGCATCAGACGTTTGTTCAGCCGATGCAGAGTCAGGTGAGTCCGCAGCCTGATCAATACCTCTTTTTCAGAAAACGGCTTGGTTATATAATCCACGCCGCCTGCTTCAAAGGCATTTATCTTTTCTTCGGTTGAATGCAAGCCGCTCAAAAAAATAATCGGAATATCTTCTGAATTTCCATTCTCCTTCAGGCGTCGACAGGTCTCGTAGCCGTCCATTTTGGGCATAACAATATCAAGGAGGATAATATCAGGAAGCTGCCTGCCGACGGTCTCAATAGCTGACGCTCCGTCCGATGCCGTCACCAGTTCGTATCCCGAATCTTTGAGCAAGGTCTGCAACTGGATAATCCCGAAGGGATCGTCATCAACAATAAGTACTGTACACGGGCTGTCCGTAAATTCCATGCTGTTCGTTCCGGCAAAGGTGAGTATACAATCCTGCGTCACTTCAAAAATGTATTTTTTTGCAATAATTTTAACACAGTTGAAAGTCAAATACAAGTTTTTCAACCATCTGTTTGATTTTTGCAATTCATTTCCGCAAGAGAAAAACAAGCTTATTGACAGATAATTACTTCTTTTTTTCAAGGAGCAAAAGGACTATCCTCCCTTTTTTATTACCATGCAGGGGCCGGGGGTTCATGGCGTGTTCGGCTCTTCCGGGGCAGGAAAGACCTTGCTGGTCCGGATTATTTCCGCCGGAATCACCGGGTATAAGGGATGTCTCCGTCTCAAGGGAATTAAAACAATCCTCTACTCCTATAATATGGAACGACTGCCGGGTTGGTCAAGCATAGACTGCTTACTGCAACAAGTAACGCCGTCAGGGCGAGAACCCCTGCCTGAAGCAACTGATTGCTGTTTTCGGTCTGGACAACCTGATGCCTTCCCGTTCTTCTCGTCTCTCGTCAGGGCAGCAAAACCGAGTCAACCTGATTCGCTACCTGATGCAGGACTTCGACCTCCTGACCCTGGATTCATCTCTATTTACCAAAGACCCCACCATTTGGTCAATAAGTTGCAGCTTGCTATGTTTACTGTTAATATTTTTTCACACAGCCTGAGTCTGTGAAAAATTTATCGTGCTAACCTGCTTAAAATAAGCAACTTATTTTTATTGACCAATTAGCGGGAAAGACTGCTCGAAAGTATAGCACCTTTTCACCCATCTGAGCAGGAACTCCGTTATAGGCTCAAATGGCTCTTTAATACCAGTGTTGCCGAAAAGATATACGCGAACAAGGCAGGATATTTCGCAGCCCAGGGGTTGCGGGTCAAAATTCGAGAAGGCAGCCCGAAAAAAATGCCATCAACGAGCTGGAACTTAGGCAGGCCGAGTTCGGGGTCGCCTCGGCAGACCAGATAATTCGAGCCCTGGATAAGGGAGTGCACCTTGCTGGCCAAGGCGGGGATTAAAGAAAGATTAGCTTGCCTGCCAGGAATAACAGAGCAAACACACAGGTTCGCCCCTACAGTATCCGCTACAAAAGATGCAGGGACACGGCATCAGGGGTAAAGTACTACTCTCTTTCCGCCACAGCTTCCCGTCGCCGCACAGCCTCCGCAAGAAGAACACCGCAGACCAAGCCTATAATATTCGCCGCCAAATCCAGCCACTCCCCATAACGATTCACAAAGGGCTGTACCAATTCTATAAGGCCGCTGCAAGCGATAAACAAAACAACTATGAGGTACCATGATTTCGGTCTGCGCAGGGCAACAGGAAAAATAAGAGCAGCATAGGCTATAAGATGATGAATTTTATCGCCTCCGGGTACTGAAGGCAAAGACTCATTCGGCCAGAGCGACAGGGCAGTAATAGCGACCAGAAGAGTTATCGTGCAGGTCAGCCAATATTTTCGTATAAAAAACAGGAAAAAGCTCATGGGATCCTGAACCCCGCTTCTATCATTTTCTTTTCCGGGGCAACAGCTCCCGCACTCCCCATCATTCCTGATAATAACCCCATAATCTCTCCCCCCTTTGTTGATTGATTTCCTGTTTTCATTTCGCCCTGACAAGACTTGATACTGACATTTTTTGTCAGTGAAAATAAAAACTTCCACGCAAAATTTCTCGCAATGGGAGAGACATTAATATAGCCCGACCGGGTATTTTTTACTCTCTCCCATCTGTTTATCTCTATTTTTTACTCAAAATCATCCTCTCGCTATATTCCGGCATTTTTCATTTCGTTCTAACAAGGCTTGTTACTGACATTTTTTGTCAGTAAAAATATAAATTTCTATACAAAACCCCTCGCAGCCGGAGATAGATTCATATAACCCGACCGGGTATTTTTTACTCTCTCCCATCTGTTCATCTCTATTTTCTATTCAAAACCACCCTTCTGTTATATTCCGGCACGGTTCCTGCTTTATATAAAATATGCTCGATTGTTTTACAAAACGGGCGGCAGACTTTCTGGTCAGGGGCAGCGGCATAAGTTCCATCCCCTGGAAAGTTGAATAAAGCCACAGCCGTCGTGAGGCGGTGTCGGAAAGCCACGGGTCTCATTTGGAGAGACAGCCGGGTTGTCTGCTTTTTTATTTCCTTACCATATCAGGAGGAGATCATGAAAATCACAAAGAAACTATTGCACAGAAGTATGGTTACCCTCTCAGCTCTTCTGCTCTGTGCCGCCCCGCTTGCGGCTCAGGAGAATCTGAAAGTCGACCGAACCACTGTCGGAGGCCCGAGCACTGTCAAAATCTGCGTCCGGGATTACGGAAAAACCCCTGCTGAAGCTTTTGCAGCAGGAGCTGAAATACTCCGAAAAGCGGATGGTCAGCTCGGTGAAGATAAACTGCACGGCAATGTTCGTATCCGCATTCTGCCGGAAAAGGAAAACGGGATGTTTGTCGTAGAGGTGTACTCCTTCCCGGACAGCGGTTCCTGTCAGCTAAAAACCGAGTACAGGACCGCGCAGGTGACTCGACCGTAAGGAGGCGGTCAGCAACCATTGCTTCTGTTGCAGTACGCTCATAAAACCACAAATAAAACAAAAACAAACAGCCCTATCCTCATAAGGATAAGGCTGTTTTACTTTTTAGCCACCCTTCTTTTGTTCTTTTATCCATCCCCTCTTCCGACCCTGTCACAGCTACATGACAAACAACATCATATTTCCCTTATAAAAATTCCTTGCACAGATACCTTCACCCCGTCATCCCGCCATCAGCAGTGAAATACAGGTGGCGACAAAAAGGGTCAGGGAGATAAAGCCGTTCATGGAAAAGAAAGAGACCTGAATCTGGGAGAGGTCTCTCGGATTCACGATAAGATGCTGATAAAACAAAGCGCTTCCGGTCAGGGCAATGCCAATATAATAAACGATATTAAGCTCTTGAAAATAACCGGTCAGGGTAAAAAGAAAAAAGGCCAAGGCATGAAAAGTTACAGCCAGACGAAAGGCGTTTTTACGGCCCAAAGAAGCCGGCATGGAATGCAGGCCAGCCTTACGGTCGAACTCCGCATCTTGGGAGGCATAGATAATATCAAAGCCGGTCACCCAAAACAGTACCCCTAAGGATAACACCCAGGGATAGCCGATGAGACTACCTGTGGTTGCCACCCAGCCACCCAGGGGAGCAATAGCCAGGGCTATCCCCAGGATAACATGACAAAACCAGGTAAAACGCTTTGTCAAGGAGTAGAAAAAGGTCAGGGCCAAGGCAAAAGGGGCAAGGGTCAGCGCCAGGGTATTGAGCATCGAACAGGCCAGGAAAAAGAGGGCCGAGGCTGCTCCAACCATGAGCCAGGATTCCTTAAGCGAGACCTCGCCTGCCGGAATGGCCCGCTTATCTGTGCGGGGATTGGCTGCATCAAAGCGATAATCGGCAATACGGTTAAAGGTCATGGCGGCAGTGCGGGCACCGACCATAGCGATAATTACCCAGAAAAAAACCCAGAGCGAGGGCACACCCCGGGCTGCGAGAACGGCCCCCATCAGGGCAAACGGCAAGGCGAACACGGTGTGCTTGAACTTGATCATTTCAAGCAGGATGTTTATTTTTTTCAACATGATTGATGAACCACCGGCAGCAGGGGCAGACCTGCGTGTCTGCCCGGTAAAAAAGGGGTGAACCGGGTGCGGTAGGGGCACGGCGTGCCGTGCCCTTACCCCGTGATGCCCGTTATGATTGAGGCAACCAAGCCGCCCCTATCCAACGAATGACTTTCATGCCACCGCCGAGCACAAGACTGTTGCGCTGACCGAGGTGATCGAGAAAAACCTGAATCTCATAAGCGCGATTTCCCGAGCCACAAAATATAATCAGCGTTTTATCTGCCGGAAGCTCTTCATGCTGCTTGCGCACCTTATCATAGGCTATGGAAATCCACTTCGCACCAAATTTCTCCACAAAGGGCTCTGCTTCTTTGGGATGACGGACATCCAGAACAACCCAGTCCGGTTCACTGGAAAAGTCCTCCATCCAGGCATAGAAACGCTGCATACTCACGGAGCGCATCCGTCCGGCACAGATATTATCCGCCACAAAGGCGGCAGCATTCAGGGAGTCAATAGCTGCTGAAAAGGGCGGTGCATAGGCCATTTCAGCCATCATAAAATCCTCAATCGTGGTCCCCTTACTGATCATCACAGCGGCAGTGTTAATCCGGGCTGAGATGGAATCATTCATCATGCCGAAGGCTTGCAACCCCAGGACCCGACGAGTGCGTCTATCAAAGACCAGCTGCAAGATAACAGAAGCACTATCGGGAAAGAAATGAGCTCGATCATCCGGGGCAGTCAGTGAGTAATCAGCATCAAAGCCCTCTGCCACAGCCCCCTCATAGGTGATACCGGTGGCGGCGATGCAGCGATCAAAGGCCTTCATGATAAAGGAACCCACTGCGCCGTCAAAGGAGGAGGAAAGGCCAGCCATATTATCGGCAGCCACCCTGCCCTCCCGGTTAGCCAGCGATCCCATAGGGGCGAAGGTTTGCTTGCCGGTCACCAGATGCCTGACCGCAATACAGTCGCCTGCCGCATAGATATCCGGGTCAGAGGTCTGCAACCTGCTATTAACCGTGATACCACCCCAGGGTTCCACAGCCAAGCCTGCTTCCTTGGCCAGCTCACTGCGCGGACGAACACCGGCAGCCATGACCACTAAATCCGCCTCAAGGATGCGCTGCGGTGTTTTTACCGCCACCACCTTACCCTCGCTATCACCGACAATCTCGGTTGCTCCCTCTCCGGTGTAGACAGCCACGTTCATCTCTTCAAGATGCCGTTGCAGCATGGTGGCGAAATCCGCATCCACCAGCTTGGGCAGCAGCTGGGGCATAAACTCGACCAGGGTTGTTTCCAATCCCCAGAGATCTGCAAAGGACTCCGCCATCTCGATGCCGATGGCTCCGCCGCCGATAACCACGACCCGGCCTACCTTGCCGCCGGAAATCCTTTTTTTAATTTCAACGGCCTTGTGTAGATCAGATATAGTAAAGACGCCATCCAGCTCAGCTCCGGGAATGGGCAGGACAAAGGGGGTCGCACCAGTGGAGAGCATAAGCTTATCATAGGCCAGTTCCTGCTCCTCGCCGCTGTCCAGGTTCTTTACCTTGAGCGTTTTATTCTGCCGGTCAATGGCCAGAGCCCTGGTGCGGGTGAGCACTTCCACCCCCTTGGCATCAGCGAAAAAAGGCGCGTCTCGGACCATGTGGAAGCTAGTGGAACGCAGTTCCGCCTCGTCAGAAACATCGCCGCCCACATAATAAGGAATGCCGCAGCCTCCGTAGGATATCATGCTGTCCTGATCCACCACGGTTATATCCCAACCCGGCTGAAGCCTTTTCAAATGACAGGCAGCCTTGGGACCGGCAGCAACTCCTCCGACAATAACGACTTTTTTGCACATAATATTCTCCGTATATGAAAAAGGGGTATAATTATATAAGATAAAGGGCAGAATATTTCAGGAAACCGCCTATGTCAACCTGTTCTCGTTTTATTTTTGCTCATCCCCGGTCGATATTTTTCAGCACTTCCACAAGACTGCCCTGTTCCCGCACCTGCCCACTCTCCATAAATACCCCCTGTTCTGCTGTCTGCTCAGCAAAGGGTAAATCATGGGTGACCACAATAAAGCTGGTGAACTCCTTGAGCTCCCGCAGCCATCGGGCAAAATCCGAGGTCGTGGCTGCATCAAGGGCACTGGTCGGCTCATCAAGCAGCATGAATTTGGGTTTCAGGGCCAGCCCACGGGCAATGGCCACCCGCTGGGCCTGACCGCCGCTGACCTGGGCCGGGTAATTCTGCGCCAGATCGACAATACTCAGCCGCTCAAGCATTTCCATCGACTCCATTTTCGCCGCAGCCTTGGTCTTTCCTTGGACCCGTTCAAGGGCCAGCATCATATTTTCAAGGACATTCAGATGGGGAAACAGGTTCAGATGCTGAAACACCACCCCGACCTGCTGACGGAAGTCGATCTCTTTAATTGCCTGAATATCCTGCCCATCCAATAAAATTTCTCCCTCCTGCGGGAAAAGAAAACGGGCAATACAGTTAAGCAGGGTAGTCTTGCCGGAGCCGGACTGCCCCATGACAGCAAAAATGCCCTGTTCCGGGAAAGTCATACTGATATCATCAACCGCCTTGGTCCCGTCCGCATAGGTGTAACTGAGTTTTTTTACTTCAATCATGGGAAAATCCTTTGGCTTTAATGGATTGTTCGACCCGGTCGGAGAACTTCATCAGCGGGAAGGTGACAGCGAAGAACATGAGTCCGGCAATCAGGTAGTACAGGCCCGGTTCAAAGGTAACGCTGATGATGGATTGGGCCTCGCGGATCAGCTCCGGGATGGAGATGATGGAAACCAAGGCTGTATCTTTGACCAGGGAAACCACGCAGTTCATCAAGGGCGGGATGGCAATACGGAAGGCCTGGGGCCAAACCACAAAACGAAACCGATCCACAGGGGAGAGCCCCAAGGCCCGCGCTCCCAGATCCTGGCCCGGATCAACACTCATTAATCCTGCCCGGATGACCTCGGCCATATAGGCCATTGCGCAGATACCCAGAGTTAGGATGGCTGCCGGAAAAGGCGATAGGCCCAGCCCCAGCCAGACAAAGAGCAGCTGGATCAGAACCGGAGTGCCCCGGATAAAATCAACAAAGGCACGGACCAAGAAATGAATGGGCTTGAGGCTGCCGCGCCGGAAGGTGAGCAGCAGGCCGCAGGGAATGGCCAAGGCAAAGCCGAACAGGATGGCGGCAAAGGCAATAGCGAGGCTGACAGCAAAACCTTTGAGCAGTTTAATCGCAATGACCGAGGTCTGCATGGTGCCCAGTTCAGAAGACGATGTTTTTCCCAGGCCGAAATAACGTTGGTGGATGTCTTGCATGGTGCCGTCATCTTCCATTGCGGCCAGGGCTTGGTTAATCTGCCCGAGCAGCTCCGGTCTGTCCTTGCGCACCGGAATGCCGATGCGCTCCTTATAGAGCATCTCGCCCACCGGCACAAAGGAGCGGCCCGCCTCCTTAACCTGCCAAGCCCCAACCAGCCGGTCGGTAACAAAGCCGGTGATCCGCTTCTGCTCCAGCATGGCAAAGATTTCGGCCCCGGATTTCAGGGTGACCACTTCAACCTCCGGGAATTTTTCTTCGAGAAAATGCTGGTAGGTCTCGCCGAGGACAACCGCGATGCGCAGGCCGTCGCACTCGCTGATCGAATAGACCTTGTTGGGGTTGTCGCGATGGATAAAGAGCTGGGCACCGGAATGGTAATAGGGGGTGGAAAAATCAACGCTCTGCTGCCGGACCGGGGTGATGGCCATTGAGCCGATGATGGCATCGTATTTTTCCGCCAGCAGGCCTGCCAGGATGCCGTCCCATTCGGTGGCAATGATCTGCGATTTCAGGTTGATGCGTTGGGCGATTTCCCGACTTACGTCCACGTCAAAACCGGCAAGGTTCCCTTGGTTATCGTAATAACTGAAGGGGGGAAACTTGCCGGTCAGGGCGGTGACGAATTCTTCCTCGGCTGCGGCGGGTCTAGGGCCTACCAGGGCAAGGAAGGTAAGGGTTAGGGTTATGATTATTCGGGCATAGTGCATTGTACCTCCTCTGGACGTTTGTTAAAAATTTCCCACCTCCATGACTGGACAGAATAACACCGTATATGGTATCGTGCAAACATGAATAGAATCATTATGGACACCAATGTACTTTTTTCGGGATTATACTCCTCATCAGGAGCATCGCATCAACTTTTGCGACGCATTGATGCCGGGGAAATAACGCCGGTTATATCAACAACATTGCTTTTTGAATACGAAGATGTTCTGAAACGGAAACAAAAGGAATTGGGCTTATCTGATAATGAGGTTGACGTGATCCTCGACAACATATGTGCCCTCAGCGAATTTCAAAAAATCTATTTTTTGTGGCGGCCATACCTGAAAGATCCGAAAGATGATCATGTCCTTGAGGTGGCTGTCGCATCAAAAGCACAAATAATCGTCACCCATAATATGAAAGATTTCAAAGGGGTTGACAAATTTGGCGTAACAGCCCTGCGCCCTGGAAAACTATTGGAGGCAATACAATGAGTACACTCAGCTTACGACTTCCTAATTCTATTCATCGCCACATCAAACAAATAGCTTCCAATGAAGGTGTGTCGATCAATCAGTTCATCTCTTCTGCCGTGTCTGAAAAAATTTCCGCCATCACAACAGAAGATTATCTGAAACAACGGGCGCAAAAGGCGGACAGAGCCGCATTCAGGAGCATACTGGACAAGGTTCCTGAGCGGGCACCGCTGCCGGGAGATGAGATCACGCCGGAGCAACGGTAGAGATCACCTCCTCAATATTCGCAACCTCGGGCAGACGGCGGTTATAGCCGGTTTCTTCGATGCCCTTTTGGGCAGCGGCCAGATGCTCGGCAACGGTGCGATTGAGGACGGGTTTGCCGATGGTCAGGGCTAGGCGGGCGGATTCGAGGTGGAAGTCAATCAGGTGCAGGCGCATTCCGCCGCGTTGGGCGATCTCTTCGGTTTCCTGCACATCCTGCACAGCTTGGGTAATGGTGTCAGTCCGGCCAAGCAAAACAATGGCCCAGCGGCACCAGGCAGCGCGGGAGAGGAGGCCACGGGGAATAAACTCTTCCGCTCCTGCTTTCCTCAGTCCAGACACAGCCTGGTCCAACCATTCTTTAGTTTGGTTTTCATTCTCAATGCTACTGTTGTCTGCTGTAGCTTTTTTTCTGATGGGTCGCGGAATGCAAGACAAATCCGGGGCAAGACCTGAATCGGAGGGATCTGAAAGAAGATTGATCTGTTCAATAATAGTTTTTTGCAACTTGGCTCGACTCATAGAAATCCTATTTAAGGAAATATCTAATGAATTTTCAGAACGATTCAAAACAATAACTAAGGAATATTCTGTCCGTAGTTTTACCATGTCCCATCTGCCAACCGTCAATAACAGATCACAGAATCGAAATCCCCATATGGAGTAAAGAAAACCGTACACAGGCTGTCGCTGCTGCTGTAATTTTTCTGCCTCAATAAAAATAGTAGCTGCCATGCACAAATCACCGGACTGATGCAGTGCATCGGCAAGCGTAGTTCGAGTGCTCATCTGCCAAACATTTGCAAGCGTATTGGGATTGTTATTTATAATCCACCAGTGGTGCTCTTGAGATAGAGATGTATCTGCTAACTGCACGCTCTGTCGGGCGGTTTCACTACCTAATGTTACCTTGCCAATAGTTAATAGCAATTCTCCAAGATTGTTCTTTGCTATTGCAGCATTAATCCAATCTTTTTCTTTCATAGCAATATCTATTGCTTCTTGTATCGACTGTATCGCTTCCTTGAATCGACTCAACGCACGCAGATCATGACCAACCCAGCCGAATAGATTTTCTTTGGTATTATTTGTTAATTCTATTGCGGGCGTACACCAAGGTTTGATAAAGAAATGAGAAAGAATTGATAGTTCTGCGTCAAATCCACAAAGCTTTTTACATAAATACACCTTGTCTCCACGCCGTATTCGAGTCCAATATACTTTAAACAAAACCTCTTGGTGCATCCCGGCCGCACACCCATGCCGCACCGCCGCAAACAACGGCTCCATCTCATCCAAGGTATCAGGTAGCTCCTTCTCCGGCAATGCCTTGAAATACTCGTACAGCCGGGCATGGGCCCGCTGCCAGCTCGCAGGGTGCAGCTCCTCCAGCCGCCTGCCGAAATACTGGCGCACCAACGGGTGACAATCAAGATTACCGGGATGTTCCGCAGCTTCCTTGTTGAGCAACCCCAGCCTGCGCAGCCTGTTGCAGGCCGCATGAAAGACTTTGTCATTCGGCGGCCCGCCGACCTGCGGAATTCCGGACCCACGCAGGCAGGCCATTGCCCCGGAGGAAACCGGGCGGTCGAACAGCCCCAGACTGTAGAGCACCTGCACATCAGCACTGTCGGCAAGCTGCCGCTCGTAGGCGGCCATCACCCTGAAGGCGTGGCGGCTGGTGCGGGTCTCTTCCGGGAACTCGATCAGGCAGCACAGGCCGTCCTGCTTGCGGATGTCGCCGTCCTCATACTCGCGCAGATAGGTGGCCAGCAGGCTCAAAGATAGGGCATGACCGTGATAGGCTTGCACTGTGGCAGCTAATTCCTTGCCTGTACCGATGATGCCTGACTCCCGGAACAGAGCAATCCCGGCTGCTTGGGAGAGCGGGTCCAGCTCATGCTGCTCCACCCCCGGTCGTCCTGTCAGCTCCTGCACCGGCTGGCGAGAGGAGATGAGCAGTAGGCCGTTGTTATTGGCATTGTTGGCCGCGAGTTGGCGACAAAGACAAAGCAGGCCCTTATCCCGCAGTGCGCCGTTCATTGCCCCGCCCAAGGGATACTGCAAAGGCTCCAGACCATCCAGCACCAACAGGGTACGCTGGCGACAAACCAGTTCGGCCAGCTTCAGGCCCCGGTCATGCTCCGAGTGCAGCGGGCTACCGTCATGACCGAACCAGCTCAAGGCGTTGTCAAAAAATTCCGCCGCTGATGCCTGCCGGTCCTCGGATGTTCCTTGAGAATAGAACGACCAGGTATAAACCGCATCCGCGCCTGCATAACGCTTTTCATCCAGCCAAACCTGCATCAGGGCAGTCTTGCCCATGCCGCCAAAAGCTGTGAGCACCAGCACGTTGGTGTCCTCCTCCTGCCAGACCCGATCAAGCAGGTTCAGCTCCTCTTCCCTGCCAAAAAGCCGGGCATCGGTTTGCGGTAGTCTGGCAAGCTGGAATTTGTCGGACAGCGGAGGGGCTTGTGCTGGCTTTTCGGGCTGGGGATTGATAATGATGTTACCGCCTACATTGCCGCCAACCGCAACTCCGCCTGCCCCTGCTGCAATACTTCCGTCCTGCGCTATTGCTCCTGAACCTTTGTTGCTTGCCTTGCGCGGCTTCTTACGACTCTTCTTTTTCATCTCTCTACTTTTTGTCAGCAGGCATGCCGTTTACCTGCTTAGCAATGGCACCATTGCCCTGAGCGATATTTTGATCGCCGCCGCCGTTGTGGGTGAAGACATTGCCTTGCACATTGCCGCCCACCGCCACACCTCCTGCACCAGCAGCTGTACTACCGTTCTGCGCAATCGCCCCGGAGCCGTGCTGTACGGCGTGATAAGTCCCCACCGGTTCTCCCGCCGCTGCCAGCACTGCTTCTGCCGCCTGTACCAGCTCGGCATCCTTATCCGCTCCGGCACCGTCCAGAGCCTTTGCCAGCTCCTGTTGCCTACCCTCCGCTTCCGGCTTTTTCACCAGATAATCGACCGCATCAGTCACATCTTCATTCTTCTTATACCGATCCTGAATCAGCTTCTTCAGCCCGGCATAGGTATCTACAACAGCCTTTGACGCAGTATCCTTGAGACCAGCCGCCGCCCCAAGGGCAACAGCGGCAACAATGGTGGTAATAACGGGTTCCATAATATTTTCCTCCAGTAGAAATTATTCATACATTTCGCATCATACCCTACAGGAAAGGAGCTGCAACTGCAACATACGGCAACTCGCCGCCCCGGCAGGTACCTGGCGAAGAATTTCCTGCTCTGCTCCCGGATCATCCTCTTATCCTAAGAAAAACTCTAACCGCTCATCATAGTGCAAAAA
>Ga0316189_10004884_pt1 | contig 12848 bp, 10 predicted proteins | sample LowCovwburrow_MG_FD_204930 | JGI IMG/M metagenome (GOLD analysis project Ga0316189, IMG submission 204930) | Coastal sediment microbial communities from Maine, United States - Lowes Cove worm burrow | ecosystem: Environmental > Aquatic > Marine > Coastal > Sediment | place: USA: Maine... | reverse complement strand
TGATAGCATTAGAGGGATTTGAATAAGTTTAATATTATATAGGTATGCCTTAGAATTCCTTCAAAACCTTGTCAAACGGGAACTGAATAAATCTTTGAATTTATACACCATATCCTTTTTGATACCCTTGATTTGTCTAAAGGGGAACAATAGGTTGTGAATGGTAATATTTCTTGGCCGGACCATACATTGATTGCATTCGCAATTGTTTAAAACATCACTCTTTTCGGGAAGTGCCCGGGCAGCTGTCCGAAACCGGTTGTATGCCTCGGAACCCCACAGACTTTTATAACTTTCGGATTCCTTCATAACCGCCAGCGGATTCGCGCATTGGCAGCAGGGAAGGACTGAACCATTGCCGATCACGCGGCCGAAATACCAGCCTACATAACAAGGAACTATAGGAGGTCCTTGAACTTCCTCTTCTAAATAGGGAGGTGCGCCGGCCGCAAAAGCTTTCAGGCTGGTCTTTACCCCCAATTTTCCGGCGAGTCTCTCTGCTTCAGGAATTAAAGTTTTTAATTTTTTAAAATTTTCTACAGTCAGTTGTATGCCCTTCGTTCCTTCGTGAACTGTGGCATAATCAAATTTGGCTTCATCCGCGCCGATATCGTACACCGCTTGAACCATCTCCTTCAGTTCAAAACAGTTCCTATTGCTGATCACGAAACCAAGACGAAGATGAGGCAAAAGGGATTTTCGTGCCCGCTTGTATTCCGTTAAATATCGTAAATTAGATTTGACCTTGATATATTTTTCAGGTGTCTCCGTCACGTGAATGGAGGGATAGGTCTCGGGTTTTCCTGCATTCAAGGAAATCTGGAGGTGGTCCATGCCAGAATCCACCATTGCTTCCGCGTCTTTTTCATAAATAAGAGACCCGTTAGAAACCATTCGCACAAACATGCCCTTGGTTTTTGCATAGACCAACATTTCAGTCGCTTGTTTGTTCAGCATGGGTTCCCCTTGCCCCACCAGTTCAATCCGGTAGGTGTCCATGCTTTTAAAATCATCCACAATCTCTTTGAATTGGGTCAACGACATCATTCCGGGTGGTAGAGCAAATGCCGCTTCCGTGGTCACGCTAACATTTTCCTTTGGAGGATGATCCGCACACATCACGCATTTATGATTACAAGGATCGGCAATTCCTATCTGGGCGTAAATGGGACCGGGAGGGGGACGGCCCTTGGTAAAGCCCCAAATATTTAACGCCATTAAAACGCACTTTTTTATCAATATGACCGCCCGTTTCCAACTATGGAATTTGGAAACAAGGGGACTGATGGGTTTCATAGGTTTGTCGTTCTTTATGGGTTTGCCGACCAATGGAATGCTTTTGCTCTTGGCCACAGTTTTAGTAGTATCCATTTGTCTTTCTCATCTGAAAAAGTAGTATTGAGTTTTGAAAATTTTCTTCCCAAGGAACTTTAATCAATCTTATCAAAACCAATAATCAACTCGAACTTTTCGAGTTACCTATAAACTTGACAAACCTTATAAGTCTCATGAAGCGAAGGCATTATACTGTTTCTAATTGTGTTCGCAATATATATAGCCCGCCGACAAAAAGGTGAACCGCTGATAATCTCATCTATTGATTATTTAAAGGTATTTTTAAGGAAAGCCTGAGCTTTGGAAGACACAATCTTCATCTTAGGACGCAATACAAAGTCTATAAAAAATAATAGACGGTTGGTGAACGTTTTTTTAAAGACTTTGATCCAAGTTCGGGGTTGCTTGTCGTTGCCTACGGAACGAATATGCAACCCATCTCCCCGCCCCAGATTGACTGTTTGAAGCCCTTGGGCAGAAAGAACTTTAAGGGATTCGATAATTAAATTAAAACCTGGAGAACAATGCTCGTAGTCCGGGTTTATAGCAGTGCTGTGCGCATAGGCGATACTTTTCCCCTGAAAAATAAATAAATAAGAAAGAACCTCCTGTTCCCGCTCCAGGGTAAAAATATGGGATCGGCCTTTATCGGCCCAGTCCTTGGCAAACGCTATATGGAATTCCCGGTTCCCTGCTTGAATCAACGCTCCGGTCTCTTCAGTTCCTTTCCGGCCTTTTTGTTCCAGTGCTACCAGGGTGGGAAACAAACGGGCGATTGAGTCTGCGTCTTGGTAATGCCGGATGACTGCGCCTCCAAGTTTTTCCAGTCGATTGGCATATAAGTTGATATTTTTTTTGATTTTTCGCTTAAGGCTCTTTTTGAAACTTTCAAAACCCTCGGGCATGAGCACACTTTTGGATAAAACGTTCGCTAGCTTTTCAAGCCGGTAGGGTGAGTCTTGAAACTCTTCTTCGAGAAGATCGAGTGTCAGTGATTCCGGTGGGATTTCCCGCAAATCCAGAATATTCCATTGCTCATTCCGTTTCAGATAGCGAATGGTCTCTCGTAAAGCCTCCGGGTGATCCGGGTCGTAAAGGATATCTGCTTGGTCCGACCACCCCAATCGGTTGTCAATACCGAGCAAATTGTTGATAGAGTTTAAGCTGTCTGTGTTCGTTTGTTGTGTTGTGATAAATGAGGCCACTCGAATACGCATGCCCAAAAATTTTTGTTGGGTGATGCACAAGGGAGCGATGCAACAGATGGTTTCATTCTGTCGAGCCGTTAGTATAAAAAGCTTCCCTTGGCTCAAGTGTTTTCGATAGTTGAAGACCCATTCAAAGGAAAGATACGGGTTTTCGTCTGGGACTTTTTTCAGTAAGGCATCCCAGGCACCCCTCAGAGACTCAATATCCGCGTCATTCGTAACTTCAGAAATAGTAATCAAAACAGATTTAAAACCGTATTTAGCTTTTCATAGAGGAATAAAGATTGAATTTTTCTCAATCTAATTATTTAGTAAAAGAGCTCCAGAATAAGCCGGTAAACTCAAAGAGGTTCCGACTCGGTCTCCTTTCCAGTTTTTATACTTCCCGGAAAGTTCAATCGTCATGGATGTATTGTTGGGGTTCACCAGGACCTTCCCATTGGTGAATTCTCGGGAATGGATTCTATTGGCCTGTTCCTGATAGGAGCCCAAGGGTTTTCCAAGTTTCGCGTCCCACTCGGGACGCCAGTGGAGTCCTCCGGCTTCGGACTGTTTAGTGAAATAAAAATAGGTCTGTGCATTTTGAACCATAAGAAAAGAGGTAAGGGCGTACAGACGGGTTGCTTCGTCGTCCTTGTCACCAGATACCTCGATGAGTACCTTTTTGCCCAGCGCACTGATGGATTTCAAATCCTGCAAAATGGTATTATAAAAATACCACCTTTTAGTGTCATCATTTTTATCGATTGACATATAAACGCCGTAGGATTCGATGGTGGTACCATCCGTCACATCCAGCATCTCTCTATTGGGCAGCGCGCCTTTGTCCCCTGGCACACGGGACATGCCATTGTAAATAATCTGTAAATCAGTACCCGCAAAGGCATCGATTATTTTTTTAAGGAACGAATGATTGGCCTGTTTCCAGCCTCCATGGGTGTAACCCTTGGGGAGAATGTTTCCAGGGGCCATAGCCCAAGCAGGTAGGCTTTCATCCATCGTGTCCAGAAAAACACCGTCCATTCCACCCAAGTCAATGTGCTTGCGGACCTGAGAGGAAAAGTAATTCTGCCACTTAGGGTTGCGGATATCCATCAAGGGCAGGTTCTGGTCGAATCCCATCCCGCCATATGTAGGGCCGCCATAATGTATGATTTTATTGCTACTCGTTTTCAGGGAGTACATTTGCTCCGCGGCCTTTACCTCACTTTGGGATGATGCGTTCCAAAACTTATCGCCAAGGACAAAATACGGGTTGGTGAAGAAGAACACCAGGAGATTGGGGTTTTCGTGTTTTAGTTGATTTGTGAATTTCTTGAAAGGGAAAGAAGAAAGGACAAAGTCAAAATGACTCCCGACAAATTTAAGATTCTCCGGTTTCAAATCTTTCTCATTCATGATCTGGGCAAATACTTGGATATCCTGACTGGCACTCGCTTTTGAGGTGGGTTGAGCAGACGTTCTTGGTGTGGGCTTAGCAGGCACCGGAGCCATGGCGGTAGCCGGTGGTTTACCTTGGGTGTCGGCCAGTTGAAGGTATCCCCAATCTTCGGAACTCTCCGTATTATCGCTGAACCACCCCGCAAATCCCATTTCCTTCATAGAAACACTGAACTTATCAAAGTAAAACAGGTTGAAGCGAATCTTATGGCCGGGCTGAAGCTGAAAATCCAATGAATCTCCAGAATTCAGGGGGATCGATAGCTCAAACTGGTAATACCCTCCTGATTCGGAGCTATGAGTAATCTGCCCTTTGATATTCTGGGGTTCATCGCTTTCCTCTGTACCTGACAGTTTCTCCATCCAGCTCAATCGGTGCTCATCCATGACAAAAGGAGCCTGGTTGATGATAAAAAATGATTTTTTGTCTTCTCCGCTGTCCAACTCCCCGTTGTTGTTATTGTCAAAGTTCAGGCCGAACGTATCCATAGTGAGGGAATTTAAGTCGGCTTCCGCCATCACTCCATCATGTTCTTCGTTGTCCAAACGGCCTGCCAGGTAGAGATTCTTGTCGTCATTTTTTATATAAAGAGTGAAGAGATGGCTTTCCGTTTTTTGCCCCTGAATATTGATGAGGTTAAAGGTTTTACTGACCTTGCGTGCATCACTCCACTCGGAGGATTCGATTCGCCCATCCAGTGTGGGTAAGGTTTTTGCCACAGAGGACTGCAAGGTGGCTCCGGGCTGAGCTGAGAGACCGGGAGCTTGAATAATGAATAGAGAGAATATTATTAAAGTTTTCAGAAAAACTTTCTTGGGGAAGAGTCTGGGGAAATTTCGGGTATTCATGGGTTTTCTCAAATTTAGAGACTGCGATAAAGAAAGTTTGGAATAAAGAGTTTGCGGCGATTCAGGACCACACCCATGAAATTTGCATGCACCCGGTCAAGTTGATTCTTGGAATCTTGGACTACTTCCCAGCGAGTGTGTCCAGCGTGAACGACAAGGATGACCCCGTCAACGTGGGGTGCGATGTCAAGTGAATGCACGTTGTGGCTGATAGCGGAGGAGTCAAAAATGACCACATCAAACTTCGTTTTGAGCTCTTGAATGATGGATTGAATATTCTCCAGCAACAGGACCTCCAGCCATTTACGTCCGGTTGTGCCACTTGTGATAATGGAAAGATTAGGTGTGTCCGTCGGCCGGATCATTGCGTCCAGGGTGTTCGGGTTTTCTGTAGCATTGAGTAGGCCGGAATCATTCTCCAAATTAAAAATCTTATGAAGTGATGGCCCCTCGAAACTCGCATCGATCAGACACACTTTCTTGTTCCGGTAATTGGCGAGAAACTCCGCCAGGCTGGAAGCGATGCGGGAGGCTCCCTCCCCCTTAACGGAACTAGTAACTAAAAGCGATTGGATGGGTTTTTCAGACTCATTTGGAAATACGGAATTAGAGATCCGCTGGCAAGCTTTTAAGATTTCCATTTTTTATTCTCAGGAAAAGAGGCCAAGAAAGGGACATCTGCCATCCGATCCACATCCGCCGCCGTATTGATTGAGTGATCTAAAAATTCAAATAAAAACGCCAAACCTATTCCACCTACCAAACTTAACAAAATACCAATCCCGATAACCATTAACTTTTTCGGTTTTATTGGAGTTGGAAAAGCTTTAGGGGGTTCAATGACCCGAAGGTTGACTACCCGCAGGTTATCGAGCAGGTTCGTGACGCGGGCTTCTTCCAACCTCTTTCGATAAAACTTGTGGTTTTCACCTTCGATATCAAGCATTCGGGATAAACGATTCAGTTTCATTTCGCGGGGATTCAATTTTTCGAGTTCATCCGAGTACCAATCGAGATGCCTGGACACAACCTCTTGCTTTTCCCTTAATGCAACCAGTTGGACTTCGGCATGGATCAAATCATTTTCGGTGGCGCTATAATTTGTGTTCAAGCCGGTGGTTACCTGTCCCATAATGCTGGTTTTCTCCTGTTTCAGGCGTTCTTGAACCTTGAGGATTTCTGTTTCTATGGACTGGATGGGACGGCTGTTTTCCATGTATTTGGATTCGAGCTTCCTCCTTTGTAATTGCAGATCCAGCAACTTGATCTTCAGCTTGTCCAGAATAGGATTGCGATTCATTTTAGAGCTCAGCTGTATCACTTTAGATTGGTTGCCCAACTTTTTCTTGAATTCCTGGACGGTTTTCTGCGTTTCAGCTATTTTGGTTTCGGTTTGCTTCATGAGGGCTTCCAGCTGTGACTGGTTTTCCAAGAGGAGCCGCCTCTGGTTGGGTAGCGAAACGATCTTTTCATTCTTCCGGAAACGCTGAAACTGATTTTCCAGTTTTCTGAGATTTCCCCCTGTGATCTCTACCTGTTGTTGTAAAAAAGAATAATTCTCCCCCGATGTTTTATGCACCTGCACATGGTGAAACAAAAAAAGATCGACCAACTCTACCAAAACGTGCTTTGCGATTTCCGGATTGCCCCAGGAAAAAGTAACCTCGATAATATCTGTTTTTGGAATCTGTTCGGCGCTGATGTTTTTGGATAAATCATTAATCATTTGTTCAAAGGGTGTGAGCCGTTTTTGGAGATCCAGAATATACAAAACCTCCCATAGCGCATCCTTAACATCCATCAGGGTTTTCTTGAAATGATATTTAAGCAATTTGAAAAAGGTGGTTGGCTTTTCCCCTTCGGGGTACAGAAATTTTTCTCCCAATCGGGTGGCCAGCTCGTGGATAGTATGATGGTTTTTGAGAATTTCTATTTCCGAATTGATATCCTCTGCCCGGGGTTGCAATGAGGTCATCACCCGTTGTTGCGCTGACGAGGACATGGAAGATATAGAAATATTTTCCCGCCCCACTTTAACCAGAATTTTGCCATTGGCTACGTAGGTCTCCGGCCAAAGGTAAACCCCCATTGTGGTAAACAAGGAGACCAGAAAAAACATCCACAGGATGATTTTCTTCCGCTTGAACAGCGTGAATAGAAAGTCTCTTGTCGACAAAGGTTTGTTTTCCAAACTTTCCATGATTTTAATACACCCTTAACATTGAGTATTTAATATTAAACCCGCATCGCCTGCATTCATCAAATTAGGGGATGATGCCTCCCGTCCCCAGGTTTGTTACCCATTGAAATCCCCAACTAAAGGACCTGGGAACCAACTGATTGATGTATTGGTCCACAAATTGATCGATGGTGGCAATGGTGCTCTTTGGGACAAAGACAACATCATACGGTTGCAATACAACACCGTTGGAAGCCATGTCACCCATAGGGTCCTTCAGATTATTTTTCAGATTCAGGATGGCAAAATAAGGATTTTGTTTTCCCTGATTGCGCAGAAGCACCACGTTTTCCAATTCGGCCGTGTTCTTAAATCCTCCTGCCTGCATAATGGCCTGAGTCACCGTGAGCCTGCCATGGATGGGGATAACACCCTGAGAATTGACTTCCCCTCCCACGAAGACTTTTTGACCTGAAAATTGCCGCACGATCACCGTCAGATCAGGATCTCGTAAAGTCCTGGAGTATTTCTTGGTTAGCATTTCATCCAACTCTGAAGGGGACAGTCCCAGTACCTCAATCTCATCTATGATTTGAAGGGAGATTTTACCGTCAGGGCGAACCTTCACCAAGTCATTCAATTCAGGGACGAGGTGGAACTTGATTTCAATTTCGTCTTCAACCTGCAATTTGTATGCTTGAACCTGATTACTGAAAGGATGAGTGGCGGAAGAACTCTGAGCAACCGAAGTTACAGGTTTTTTATCTGAGACATTTTTAACAACAGGGGTTTCTGGACTTTTTCCAGGAGCGCTCTGTACTATTGGAGTTCCTGGGATTTTCCCTGAGGCGCCGGTTTTAGAAGAATGGGTGGATGAACATCCCAAAAACATCAGGGAAATAAAAAATCCAATCACCCAGACACAACCACTGCGTCTCCACTTCGCCAAGAATTTGTTCGCTTCACCGGAACACCTTCTTTTAAAGATAAGTCGGTCCCTTAGGTTGAAAAGAGTCTCCTGATTATCCTGGTTCATATTCATATGTGCCGCCTTTGTCAAAATGGTCTCGCCAGTCTCAATAAAATCCCTCAAAAAAGACGGGACTCCATTTCAAAATACCCCTTATGGGGTTAACTTTAACGATATCTTTGCTGGCTTGTCAATCCCCGCAAATCAATTGCGTGAGGCATTCAAGCTAGCCAAGTATTTATAAAATTTATGTTAGTGACAATATATCAATAGCATTTTTGCATTTGGGGTCCAAGAAGTTTTTTCCCAACCTACCAAAAATGCGAATCTCAGCGATTTCGATGGGCCAACTTGAATTAAAGGGTTTTTCGCTCGAATGCTTGGAGCCCGCTAAAATGCTGAAAAATTTTCTTTTCCAATACAGACTTGTCGGAAACAGGTCTGATTTCATTGAGAAAAAAAACCATTTTGCAAAAGTTAAGTTGAATATGGTTTTTGTTTCTGATACCCTTTATAACCCATTCGGAGTAAGGGCGGAAGACTTTTTTGAGTTTTTTCATGGTTTGACGGAATCTGTCCAGGGTCAATGTAAGTCTGGTAGGATTGGGCAAAATATTTGAGGAACGGAATGTTAGGGAAGAAATATTTGAAGTTTGCAGAATTTTTATTTTTGGAAAAAAATGTTTGCCCTTATAAGGTAAACCTAGCATTGGGGAAATCACTAACGAATATCTATTAGAAATCGCATTTAGAATTGGTTCAATTTGAGGGTGCACTAATCCTTTTTTTTGATAATGAAAGGATGGAACCAAAGTTTTAAAGGCTTCTGGCAATCGTCAGAATGAGGATATAAGACAATGAATCTCAAAGTTCCAAGATCAAATTTCGAAACTAAATCGCGACGCAAGAGTGGGGTTCAATCGTATGGCTCCACTCTGGTGGAGTTAAGCCGAGTCATCGATAGCCTTCACTTCATCGTTTGCCTGGGGTTTTCCAGCTATCTTTATGACGTCCCTTGGAATAAAGAACATTTCATCCTGTCCATCATTACTGTAACTGTATTCTCAATTTCCGCCAGTTCTGTCCGCTTGTATCGTTCCTGGCGTAGCACCTCTTTATTCTCCGAGATGGCCAGCATTTTCATATGTTGGTTTGCAACTGTTCTGGTGGCAGTCTTTGTGATATATCTTTACAATTGGACTGCCGTAATTCCCCAAGTGGTTATAAACACTTGGTTCCAGGTAACCCTGCTCATGCTGGTCGGTACTCGGGCGGCGGTTCGCTTGGTTCTTAGATTGTTCCGGGTCTCCGGACGGAATACCCGCACAGCGGCCATATTGGGAGGAACCGAAATTGGTCAGCAAATGGCGCAAAATCTTCAGCAGTCCCCCTGGATGGGAATTGATCTGCTCGGCATTTTTGACGACCGGAAGCCCAGCGGAGAACGTGCCCTGGTCAATCAACCGATACCGATAAAACGAAACATGACCGACCTGATTAAGCTTGCGGAATCCGGGGAGGTGGATTTGATTTATATTGCACTGCCAATGCGGGCGGAGTTACGAATCAAGAGCCTTATCGATCGGTTGATGGACACCACAGCTACCATATATTTTGTTCCGGACTTTTCCTCATTTGATTTGCTTCATTCAAGTTGGGATTATCTGGGAGGCCTGCCGGTGATCAGCATCGTCGACACACCCTTCCAGGGATTGAATGCTTTTGTCAAGCGACTGGAGGATATTGTTCTGGCAAGCATTATTTTAATGGTCATTGCCATACCCATGATCATCATCGCCATCCTGATCAAAATGACTTCAAAAGGACCGGTGATTTACAAGCAAAACCGTTACGGGCTTTATGGGGAGAAATTCGTTATCTGGAAGTTCAGGACGCTGACCACGACGGATGATGATGCGAGTTTCCGCCAAGTGAAGGCTGGCGATCAACGTCTGACACCTGTGGGAGGGGTATTGAGACGATGGTCCCTTGATGAGTTTCCTCAATTCATCAACGTTCTTCAAGGCCGGATGTCCATTGTAGGACCGCGCCCTCACCCGGTACCTTTGAATGAAAAACACCGAAAAATAGTTTATCGGTACATGTTGCGCCACAAAGTACTGCCGGGAATAACGGGCTGGGCGCAAATCAATAACTACCGGGGAGAAACGGATACTTTGGATAAAATGGAAAAGCGAACCCAATATGATCTTGAATACATCCATAATTGGTCCCTCTGGCTGGATTTGAAAATCATATTCCAAACGATGTGGAAAGGGTTTCGCGGTGCCAATGCCTACTGAACACGTTCCATGCACTCAGGTGAACGCAACCTCCCAAACGACATAGCATGAAAGTACTGATTACAGGGATAGGGGGGTTTGCCGGAACACACTTGGCGCGATTTCTTCAAGATCAATCCTGCGAAGTTGCGGGTACGGTTTCTCCGAAATCCAGACAAAAGAGCAAGACTGATAAAGACGATATCAAAGCAAGCCGGGTTTTTGAATGTGATATTCAACGGTTTGCTGATGTCCAAAAAACCCTGGAAAGTTTTCAGCCGGATCTCATATTCCATCTGGCGGCGATCACGGAAGAAAGTTTTGCCAAACAATTTCCTCAGGAAACGTACTCGACCAACGTGATCGGGACGATAAATATCCTGGAAGGAGTACGGCAGGCCAAGTTGGATCCGATGATAATGGTAGCGGGTTCCAGTGCAGAATATGGCCAGATAGCTAAAGAGGAAAACCCTGTTAAAGAAACAAATGTCTTTCGTCCATTGAGTTTTTATGGAGCCAGCAAGGTGGCGCAGGCCATGGTGGCACGCCAGTATTTTTTGGCGTATGGAGTACGAACCCTTGGAGCGATCGCCTTTAATTATTTCGGCCCCAATCAGAAGGAAAAGTTTGTTTGCTCGGCCTTGGCCAAACAGATCGCCCTGATAGAAAAAGGCGTGAATCCTCCTGAAATCCATGTTGGAAACACTCATACATGGAGGGACTTTACGGATGTGCGGGATGTCGTCCGTGCCTACTGGCTTCTTGGCACAACAGGAGTTCCGGGGGAAACTTACAATGTCTGTTCAGGAGAGCCAATTTCTATCCAGGATTTGTTGGAAAAACTGATCGGTCTGAGTAAGGTGGAAATTAAAATCGTACAAGATCCCGAAAAGAAAAGAGCGTTGGATGTGTCCTATCAGTCCGGAGATTTTGAGAAGTTGCACCGACAAACCGGATGGAAGCCGGAAATCCCACTTCAGCAAAGTCTTGAGGACATTCTTGACTACTGGCGTGGTGCTGTTTAATCTGGTTTTTATAAATTATTAATTTTAGAGAGTTGATTTGACGATGATCTGGAATGGAAAAAAAGTTTTAGTCACCGGAGCAGGTGGATTCATAGGAAGTCATCTGACCGAGAGACTTGTTCGTGAGGGTGCACAGGTAACCGCGTTTGTCCGCTATAATTCCCGAGGTGATCGCGGATCCTTGAAGTTTTTACCGCAGGAAATTCTGTCCGAGATAAAAGTGGAAGTAGGGGACTTGAAAGATCCTTTCGCCGCCCAGAAGATTGCTCGCAAGCAGGAAATCGTTTTTCACCTGGCGGCCCTGATTGGAATTCCCTACAGTTACGTGAATCCCATAGATTATGTCCAGACCAATGCTTTGGGCACCTCATATCTTCTGCAAGCCTGCCGCGAAGAAAATATTGAAAAATTTATTCACACCTCCACCAGTGAGGTGTATGGAACGGCGCAGTACGTTCCCATCGATGAAAATCATCCCCTCCAGGGGCAATCTCCTTATTCTGCCAGTAAAATTGCGGCCGACCAAATGGCGTTGAGTTTTCACCGGGCCTTTGAAATGCCGGTTGCCGTGATCCGTCCCTTTAATACTTACGGTCCACGGCAATCCGCACGCGCAGTGATTCCGACGATCATTTATCAGGGATTGAAGAGCGATCGGATCAAGTTGGGTTCGCTTTCGCCGAAACGGGATTTGAATTTTGTCGGCGATACGGTGGAAGGTTTCATCCGAATGGCGGAGTCTCCCAAGTCTATTGGTGAGGTGATCAATGTCGGCTCCTCAAAGGAAATAACGATCGGTGAACTGGCCGAAAAAATATCCGGTTTATTGGGGAAACAACAGGAAGTCGTGGGAGATTCGGACCGGGTTCGCCCCAAAGCCAGCGAGGTGGGACGATTGCAGGCGGACATTCAGAAAGCGAAAGAAATATTGAACTGGGAACCCCGAACCTCATTAACGGAAGGGTTAACACAAACCATAGAGTGGGTCAAAGAACAGATGTCCTTTTTCCCGGATGATTCATATCAAGTTTAAAACAGGGAAAAAGCTTATGAAAGCAGTGATCCTCACGGGGGGCCTGGGTACGCGACTCGCTCCCTATACAGCCATTCTTCCAAAACCTCTACTACCTATCGGCAGGGTTCCCATCCTGCTGATTATCCTTCGTCAACTCAAGCACTTCGGATTTACGGATGTCACCCTGGCTTGTGGCTACCTTTCGGAACTGATTCAGGCGTATCTCATGAACAACCCGATTTCCAAGGAAATCAATATCAATTATCACATGGAAGAAAAACCTCTTGGAACTGCGGGAGCGCTGGGCAGTATAGATAATCTGGATGAGCCGTTTCTTGTCATGAACGGAGATGTTCTTACGAATTTAGATTACTCGAAATTGATTGAACACCACCAGTCGAAAGAGGCGGCGTTGACTATTGCGGTGACTCAGAAAAAAGTCCAGTTGGAGCTGGGAATTCTGCTTATGGATAGTGATAATCGGTTGACCGGATATGATGAAAAGCCCACTAAAACCTATCCTGCAAGCACGGGAATCTATATTT
>Ga0316189_10004883_pt1 | contig 12848 bp, 14 predicted proteins | sample LowCovwburrow_MG_FD_204930 | JGI IMG/M metagenome (GOLD analysis project Ga0316189, IMG submission 204930) | Coastal sediment microbial communities from Maine, United States - Lowes Cove worm burrow | ecosystem: Environmental > Aquatic > Marine > Coastal > Sediment | place: USA: Maine... | reverse complement strand
AACCAATAACGGAATAGCCACCTTTAGGTACGACAAACGTATTGTCAAGCAAATACTTAAAAAGAAAATTGATCCAAATATTACCTTTGATACTTTTGTGACAGATGCTATTTCAGTTGTAGACTATTTTAAGGAAGCAAACAATTACTCAGGCATTTACATTATTGGTCATGGCCAAGGCAGTTTGGTGGGTATGTTAGCTTCAAAAGAAAACGCTGACGGATTTATTTCCTTAGCCGGATCAGGACAATCTATTGACCAAGTCATTACAGAGCAAATTACAACGATGGACCCTTCACTTGCAAATGGTACAAAAAAAGCATTTGAAAGTTTAAAACAAGGGAAGTTGACCAAGGACTATCCTCCAGCATTAGAAACCATATTTAGAGCAGATGTGCAACCATTTATTATGAATTGGATGCAGTACAATCCGCAGCAGGCTCTCAAATCATTGGCCATTCCCACACTTATTATTAATGGCACAAAAGATCTTCAGGTTTCGGTTGATGAAGCCAAACTTTTAAAAGCAGCCTCAGATAACGCCGAAATTAAAATCATAGACAACATGAATCATGTCTTGTTTATTATAGAAGGTGATCAATTAGAAAATTCAAAATCTTACAACGAGTCATTTCGTACAATTTCAGAAGAATTGATTACTACAGTTTCTAGTTTTATATTGAAATAAAACGCCATTTCACTCAAATCTCATCACATAAAAAACGCATCTCAAGACGAGATGCGCTTTTTCTAACTAACCAACCAATGTAAATGTTACTCCGCTTTTTGAGGTAATCACTCCTCGATAACATCATCATACTCATTTACACTATCTATAAAGCAAATGCTGTGCCAAACTCAATTTGCAAGTTAAATATATTTGATGTAAATTTGATATTAAAATAATATCATATTGATTTATTTAACTAAACCTTAATCCCATGACAGAAGAAAAAATAATAGTTCCAGCAAACGGCTATATCATGCTGTTTGTATTCCTTGCAATATTCTTCGGAAGTATAGCAGCAATGATTGCTATGGAAAACCCAATTTTCATCATATCCATAATCATTGCCATATTTATTGCTCCCGGATTTATAATGGTACAACCTAACGGCTCACGAGTATTATTGCTCTTCGGAAAGTATATAGGTTCAGTTAAAAAGAATGGTTTCTATTGGGTAAATCCATTTTATACCAAAAAGAAAATTTCATTAAGAGCAAGTAACTTTGATAGTGAACGTTTAAAAGTCAACGACAAACTTGGTAATCCTATTATGATCAGTACCATTTTGGTTTGGCGTGTTCAAAACACTTACAAAGCAGCTTTTGATGTGGATAATTACGAAAATTTTGTTCGTGTACAAACCGATGCTGCTGTTCGTAAGCTAGCAAGCATGTATCCTTATGACAATTTTGCAGATGAAGGTGTTGATGAAGACATCACGCTTCGCTCTAGTGTAAATGAAGTTAGTAATGCATTAGAGAGAGAAATTGATGAGCGTTTATCTATCGCAGGTATTGAAGTTTTAGAAGCTCGAATTGGATATCTTGCATATGCCCAAGAAATTGCAAATGCCATGTTAAAACGTCAACAAGCAACTGCTATTGTTGCTGCAAGACACAAAATTGTAGAAGGCGCAGTAAGCATGGTCGAAATGGCTTTAGAAGAACTTGGTAAAAAACAAATTGTCGATCTTGATGATGAGCGTAAAGCAGCTATGGTGAGCAACCTTATGGTGATTCTTTGTGGCGATAAAGATGCGTCTCCCGTTTTAAATACAGGTACTTTAAACCACTAATATGAATAAAAATCAAACATATAGTATCGCCATTGGTGTTGCCTTAGGAAGTAGTTTTGGTACTACAGTTGGCGCCGTAACGGGTCATGTTGCCATGGGAGTCGTTTCTGGTACATTAATAGGAACGATAATTGGCGTCGTGTTAGCCTTGGTAATGTTTAAAGAAGACAGTGAATAATCAAAAAAACCAACGTTTATGAAAGAATATAAAGTGGTAATTCCGAAACTAGGATTCCGAAACAGGCATCAAAATTTTGAAGATATCCTCAATCAATACTCCAGAGAAGGTTGGGTTGTAAATAACATTGGTCAAGGCTGGACAAGCATTGTTTTTGAACGTGATAAAAACAGATAATTATGAAAACTAATAGACCAAAAGTTGACGTTCCGTTGCAATCCATAGATATTCTATTAGATATCACTTCTGCCACACTGATAATTTTAATGATTGTTTACGTTGCCATCTCTTATGCTGAGCTGCCAGACGTCATTCCTTCACATTTCAATGGAAAAGGAGAAATTGATGGACATAGCGAAAAAACAACATTATGGTTTCTTCCTATTATTAGTATTGCCATGTTTATCGGTCTATTTATCTTAAATAAATACCCACACATGCACAATTATATGGTTAATATCACCGAAGATAATGCCTTAAAAAATTACAGATTAAGCACTAGAATTGTTCGTGTTACAAATCTATTTGTGGCTTTAATATTTTGCATTATTAGTTATAGTATGATTGAAGGCGCGACAAGTAAAAATTTTCAACTCGGACCTTGGTTTATGCCTGTAATTATTGGGATTAGTATTCTTCTTCCTATTGGGATTTTAATTTACAACAAGAAAATCAACAAATCATGATCATCAGAATCATATACATTTACGTCCTTATCGTATTAAGTTTAACACAACTATGTTTTGGACAACAAGACATAATTTCTACTGAAATTCTCATTAAAAATGACAGTATCAAATTACCAGGAACCCTAAGCTACAACTCAAATGCAGCAGAGCAACCATTGGTTATTTTTGTTCATGGTTCAGGTAATATTGACAGAAATGGTAATCAATATATGCTTGCGAACCCTAATTACATTAAGCAACTAAATGATAGTTTGGTCGCTAAAAATATAGCCTTTTATAGGTTTGACAAGCGAACGGCTACTCCTGAAAATATAAAATACGTCATGAAAAATATGAGTTTTGATACTTTTGTTGACGATCTTAATTTAGTCATTGATAGATTTAAAGATGACAGACGATTTTCTACAATTACACTCATCGGTCACAGCCAAGGTTCGCTAGTGTCTATGCTCGTCAATCATGATCACATTGATCACTATATTTCTCTCGCAGGTCCAAGTAATTCTATTGATATCTCAATTATTGCTCAAGTAAAATTACAAAATGGTGATTCTATATCGAATATTGTGAAATCACATTTTAAAGAACTTTCAGAAAAAAGAAGCATTGAAAAAGTGGATCCCAACTTAATGTCATTATTTAATAAACCAACACAACCATTTCTTGCATCTTGGTTAAAATATAATCCATCAGAAGAAATCAAAAAATTAAAAATGCCTATATTGATTTTAAATGGCGATAAAGATTTACAAGTGTATGTATCTGATGCCGAAATGTTGCATAAAGCAAATCCAGAATCAACATTGGTCATTATAAAAAACATGAATCACGTATTAAAAACTATAGAAAAAGATAGCGATAATATGGCGTCTTACCAATCTCCTGATTTCGCGTTATCTCAAGAGTTGATTGACACTATTACCGCCTTTATAAAAAAACAAAATGGCTAAGAAAAAAGCATTTGCATTGCGTATTAATGAAGATATGCTCAAAGCAATCGAGAAGTGGGCTTCTGAAGAGTTTAGAAGCACTAACGGACAGATTGAATGGATGCTCATGCAATACCTTAAAGAAAAAAGTAGGCAACCAAAGCCAAAAAAAAATGATGAAAGCGACACTAAATGATGTCGCTTTTTTTTATGCGCTTTTATTTTGGTATTTTGCGAAGACTAACGCTATTTTTATATATGGATACTACACCTATTTTTACTGACGATACCATAGTTTTTGGACTTCTAATGCTCTCATTAGGATTTGTGTTTTTAACCGAATCAATTAAAACAGGCTTTTGGTCAAAGTTTTATAAAATTGTCCCAGGTCTATTTATGGCATATATGATTCCTGCGGCTTTGACAACCTCAGGGTTGATTTCTCCAGAATGGCAAACGGTCTCAGACACAGGTGCTGTCACTGAGCATAGTTCAAGTTTATATTTTGTAGCAAGTCGCTATTTACTGCCAGCAGCATTAGTATTAATGACATTGAGTATCGATTTAAAAGCCGTTTTTAATTTAGGCTGGAAAGCACTTGTCATGTTTTTTACAGGCACATTAGGAATCGTCATCGGAGGACCAATTGCGATCTTACTAATCGCCTCTTTTTCTCCTGAAACCGTTGGTGGTGTTGGACCAGATGCGGTTTGGAAAGGCCTATCTACATTGGCAGGAAGTTGGATTGGTGGTGGCGCAAACCAAACTGCCATGCTTGAAATTTATCAATACAATCAAGCTAAATATGGCGCAATGGTATTTGTAGATATCGTTGTAGCAAATATATGGATGGCCATTATCTTAATAGGAATAGGAAAACGAAATAGAATTAATAAGTGGCTAAAAGCAGACACCTCTTCTATTGAAGATCTAAAAGAAAAAGTTTCAAAATTTTCCGAAAGTGTAAAACGAAATCCATCACTCACAGACATTATGGTTATTGGAGCTATCGCATTCGGTACTGTAAGCATTGCTCATTTGTGCTCTAACTTTTTAGCACCTTATTTTGATCAATTAGTGGCTGGTATTGCATCGCAAACCACAAGAAATATATTTACTTTCTTAGGCTCTAAATTCTTTTGGATGATTAGCATTTCAACGTTAATAGCAGTCCTTCTATCTAATACAAAAGCAAAAAACTATGAAGGCGCAGGAGCCAGTAAATTTGGAAGTGTTTTTATATACATTTTAGTCGCCACTATAGGTATGAAAATGGACTTAACACTTATTTTTGAAAACGTAGGACTTATTGCGATTGGAGTGGTTTGGATGACCATTCACGCTTTACTCCTCATCGGTGTCGCAAAACTCATCAAAGCGCCTTATTTCTTTTTAGCTGTTGGTAGTCAAGCTAACGTTGGTGGTGCAGCCTCTGCTCCTATTGTAGCCTCTGCTTTTCACCCATCTTTAGCAACGGTTGGCGTGCTACTTGCTGTTTTTGGTTATGCCATTGGAACCATTGCTGCCATTGGTTGTACAATTTTAATGGAATTAGCTGCCGCAGGCTAGTATTTGACAAATAATTATAAGATATTTGCGCTCTTAAAAACAACTAAATGAAGCAATTTATAGTCGTATTAATTGGACTTATTATCTTTTCCTGCGGAAATGAACCTCAGCATGATTTTACTTTAAAAGGCCATGTGAAAGATTTAAAAAAAGGGACCGTTTATCTACAGAAGCAACAAGACTCTGTTATGATCACTTTAGATTCTTTAGAAATTAATGGTAATCTCGATTTTGAACTTCATTCTGAATTATCTGAACCTGAATTACTTTTCTTAAAGCTTGACAAAAACGATAATGATGAAGGAACAATTGTCTTTTTTGCTGATAAAGGCATTACCGAAATACATTCCACATTAAAAAACTTCAACTTTGATGCCACAATTAAGGGATCAAAGCAGCAAGAAACACTCGAAGAATATTTAATAATGATGTCAAAGTTTAATGACAGAAATTTAGATATCATCAAAGAAAATTTCGAGACTAAAAAAGAAGAAGATACTACAGCCATGTCATTTGAGGACAATTTCAATAATTTATTGAAACGTAAATACCTTTATACTATAAACTTTGCCATAAACCATCCTGATAGTGAAGTATCGCCTTATTTAGCGATAAGTGAAGTTACAAACACTAGCGTATCGTATTTACAACAAATTTACGACGCGTTGACTGATGACATCAAAGCCTCTAAATATGGTATAGATTTAAAAGATCTTATCCAAGAGCGACAAGAGGAATAGAATAAGAGTTTAACTTAAAAGCAATTGATGCCGTCATGTCATGCGCAGTCGAGACATTAAATATTTGATTTATAACGTATTTCGACTCCGCTCAATGTGACAGATTTAAATACATTGCACGTTACTAAGAATTGAAAAATCCCAAGCTATAGGTTTGTTTTTTTTTAAGACGATGGAGGGGCTCCCTTCGATTATGCTCCAAATCTTTTACTTCTTTTAAAATGAGACCTACAAGATTTAGAACACCTTGCAGGACATGAAAGTAAAAAAGTCTTAACCGCGAGGTTAAGACTTTAAAGAAAATTTGAGCCGATGGAGGGACTCGAACCCACGACCTGCTGATTACAAATCAGCTGCTCTAGCCAGCTGAGCTACATCGGCTTTTGATGCTTCAAATATAGTTTAGACAACTAATTTCACAAGCATCTTATAAGGTTATTAGCTAAGCTTATTGATTTTTTCGATAAGTGCCAAACCTTTAGTTTCAAGCTCTGCGTTTATCGATTTAAAGTGCGCTTTTTTATTCTCTACGCTTCTGTCATTAACCTTAGCGATCAATTCATCAAAAGTTTCAATTGCCTCATCGATGATTGCTTCACTCTTTTTTGTGTCTTTGTCTGTGTTATTATACTCCCAAACATAAACCGCTTCAATAATATCTCCTAAAACAAAATTGATGTCTTTTTTTAGGTTTCTAATATTTGCCATAATCTTAAAATTTATTTGCTGCAAAATTAAACATAAACTTCTAATAGTTTTGCATTACTAGACGATATTTTATAGGTCTTAATTGCAGCAGGTATTAATAATGTTTCTCCTTGCTTAATGAATTCGGAAGCATGCTCTGTTTCAATCACTGCTTCACCTTCCACACATATGTAAATAAAAAATGAATCTTTAGTATTTAACTTTAAAATAGATTCGGTGACATGAAGCAGACTTGTTGTAAAGTAAGGACAACTCACCATGTCATTAGAGGTATTCTCCTTTTTTTGATAATCAACTCTAAAATTGTCAGGCATATCAAAATTGAAAGCATCAATAGCGAGATCATTGTGCAGCTCACGTTCGTTGCCATCATCATCAACGCGATCCCAATCATAAACTCTATAAGTAATATCACTTGTTTGTTGAATTTCAGCTAACATCACACCTCCTCCAATGGCATGAACACGACCAACTTCAATAAAATAAGTGTCACCTGCCTTTACTTTATCGAAATTTAAAATCTCAGTAAGGGTCTTATCTTCAAGATGTTTTAAATAATTTTCTGATGTCATTTTTTGATTGAATCCTACAATCAAATTCGCATCGTCATCAGCTTGCATGACGTACCACATTTCTGTTTTTCCAAAAGAATTATGACGCTTTGCCGCCAACTCATCATTTGGATGTAATTGAATTGATAAATCTTCTTTGGCATCAATGAATTTAATGAGTAACGGAAATTTATTTCCGAAGGTTTCATAATTCTTATCTCCTAATAATTCAGCTTGATAGGTGTCTAATAGTTGTTTTAATGATTGTCCTTTTAAATTCCCATTGACAACGATTGAAGTATCACCATCGACATCACTAATTTCCCAGCTTTCACCTACATTAGGCAAATTAGAGTCCTTATTAAGGAGTGTTCTCAACTTTTCTCCTCCCCAAATTTTATCTTTTAAAATGGGTTGAAATTTGATGGGATACCATTCAGTTTTCATGATCCTGAATAGCTTACAAAATTACGAGGTGTTTCATATAAGGTAATTTCGAGATCAAAATCAGGATTCAGTTTTGGCTTAATTTTATTGTAAATAACGACTACAATATTTTCGGCTGTTGGATTGAGGTCTTTAAATTCTGGAACTTCAACATTCAGATTTTTATGATCAAAAGCATCTTCAACTTCAGATTTGATAATATCTTTTAAGACTTTTACATCAATAACATAGCCCGTCTCTTTATCAATTTCGCCTGTTACACTTGCGATTAACTCATAATTATGACCATGGAAGTTTGGATTATTACATTTTCCGAAGATCTCATCATTTTTCTCAAAGCTCCAATCTTTACGATACAAACGATGTGCTGCATTGAAATGTGCTTTTCTATTTACTGTTACTCTCATGACCTTGTATGTTTATGTGTTCGTAAAACTTATCAAAAATAATTTTAAACCAGGCTGTATACAGTTCTGGGTGTAATTCTATATCAACTTTAACAGCGTCAAGAGGCATCCATTTCCAAGAGGCTACTTCGTCTGGATTAATTAATGGCTCCTCATTATAATGACCAACCATAACATGATCAAACTCATGCTCCGTTAATCCATTATCAAACGGTGCTTTATATATGAATGAAATGGTTTCTTTTAAATCGGTAACAAAACCCATCTCTTCCTCTAAACGACGTTTACCTGCTTCCAAATTAGTTTCACCAACTCGTTGGTGACTGCAGCATGTATTCGTCCACAACAAAGGTGAATGGTATTTATGTTTTGCGCGTTGTTGTAGCATCAATTCACTTTTATCATTAAAGATAAATACTGAAAATGCTCGATGCAATACTGCCTTTTCATGAGCTTCAAGTTTTGGCATCGTACCAATTTGCTCATCATTCTCATTTACAAGAATTACGTGTTCTTCTGTCATAGCTAGCAAAAATAACAACTAAAATCCGATAAATTCGTCAGAAACAAAAAAGCTGCCTTAAAAAAGACAGCTTTTAACTTTTATTTAATAAACTATCGTAGCTCTAGATTAGTTTTCAGGACATTTTTCACCGTTGATACTGGTGACGATAAATTCACTCCGTCTGTTCAATTGGTGCTCTTCTTCGCTACAATCGGAACTGTTAGTTGGCTCGCATCCACAATCGTTTACTAATCGAGATTCGCCATAACCTTTAGACGTTAAACGACTAGCATCAATACCTTTATCAATTAAATATTGACGGGTAGATTTTGCTCTACTATTAGATAATTTCTCGTTATAAGCTGCTGTTCCTCTGCAATCCGTATGACTACGAACATCAATCTCCATTGTTGGATATTTATTCAATACAGCTAATACTTTTTGTAATTCAACTTCAGCATCTCGCCTTATATTAGATTTATCAAAGTCAAAGTATATAATTGGGATATCTAATATTTTTGCTAAATCAGCACAAGGCTCTAATTCTACTTCGTCTCTTTCTAATTCAAACGCAATCACTAAGTCTTGCTTTTTATTAGGTGTTGTAAAACGTTCTTCTACAGTTGCAAACTGAGCGATTTCTACACGAATCAAATATTCTTTTTCACACTCTAAATTTTCGAACTCGTATGAGGCATCAGTACCAACAATTTGTTTTTCAAGCTCATTTCCATCAGCATCTAATAAAGTCACTGTAGCACCTGGTAATAATTCTTGGGTGTCTTTATCTTTTACTATACCTTCAACAACTTGCTCACATTCAGGAATTATAAAACTATAGATATCGTCATCCCCTTTTCCGCCTTCTCTATTTGAAGTAAAGAATCCTTCTTTTGTTCCAATATTTTCATAATAACCAAAATCGTCCATTGAACTATTGATAGGCTTTCCAACATTTTCTAAAGCCATTGGTTGATTGAGTTCTCTTTTGTTTTTAAAATCTCTCACAACAAAAACATCTAATCCTCCTAAACCGTTAAACCCGTTTGAAGACAAATACAAATCGCCTTCTGAGTTTATAAAAGGAAACGTCTCGTGACCTTCGGTATTGACTGAAGGCCCCAAATTAATAGGCTCACCTAAAGAGCCATCTGAATTGATATCGACTTCAAAAATATCTGAAGCACCAAGTGTTCCAACCATATCTGAAGCGAAGTACATTTTTGTACCTTGAACATTAATTGTTGGATGAGCTACACTATAATCATTACCATTAAAATGTACCGATTCAATATTATCCCATTCGCCATCTTCGTTTAAAGTCGCTTTAAAAATCTTTAGACGGTTGGTACCATCTTCACCATTTCTATATTTCTTGTTATAAAAATTATTACGAGTGAAGTACATCACTTGATCATCAGGTGTAAATGCCACTGTAGATTCGTGAAATTTGGTATTGATTTCGGTATCTAATTTTTCAACCTCACTATAAGTTCCATCCTCTTGCTTTTCCGCAGAAAATAAATCAAGAAACGGCTGTTCATTCCATTTGTATTTTTTTCCACCTCCACGAGAGGATGCAAAAATTAATTGGTTTTTGTATTGTGTTGTTCCGAAATCTGAAACTTCAGAATTGATGTCTAAGTTATAGACTTCAAACTCTCTACTAGCTTCGTCTATCATTGCTAAATAATCTACGGTTGACGAAAAAGCGCGACCTCTTAAATCACTTCTTTTTTCGGCTGCGAATTTTTTCATCCATTTGTCAGACTCTTCATAATCTTCGATTGATTTCAATGCTTGTCCATATCTAAAATAGTATTCTGGATCTACATCTTCATTCATTGCCATTAATTCACCATACCATTTTGCGGCTTCTTTCATTTGATTATTAAAATAGAAAGAGTTGGCTAGTTTTTGAAGTAAATCAACAGATGTATATCCATTTTCGGCAACTTCTAAAAGAATTTCACTTGTTTTTAAATACGCCAAGTTATCATACTCTTTTGACGCTTGTCGTATCTTTCCTTTTTGAGAATATCCCGTAGAAAAGACAAAACTCAAAGCGAGGATACATATAATTCTGTGTGTTTTACTCACGCCAATTTTATTGGCTGTTGTTCTGAGTTCGTGATTTATAAAATTCATAATTATTTTTTTAAAAGAATCTTGGTGATAATATTCTACCTATTTTTTGTAGTTCAAATCGTAACATGATTTCATGTGAACCGCTATTATAGTTATTCAAATTAGTTGTTGTTGCATCATAAGCATAACCAATATACAAGCCGTCTGTCACTTGAAAACCGGCTAATCCACTAACGGAATCATCCCAACGATACGCGACACCTAAGGTAAACTTATTATTTAACAAAAAGTTAGCCGAGACATCTGCAATTATAGGTGCTCCAGAAGTCGCTTTAACCAATGCTGCTGGTTTTAGTTTTATACTCTCACTTAAATCAAACACATAACCTGCAATAAGGTAATAACTCATTCGCTCTTTAGCAATTGAAACTTGATTATCATCAAAATGTTCTGTATTCAAAAAATTTGGCACGGATAAACCAACATACCACTTGCGGTTATGGAGATACAAACCTGCTCCTATTGTTGGTGAGAAGACACTAAGGTTATCTGCAAAAGTAGGATCTCCTATTTGTTGAATAACACCTTCACTCCAATCTGAAGTCAAACCATGTATACCACCTTTTGCTCCAAATGACAGTTTTGTATTTGTGTCATTTAGCCGAATAGTATATGAAAAATTAGCATCAATATAATATTCATTTACCGGTCCTAAGGCATCGTTTACAATAGATAATCCTAAGCCAATTCGATCGTTTCTAAGTGGCGCATGGATGCCCAAAGTTTGAGTTTGTGGAGCTCCATCAATACCAACCCATTGCGTGCGATGTAATCCTGTGACACTTAATACTTCTCTCTGTCCAGCATAAGCAGGATTTACACTCATCGTATTGTACATATACTGAGTATACTGCGGGTCTTGCTGTGCAAAACTAGTATTAATCACTAGTGCACAAAACACTAACAGTATTAATCCTTTAAATAATGATGATTTTTGTATCATTTTAATATTGTTTTTAATCTTGCCTTAATTAATTATCTGTTTATGTATAACCATCCAACTCTTGGCTCAGAACCATTTCCTAGATCAATGACATAGTAATACGTTCCTACTGGAAGGTTTTCGCCTTCGCTTAAAACTGCTCTTCCATTTGATGTTCCATCCCAGTCGTTTCTATAGCCTTTAGTTTCATAAACAATATTTCCCCATCTATTATAAATCTCTAAAGTATTGTTAGGGAATGTTTCTATACAATCTATATTGAAGAAATCGTTCACACCATCTCCATTAGGAGAGAATTCATTATAAATGGTTAAGCATATTGGTGCCACGGTAGCTGAATCTGAATTGTTATTCTGGTTTTCATCAGCTATTTCTAAAATCGCCGTGTTTACATAATCACCAAATCCTAGAACTTCTACTGTAATGAGAAGGACTTCATCTTGACCAGGATTTAATTGACCAACAATCCATTCGCCATCAACATTAGAATATGTTCCTGCTGAAGCTACTGCTGAAACGAACGTGTATCCACTAGGAATCACTTCTTCTATAACAATTCCTGTTGCGGTAACAAATCCTTCATTTGCAACTGTAATCGTAAATGTGACTTCATCTCCAATTTGAGGTTCGGTACTATCGACTTCTTTAGTTACTGAAACCTCAAATACTGAATCGGTTAAAGTGACCGTTTCATCATCTTCAGTATTACCATCAGTATCATCACCATCATCACTGATATCTATGACTGTAACGCCATCAGCATCATCTCCACTTGCCACAACACTATTGGACACACCTCCCACGTTGACGTCGTCTTGTGTGATAATGTAAGTGGCTATGTATGTTGCTGTTTCACCTGCGAGTAAGGTTCCTTCTACACTTCCTTGATTTGCATTATCGAAAGTTGGACCTGTGATAAAGGTTAATATATTACCTTCAATATCAGTAAATGTATCTACTATACTTACATTGGTCAACACTACATTTCCTGTATTCTGCACTGTAATTGTGTAAGTAATAACATCATCTACACCTAATACACCATTACCATTATCGGCAACGGTGGCAATTTTCTCGGCTATAATTTGTGGATTAGAAGCGACGTTACATGGTCCTGGTGCAACAGTAACACTCGTATCATTAAATGTACATCCTGCATCTGCAGAAAAAGTAGCTGTTAAATCTATTGCTCCGCCATCTGATGGTAACTGAACGCCAACAAACGTATGAGA
>Ga0316189_10004881_pt1 | contig 12851 bp, 9 predicted proteins | sample LowCovwburrow_MG_FD_204930 | JGI IMG/M metagenome (GOLD analysis project Ga0316189, IMG submission 204930) | Coastal sediment microbial communities from Maine, United States - Lowes Cove worm burrow | ecosystem: Environmental > Aquatic > Marine > Coastal > Sediment | place: USA: Maine... | reverse complement strand
AAGAAAAATCAACATGGCCAGGAGTATCGATTAAGTTTAGGACATATTTTTCACCATTGAATTCATAATCCATTTGAATTGCATGACTCTTAATAGTAATCCCTCGCTCACGCTCCAAGTCCATGGTATCCAATAACTGATCTTGCATTTCACGATCAGTAATTGTATTTGTAAATTCTAATAATCTATCAGCCAAGGTACTTTTACCATGGTCAATATGTGCAATAATGCAGAAGTTTCTAATGTTCTTCATTCGTCGTTTAGCTATCGGCTTTTAAGCCATCAAAGATACTTAAATATTTGGTGCGTAAAACAAGATATTTAGTGCCAAATTTCTTATTTTTGGGTCTATATAAATTCTATTTTTTTATGAGTTTTAGTCAAAATAGAAAACGGAAACGCCCTAACTATAAGCGCTCGATTTTACTGATAATCATTTTATTGTTAGTAATTTATTTATGGTTAAATACTGATAGTATTGCAGATTATCTTTTTAATGTTAGAGACTAGTTTTATTATTAGGAGCGAGCAGAAGAAAATAATAAAAAATTATATCTAACATTAACAAGAGAGAATGAAAATACTTATTACTGGTGCAACTGGCTTGGTAGGTAGTGAACTTGTCAAGCTGTGTTTGGCGAAAAATTATACTGTCCACTATTTGACTACTAGTAAGACTAAAATAGTTAATAAATCGAATTACAAAGGTTTTTATTGGAATCCTTCAACCCAAGAAATTGACGAAAATTGCCTTATAGGAATTGACAATATTATCAATTTAGCAGGCGCCTCTATTTCAAAAAAATGGACAGCATCTCATAAAAAAGCTATTTTAAATAGTAGAATTGATTCACTTCGATTGATCCATCAGCTTTTATCAAAAAATAAACATTCGGTTAAGCTGTTATGTTCGGCGTCTGCATTAGGTATATACCCTTCTTCACTAACTAAAAAATACGATGAATCATATGAGGGAATAAGTTCTTCTTTTTTAGGTAAAGTTGTTGATGCATGGGAAAATGCCATTGACTCATTTCAATCTTTAGGCTTAAAAATTAGTAAAATAAGAATTGGAATTGTTCTTTCTAAAGACGGTGGTGCATTGGCTGAAATGATCAAACCAATAAAATTAGGAGTAGGAGCATCTTTAGGCTCAGGTAAGCAATGGCAATCATGGATACATATTACAGATTTGGCCAATATGTTTTTATTTGTTTTGGAACAACAATTATCTGGTATTTATAACGCTGCATCATCAAAACCTGTAACTAATTCAAAAATGACCGAAGTAATTGCAAATCAATTAAATAAACCATTTTTTTTACCGAATGTTCCGGCCTTTATGATGAAATTAATTTTAGGTGAAATGTCAGCAATAGTATTGGAAAGCCAATATTTAAAAAATGATAAAATTAAGAATGAAGGTTTTGAATTTGAGTATGATACAGTAAAGAATGCTCTTAACAACTGTTTGAATTAACAAAACACAGAAAAGTACCCTCAAGGGGACATTAGGTGTGTCAATTTTATGAAAATGGTATCATAATTTTGCATTATTTGATAAGGCCCTGGAACCCCGCCTTCCGGACGGGCAGAAAGTTCAGTGTGACGATGTTATTTAGCAAAAAGCTGATCCATATTTTTAAAGGCTTTAAACTCTAAAGCATTGCCTGAAGGATCTTTGAAGAATAATGTTGCTTGTTCACCAACTTCACCTTTAAATCTAATATAGGGTTCAATTACAAATTTTATTTCATGTTCTTTTAATCGATCAGCAAAATCATGCCATTGATGCCATTCTAAAACTACACCAAAATGTGGTACTGGTACATCATGACCGTCTACGGGATTTGAGTATTCCTCCTCTTGTGTCGATTCCTTAAAATGAATTACCAATTGATGACCGAAAAAGTTAAAATCAACCCAATGATCAGAACTTCTACCTTCGTTACAACCTAAAACATCTCTATAAAAAGTTCGATTTTTTTCTACATTGTCTACAGGTATTGCCAGGTGAAATGGTTGTAATGTTTTCATATATTTATTGAGATAATTCTACCAATTTATGAGTTGTTCTCCAATTGCGAGAAGTTGCTTTTACTTTTAATTTATTTTCAAAGAAATTATTGCTCATTTTCGCATTACCCGCACCATTAGCGGCGTAGTAATAAATAATTTTATTGTCTAAAATATATTCTTCCGGGCTGTAATCGTAGGTTTTTAGTTTTAAAATATTTTCAGCTTTAGGTTTTTCTTTTAAAAAAACAACTGCAAATAATTTTGGGTCATACTCAACATTTTTTTCAAAAGGATTATTATCTAAAGCATATTTTAATTCTTTTGGCGTTTTTATTAAAACTGGCACTTCAAACCCAAAATCTTTTAAAATCTTTTCATGAATTTTATTCTCAAGTTTAGAGATTGATTTTTCAACGGCTTTGAATACTATGTTACCACTTTGTATATAGGTAACAACATCTGAAATAGACAATTCTTCTAAACTTAATTTCAAGTCAGCCATTTTTATTTTTTTCTGACCACTCACATTAATTCCTCGTAATAATGCAATATAGGTTTTCATATTAGTTGTCTCTATATTTTTCGAACCAAGCTAAAATATGATCTGTTTTAGTAATTAACTGACTAGGTCTGTTTACAATTCCATGATAAGCGCCAGGTATTTCTACCAGAGCCGTTTCTATTTTTCTAATTTTTAAAGCGCCATATAATTGTTTGGCCTCCGATAGCGGTGTACGCATATCAGCTGTACCTACCATCACCAATGTTGGTGTTTCAATATTTCCGACAAGAGATAAAGGTGAATATTTCCAATAAGTTTCAAAGTTTTCCCATGGTTGGCCAGGATAACGATAATTAGCATAGTAAAAATAATTATCGGCTGTAAGTGTTTTACTTATCCAATTCATCACCGGTTTAACAACAGCAGCGGCTTTGAATCTGTTGTTTTTACCAATCATCCAAGCAGTCATGATCCCGCCGGCACTACCTCCTGTAACATATAATTCATTGGGGTTGATATAACCTTTTGCAATAACAGCATCAACTCCATCCATCACATCATCATAATCGTTTCCGGGGTAATTATGGTACAAGAGATTTCCAAATTTTTCTCCATAACTCGTGCTACCCCTAGGGTTCGGATAAAATACAACATAACCAGCTGCTGCTAATAATTGGATCTCGGGTGAAAACCGATCACCATAATTTGAAATAGGTCCGCCATGATTTTCCACAAGTAAGGGATATTTTTTTGATACATCAAAATCTGGTGGTGTTACGATCCATCCTTGAATATTATTTTCATCAACCGATGATTTATACCAAATTTCTTTAACTCTTCCCAGCTTTCTATAATCTAATAAGTCACCGTTTAAGTTAGAGACTAATTGTTCGTTTTTATTTCCTTTTTGGATAGTGGCAATTTCAGATGGATGATATGGTGTAGTATGGGTAAATGCAATTCTTCCAGTAGTTGAAATTGAATAGGAGCCTCCACCATAAGGACGTCCGATAGCAGTACCACCAACATTGTTTGCAACTAACGAAGTATTCCCCGAAAGGGAAGAATATCCAATTTTTGTATTGCCTTTGTCGTCGTATTGAAAGTATATTCCTTTACCGTCTGCACTCCATTTTAAATTTGATTTACCTCTGTCTAAATTGGTTTTAAGAGTTTTTTTATTGCTTCCGTCAAGATTCATCAAATAAATTTTATTTACCTGATATGTTTGGATTTTGTCATCATAGCCTAAATAGGCAATTTGTTTACCATTTGGAGAAATTGCCAAGCCATTATCTGGGCCCTTTCTATCTGTAAGTGCTGTTGTTTGCCCATCTGTAATATCTAATTTATAGATTTCAGAATTACGAGTTTCATATTCCCAATTTTCACCCAGATTGCCATTAAAATAAATTGATTTACCATTTTTAGACCAGTTTGGTGAACCAAAATTAAGATTGCCTGCTGAAATTTGTCTGGCTGTACCACCTTCAGCAGAAATAACGAATAAATGTCTAAAACCAGGTTCAATATAACCTGAACCATCGGCTTCATATTTTAAGCGTGTAGTAACTCGCGGATGTTTTGCCCATTCAGCTCCTTTTGGTTTTTTTGGAGGTGAGACCAGTGATGGCTGCTTACCTGCAACTTTCATAGTAAAAGCAATTTGCTTTCCATCTGGCGACCAACTGAGTCCACCGGGAGATTTTTCAAGTTGTGTCAAGCGTGCAGTTTTAGCAGTTTTTAACCAATAAATAAAAATTTCTGACCCTTCACTTGTGCTACTTACAAAAGCTATTCGTGTTCCGTCAGGAGACCATTTAGGGCTGGATTCATTTACATCATTACTCGTTAATTTAATATGATCACTACCATTACTATTCATCAACCAAAGTCTTGAGGTTTTCCTGTCTTTCATAATATCCATACCTCTACGTTGATAGACTATATAATTAGCATTTGGAGAAATTTCGGGGTTTTGAGCCCATTCTAATTCAAAAACATCGAGATTGGTAAAAGATGTTTTCTGTTGACTAATGACACTTGAAGTAAGAATAAAGAAATAAATAATAATAAAATGTCTCATTTTTTGCATTTTTTAAGGAGGTTAAATTTAATAAAAGAAAACGAATAGTTGAATTATTGATCTTTTAATATTCTAATCATTGTTGAAATAACCTGATCCACATTTTCTTTAGTAAAACATAGAGGAGGCTTGGTTTTAATTACACTATCATGAGGTCCGTCAGTGCTCACTAAAATAAAATTTTCTTTCAATTGGTTTTTTAGATGTTGTGCTATTTTAGCATCTGGTTGTCCGTTATTATCGACAAATTCAATACCTAAAAATAGGCCTTGACCACGAACGTCACCAATACATGAAAATTCTGATTGTAATTTTTTAAGTTCAGATTTATAATAATTGCCAACAATTAAAGCATTTTCTTGTAAATTTTCCTCTTTTAAAATATCTAGAACTTTAGAGCCCACAGCGCATGAAACGGGATTTCCGCCAAATGAGCTAAAAAATTCCATACCATTAGTAAAAGTATCTGCAATTTTTTCGGTTGTAACAACTGCACCTATAGGATGAGTATTACCCATCGGTTTACCTAAGATAACCAAGTCTGGAATTATATTATGCATTTCAAAACCCCAAAAATGGCTTCCAAGCCGTCCAAAACCTGTTTGTACTTCATCACTGATCATTAAAATACCTTGCTTTTCTAAAAAAGCCTTTAAAATTACCAGGTACTCTGGAGCTAGAGGTACTTGTCCTCCACAGCCTGAAATGGGTTCTGCTAAAAAAGCTGCAGGAATATTGTCTTCTGTTATACTCTTTTGTAAGCGGTCTATTGCATCTTCTGCGTAAGCGCTACCAGAATCATATATACTATTATATGTATTGGGTAAAGGAAGTTTAATTGTATTTCTTGAGGCACCTTGCCCACCTTTTCCATCAAATTTATAAGCACTGACATCGATGGCCATTTGAGTATTTCCGTGATATCCATGTTCCAAAATAGCAATACCATTCCGTTGTTTGAAATTTCGTGCCAATCTTAAGGCTAGGTCTGTCGCTGCGCTTCCAGAATTGACAAAAAATACCTTGTTTAATTTATTCGGGAAGTAGCTTAATAGTTTTTCTGCATATTCGGTAAACTCTTCATAAAGATATCGTGTATTAGTGTTGAGTTTTCTAACCTTTTTGGAGATAATCTTCGAAATATTTGGATGGCAATGTCCGACCAAAGGAATATTATTATAGGCATCTAAGTAAGTATTACCTTCTGCATCATACATATATTGAAATGCTGCTCCAGTCATGTGTACGGGTGTATCATAGCTTAAGCTTAAAGATTGAGCTGAATACTTTTTTCTTTTTGATAGAATACTTGATGAATCTTCTATTTTCATAGGGATTCCTAAGGCATTTAAAAACTGTTGGGTCATTCCAATTGGATTGAAACTAATAAATTGTTCTAATAAATTCCAAGCAGGCTTTTGGTTAATTAATATATAATCTGATGCTCCACCTTTGGCAATAGCTTCAGACGAATTGCATACAGACACACATAACCTGGCTGCTATAAGATAATATAATAATTCTACCTCCTCCTTTAATAATGGAGTAACAGAATGATATCCTGTAAGTACATTACAAGCTTTTTTTATTAGATCTTTTTTATTCAATAACATGATATAAGTGATGGCAATTGCTATTTCATTTATAAGTGGTGAGTAGCAGATATCTCCAAAATCTATAAACCCAACGATCTCATTTTTTTCGACCAATACATTATTTTCATTTAGATCACCGTGAATTATAGAATATCTTAATTCATCTTGTTTAGGTAAGATATGACGCTCAAATTGATCAAAGAAGTAATGAACTAGTTTCCGTTTTGAGACCTCTTTAATATGATTGATTTTAGTTTTATTTAGCAAGCAATATTGTAGATCCCATACTTGTTTTCTAGCTTCAATGGGATAACTTCTCTTTGATAGCAGGTGTTTGTCTAATTGAGCAATGGCTTTTCCAAAATTGAATAATAAAACTTTATTTTGTTCGGCTTGAGCAAGAAAATCACCTTCAATATAACTTAGTAAACGTGTAAATGAATTGTCGTTTAAAGTTGTAATTGGTTTAATCGTAGTTGGAATTTGAAAAGATAATTGATCTGAAATTTCATCTAGTAATTGAACTTCTGCTTTTATCAAATCATATTCCTGTGTATTTAAATAATGCTTTAAAACATACTGATTTGATTTAGTTTTAATTCTGTAATTAATACTATCATAACCTTCTAATTTTTCTATATCTGTTACGTCTAAATCGTAATCAATAAGCAGTTTTTTCATTTCTTTAAAAGGATTGTAATAGCCGTTAAAAGTAATTAAAATAATAGTTTAATTCTTGTAAATTACTTTTTGAATATCGCTCCAAGTAACCAATTTAATATTTTCTCTTTTGATTAGATTTTTACAATTATCATTTGTAAAAAAATTAAAATCAATTTGGCACCTTTTCAACCCCAGTCGGCATGAATAATTGTTAGTACTTGTATTTCTACAGCTTCAATAGCGGAATGAATAAAAAGACTTTGAGCTCCAGAACTAAAATAAGTCATGATTTTTTCATAATAATTAGCCATTCCAGATTCAAAATCTGAAGGATAGGCTAATAGATTGTTAGTTAGCCCTACAATTTATTAAAATCCATTAAACAATTAGCATTAATTTGTTGGAGTTGAAATTTTAACTTTTTGAATATCAGTATTAATCTTTGATTGTGACTCATTAAAATACCAAAACGGAATTGTAACGAATCTAACAATGGTTGTATCTTTTTTATTATACGAATCTCTCTTAATATGGAGTATATGTTTACCTTTTGATAACCCTTGTAAGTCTATATAAGTTTCAAAACCAAACTCTTTGGTACTACTCTCTCCCAAAATAAATTCTGAATGATGTTGAATAGAATCAATATCAACTTTATAGATATTGTTGAATGTTTTTAAATATTCGCGCTTAAGGCTATCTTTTCCTTTAAAGTTTAAATCTTGATTTGAAAAATTCATACCTGTGGTCAGGCCACGAATATCTTTATCAGGTTTCAACCCTTCATTTCTTGAAAAAATACGATCTTCAATTCCATCTGAAAAAACCACAAATACCTTTAAATAGGAATCTTTGATAACCTTTGAGGATATTGCAGCCGTTTTAATAAACTGCCCATCCTCATTCAACATATCTTCATAATTTCTTTTGTTTGCATAAAAAGAATTTGAATTGTCTAAAGCATCTATATAGTTTGATTTTTCATACTTTAACGAGGTTAGTAAAAGTATTATAATATAGATAGGGATTAAAGTAAAGCTTAAGCGTCTACCAAATTTATTATCTAAAAGATTATAAACTAAAGGTCGGTACAAAAATGACAGCGTGATAAAACTAAAGACCCAATAAATAGGAAAGTAAATTTTTGACAACCATTTCTTTTTCTTTAAAAAGCCTTGTGTCAAAAAATCTATAAAGGTCAAAAACATTCCGAAAATGAACAAAAGAACTAAAGGAATACCAACTCCTTTTGACACCCAATTAGGCAAATTATCATTATCGATTATATAGTTGGCTGTTAATGCAATGGCTGTTATAGTAAAGGTAAATGCCAGGACATAAAAAACCAATAGGAACGAAATGGCAAAAATTACACTACAATAATTTTCGAGTGTAGCGATATATTTATCAAATGAACCTATCTTTTTTCTTAAGTAGTTCGTGAATTTAGGGCTGTAATTTAACTGGTCATAATCTATGTCATCAAAAACATATCGCAGGCCAATAGCTCCGATCCAAAGCCCTCTTAAAACAACGTGTAATAGCAAATTAAATAATAAAATAGCCATGGAAACTCCAACAACCATTAAAGTTATTGCAGTAAATGTTTCATGATTATTCTGAGCTTCACGGCTCAAAATTTCAATCGGTTCCTTTGCGGAAAACAAACCGAAAATGGCAAAACCAGAAATAAGTAATTCTAACTGCCAACTTTCTTCCTGTAATTTTTGTAATAAATTTTTAAATTCGGGGGTTTCGTAGTTGCTGCTCATTTAACATAGGTTAATTGAAAACACTAAAATATGAAAAGCTATTGATAAATCTTTGATTTTATGAATTAAGCATTTTCCAAAGTTTATCTTTTAACTCTGTTAATCCAGTTTGAGCAACAGAAGAAATAAATATATGTGGGATGTCTTTAGGTAGCTCTTTTTCAATTTCTTCTTTTAATTCATCATCAAGCATATCTGATTTTGAAATGGCCAGCAATCTATCTTTATCCAACAATTCAGGGTTGTGTTTCTTTAATTCATTAAGGAGTATTTCATATTCTTTTTGAATATCTTTTGAGTCTGCAGGAACTAAAAATAGGAGGGTAGAGTTACGTTCAATATGTCTTAAAAAACGATGTCCTAAACCTTTGCCTTCGGCGGCACCTTCTATGATTCCAGGAATATCAGCCATTACAAAACTCTGATAATCACGATATTCAACAATTCCCAAATTAGGTTTTAAAGTAGTAAATGCATAATCGGCAATTTTCGGTTTTGCCGAAGTAATTACAGACAATAAAGTAGATTTTCCGGCATTTGGAAAACCTACCAAGCCTACATCGGCTAATAATTTTAATTCTAATTGAAACCATCCTTCTTGACCTGGAATACCCGGCTGTGCATAACGAGGTGTTTGGTTGGTCGAAGATTTAAAATGCCAGTTCCCTTGTCCGCCAATACCACCTTCTACTAAGATTTTTTCTTCCTTATCTTCAGTGATTTCAAATAAGATCTCTTGACTTTCTCCATCTCTGATGATCGTGCCTAATGGAACTTCTATATAAACATCATTTCCATCTTTACCGGTACTTCTACTCTTGCTGCCATCGCCACCATGTTCTGCTTTAAAATGTTTTTTGAATTTCATGTGAATCAATGTCCACATACCTTTATTTCCACGAAGAATAACATGACCTCCTCGTCCACCATCTCCACCATCAGGACCTCCCTTTTGAATGAATTTTTCGCGATGCAAATGCACAGAACCTTTACCACCTTTTCCCGAGGCAGCAAATATTTTAATATAATCTACAAAGTTTCCCTCTGTCATGTTCGTTGTTTAATTGTGGATGTGTTTATTTTTATTATTTAGTTGTTCAATTTAATAGATTCTTCGACAGACTCAGAATAACATAACATAATACTAACGATTACACAAATGAACAAATAAACAGCAATCTAAAGTTTATCAAACACCATGCATAAACGATTGGTAATATCATCAATAGAACCTACTCCATTTACTCCAAAATATTTATTTTGAGCCTCATAATAATCTTTCAAAATGGCCGTTTTGGTGTTGTATTCGTTGAATCGATTTCGAATTTTTTGTTCATCCTGATCATCAGACCTACCACTGGTTTTACCTCTTTCCAACAAGCGTTCAACCAATAAATTTTCGGGAACTTCAAGCGCTACCATCCCATCAATTCCTTCGCCCTTTTTTTCTAAAAACTCATCTAGGGCCTTGGCCTGTGAATCTGTACGCGGAAATCCATCAAAAATAAAACCATTAGCATCTGGATTTTTGTCAACTTCTGCCTTTAACATATCTATTGTTACTTCATCAGGAACCAGATCACCTTTATCCATGAAAGATTTTGCAAGGATTCCCAGATCAGTTTCATTTTTTATATTAAATCTAAATACATCTCCAGTCGAAATATGGATAAGATTATACTTGTCTTTTAAAATTTCTGCCTGTGTTCCTTTTCCAGCTCCAGGAGGACCAAATAAAACAATGTTTGTCATTTTTTGTGTTGTTAATTGATATATGTCTGCAAGATTTCTTCCTAGGCCATTATAATCTAATCCATAACCTACAATAAATTTATCTGGTACCGAAATACCAATATAATCAATTGGTAGGCCTTTACGGAAAACATCAGGCTTAAAAAATAAAGTTGCAATCTTTAATTGCTTTAACTTTTTATCTCTAAAAATAGTATAAATTTCTTCTAGAGTAGTACCGGTATCAATGATATCCTCTAGTATAACAATTGTTCTGCCTTCTATGTTTTCATTAATACCAACTAACTGTTTTACAATACCGGTTGAACTATCATTTTGGTAAGATGTTAACTTTACAAAAGAAACTTCACAGTTCGCATTATAGGCTCTAATAAAATCGGCCGCAAACATAAATGATCCGTTCAGTATCCCTACAAAGATTGGTATTTCTCCATTTAGATCTTTTTCAATACTCTTGGCCATTATTGCAACAGCTTCTCTTATTTTTTTAGCTGAAATATAAGGTTTGAAATGCTTGTCATGTAATTTAATAATACTCATAATGCAATTTACGAATGTATTCAGATAAAAAATAAAAACCGTCTTGAAAATATCTTTTCAAAACGGTTTTTATCATATTATAAATTCAGATTATTTTTCTTTAATAAGTTTTGTTGTAGTATCATACATTATTGGAGATGCAATAAACAACGATGAGTAAGTACCCACAATTACACCTATAATCATTGCAAACATAAATCCTTTAATAGAATCTCCTCCAAATAAGAAGATGGCTAACAATACAATTAATGTTGTTAATGAAGTGTTTATTGTTCTTCCTAAAGTTGTACTTAAAGCACTATTTACAATTCTTGAGTATACCCATTTAGGATGTTTATCTGCAAACTCTCTAATTCTATCAAAGATTACCACAGTATCATTTAAGGAGTAACCTACAACAGTTAATAATGCTGCAATAAAAGATTGACCAATTTCCATATCAAATGGTAATACTTTCCAGAATAATGAGAAAATCGCTAAAACGATCAAAACATCATGAAAAACAGCAGCTACTGCACCTAAGCTAAATTGCCATTTTCTAAACCTAAATAAAATATATAAAAACACTACGATCAATGATCCTAAAATTGCCCAAACGGCAGCTTGCTTAATATCATCTGCAATTGTTGGTCCTACCTGAAAGTATTTCATGATACCTATTTTATCTTTAGTATCCTCACCGCCAACTTTAAAATCTTCTAAAGTAGTTCCGTCTGGTAAATAGGTTTGTAAGCCATTAAATAACATGGCTTGAATTTCATCACCTACAGTAATCGAATTATCATCAACCCTATATTTAGTTGTAATTTTTAACTGATTAGCCGCCCCATATGTTTTTACTTCTGGTGCATCTCCAAATACATCTTTTAAGGTACCAGATACTTCTGTTGGACTAATATTCTGATCAAATCTAACTGTATACGTTCTACCACCTGTAAAGTCAACCCCTTCATTAAATCCCTGTGTGAAGATAGAGCTCAAACCTATCACGATTATAAGTCCGGAAATAACATAAGCAACTTTACGTTTCTTTATGAATTCAACATTAATATTTTGAAACCAACCTTTAGTAATATTGGTATTAAAAGTCATACTTCGATCTTTATCAGCATACCAATCAACCAATAGTCTGGTAATAAATACAGCAGTAATTAAAGAAGTAGCAATCCCGATCATTAAAGTTGTAGCAAAACCTTTAATTGGTCCTGAACCAAAAATATACAAGATAGCGCCTGTTAAAAAAGTCGTAACATTGGCATCAATAATGGCTGACAATGCTCCTTTTAAACTAAAGCCTTCTTTCACAGCTTCTTTAAGTATAAGACCTCGATTTAAGGCTTCTTTTATACGTTCATAAATAATCACATTTGCATCCACAGACATACCAATGGTAATGATGATACCGGCAACACCAGGTAGCGTAAGTACTGCTCCGAATGATGTTAAAACCCCAAAAATGAAAAGTATATTTAATGATAAGGCTAGATCAGCAAAAATACCTGCTTTTCCATAGTAAAATAACATCCATACTAATACTAAAGATAGTGCTATGATAAATGCAATACTACTGCTATCAATTGCTTCCTGACCTAACGAAGGGCCTACTACAGAAGACTGTATAATACGTGCAGCTGCAGGTAATTTTCCAGATTTTAATGCATTTGCTAAATCCTGAGCTTCTTCAATTGAGAATTGACCAGCAATAGAAGTTCTACCTCCGGATATAGGTTCATTTACATTTGGTGCAGAATAAACATAATTATCTAAAACAACTGCCACAAACTTATTTACATTTGCTTCTGTCATTTTTGCCCAAAGCTTAGAGCCTTTACTATTCATTGACATGCTAACTTCAGGATTCACACCTAATTGATCAAAAACCTGGCTAGCGTCAGAAATAACATCACCTTGTATAGGTGCTA
>Ga0316189_10004880_pt1 | contig 12851 bp, 8 predicted proteins | sample LowCovwburrow_MG_FD_204930 | JGI IMG/M metagenome (GOLD analysis project Ga0316189, IMG submission 204930) | Coastal sediment microbial communities from Maine, United States - Lowes Cove worm burrow | ecosystem: Environmental > Aquatic > Marine > Coastal > Sediment | place: USA: Maine... | reverse complement strand
GATCGGAAGAACGGCTGGACCATGACGGCGTCATCCTGCAGAATTTTCTCAACCTTCTCCATCTTGACGCGGCGTTGTTCAACATCCAGGGTCGATTCCGCTTCGGTCAGGGCGGCATCCCACTCCGGGTTGGCATAGCTGGACTCATTCCAGGGCACACCGGTGCGGTAGGCCAGGCCCAACACCATGACGGCCAGGGGCCGGTGAGTCCAGGAGGTCAGGCTCAAGGGTGCCTTGGTCCAAACATCCCAATATTGCGCCGACGGCATCACGTTCATATTGATATTAATTCCGGCTTTGGCGGCATCTTCCTTGAGCACAGCCACCGAATCCTGCTCCCAGGTGCCGTCGGTATTGCCCACGTTGCAGGTCAACTCAATGCCATTGGGGTAACCGGCTTCGGCCAGCAGTTTTTTGGCGCCTTCGATGTCCGGCTCGAACGGGGGCAGCGCAAAGTACTCGGGGTGTATCTTGGCGACGTGCATGTGTTCCCCGACGATGCCTAAACCGCGGTGGGCGATGTCAAGCTGTCTCTTCGCATCGCAGGTTTTTTGGACTGCCTTGCGTACCCGGATATCGGTAAAGGGCTTCTCGGTGACCTTCATACGAATCACGCCGGTCTGGGTCGATGGGATTTCGACAACCTTGATGCCTGGAATATTCTTGGCCGCTTCCAGGGTTGTCAGACCAAGCTCATAGATTCCATGCACCTGACCCGAGGCGATGGCGGCCAGATAAGCACCGGCATCTTCACCCAGGTCAACAAAGCGAATCTCATCCAGAAAGACCTCGCCGCCCCAATAGGGTTCTTTGCGTTTTTTCAAGACGGCCAGCTCACCAACTTTGAATTCGGTAAGGGTATATGGGCCGGTACCCACCGGGTTTTTGGAGAGATCCCCGCCCTCTTTCTCAAAATTGCGGTGAACGATTCCGGTCGGGTAGTTGTACAGGTTTTCGGGAATCGACAGCACCGGCGAATTCAGGTTGAGTCTGACCGTATGATTGTCGACTTTCTGCACCGCGTTTTTGGTCATGCGCTTGACCGGGTTGCCTTTGGCATCTTTCTCCCCGGTTTCTTCCAGCATGGCGTTGAACAGACCCAGGTTGGAAGATCCGGTTTTGGGATCGAGCCAGCGGGTAAAGGTAAATACCACATCATCGGCATTGAAGTCATCGCCGTTGGACCATTTGACCCCCTTGCGCAGATGAAAGGTCCAGGTCTTCAGATCATCGGATGCTTCCCAGCTTTCTGCCAGAGAGGGTCGCGTGATGTTATCCGGCCCGGTTTCCACCAGATACTCGATGATATGGCGGGCAACGATGGATTTCTGGGTCCATGAATAGGTTGCCGGATCGGCCATTTCCTGCACCACCATTCCAAATATTAAGGTACCGCCTTTTTTCTGGGTGGCGGCCTGGGCAGATGGCACAAAGTTCGGCAAACCCGCCATGCTGTAAGCAGCCGTCGCAGATACGCCCAGCAAGGTGACTGTGCGCAGAAATTCTCGCCGTGAACACTTGCCCTCGGCCAGGGATTTTTTCATTTGTTCCACGCCGGGGTGTTCCTTTTTTGTCGTCATAATATTACCTCCTTTTGGAATTGATGGGTTGTCAAGAAAGAAAGAATCGTAAAAAGCCGCGATTTCAAAAAATCAACCCTATAACTGTTCGAAGTTATCAGGTTCAGAAAGTAAAGATTGGCAGTTTTAAGACTATTTTACGAAGCCGTAAGAAAAAGCACATAAAATCAAAAATGTAGTATAAAAGGTGGACAGTTAAACGCAGTGAGGTTGAAATAAATAAAAAATAGCGTTCAACTTTTTATCAGTATTTTTAAATTTATATCGACTCTAACATAGAAAATCCTTTTTGCTGTGTCAAGGATAAAGTATAAAGCGGCTTCACTGTGTGTACTACGATCATGTTTTTTTACCAAAATTGCTGACCTCTTCGTATTACAGATCTCGTCATTCAGCTTGGAAAAATGGCTGTGACTCCCTAACTGGCGTGGGATTGTATGAAAATTGGACATTGGCACTAAGGTTTCGGGTGTCAGGTGTCGGCACAGCCTCTGGCTTGAAAAGTTTACAAGGAGGGCGGCCGGTTTGATCGAGTAGAAAACCTAACGACATAGAATTTCAATCTTCTGACAGGATCAACCAGATGGACCGGATGTTAGAGATAATAAACCAAAAAAATCCTGATAATCCTGTCAAAATAAGTGAAGTTTCATATAAGCGCCGCGAGCGAGCGGCCAGTCTGATCGAGAAAGAAATTTTGTAATTTTATTTCAGTTGTATTTGGATTGTGGGAGCGGTTTTTAACCGCGATTACCCGGGTAATCGTGGCCGGAGGCCACTCCCACCAACCATAAATCATAACCTAATTGGCATTGAATTTTATGAAGCTTCATACGACAGCTGGCCTGACACCTGACACCTGAAACCCAATTCTCGGAACAAAAACGGTGTAAAAAGTTAAGTTTATGTGCATTAAGCTACAGGTGAATTTTCATCACCCCAGGTCTGGACTATATAAACACCTGAAATTTATTTCTAATCTCCGTTGCGATATCCTGGCGTATTTTCGGATCTTCAGGTGCTGAAAGGATATTTTTAGCGATCTGTTTTGCCCGTTCTCTGGCATCCAAAGAACCGTTATTTTCCCAGTCGTTTCTATCTGTTTTATCGCTGACCCCATTGCTTTGAAAATATTCGTTGCGAATATAACGCAAGGTATGGTCTGAAATTAAATAATTACCACCCGGTCCTACATCTTTGATGGCATCATATGCCATATGCGCTTCATCCACTGTTATACCTTGTAAAATTTTACAGGCCATTCCAATAATCTCATCATCAATGACATATTGTTCATACGAAATACATAGCATAGACTCCAGCATTCCTGCCGCATGGTGGATGTAGTTGTTACCTCCCATTACAGCAAGGGCCGAGGTAAATGCCTTTTCCCAGCCTGCCTGGGCATCCGGAATTTTGGAATCGCTTAGTCCGGAAGAAGCATAATTAGGCACCTTTACAAATTCGGATAGCTGATGAATTGCGGTTTGCATCATGCCGAATTCAACGCCGCCACCTTGATAGCCCATAGAGCGCATGTCCGCCATACCAGGCAAGCCGCCATATAAAACCGGTGCACCGGGATTAGAGAGTTGATGGACAGTGATACCGGCCAGTTCCTCTGCATGGGTTTGTACCAATGTGCCGGCCATGGTCATTGGAGACGTGGAGCCGGACATCGGGGCACTGGCTATGGCAACCGGCACCATTTGCCGGGCTGCCTCACACACATTCTTCACGGACTGTGTGCAAAATTTAAGTGGACTGATGATCATGCAGGCTGCGATTGAAAAAATCGGGTTTTTGCTTAATTTATCTCTTCCGCCGACAACCATTGACGCCAATTCAACTGCATCCTGAAGCCCTTTCTCGAGGTCGCAGCCGAACATAATATGCTTGGTGGTGCCAAGCATGGGAGCAAAAAGAGAATTAACATCATAGTATTCGATGGGGACGTCATGCGGTATGGCACACCGTTGAAAGAAGTGTATATTATCCAATTGGTCAACTAGTCTGGCCACATTATAAATATCTTTGAGCAATCCCTGCCGCACTTGGCCTGTATCAAGATCAAGTACTTTTACTGCCGACCCGCCAGTCCCGGCATACACGCGGTCGCCGCCTAAATGCAGATCATTCTTGCCGTCCCTGCTGTACAGGATAAATTCGGCCGGTGCTTGGGCAACCATTTCTTCAACCAATTTCTTTGGGAAGTATATCCTTGCCTTTTTCCGATCGACCTTACAGCCCGCCTCTTCAACCATATCCAGCATATCGTCGAGGCCTGTTTCAAATGTCAGCCCAATATGTTCAATGACATCCAATGATTTCTGATGTATCGTCTCGATCTGCCTTTGGTTCAAAGGCCGATAGAGGTTTCCTATTCGTCCGCCTCTGCCCATTTTGTTCTCCTTTCCTTCGGAATTCATCGTTAATGTCAGCAAAATTCGGTTGTCCATGTTTAACCGAAATTATCAGCCTTTCTTCGTCTTGGATTGTATGTCTTCAAAAGATTTTCGATAAATCAGACCTAAAGACAAGAGAGGGGTTCAAGTTCCAAATAACTTTTTCCACTCGTTTAAGCAACCTTATCATGTAATTTTTATTTCAATTTATAATTAAAATATATTGACAATATATTTTTATTATATTAAGAGAAAAAATCAAAAGGATTCTCTTGCCCGTTTGTTGTTTAGTAAGATTACGGCAATTTTAACAACCTACCATTTACTGAAGGGAGGAAATCTTATGACTGTAAAAAGTGTACACCCAGGCGTCAATGAAATGAAAAAATCCCTGGCCGAAGGCAAGTGTTCAAGGCGAGAATTTTTGCGCACCGTCACGTTACTGGGTGTTTCCGCAACGGCTGCTTATAGCATGGCAGGCTTGCCAAACTTTGTGCCATCTGCCAATGCCGCCGGACAGAAAATGGGCGGAGTACTGAAATTTGGCATGCCGATTCAGGAAATGTCCGATCCGGCCAGATATGATCAGATCGAAAAATCTGTCATTTCAAGACATATTGTCGAATATCTGGTCGAAACCGGCCCGGATAACGTCACGCGCCCCGCTCTGGCCGAAAGCTGGGAAGCATCCGACGATCTGAAGACCTGGACCTTTCATTTGCGCAAAGGAGTCAAATGGTCCAATGGCGATGAGTTCAATGCCGATGACGTGGTGTTTAACTTTACCCGCTGGCTTGATCCGAAAACCGGGTCCTCCAACGTCGGGCTCTTTAACGCCATGCTGGAAAAAACCGAGGAGAAGGATGCCAAGGGCAACCCGACCAAACGGATGTCCAAAGGCGCGGTGGAGAAAGTCGACAATCATACGGTCAGACTCAACCTGAACGCGCCGGTGTTGTCGATTCCTGAAAACCTTTATAACTATCCCACCGGCATCGTCCACCGCGATTTTGAGAAAGAGGGCGGGAATCTTTCTAAAAACCCGGTGGGCACCGGCCCTTACACCCTCGAAAAATTCATGGTGGGCCAGGGTGCAGTCCTGAAAAAGCGCCCGGAACCCTATTGGGGCGGTGAGGTCTTCCTGGATGAAATTCAGATTGTTGACCTGGGCCAGGATCCCGGCGCCTATCTGGCCGCCATCGCTTCACAGCAGGTTGATGCAATCTATAAGCTTGACCTGACAACCCTGGAAGCGACGAAGTCGATTCCGGGCATCAAGATCGCCGAAATTCCTTCGGCTCAAACTGGTGTTATTCGCGCAAAAGTGACCAAAAAACCGTTTACTGATATCCGTGTCCGCAAGGCCGTCCAGAAGTGCTGTGATGCCAAACGCATGCTCGACATCGCCCTTCAAGGTAAAGGGATCCTTGGCGAACACCATCATGTGGCCACGATCCATCCCGAATATTTCCGCCTTCCACCAGTTAAACAGGATATTGAAGGTGCTAAAAAGCTGCTGGCCGAGGCCGGCTACCCCGATGGCCTTGAATTGACCTGCAGTTGCGGCAATATCGACGGTGTATGGGAACAAGATAGCGTGGCCTTGCTTAAAGAAGATTGTGCAAAAGCCGGAATCAATATCAAAATAGACTTAATGCCTACAGCCAAATATTGGGATATTTGGGACAAGGCGACTTTCGGCCTAACCTTCTGGACCCATCGCCCGCTGGGCGTCATGGTACTGGCCCTGGCCTACCGCTCCGGTGTGCCCTGGAATGAGAGCAGCTACAGTAACCCGGCATTCGATGCCGCCCTGATGGAAGCGGAAGGGGTCCTGGATGTGGAAAAACGCCGGGTCAAGATGGAGAAGGCTGAGAAAATCCTGCAGGATGACGCGGTTATCGTCCAACCTTTTTTCCGTTCCGTATTCACAGCCATTCGTGACAATGTCGTCAACTTTGAAATGCATCCCACACGATACTACCGCTTCCATAAGGTGTCCCTGGCGTAGTCAATGCAGCCAACGTCTGGTTATCGGGGGGCGCTCCGGCGCCCTCCGGCCTATTCGATATAAAAAGTTTCTCTCATGCCGAAAAAAAAGAATCAAATCAAGTCCCTGCCACTCAATGAAATGGCGTATCAAAAGATCAAAGAGCTCATTCTGACCTTGAAACTAGGTCCAAGGGATCAGGTTGATGAAGAGTGGCTATCCAAAAAACTTTCTATCGGCCGTACGCCCATCCGGGAAGCACTGTTTCGTTTGAATGCCGAGAATCTCATCGAAGCGGTTCGCGGGCGGGGTTTTTTTGTCCGTGATATCACCTTGGACAGCATCAAAGATCTGTTCGAAACCATGCTGATCCTGGAACGATCGGCGGTGGCCCTGGCAGCCAAACGTATTCGGTCGGATCAAATTGAAGATCTCCAACGGATAAACCATACTGTAGGGGAAGCCTGGGACAAAAAGAACTATTTGCGCGTAACTTTATTAAACAGCAAGTTTCACAGCATCATTTACCAGGCGACGGATAATTCGTTTTTAATTTCTTACCTTGACAATTTACAGCTTCAATCTCAGCGTCTGGCCTATATGTGCTTCAGCAAGGAAATGTCGTCTTACGACATTGAGTCTCACTCCGAGTTGGCAATTAAGGATCACCAGTCATTAATCGATTTGTTCAAGCAAGGTGCCGACGTCGAAGCCGTAAAGGTCATCTCCGAACACGTCAAGCTCTTTCAACGTCGCATTAATCATTTTATACTACCTTCACTTGATATTTTGGATGCCGTAACGCCGTTATAGAGATGTCAAAATTTGGCATGCGCTACCGCTGGCTAAACACCTTTGACATAAATTTGGAAGATGCAGAGTATCAGTTTCTAAGATTTTTTCGAGACTACACTTGGAAAAAGTGGCCCCTAAGGGCAGCAAGCACACTGACAATTTATATAGGTGTCAGGTGTCGGGTGTCAGGTTTCAGCATCTAATCTTCTTCCACTGACACCTGACACCTTGCGTTCCTTAAAACATGTCGTCAGGAAAACCCGGTAAGGGGCTAGTGAGGGACAGAGGGAAAAATGAAATCCGGTGATCGCGACCTATACAACAAGCCCACGCTGAATGTTCTCAATGAGGGTCAGATAGAGCAGATACATTCGGCCACGATGGCGGTTCTGGATGGTGTCGACTATTTGAATCCCATCACCGACGAGCGCCGCCGATTCACCAGCGAAGATTGCCGGATCACTGCTGCGATCTCAAATGCTTTGTCCAATTGCTCCTGGTCGATGATCCTTGGCCTTGCCGCTGATGTTCCGGCCGACATTGCCGACCGGGTGGTTGCCAAGCAGGCCCTGACCTACTGTGAAAAGCCGCTATTTTTCTGCTGCAGTGATCCTAACTTGGTCCATGATCTTGGTTTACTAGATCATTCTGCGGTTATTTCGCCAGACTACTTGGTACTGGTCGACGAAATACTCTCGATGGTAAATCAATACATGCGCGGTATTCTTGTCAATGAAGAAACCCTGGCTATTGACCTAATCGATCGTATCGGACCCGGTGGACATTATTTGGAAGCGGCGCATACCATGCGGCATTTCCGCGACGTGTGGTATTCACAACTGTTCGACCGTACAAATTATGACACCTGGCGCCAACAGGGATCGATTCATTTTACAGAACGATTGCGAGAAAAAACCCGCAAACTGATGGATCTCGATACCGAGCCATTGCCGGTTGAAGTCATGAAAGAAATGGATCGCATGGAAATTAAATGGTACAAAGATTTCGGACATTGAGTGCTCGGCTTGATCTGTATCCAAAAGGGGGGCTGAAGTTTCTGTTAGCGCAATAGGCGCTTATCGGGTTTTTTCTGACAACATGTTGTAAGAAAAAAAAGTTTCAGGTGTCAGTGTTCAGGTTTCAGCAATAAAAAATTTCAAATAACAAAACACAAATACCAAACAAATCACAATGACCGAAATTCAAAATTTCAAACAATTGATTTTTGATCTTATTTGAGATTTGGAATTTATTTGTAATTTGGTGCTTGTAATTTGTTATTTCCGGTATATCCGGGTTAGGCATTTGTAGTTCCAATTTTGACATTGACAGCTGCCCCAAAGGGGTCATTATTTCCGAGCATGTTCTCGGAAAAAGCCTATCGCCCTATATGAATAAACTAAAGTTTAAAGTGTGGGAGTTAAAACACGGTGGAATTAATAGCAATCCATGAAAATTGTTCCGGCTGCGGCACATGTCGGCTGGCATGTGCCATTCGAAATTTCCAAGAAGTCAATCCATCCAAATCATTGCTGCGTATTGAAGGGCGCTTTCCTGCTCCGGGCAATTACCGTATACACCTCTGCGATCAGTGCGGCGTATGCGCCGACAACTGCCCGGAGGATGCCATTCATTTAAAAGATGGGGCCTTTCTGGTAGATACGGATGCATGTACGGGGTGTTTGACATGTGTCGAGGTATGTCCGTATGACGTGATGTTTGAGCAAAAAGATTCTGATATTCCTGTAAAATGCAATCTTTGCGGGGAATGCGCTCAAACGTGCCCGCGAGATGCGATTGTTTTGGTAGAAGATCAACAGAGCGCGGTCGTCTAAACGGTGCGCTATTAACTAAAAAGCGTAACCGTTCACAGGTTCAGCCCGCCCTGGTGTGACTTATAAGATCATATTACGGTCTGTGTCAGGTTCCCAAATATGAATCTAAATAATTGAGCAACGTAAAGTCAGGTCTGGGCCAGGGGGTTCAAGGTTCAAAGGTTATAAAATTCTGACTTCCGTAGATTTTGTAGGTTGGGTTGAGCGATCTGAGCGACTAATTTTGTTGGGTTTCGCTCATATCTCCAATTTCGTTCGCTCTCAGCAATCTCCCAAATTGGCAGAAAAGCGAAACCCAACTTATTAAATCGCTCAACCCAACCTACTTTAACTTGAATTATAGAATCAAGGAATCATTCTTACTCTAATAACGAATAACAATTAACCATTAACACATGATTGAGCTTTCTGCACTTATTTAGGCTTATTAAAATTTGAGGTAACTGATTATGTATGGCTATGCAGGCACCATTTTACGCATCAATCTGAGCAATGAAACCATCCGCAAAGAGCCGTTGTCTGAGTCGCTGGCGGAAAATTTCCTCGGTGGCAGAGGCTTTGTGGCCAAAATGCTGTATGATGAGATTCCGTCAAATATTGAACCTTATGATCCGGAGAACATGTTGATTGCCGCCACCGGCCCGCTCACCGGCCATTTCATGCCGGCTAGCGGCAAAACCCATTTCGGCACCAAATCCCCGGCCACCGGCGGCTATGCCGACAGCAATATGGGCGGACATTTTGGACCGCAGTTGAAATATGCCGGCTATGATGTTCTGATAATTACCGGTAAAGCAGCCGAACTCAGCTATGTGTTGATCACTGATGACACGGTTGAGATTCGGCCGGCAGCGGAATACCATGGACAGGGTTCGCTTACGGCGGAGAAAAATTTAAAGGATCATCTGGGAGATGACTATCAGATTATTACTATCGGACCGGCCGGAGAAAATCAGGTCCGATACGCCTGCATTTCCCATGATTTCGGACGCCAAGCCGGAAGGACCGGCGTCGGGGCGGTGATGGGAAGCAAAAATCTAAAGTCCATTGCGGTAAAGGGCACCGGAAGTATACCGGTTGCCAATCTGAAAGAGGCCTATTTAAAGGGCAAAGAAGCCTACCAAAAGGTCAAGGCCAAACCCGGCTTTGAAGGATGGACGCCGGAGGGCACGGCCGGTTTAACGAACTGGGCCAACGAGGTTGGGGTATTTCCCACCCGCAACTTTCAAACCTCCTATGCAAAACATCATAAAGATATCAATGGCCAAGCGATTCTTGAGCGACTGAAAATAACCGACAAGGGGTGCTTCGGCTGTCCCACCCCCTGCGGAAAGTATGGACATACCAAAACATCGCTGGGTTCGGCCTATGTGGAGGGACCCGAATATGAGACCATTGCCTTATTTGGTGGAAATTGCGTTTTGAAAACCATCGAGGAAGTGGCTTATGCCAATTATTTATGCGATGAACTGGGTATCGATACGATTTCTGCCGGTGTGGTAATCGGGTGGGCCATCGAATGCTTTCAGAAAGGAATTTTAACCCGGGAAGACATCGGCAGAGAGATCGATTTTTCGGATCTGGATTCGGTTGTTTATCTATTGAACAAGATTGCCGAGCGAGAAGGAATCGGCAACCTGTTGGCCGAAGGTGTCAAGATTGCCGCGCAAAAGACGGGTAACGGCTCGGAGCGATTTGCCATCCATGTCAAGGGATTGGAATGGTCTGGTTACGAATGCCGCAATGCCCCTTCGATGATGCTGGCTTACATGACGGCTGATGTGGGGGCCCATCACAACCGGGCCTGGGTGCTGGGTCACGATGTCGCCGGCGCCTGGACCAACGTGCACGATCTGATTGCCTCCGGGGGCGGCGATGAAGCGCAGCCCAAGGCAATTGTCAGCGACCGCAGCGCCGAATATGTCATCGCATCCCAGCATACCCGTTCTCTCTTTGATGCCCTCGGAAACTGCCGGCTTCAAATGATGGAGCTGGGCTTTGAGGAGGAACACTACGCCGAACTGTATTCGCTGATCACCGGAAGGTCGAAAAGCTGGCAAGATCTGCTGAAGATTTCCGAACGCATCTGGCAGCTTACCCGGGCGTTTTCGGTGCGGGAGATAAAGGGCTTCGGCCGGCATCTCGATTTTCCCCCGGCACGCTTTTACGAAGACCCCATTGCAGATGGGCCGAACCAGGGACATGTTCTTGACAAGGAAGATGTTAATCAGTTGCTGACCTGGTACTATGCCGCGAGAGGGTGGAATGAAAGCGGTATTCCAACGCAGGAGACCCTGATAGCAGCTGGTTTGACCGAGGTGGCGGAGGATTTGGAAAGTCGAGGACTATTATAAGGTACGGTTCAGAGGTTCAAGGTTCAGGGTTGAGTCCAGCCGCTGGCCTGAACAACCGCCAGTCTAATAAAAAAATACTTTCCTTCGATATTTTGGCGGTTCGCTGTTCAACCTCGTTAAGTTTCATACGAAAGGTTAAAGGTTCGGTAGCTGTTGAGATAACCCTGAACGGTGAACCCTGAACCTTTGAACCTCTAAAATAAGGAGGTATTAAGATATGGGAAGGATATTTACTCCGACAGAAAACGATTTCGGCAAAACCGATGCGGTGATAATCGGAGGCGGTATTGTGGGTACGGCGACGGCTTTCTGGCTTTCCAGGGCGGGGTTGGACGTTGTGCTGGTGGAGATGCGCGACGGCCTGTCGACCTTGACGACACCGGCATCGGTGGAATGTTTTCGAGCGCAGTTCACTGAGCCGGCCATGGCGGCCCTGGCGATACCAAGCATCGAGATGTTCGAACATTTTGATGAAGTTATCGGCCTGCCTGGCTATAGCATCTCCATCAAACAGCAAGGATATCTTTTTCTGACCGATAATCCGCAGACGGTCGACGATCTCAAAGAAAATGTTGATCAGCAACACCGATTAGGGGTTACGGACTCGGAATTTTTGGAACGAGATGAGATCCTGGCCCGATTTCCTTTTCTTTCTCCTTCTGTGCTGGCTGCGACCTTCAGACAGCGGGACGGGTGGCTGTCATGCCATGAAACAACCCAGGGATTTGCCAAAGGCTGTGACGCCAGGTTTTTGATCAACACCAAAACCACCGGTATTCTAATGGATGAGAAAGGGGTTTACGGCGTTGAAACGGATCGCGGAAATTTTCAAACCCGTGTCGTAGTCAATGCGGCCGGTCCCTTTGCGGCTGAGATAGGGCGGATGGCCAACCTGAATCTGCCGCTGGAGCCGGTTCGCCGGCAAAAGGTCTATATAAAGACCTCTGTTAAGATTCCTCAAGGTGCCCCTTTTACGGTAGATGTCAATAACAATTCCTACTGGCGTCCTGAACCGGGTGGGGTGCTTGTTGCTTGGGTAGATTCGGACGAGCCGGTGAGTCAGCCTTCTGAAAACGTCCATACAGACTGGGAGTTTCCGGCCATAACCTTAGACAAGGTTAAGCGCTTGGCACCGTTTTTCCAAGAGGTCGAAAAAACCGTCAGGCAACCCGATATCACTACGTCGGCCGGATTTTATGTCTACACGCCCGATGACCAGCCCTTGATCGGGCCGGTCCCGGACGTCCCGGGGTTTTATGTCAACTGCGGCTATTGGGCCGGCGTTATGCTTTCGCCCCAGGCGGGCAAGCGCATCGCTGACCTGGTAACCGGGAAGATGGATTCCAAAGAAAATCCATTGCGGCCGACACGTTTCAAAGAAGGGCTCGGTAAAAAGGGCAAGACGCTGATGAGCCATTAGTTGCAATGAGGGAGATGAGATTCTACGTTTAACACCTATAGGCTTTTTTTAAGAATATGTACTAATATAGTGATGGTTTCAGGTGTCAGGTTTCAGTTGTCTGGAAATCTCATAGACTTGATGGGCGATGGAAGGTGGGAGCGGCTTCCAGCCGCGAAATAAACGAATGAATCCTTCCTTGATTTAGCCAAATCGGCATATTAAAAGCTTTAGGAATATTTAATTTATCACCTTTTTGCACCGGGATGATCGGGTTAGGAGAATCTGCTATGTTATTAGGATTACACACGTACAGTCTTCATTTACACGGTATGGGCCAAAACTGGGGCGGCTTCAAGCTTAAATGGGAGCCGGTTTGGGACATCTTCGGCCTGTTGGACGAGGCCAAGAAGCTGGGGCTCGACGGTCTGCATTTGACTGCTGCCGATTTGGGTGCAACCGATCAGGGCCACCTGCGCGATGTGCGCCGGGC
>Ga0316189_10004879_pt1 | contig 12855 bp, 11 predicted proteins | sample LowCovwburrow_MG_FD_204930 | JGI IMG/M metagenome (GOLD analysis project Ga0316189, IMG submission 204930) | Coastal sediment microbial communities from Maine, United States - Lowes Cove worm burrow | ecosystem: Environmental > Aquatic > Marine > Coastal > Sediment | place: USA: Maine... | reverse complement strand
CATAAAGCGTGTTGAGAATGCCGATCAAAAGAATGCGGCTGTAGGTATCAACACCAATAGTAAAAGAGATAAGTTTGAAATCTGGATCAAAGGGCGCGACTTGGTCAAGAAAACCCCAGCCAAAACTCAATCCACGTTTTCCAAGATTATATTGGGTATTGGATACTAAGAACCAGACAACCCACCCGACTATCAAAGCGGTTAGAAGTTGAAAAAATATCGAACGAACACGCTCATCGTAAAAAAAGTTAAATTTTTCAACGGGCTTAACATGCATCGAACTTTTGCCGCTCTCGCCAACCGCCATGACACCCACCATAATTTATTTTAATTTTATTGGGGAATTCTAACGCTAGGGTGTGTATGGCACCCTAGCGTCGAATGTTGCTTCCAGCGATTACAAAATCGCAAGTTTCGTCTTAGCGCATAGGAGGCGAATACATTAGGCCGCCTTTGGTCCATAGAGCGTTAGGTGAGCCTTTGCGCGGGATGCCAATACCTTCTTTGCCATTACCCATAAACCGTTCGTAATTTTCGCCGTAATTACCAACCAGTTTGATGATATTGTAAGCCCAATCTTTGTTAAGGCCGATGCCTTCGTGCAGGTTACCCTCGACACCTAGCATACGGCGTATCTCAGGATTTTTTGAATTGGCACGAATATCATCAACATTGGCGCTGGTTACACCCAGCTCCTCGGCACTGATCATAACGAACTGTGACCATCTTACAATGTCGGCCCACTGGCTATCACCTTGACGCACTGCGGGGGTCAAAGGCTCCTTGGATAGCGTATCAGGTAAGATCATATGATCGCCAGGGACAGGAAACGCTGATATGTTGCCAGCCATTGACGATTTGTCACCTGTTACCGCATCACAACCGCCCTGAAGGTAAGTCTCATCGCGAACGTTGAAATCTTCAAAAGTAACCACACTGATTTTAAGATTGTTGGTCCGGCTGAAATCAATAAGGTTTGATTCGGTGGTAGTACCAGACGTGACGCATACTTTCGCGCCTTTCAAATCCATACCGGTTTTTATGCCGCTTTTCTTGGGGACGGTAAATCCCTGCCCGTCATAGAAGGTAGGTTGCAGAAAATCGACGCCAAGTTGAGTGTCGCGAGACATGGTCCATGTTGCTGTACGCGACAACATATCAGAATCACCATTGGCAAGAGAGGTAAAGCGCGCTTGGCTGCTGACCGACTGAATTTCCAATTTGGTGATATCACCAAAAATAGCGGCGGCAACGGCGTGACAGTTTGAAACATCCAGCCCGCGCCATTCACCCTTGGCATTCAGGAAATAGTAACCTGGTGAAGAAGGCCCAACCTGACAACGCAAATTGCCGCGTTTTTTAACGGTTTCCAAAGTGCTTTCTGCTGAAGCAGAAGCTGCACCTGTAAATGTTATTGCGGCAGCTGTTGCAACCGATGTTAAAAGCTTTGTGAGTTTCATTAAATATTCTCCCTTGGATGATTATTCAGAATTTTGAATTCAGGAAGCGAAAGAATGAAAGACATCGAGTTTCAATTTCATTCCCAATCATGTCCCCTCAGACATTCTCGCGTTTCCAGAGCAAAATGTACGAGGAGGGGGAAGCCGGGTCCAATGCCTATAATAGTTCATGTCATGCAATAATTGCATTACTTGTTGCGAGCTTGTTGCAAATCCGCATTTGCGATTTTGGCGTAACTTTAGCTTTGTTCAGACCATAAGACGTTAATATTACAGGGTTTTTGGTTGTATCGCTTGCCAGAATCTTTCTGTCCTTGGGTCAGCATTATGTTCGTACCGATAAATTTTGATGTCCAATGATATGTCATAACACTCTTGTGCTGCACGCATCAGGCGTCCGCTTTTCAGGTCTTCAGCGACGATCGACTTCGGTATCCAGGCAACTCCATAGCCCTCAATAACCATCGCTCTAATAGCGGTAGCGATAGATGTTTCATAGACAGGTACAAATTTGAGGCTGGCATACCGAGTTTCCAGGTGATGCTTGATTGGCCACAAGGATGGCCGTGAGTTGGTATGCAAATAGGGGATTGTTGTTCCCGGTTTCGAGGTCGGCAGCCAGTAATTTGGATTGCCGTGGAGGTCAGGGCTGACAACCGGTACAAGGGTTTCGGTTCCCAAGGCCAGAGAAGAAAACTTTTCGGTGTAATTGAAAATTGTTCCAGATGGATCTTCATAACAGATGAAAAAGTCGATGCGCCCGTCTTCCACGGCACTTAGATAATCATCAACACCTTTAAAATCTGTTCTGACACTGAACGATGCCGGTTCGATTGTTGACTGCAGATTTTTCAGCCAAGCGGGGACGAAAAACTGTGCCAGTGTGCTGACTGTTGAAAAACGAATTTTCCCCTCATCAACCGCCATCTGTGTTTTAATGTCGTTGCGCGATTGATACGCCTGTTGCACGATGTCCAGCGCCACCGGCTTAAATATCTCTCCGGCGCTGGTGAGCGTTGTAGGATAGCTGGACCTATCAATCAATTCGGCCCCAACCCAGTTTTCAAGACTTTTAATCCGCCGACTAAAGGCCGGTTGAGAAACGCAACGGCGCCCGGAAGATATGCGAAAATTGCCCGTGTCACAAAGAGAAAGAAAGTCCTCAAGCCATTTAAGCTCCATCACCATTTCCTTTTAAAAAGTCAGGCAAGAACTGATGCTTGTTCGGCATTTGGGATATTATCCAAAGTTGCCTGGCAAAATCTTCTCGCCCGTTGAACATAGCCTGAGAACGCCCCGCCACCAATAGAACAGCACGTGATATCTGTTTCGGGTCAGAAACGGACATCGACTAGAGTGTTTCATGTTTTGTTTGAATCGCAAACACAACATGAAACACCACAATGTCAATTACTTAGACTGGTCCATCTGGTTCAAAGTGAACCTGAAGTGCTCTAGATGCTTCCCAATGATCATTTCAGGATAATTAATTGGATATCTCATGCATCCACCATTGGATATGGCAGGTCAGTTTTTTGTCGATATTAAAAACAATCAAAATCAGGCGATGGTTTTTGTCTTTTCATATGCCTTGTCCAATCCATGCCCGATTTCCTCTGCTATTGGTGAATTCTCCATGGCTTGCAAACCGGCAGCCGTGGTTCCGGCATAATCGACCATTTCTTTTACATGTTCACCCGGTGACATTGTCGAATGTGCCATTAATGTACCGCCGGACAGAAATAGCTGGCGAATTGCGCGGTTGGCAATTTCAGTGCTGATGCCGTTTTTCACGGCGTATTTGACCATACAATCAGCAAAGAAGGCGACAAAACCTGGAACGGGGCCTGTGAGCACCGTAAACCTGTCAATCTGGTCTTCATCAGGGACTTGATCGGTAAGGCCGACAGCGCCGAAAATTTTAACCACCGTTTCACGATCTTTGTCGGTGACTTGGGCATCCACACACCAGGGCGAATAGGCAAGCCGTTGGGCCGCGGCTGGACTGGACATGGCCCGCACAACATGGTTGGCGCCGGTATGCTGTTTTATCATTTCAATGGTAACGCCTGCCATGACAGATACAACAAGACAGTCTTTTGAATTGATTTGAATGCTTGAAAGCAGGTGTGGGGGCACCGACAGGATTACGATTTGGCAGGCATCTACAAGGTCCTGATTGCTGGTTGTGAAGTTAATCTCACTCCAGTCGTTTGATGCTGGTGATTTACCAGAACGGTTCGATATCCAGAGTTGTTTTGGGTCAATTAATTCACTGCTCAATAACCCTTGCGCAATCGCCCAACCAAGTTGACCCGTGCCTCCAATCACTCCAATATTTTGTACAATGGACATAGCCAGACGATCCTTTCTATTTGCGGAAAACTTTGAAACTTAATGGTGAGAGTACACAACATTTTGTATGAAGTCAGCTTGCGAAGCTGTTATCGACTATTTTGATTCTGAGGGGTTGTGCTGGCGTATCGGCCATACCTCAAGCACCCCGGCGCACAAGACCAATCCGCCGCCGATGATCTCAAAAACCTCAAGATGTTCGCCGGCAATAATGGCTGCCGAGATTGTTCCAATCAAAACTTCCGACATTAAGAGGATGCCGACACGAGCCGGGTCGAGCCGTGGCGCTGCCCACATCAAGCCCACCATTGAGGCGCCCCACCACAAGCCACCAGCAGCAATGATCCAGCCGATTGCAGGCCAAATGGCCTCTACTGAAATGGAGACCGGCAAAGGTTCCAAGATAGGAGCGAGCACAAGTGCACCCGCGCAGGCACCGGAAGCGAAAACGAAACTCGCAGCGCCTGGTTCCAGATCCGCCTTGGCCCGAATACCGGTTGTGGCAAAAGACCAAAGGAGCCCGGAAAGCAGGGCCAGCCATTCTCCGGTGCCTTGCGGGAGTGGAACTTCACCATTGGCACCGAGCATTATGGCAAGACCGATGAGGCCGATGGCGATGGCTGCAATGCGCAGGCGCGGCGTTGGCCAGCCCATGACGTATCGGCCAATCAATGTGCTCCAGACCGGTGTCAGGAAAAACAGCAGAATGATTATCGCAACGCGCCCATAGACGAAGGCAACCGAGTAAAGCATGAAGGCAACGCCGCCAAGGGCAATGGAGGCCAGTGCCATGGGGCTGGCGTCTGCCAAATTGCGACGATTCTTTATGGCGAATGGGATCAGCATAATTATCGCGGCTGAAACAATGGCCACCGTGCCCCATGCACCGGGCAAAGCGATCTGAGCAAGCTGGCGCACTGGCAGCCAATAAAAGCCCCAAAGCGCACCTGTCGCGATAACGATCAAGGTGGCAAGAGATGTGTTGCGGTGACTATCCATTTGGAACTTTATAATCGCTCTGGCGGATTTATCAAACCGGTCAATGTTTGCCTAAAGATGCTTATCGTTTGGCGAAAGCCAACTTTGCTGCAAGGCCAAGAAAAATAAAGCTGGAGAGATAGGCAAAGCTGGTCGCGGCAAATTTGTGGGTTGTGAAAATTCTGCCAACAGAGCCGGCAAAGACGCCGACAAGAGCGTTGATAATCGTGCCGCCGATGTTGAGTATCATGCCAAAAATGAGAAATTGAATGATGGTTGAGCCACGTGTCGGGTCCACAAATTGTGGCACGAATGCCAGAATAAATATGGCGATCTTTGGATTGAAAAAATTGACTACTGTCCCGTCACGCCACGCTTTGAAACTGCTTCCGGCTTTGACGCTTTCAGCTTGCAACATTTGGTGTCGATTCAAAAACGTTTGGATAGCCAACCATATGAGATAGGCAACACCGCCCCATCTAATTGTCTCAAAGGCAAATGGATAGGACGCCAACAAAGCGGCCAGACCGAGAGCTGCGAGAACTGAGTGGATGAGGCCGCCGGTCGCAATGCCAAGACTGGCAAAAAGTCCGGCCTTTGGACCTGACTTCACCCCCTGTCCCAAGCAAAAGAGCATGTCGCTGCCCGGTGTAAGATTTAGGGCGAGCGCTGCGGGAATGAAAATGAGCAACTGCGTTGGGTCTATCATGTGCCGACCATACTTTGTTTTTCAAATATTGCATCTACTTCGTATTCAACGATCAATTGCCATAATGGTATCTACGGGCCAACAGGAGCGGAACCGCCGAGTTCTCAACTTAAGAGCCAAGCAAATGATTGATCTCTTCATGTGAACCAAGGATCACCGGGCAACGTTGATGCAGGTTTTCAGGTTGTACTTCCAAAGCACGGATTTCACCGGTAGTGGCCATACCGCTTGCTTGTTCCACTAGAAGTGATAATGGATTAACCTCATATAATAACCGCAGTTTTCCCACTATCCCCTTTTTTTTCATCACCGCATTTGTTGTGTTGAAATAGATGCCACCTGATACCAAAATCCTGTGAACATCAGCCACCGCACCGGCTGACCAGCGTAGATCAAAATCGCGTCCGCGTGGTCCTTCACGGCCCTGTATACAGTCAGATATGTGACGTTCTACTCTTGGGTCCCAGGTCTGGTTAAGGGCCAGCAGATTGACACAAATGCGTGAGCTTTTTTTGGGAATGCGTATTTCCGGGTGGCTTAATACAAACTCTCCGATAAGCGGGTCGAGCGTGAAGCCATTAACGCCACTACCTGTTGTCATGACGATCATTGTTGATGGCCCGTAAATCGCATATCCGGCGCAAACCTGTTGATCACCCGGCTGAAGAAATTCTTCTATCTGCGGTTCGCCAGTCGCAGCATCGGGGCGTTTTAAAATAGAAAATATCGTGCCAATTGCTGCGTTCTCAGCAATGTTGGAAGACCCGTCCACGGGATCAAAAAGCAAAAGATAGCGTCCGTTGTTTTGACCTGGAGCCTGAAATACAGTCTCCATCTCCTCAGAGACCATGGCAGCAACATGACCGCCAAATTCTGTGCGCCGCAGAAACAGATCATTGGCCAAGACATCCAGCTTTTTTTGTGTCTCTCCCATGGTGTTTTCAGTTGCAGCAACACCAAGCAAATCATCATCAGAAAGTTCACCATAACGCATGGCGGCAGAGATCGTTTTGCAGGCGGTGACAACATCGTTGATCACCGATGTCAGGTCGCCGGAGGCTTCTGGATAGTTTTTCTGTTCTTCGATGACGAACTGCGTAATCGTCGTTCCTAACATTAAGTTTTATCCTTAGCTTTATTATTGGTTTTGGCCTCAATCATGGCATGCAATGCATCGACCAGCGCATGAGCAAATTTTTCTGAATTAAGTTCTGCATCTATCTCGGTAACGCGAATTTCAGGGTTCAATTTACTCTTTAACGCTGGAACAAATGCTGCGTCTGCTTCTGGATTAAATAGACCGGTATCCTTGATACTAAGTGACGACCACCCAAGAACCGGAACCATGACTGCTGCTGGAGCTGTGGCCTTGTTGAGTTTTTCGGCGACACATTCGGCAATTTGGACAATCTCTGCAGCCGTCGTTCGCGCTTCAACCCGATAGCGATCAGGAATCACATATTGGCGTGATGCCAGCGATCGTTTTTTCCATAATGCATCATCGGCATCGCGCCGTTCAATCGGACCGCAGCTGATCATGTCAAAGCCGCTGGTTGCTATAATTTGAGGAATGCCGGCCTTGCCCGCACCCTCGAGACGATCGGGTCGCGCAGCGCGGTTTCCGCCCAGTAATTGCTCGCTCAGACCGGCGGGAACGACATCAATCACCCCATGAAACAAACCTTGTGCCAATAGGTTTTCCATGGCGTTTTCCCCCACGCCCTGGGCATGAAAAGGAATGGCAACATAGCCGCGCCTCTCAAGTTCACGCATCACAGCCTGACAACAACCTTCAGCAAAACGAAAGCTGGTTACAGCGACAACTTTATTGTCTTTTGACATTTCGACTGGTCCGTCGCTGCAGGCAACCATGCCATAGATTGCACCGGCTCCGCGCTGTAAGAAGGCGCGAGTAAGATCATTGAGACCGGAAATATCGACTGTCGCATGCATTATCGTGATGTCTCGAGAGCCAAAAAACATTGCTGAATAGGCTGGCATTGCAGCGGCACTGGAGATCATCAATTTTGGGATTCCGAAAGGCAAAGTCTTCATTATACTGGTGGACAAAGTGGTGTTTGAAGCACCGCCAAAAGCGATAACCCCATCGCATCGCTTCTGCTCTAGTAAGTCAAATATCTGACTGATTGCACCCTTTGTCATCAAGGTTGAGGCTTCGCTACTGCCTTTCATATCACGAATAGTATCTATATCGCTCCCGGCAGCTTTGGCGACTTGCCGTGCAGAAATATCTGCTGCCATTTGCGCCGGGTATCCATAGCCTATGTCGATCAGGACTGTTTTTGCCCCTTGTTTCTCGATGCAATCTTTCAGATATTGTGCTTCGCTGGCTTTCGTATCTAGCGAACAAAGCATCACAATACTTCGTTGACCCAATCTCTTTCCTCCCTTTACCCCGTTATCAACGGGTTCTTGCTTTTCGTAAAGCGCATCAAATCTTAAAAGGGCAACCCGACATAATTTTCTGCAAGTGATCCAAGGGCTTTTTGCGAAGAAAATAAGTATTCCAGATCAGTCTGTTGCAGATGGTTATCAAAGTCGCTGTTATCGGGGAACTTGTGCAGCAAAGTCGTCATCCACCAACTAAACCGCTGACCTTTCCAGACCCGTGCCAGGGCTTTTTGTGAATAAGCCTCAAGGCCTGTATCGTCGCCCTTTTTGTAATGGTCGAGCATCGCATGATAGAGGTAATAAATATCTGAAGCAGCCGAGTTCAAGCCGCGCGCACCGGTTGGTGGCACGATATGAGCCGCATCGCCGGCAAGGAACATATTACCATAGCGCATGGGCTCAGCCACGAAGCTGCGTAGCGGTGCGATACTTTTCTCAATTGACGGTCCGGTGATTAACCCGCTGGAAACTTCATCCGGCAACCGTGCCTTGAGCTCTGCCCAAAAAGCATCGTCAGACCAGTTTTCAATCGTGTCGGTCAGTGGCACCTGAATGTAATAACGACTAAGGGTTTGCGAGCGCAAAGAGCACAAGGCAAATCCGCGTTCATGCTTGGTATAGATCAGTTCAGGCGAAACGGGCTTTGTCTTTGACAAAACACCGAGCCAGCCAAAAGGATAGACCCGTTCAAATTCCTTGATTTTGTCTTTTGGGATGGATTTGCGGCTGACGCCGTGAAACCCGTCAGCACCGACAATATAATCGCAGTCAATCCGGATGACCTCGTCACCATCGCGGTAGGTCAGATAGGGCGCATCGCTGGTGATGTCATGTGGTTTGACGTCTTCAGCATTATGAATGACCTTGCCGTTCATCGCTTCACGGGCATCGTAAAGATCACGGGTCAATTCGGTTTGACCATAGACAATGACTGAATTGCCACCGGTCAGACCTTTAAGATCGACTCGTTCCTTAATGCCATCATGGGCGATGAAAAATCCATCGTGAATTTCGCCTTCGTTATCCATACGATCACCGCACTTGGCTTCACGCATCAAGTCAGCAAAGCCGTGTTCAAGGACACCAGCGCGGATACGCCCCAGCACATATTTACGGCTGTGCTTTTCCAGCACCACATTGTCAATGCCCTGTAGATCCAGCAATTGAGATAGCAATAAACCTGATGGACCGCCGCCTATAATTCCAACTTGTGTTTTCATGATGTTTCCTTCTTTGGATAATTCTCTTTAAATATTGTGCAACGGGAACGTGCGATTAACTCGCGAGCCAATGCGGTAAAAACAAACTTAAGGTCGGGATAAGCAGTAAAAGAGCAATGCGAACAACTTCGATGCCAAAAAACGGCATCACACCCCTAAATACTGTTCCCATGCTCACGCCATTTGACAAAGAGCTGATAATGAACACGTTCAAACCGACCGGTGGCGTGATCAAGCCAAGCTCGACCACCACGAGTGCGATAATGCCGAACCAGATTTTAAGATCATCGAGTCCCATGCCATAGGCAGCAGAGGCAGCAGTTGCATAATCGCCGCCGTTGAGATCAACCAGTGTTGGCCAGAAAAATGGCACCACAACCAGGATCATGGCCAGTGAGTCCATAAAGCAACCCAGTATGACAAAAATTAAAAGCATACCGACCAATACGACCCATGGATCAAGTCCGCTGCTGCCGGCCCAGGACGCCAGTGTGGCGGGTAATCCGGCCCGGGCGAAAAAGCCTTTCAGGACTTCGGCGCCAAAAAGAATGAAGTAAATCATGCCGCCGGTAACAGCTGTATCTAGAATGGATTTTTTAATTCCGTCCTTAGATAAACCTTGTTCCTTACCGCGCATACGCAGAATAATCCCATAGACCAGGATGGCCATGACTCCAACGCTGGCTGCCGGTGTTGGTGTAAACAGGCCAATGCCCAGCCCCAAAATTATGGTGCCAAAGATCACTAACACCGGGATTAATCGTATGAGAGCTGTGCGTCTTTCTTTGGAATTCATCGGGTCTGAAAGCGGTGCAGCTTTCGGGTTCAATCGAACCTGTATGGCAATGACTATTATAAAAAATGCAACGGCCAAGAGCCCTGGAATGATGGCGGCCTGAAACATATGGATAATGGATGCTTCAACGATAATGGCGTAAATAACCAGAGCGACTGAAGGGGGAATAAGAATGCCCAATGTTCCACCGGCTGCCAGTGTGCCAGTTGATAATTGTGGTGAGTAGTTCAGCCGTTTGAGTTCTGGCAAGGCGACCCGGCCCATGGTTGAAGCTGTTGCCAGTGATGATCCGCAGACGGCCCCAAAGCCAGCACAGGCTCCGATGGCCGCCATGGCAACACCGCCGCGAAAACGTCCGACAAGAGCATTAAGCCCCTGAAACAAATCGCGGCTGAGTTGGGCATGACTTGCCAGATAACCCATCAGGATAAACAGCGGCAAGACGGATAATTCGTAACTTGCAACATTGCTCCATAACAGGGTTTTAAATTGCTTCAAATAAGGTTCAAAGCGCAGATAGGGCACAGCAAGAGACAGAAAATAATTGCCGCCAATACCAACACCAATCATGGCCAGACCAACCGGCACCCGCACGATAAGCAAGGCAAATAAAACGATGAGTCCAAGGACACCGATTGTTTCAGGATTAAGCATGTTTTTGCCCCGCAAACGCCTGCATTACGGCAACAACAGCCCACAATAAAAGGGAAATAATTCCGGGAATATAAAACGGCCATTCGGCTAGGCCGAGTACCGGTGAGGAGACCCCGTCGCTGTGGGTTTCGATGATGCCTTTGATCATCCAGTACATTAAAAACAGAGAAGTGCCAGCGGTTACCGCCAGCCAGATTTGATCAATTTTTTCTTTGAAAGAACGTGGAAAACGGGACACAAACAGATCAACAGCGACATGGCCGCGTTTGAGTTGACAATAGGGAAAAAACATCAGGGCAGCTGCTGATATGATCAAACGAACAAAGTCTTCATACCCTGGAAGAGCCGCAACATTTGAGCCAAACATTCTGGCAATTTTGTCCAGCGCAAAGGCGCCAACATTCCATGAGGTAACCAGAACAATCAGGATGAGCAACAGGCCACCGATCAACGCCCAATATTCAACAAATCGTTCTATGGATTTGATCATTTCACCCTCCCATTACTGTCCCCGTTTGAGATAAAGGGCTGCCAGATCGACAGCCCTTTATCGGTTTTGTTATTTACTTGGCGTTTTTAGTCACCGAAGAACGGGCTGCCTTAACCAGGCCAGCTCCGTCAATTCCTTTGGATGTAACTTCTTTGACCCAACGATCAACAACGGTTTTACTCAATGCACTAAAGGCATCAGTTTGGGCCTGATCAAGATTGTGAACAGGTGAACCTGATTTCTTTTGCAGTGCTTTGCCGGGGGCTTCACTAGCCATCCAGACGTCACCCGCCATTTTGGCAATTGCCGCGCCTGAGTTGGCATCTATGACGGCTTTGAGATCTGCTGGCAGGCTGTTGTAGCGATCTTTATTCATGCCAAACAAAAATACGGAAGTGCCAAAGCGACTGTCGTTGATGCCGGTAATTGAACATTTTGTCAGTTCATGAACTTTCAACGGTGGGACAATTTCAAAAGGAATGAGAGCACCATCGATGACGCCTTTAGACAGGGCTTGTGGTACTGCAGGCACAGGCATTCCAACAGGTTCTGCTCCCCACGATTTAATCAGCCAGCCACCGGTACGAGACGGGGTCCGCAACTTCATGCCCTTCAAGTCAGCCGGCTTATTAACACATCCATTGACCATATGCATGGCATTGCCAGCGTGAACATGGATCAATATTGGTTTGATGTCTTTGAAGTCTTCGGCAATGAGCTTGAAGTTTTCCTGTATGGCCAGATTGGTTGCTGTGGCTGAACCCTGGTGCACTGTTGGCAATTCATAGACTTCACTGCGTGGAAAAACATTCGGTGTATACCCGGTCAGTGTCCAAACCAGATCGGCAGAACCATCTCGCAACTGGCGATACAATTCAGGTGGTTTGCCGCCCATTGTCATGGATGGGAAGATTTTTACTTCGATTCTGCCCTTTGAGTCGGCTTCAATTTTTTTGGCCCAAGGAGCCAGAAATTTGGAATGTGGTGGTGCCTTGGGGCTCAAAAAATGAGACAGGGTTAAAGTTACTTCTGCAGCCTGTGCGGTTGTTGCTGCTGCCAGCATGGTCAGCCCTGTCAAGGCCAGTTTGATTGTAGTTTTAGACATGATAGTCTCCCTTTTCTAAAATTTATGCGGTCTGTTAAAAGGCGCATTGTTTAAACTCATGCCGGCTAAATTATGCGGTCATGGTTTTTTCGATACGGTCAAGTGTGTTCATGGCCGAAAGGCATTGGCCTACCGAACTGTTAGGTTCACGGCCTTCGCGTATGGATGAGATAAATTCCCGATCAATCAGTTCGATACCGTTGTTGGAAACCGCCACACCGGACAGATCAATCGGCTTTTCATTGCCATCAAAGAGGTCATCGTAACGGGCGATATAAGTGCCATTATCACAAATGTAGCGGAAAAAAGTGCCAAGCGGCCCGTCATTGTTGAAAGACAGGGAAAGCGTACACAAGGCCCCGGAAGGTGTTTTCATGCCAATACTCATGTCCATGGCAATGCCAAGGTCATCATGGGTCGGTCCTTGCAGTCCAAAAGCTTGCGAAGCATCTTCGCCTGTTTGATACTGGAACAAGTCAACCGTGTGACAAGCATGATGCCAGAGCAAATGATCCGTCCAGCTGCGTGGTTTGCCAAGTGCGTTCATATTGGAGCGGCGGAAAAAGTAGGTTTGTACATCCATCTGCTGAATTTTGATCTCACCGGCAGCAATCTTGTTGTGCACCCATTGATGAGATGGATTAAACCGGCGCACATGACCTGCCATGGCAACCAG
>Ga0316189_10004878_pt1 | contig 12858 bp, 13 predicted proteins | sample LowCovwburrow_MG_FD_204930 | JGI IMG/M metagenome (GOLD analysis project Ga0316189, IMG submission 204930) | Coastal sediment microbial communities from Maine, United States - Lowes Cove worm burrow | ecosystem: Environmental > Aquatic > Marine > Coastal > Sediment | place: USA: Maine... | reverse complement strand
GAGGTTTCCAATAGGAAACACGCTGACCGGGAGAGACCGGTTCAGTCTGGCGCCGAAGGAGCAACCGCCCCGGTCACTCTCAGGCAAAAGGACCGGTTAGGGTGCAACACGCCGAAGAGAGGCCTTTGATGGTCCGCCGAAGGAGCAAGCCCAAATGGGCGAATCTCTCAGGTACAGCAGACGGCGGGGGCAAATGGTAAGGAGAGTTACCATGCCTTCGATTGCTGTACTGGGTGCCGGAATTACTGGTGTCACCACTGCCTATTCACTTATGATCCGCGGCTTTGACGTGACGGTTTATGATCGTCAGCGTTATGCTGGGATGGAGACTAGCTTTGCTAATGGCGGCCAGTTGAGCGCCTCCAATGCTGAGGTCTGGAACCAATGGTCCACTGTGCTTAAGGGCATCAAATGGATGTTTGAAGGCGAAGCGCCGCTGTTCGTGAACCCGCGTCCGGGTTGGCATAAAGTCAGTTGGATGACCGAGTTTTTGGCCAATATCCCGCGTTACAAGACCAATACTACAAAGACTGCCGCAATGGCCGTTGCAGCACGAGCGGGCTTGGCTGAGATGGCAGACAAATCAGGTGTCGATTTCGATTTCAGTCCGGCTGGTATCTTGCATTTCTACAAAACGGAAAAAGATCTGAAGCATGCGCGCATGGTCAACGAATTGCTGGCCGAGGGCGGCCTTGAGCGCCATGAGCTTTCCGTCGATGAAGTCTTGGCGAAAGAACCGACTTTGCGTGGCGACATTATTGGTGGTTTTTGGACCGAAAGCGACAGCACTGGCGATATCCACAAGTTCACAATCGGCTTGGCAGATTGGCTAAAGAAACAAGGCGTAGTGTTCAAACTTGGCGCGCCTGTCACCGACCTGCATGTCCGCGACGACGGTGTGCATGTCGAGTGCGGCCATGAGGAGCGCTATGATGCGGTTGTAGTTTCTGCCGGCGTTGCCAGCCGCAAGTTCGCGCACATGCTGGGCGACCGCGTGAATGTTTATCCGGTGAAAGGTTATTCAATCACTGTGAACCTTGATGATGAAGTCTCTCAAGCTGCAGCGCCCACGACTTCGCTGTTGGATGACAAAGCCAAGATCGTATCATCACGTTTGGGCAAGAATCGCTTCCGCATCGCGGGTACCGCTGAATTCAATGGCGAGAATCGTGACATTCTGGAGCGTCGTGTCCGTCCGTTGATCAAATGGTGCGAAGAGCATTTTCCAGATGTGTCTACCGAAAGCTGTGTTCCATGGGCCGGACTGCGCCCGATGATGCCGAATATGATGCCACGCGTTGGACCCGGTAAAAACGACCGTGTGTTCTATAATACAGGCCATGGCCATCTTGGCTGGACGCTTAGTCCCGCTACCGCCGATACCATAGGCGCAGCGGTCACAGCGCGCTTTAAAAGCAATAGTATACAACAGCATACATTGAAAACGGCCTAAATCATCCCTATCTGTCCTTCATAACAATGAGGGACAGATACATGCCGATCGAAGACTTATTTGCTGAATTCTTTGGCCAAAACGTGCTTTGGCTGATATTGGCCGTGTTTATCATCGTCTGCATCATGGCCGGTGTCCGCATCGTGCCGCAGTCGGAAAAATATGTGGTGGAGCGGTTGGGGCGGCTTCGCTCGGTTCTGGGGCCGGGCATAAATTTTATCGTACCTTTCTTGGACCGCGTGCGTCACAAGGTGTCGATCCTTGAACGCCAGTTGCCGTCCATGAACCAAGACGCGATTACATCGGACAACGTGCTGGTGCAGGTCGAAACATCTGTATTTTACCGGATTATCGAGCCGGAAAAGACGGTTTACCGTATTCGTGACGTCGATGGCGCGATTTCGACGACCGTTGCCGGTATCGTGCGTTCCGAAATTGGTCGAATGGAACTGGACCAGGTGCAGGCGAACCGCTCTAACTTGATCGAGGCTGTGCGCACGCAGGTTGCCCAACAAGTCGATGATTGGGGAATTGAAGTAACGCGTGCCGAAATTTTGGACGTGAACTTAGATCAGGCCACGCGGGAAGCGATGCTTCAGCAGCTGAATGCGGAACGTGCACGTCGTGCGCAGGTGACGGAAGCAGAAGGTAAGAAACGCGCGGTAGAGCTGCAAGCTGATGCCGAGCTTTATGCCGCCGAACAGGAAGCAAAAGAGCGCCGCGTTTTGGCTGATGCCGAAGCATATGCAACACAGGTTGTTGCAGTGGCGATTGCGGAAAACGGCTTGGAAGCGGCACAGTATCAAGTCGCGCTCAAGCAGGTCGAAGCTTTGCAAAAGCTGGGCGAAGGGGCGGGTAGTCAGACCGTTGTTCTACCAGCCAACGCGCTTGATGCCTTTGCGAACGCATTCTCAATGCTGAAAGGACGTGGATAATGCCCTTATGGACTGAATGGTGGGTTTGGATGTCGGGGGCTTTGATCCTCGCAACGCTCGAAGTGTTGATCCCCGGCTATATCTTTCTGGGTTTCGCAATAGGTGCGGGTGTGATGGGACTGTTGATCTTGGTCGGTGTCTCGGCATCGGGATTGGCGATCACATTGGTGATCTTCGCCGTCTTGTCGCTGATTGCCTATCTTGCGATGCGCAAGTTTTTCGGGCTCAAGACCGGGCAAGTCAAAATATGGGAAACTGACGTCAACGATTAATGCAGTACTAAATCGTCAAGATGAATTGAGCCCCCAGCCCTAGTGGTTGGGGGTTCTTGCTTGTGGTGAAGCCAGTTCTGCCAAGATACCTTGTGCAGCAGCTTTTGGGTTCGCAGCTTGCCAAATCGGCCGACCAACAACTACATGATCTGCACCGTTTGTAATCGCTTGTGCTGGCGTCATGACCCGCTTTTGGTCGCCAGGCGCCGCGCCTGCTGGGCGCACCCCTGGCGTGACGATCAGCTTGCCTTCGGCCTCTGGCAGGGCGCGGATCAATGCGGCCTCTTGTGGCGATGCGATAACACCATCGGCCCCGTTGGACAAAGCAATGCCTGCACGTTCCTGCACAAGGTCCGCGACGTCGCCAGCCTTGATACAGGATGCATCCAGATCACCGCGGTCGAGCGAGGTGAGGATCGTCACAGCAAGGATTTTCATATCTGATCCGCCAGCGCCTTCACGCGCAGCGCGGACGACATGCGGGTCACCGTGAACCGTCAGGAAATCCAGATCGAATTGTGCTACCCCCCGCACAGCGGCTTCAACCGTGGCGCCGATGTCGAAAAACTTCATGTCGAGGAAGATGCGCTTGCCATGTTCTTGTTTGAGCTCGTTGGCCAGCGCGAGCCCGCCACCAGTCAGCATTCCTAGGCCGATCTTGTAAAAACTGACGCTGTCACCCAGCGTTTTGGCCAACTCTAGCCCCTCAAGAACATTCGGAACGTCCATCGCTACGATCAAACGGTCATCGGACATGTGGCAAACTCCTGTGGCAATTTCCAAAGGGGTCTAGCGATTGCAGGCGGGGGGTGCAAATGTAATGGCGCCGCCTCTCCCGGGGCTGCGCCATTACGCCTTGATCGTCATCACCAGAGACGACCAAGGAGGGGGTCGCGTGAGTGGATTTTCTGCCTGAAATGCAGAGTTGTTCTCATCACCCTCTTCTTTTGCGGGATTGGTCGGAAAAAAGCGCGGGGAATAACTTGGTCAATCTCCCCCTTCTGCAAAAAGGCCAGCGTGAAACCTTGCGAGCCGACCCCCGAAACCCCATCTATTGGGTGAGGCCCAAACAAGGTGTGCTGCATAGCGGGCACCGAAATGACCCGGGCGCTTTATAAAGGAGAGACCCATGAACTTAGAAAAGTTCACCGAGCGGTCGCGCGGTTTCGTACAAGCCGCCCAGACGATCGCAATGCGCGAAAGCCACCAGAGGCTTGCGCCCGAACACCTGCTGAAAGCACTGATGGATGATGAAGAGGGGCTTGCATCCAATTTGATCACCCGTGCTGGCGGGAACCCTACGGCTGTGCTGGCTGCAGTTGATGCCAGCCTTGCCAAGATGCCAAAGGTGTCAGGCGAAGGTGCGCAGGTATACCTAGATAATGTTACGGCCAAAGTCGTGGACGAGGCCGAGAAGGTTGCCAAGAAGGCAGGCGATAGTTTTGTGCCAGTCGAACGGCTTCTGACGGCGCTTGCATTGGTGAAATCCAAAGCCAAAGACGCCTTGGATGCCGGTGGTGTTTCGGCGCAAAGCCTGAACGAGGCCATCAACGACATTCGTAAAGGCCGCACCGCAGATAGTGCAACCGCCGAAGATAGCTTTGAAGCGCTGGCAAAATACGCCCGCGACCTGACCGAGGCTGCGCGCGAAGGCAAGATTGATCCCATCATTGGCCGTGACGAAGAAATTCGCCGCGCGATGCAGGTGTTGTCACGTCGGACCAAAAACAACCCAGTTCTGATCGGTGAACCCGGTGTGGGTAAGACAGCCATTGCAGAAGGTTTGGCGCTGCGCATCATTGATGGTGACGTGCCAGAAAGCTTGCGTAACAAAAAGCTGATGGCCCTCGATATGGGTGCGCTGATTGCTGGCGCGAAATACCGCGGTGAGTTTGAGGAACGCCTAAAGGCGGTTCTGAAGGAGATCGAATCCGCCGCAGGTGAAATCATCTTGTTCATCGACGAAATGCACACGCTTGTTGGCGCGGGCGCATCGGAAGGTGCGATGGATGCCGCGAACCTGATCAAACCGGCGCTTGCGCGGGGTGAATTGCACTGTATCGGCGCCACGACCCTGACCGAATACCGCAAATATGTTGAAAAAGACGCGGCCTTGGCCCGCCGGTTCCAGCCTTTGTTGGTTGAAGAGCCAACGGTCACTGACACGATCAGCATTCTGCGCGGTATCAAAGAGAAATACGAGCTGCACCATGGTGTACGTATTTCCGACAGCGCACTAGTTGCCGCCGCGACGCTGTCACATCGCTACATCACCGACCGTTTCCTGCCGGACAAAGCCATCGACCTGATGGACGAGGCCGCCAGCCGTTTGCGGATGGAAGTTGACAGCAAGCCAGAAGAGCTGGATGCGCTGGATCGTCAGATCTTGCAATTGCAGATCGAAGCTGAAGCCCTGAAGAAAGAGGACGACAAAGCCTCCAAAGACAGGCTTGAGCGGTTGGAGAAGGAATTGGCTGACCTGCAAGATCGCGGATCAGAAATGACCGCGAAGTGGCAGGCTGAGCGTGACAAGCTGGAAAGCACACGCAACGTCAAAGAACGCCTTGATCGTGCGCGGGCCGAGTTGGATATCGCCAAACGTGAAGGCAACTTGGCGAAGGCAGGCGAGCTGTCCTATGGCGTGATCCCCGAGCTTGAAAGGCTGGTGGCTGATGTCGAAGCAAGTGACGACTTGATGGTCGAAGAGGCCGTGCGCCCTGAGCAAATCGCCCAAGTCGTCGAACGCTGGACGGGTATCCCGACCTCCAAGATGCTGGAAGGCGAACGCGACAAGTTGCTGCGCATGGAAGATGAGCTTGGCAAGCGCGTGATTGGTCAGAAAATCGCAGTGCGGTCTGTGGCTAATGCTGTGCGCCGTGCCCGTGCGGGTCTGAATGATGAGAACCGCCCTTTGGGCTCGTTCCTCTTCCTCGGACCAACGGGTGTCGGTAAGACCGAATTAACCAAGGCCGTCGCCAACTATCTCTTTGACGATGACAACGCGATGGTCCGTATCGACATGTCCGAGTTCATGGAAAAGCACGCGGTGTCTCGCTTGATCGGTGCACCTCCGGGTTATGTCGGCTATGACGAAGGTGGCGTGTTGACCGAGGCTGTGCGGCGTCGTCCGTATCAGGTTGTCCTGTTCGACGAAGTCGAAAAGGCGCATCCGGATGTCTTCAATGTGCTGCTGCAAGTGCTGGACGACGGTGTGCTGACCGATGGTCAGGGTCGTACCGTGGATTTCAAGCAGACGCTGATCATCCTGACGTCTAACCTTGGGGCGCAGGCGCTGAGCCAGTTGCCTGATGGTGCCGATGCCTCTGAGGCGAAGCGCGATGTGATGGACGCGGTGCGCGCGCATTTCCGGCCAGAGTTCCTGAACCGTCTGGACGAGACTGTCATCTTTGACCGTCTGGCGCGCGAAGATATGGCAGGGATTGTGACGATCCAGATGGGTCTGCTTGAGAAGCGGCTTGCGGGGCGGAACATCCATCTTGATCTGGATGATGCTGCGCTAAAGTGGTTGGCCGACGAAGGCTATGATCCGGTGTTCGGTGCACGCCCACTCAAGCGGGTGATCCAGCGTGCGTTGCAAGACCAGTTGGCTGAGATGATCCTTGCCGGTGACGTCATGGACGGTGATACGATCAGCGTCAGTGCTGGGGTTGATGGCCTGTTGGTGGGTGACCGCGTGTCATCTAGCAACCGTCAACCGCCAGAGGATGCGGTGGTTCACTAAGATAGATCGGGGCGCCTTCGGGCGCCCTTTTTTTGGTCCAAGAATGAGCTTCTTCTAGTGAGTATTGCGCGCCCATCTTACTGACCCACAGCCGCGCGATCCTTGGGCTCTGCATGAGCAGGACGCGCGTCATTGATGGCTTAGACCGCGTTATCCTTCACGTCCGGGTTCGTTCGGGTCACTGGAGAACAGTGCGATCTTGTTGCCTTGGGGGTCACGCAGATAGCCAACATAAAAATGAGGCCCATATGAAGCGCGGAAACCCGGTCGGCCTTCGTCAAACCCACCTGTGGCAAGCGCTGCGGAGTGAAGATCACGTACCTGGCTTTGGCTGCGCGCCTCAAATGCGATCATAGCGCCGTTCCCAGCCGAAGCCGGATGACCATCGAAGGTTGGTTTTACGTAGAAGTCTGGAAAGACGGGAGACTGTCCGGGTGGCACAGGCAGAGTGTAGCTTAGGCCCTCTGGGCCCTCCTCCAGCTCGTAATCAAGCGCTGGCAGGAACGCTGAGTAGAACCGTTTTGCGCGCGCGATGTCATCAGCGCCGACGGTGACGTAAGCAATCATACTGCGTGGTCCTCTCCGAACGCTGGTTTGCTGCATTATGGTAGATCAACCCATCTTTCAGCTCAACAACCGCGATACCAAACGGCACATGGCCGCGTATTTTGACGTCTCTTTCAAATCACTTCCAATCTCTCATGTGCAGAACTGCAGACTATGCGCCAGCGGTGCCTTTGTGCTTTGATCTAATCAAATAGTTTCAAAGGATTTCATATGACCCCGTCCAAAGTCGCTACTCTCAGCCAACTCCCTGATCGTAATCCGCAATATGCGCTGGTTGGTGAGGTCGATTTGGTCGTTGTGCGGTTTGATGAGGAAATATCGGTTTTCTATGGCCGATGCCTACACCGTGGTGCGCTGATGTCGGATGGGTTTGTGCGGGGGAAAGACCTGATTTGCGGCGTGCACAATTGGGACTACAGGCTGGATACCGGCGTATCCGCCTATAACAACGAAGAGGTGCTGCCGAAGTTTAAGTCTTGGGTCGAAGATGATGATATCCTTGTGGATGCAGAAGAGGTCGCCGCGTGGGCCGAAGATAATCCGCAACCCTACAATCGTGATGCCTATATGGGGCTATATGCTGACCATTCGGGCGGCGCTGCTGAAGAGCCATATACCAAGCTTATCCAACAATATGCGCGCGATGGCCTGTCTAAGACGGGGCACCATGGCAAGGTGGATGCGATGGGCGTGCCCCGTGATGAATTGCCGGATTGGGATGATATCCAACTGCTGACAGCACAACTTCACAAGGCCCCGCTGCTTGATAATGATCCGGTTGGCACCGATGTTGTGATCGGGCCAAATGCGCAGAAACCGCTTCGTTTGAAGATTCCTCTTTTTGTCTCTGACATGTCGTTTGGTGCGCTTTCAGAGCCCGCCAAAATCGCACTCGCGATGGGGGCAGAAATGGCGGGTACAGGCATTTGTTCCGGCGAAGGCGGGATGCTGCCGGAAGAGCAGGAGGCCAATAGCCGCTACTTCTATGAACTTGCGTCTGGTCGCTTCGGTTTCGAGTGGGAAAAGCTGAACAAGGTGCAGGCCTTTCACTTCAAGGGCGGGCAGGGTGCCAAGACTGGGACGGGCGGGCATTTGCCGGGCCATAAGGTGCAGGGCAAGATTGCTGTAGTGCGCGGTCTTGATGAAGGGCAGGATGCAATCTCGCCACCGCGCTTTCCCGAATGGACGAAGCCGGCAGAGATCAAATCTTTTGCAGATGAAGTCCGCAATCGGACAGGGGGCATCCCAATTGGCTACAAACTCTCGGCGCAGCATATCGAGAAAGACATCGACGCGGCACTGGAGGTAGGTGTCGACTATGTCATCCTTGATGGGCGCGGCGGCGGAACCGGGGCTGCACCCATTATCTTCCGCGACAATATCTCTGTTCCGACGATCCCTGCTTTGGCACGGGCGCGCCGACATCTTGATACGCTGGGGCGGCAAGACATTTCGCTCGTCATCACGGGGGGCTTGCGCAAACCGGCGGACTTTATCAAAGCGCTGGCAATGGGGGCAGATGCGATTGCGGTGTCCAATGCGGCCATGCAGGCAATCGGCTGTATTGCGATGCGCGCCTGTCATACCAACAATTGCCCTGTGGGAATTGCTTCGCAGCGGCCAGAGTTGGCTAGCAGAGTCATCGTTGAAAACTCTGCCAAGCAGTTGGCGAATTTCTTTGGAGCGAGTGTGGAGCTAATGCAGGTGATGGCGCGCGCTTGCGGGCATGATCATCTGTCAAAGTTCAATGCTAACGATCTGACCACGTGGAAGCGTGATATGGCGGATTTGTCAGGAGTAGCTTTTGGTGGGGTTGTATCAGCATAAGCGGTGGTGATCTGTGCTTGTAGGTCAGCATAACTGTCCTATAAGGGTGCTATGACAGACGAAACACAGATTTCTACGCATTCGCTTTTTGATGATGCTCAGGGCATTTCGCTCGGCGTTTTCCTCGCCAGCGTGGGCCTGCATTTGTTGACCACATTGGGGCTGATCACGGGGCAGACCGCAGGGATTGCCGTGATTATCTCTTACTTGAGCGGGTTTTCGTTTGGTGCCGTATTCTTCCTGGTGAACCTGCCGTTTTATGTGTTGGCATGGCGGCGATTGGGCAAAGTATTCACGATCAAATCTCTGATCTCTGTTACGCTTCTTTCCATTCTTACAGAGATCATCCCGCCTGGGATGGTTTTCTCCCATCTCGACCCATTGCTTGGTGCGCTCACCTTCGGTGCTTTGACAGGCGTCGCACTGCTTGTGCTGTTTCGACACAATGGATCGCTGGGGGGATTGGGTGTTGTGGCCCTGCTTATTCAAGACACCACTGGGTTTCGGGCAGGCTGGGTGCAATTGATCTTTGATCTTTGCCTATTTGGCTTGGCCTTCTTCCTCTTCGATCCGGCGCTTGTGATTTACTCGCTGCTAGGTGCCGTGGTAATCAATCTGATTATTGCAATCAACCATCGGCGTGACCGCTATGTTGCGACCTAAAGGGAAGATGTGCAGGGACGGGGGGATGCCAGCGGCGCGAACAGAGCAGCAGCTAATCTTACGAAACCCTTGGCAGATTTCTTAGTTAGAAAACAGCATCGGAATCCCCATGAAACGCCAATCAGTCGTACCTCAAGAGTTAGAATCCTATTACAAAGATTGGAAAATGTCGCCGGGGCTGATTTCAGGTCAGCACGTGTTTTTCACTGGGTTCACAGGCGCAAACTCAGATGGAAGTCTTTCTTCTGATCCTGAAACTCAGATGCGAAATGCATTCGAGAAGATAGGTTTCGTTCTACGCGATGCAAAATTAGACTTTGGATCGTTAGTCGAAATGACAACTTACCATGTTGGCCTCCGTGACCATCTGGACGTGTTTAAGGCGGTTCGGGCCGAGTATGTAGAGGAGCCATATCCCGCTTGGACAGCTATTGAAGTGGCTGGCTTCGTAAGGGATGGAGCGGTGATCGAAATTCGTGTGGTCGCTTCCACAGAATAATGAGTGCGGCTACGTAGATTTGGGCTAAGACCGAACATCAACAAAAAAGCCCCGACCAAACGGCCGGGGCTTTCCGATCAATCCTGAAGCAAAAACTTAGCTTGCTGGCAGGATAACCGCGTCAATCACGTGGATCACGCCGTTGGATGCTTCGATGTCAGCAGCCACAACGTTTGCGCCGTCAACCATGACGCCGCCTTCGGTCATGATCGTGACGTCTGCACCGTTTACGGTTGTCGCCATCATGTTGTTGGACAGATCAGTGGACATCACTTTGCCAGCAACGACGTGGTATGTCAGGATTGCCGCAAGCGCTTCTGGATCTTCCAACAGGCCTTCAACTGTGCCGGCTGGCAGAGCTGCGAAAGCTTCGTCTGTTGGTGCGAACACTGTGAAAGGGCCGTCGCCTTTCAGTGTGTCAACGAGGCCAGCGGCCTGAACAGCTGCAACCAGTGTCGTGAATGTTCCGGCTTCAACAGCAGTGTCCACGATGTCTTTGGAGTGGCCTCCCGCGAATGCGGATGTTGTTAGGGCAGCGGTCGTTGTCAGTGCGATAAAAGTTCTGCGTAGCATTGGATAATCTCCCAGATTTTGTGTGTGCCATGTCGTTGGCAATGTGGTTTTTACGCTGGGGGTTAGGTTTGGATCATGGGGATATTCCGCCGATGCGGCTTGACTGTTTATTAGCCCCGACTAAGCCACGACAATTTGCCGTTTCCAGTCACAGATCCGTGAGTCTTCGTGATTGAATGTTCCAAATTTTGGAACATTTCATTGATCTGGCGGCAACGTGAGACATCTTTCAGTCGTTATCCCCTATATGATTTCGGGAATGGAAAAGAACGGAGATCCAAATGGCATATCGCTGGACCAATGACCTGACCAAAGCAGACGTCACGCCAAAGGCTGCATATTTGAACCGCCGCCAGATTCTGGCAGGCACTGTCGGGCTTGGCGCGATTGGCCTTGCGGGCGGCGCGTCAGCCCAAGATGCGCTTGAACCCAATACGTTGGAAGAGATCACCAGCTACAACAATTTCTATGAGTTCGGCACAGGCAAGGGTGATCCTGCGGCCAACGCCCACAAGCTTCAGACTTCGCCATGGTCGATCAAAGTGGATGGCATGGTCGACAATCCCGGCGAGTACGCGCTGGATGATTTACTGGCCGGTTTGACCGTCGAGGACCGTATCTATCGTTTCCGCTGTGTCGAAGCTTGGTCAATGGTCATTCCGTGGAACGGGATCGAGCTTGCAGACATTCTGAATAAAGTCGGCGTTCAGTCCGGCGCGAAATACGTGGCTTTTGAAACTGCAGTCCAGCCAGAGAACATGATCGGCGTGCAGCGCCGCGTTCTGGACTTTCCTTATGTCGAGGGCTTGCGTCTGGACGAGGCAATGCATCCGCTGACAATTATGGCGACCGGCATTTATGATCAGCCGATCGAAAACCAGAACGGTGCGCCGATCCGTTTGGTGGTGCCTTGGAAATATGGCTTCAAATCGATCAAATCCATTGTAGGGATCACACTCACCGACCAAGAACCGCCGACTAGCTGGAACAATGCCAACGCCCGTGAATACGGTTTCTATAGTAATGTGAACCCGACTGTTGATCACCCTCGTTGGAGCCAAGCAAGCGAACGCCGTATCGGTGGCGGTCTGTTTGCGGCGCGTCAGGATACGCTGATGTTCAACGGCTACCCCGAAGTGGCAACGCTGTATGCTGGCCAAGATCTGAGTGTGGACATCTAATGTCGCGGCTTTTGACTTGGATCGGTGGGCTGGGTGCCGCTTTTGGCATCACCTGTTGCTTCACGCCCCTCCTGCCCTTGGTTTTAACGGGTATCGGGGCGGCAGGGCTAATTGACACGCTCTACCGCGATGCGGTGCTGCTGCCTTTTGTGGGCATTTCAATTCTCATGTTAGGGACCGGACTATGGCAGATGCGAAGATCGAACTAACCTCGGTGATCACTTGCCCCGAATGCAACGTGTCGAAGTCTGAGCAGATGCCGACTGATGCATGTCAGTGGTTTTACGAATGTAGCGGGTGCGGCACGGTTCTGCGTCCCAAAGCGGGGGACTGCTGTGTGTTTTGTTCTTATGGAACGGTCGCATGCCCCCCAATCCAAGACGGAAGTGGATGTTGTTAGGATGGACGTTGCTGGCAAGATAAACGGTGGCCTGCGGAAGGTCCCAGCATGGACTATATATATTTCTGGCGCGGCCTATGCCGTTTGGCAGTTCTGGCTGGCACTCAACCAGGTCGGTCCATACTTGGTTGAACCGATCAATGTGCTGGAACGCGCATACGGCGAAGTGGGCCTGAAGCTTATGGTTCTTGGTCTGATCGTGACGCCGCTGCGCAAATGGACCGGCGTAAACCTGATCAAGTTCCGCCGCGCGATTGGCGTATCGGCCTTCTTCTTTGTCCTCGCTCACTTCCTCGTCTTCGCGATCCTTGATGTGCAAAGTGTCAGTCGGGTTTGGGAAGAGATCGTAAAGCGTCCCTACGTGACCGTCGGAATGGCGTCATTCCTGATGCTAATCCCGCTGGCAGTGACATCGAATAATCTGTCGGTCCGCAAGATGGGGGCGGCCACTTGGCGCAAGATGCACAAGCTGACTTATCCAGCAGCTGTGCTTGGAGCGCTTCACTACCTGTGGCTGGTGAAGGGTTTTCAGCTTGAACCGATCATCTATCTTGGTGTGATCCTCGGCCTGCTGGCGGTTCGGATGAATTGGAACCGTGCGCGGGCTGCTGTGGTCTAGCTTTTTTCTGCTGCGTCTTCATGTGGATGCCCTACGGTGGGTTTGCATTAGGTGGCTAGGCTCGCCCTTTTTGGCAATCGGAGGCGATAACATCGTCCGATACATGTGAAGGGCTGAACAGGGCCAT
>Ga0316189_10004877_pt1 | contig 12862 bp, 9 predicted proteins | sample LowCovwburrow_MG_FD_204930 | JGI IMG/M metagenome (GOLD analysis project Ga0316189, IMG submission 204930) | Coastal sediment microbial communities from Maine, United States - Lowes Cove worm burrow | ecosystem: Environmental > Aquatic > Marine > Coastal > Sediment | place: USA: Maine... | reverse complement strand
GCCGCACATCCGGCCGGCGGCGCAGCAGGTCAGAAGGTATGCCGACAGCGACCTGGCTGGGCGCGGTTGGAATGGGTCCGGGTGAGATCAGGTTTTCGACAAATCCGTTGTTCTGTCCCAGTACCGTGTTCAGGGCATTTTGCGCCAGGCCCAACTGGCTCTCCAGACCCGGAACAGCCGCCTTTGTGCCGAGCAGCAAAGCCAGGGCCTGCTGCACATCGAGCTCAGAGTCCTGACCGTTTCTGTAGAGTGTTTCAGCGATGTCGTAACTGCGCTGTTGCAGCTTCAGGTTTTCACGCGCAATCCGCAGCTGCTCTTCAATGGTGCGGATCGTCACATACGTGCTGACCACCTGGGCGGTGACCAGCACCATGGCTTCATCATAATTGGCGACCGATGCCATGAGCGCGGCATCGGCAGATTCAATTCCGCGCCGGAACTTGCCCCAAAAGTCCATTTCCCAGGCCACTGAAGCACCCAGGTCGTACTGGCTGAAGTTATTAGTGCCCTGCCCGGCATTCTCACTTGGAGAAATCCGCGTGGCCCCGCCGGCCGCAACTTGCTGCTGCGGATATTGCCGTCCGGTCGCGATACCCAGTTGCGCACGGGATTCCAGAACCTGGAGTCCCGCGAGTTCCAGAGAATAGTTTTGTTGCTGTGCAATGCTGACGAGCTGGTCCAGGACAGGGTCATCAAAAACCTGCCACCACTCAATCACCTCGTAAGGCGTGGCATGCAGACCCGCGCCGTCAACCGGCTCCCAGACCTGGGGTACAGGCGCTTCCGGAGCCACGAAATCAGGGCCCACGGCTGCGCAGGAGGCAAGCACAAGACTGGTTATGGCTACGCCAGTGAACTGCCTGATACGGGCGTAAATCGGCTTACTGCTCATTAACGACCCTTGCTGACATGCTGGGTCAAGTGAGAACGCATACGGGCTATTTCTTCCATCGTTGTCCTGCAGCAACCGCCAATCAGGCGCGCACCTCTATCGTACCAATCCTGAACAGGCATTGTCGCACAGCTATCCCCCACCCATTGAGTGTCTTGTGCATTCCATTGCTCTCCGCTGTTGGGATAGACAGCAAGGGGCTTTTTATGGCTATCGGCCGACTCAAGTAACGCGTTGACATACTCTGGATCCGTACAATTGACCCCCGCAGCAAGCATCTGATCTGACGCCTCAACCAACGCCACGCAATCGGCGAACGGTTCGCCATGGCTTACATCCTTTTCATCCTTGCAGCTAAAACTGAGCCACGCTTGCTTACCGGGGAATTCCTGCATCAATTCCACCAGGGCTTCTGCTTCCAGCCTGGACGGTATGGTCTCGAAAGCAAACAGGTCGGCAGCGGTATCTGCCAGTATCTGCATCCGCGGCCGATGGAAATCCACTAATTCTGTCTTGCCCAGGCCGTAATTTCCGTGGTATTCCGAACCGTCATGCAGAGTGGCGCCATACGGCCCGATTGATGCGGCGACCAGCGGCCGGCTGCGGCCCACGTGGTTTTCGTTCTTTGCCCAGAACGACTCACGGGCCAACACGGCAAGATCAACGCCGAGGCGCATCAGGCTCTCTGCCTGCTCTGCCCGGTAGCCTGCCTGTTCAAAACCCTGGAAGCTGGCCTGGTAGGTTGCGGTAGCGATGACGTCAGCACCGGCCTTGAGGAAATCAGAATGCACGCTGCGTATCACTTCCGGCGCCTCGATCAGCATTCTTGCCGACCACAGGTCGTCATCCAGGTCTGCACCCCTTTGTTCCATTTGGGTTGCAAGGCCGCCGTCCAGCATCACGAAGCCCTGGCGGTCAATCAGCGTCATAAGCGGATTTGATGTCATCCCCTAAGGATAAGCAGAAATAATTTCTGCTGCTATAGTTAATGAGCCAAAAGGCACATAACCGTATAAAGACGAGGAGTTCTTCATGCTAATAAAGTCAATTTTTACCGCAATCCTGCTTACCCTGTTTTCCACTGCTGCAATGGCTCAGCTCGAGCCCTGGAAAGATTACGACATCAGCGATGAACTGTGGAATATCAGCATGGTGAAAGTGGTTCCGAACAGGAGCGATGATTACCTGGAAGGGTTGCGCGATACATGGGTGGCATCCAACAAGGTCGCCAAGGAACTGGGACAGATAGAAGATTTTTTCATTTTTCGTAGCCAGGTAGGCGCGAGCGGTGACGCCAACCTGATCCTGGTGGTCAAGTTTGCCAACAGCGACCAGCTGGAGCCCAATAAGGCAGAGTACGACAAGTTCATGAAGGCCTGGGGTGATGCCAACCGCGACTCGACCCGTGAAATCACCAAGAACTACCCGGCCATGCGTGAAATCACAGGTGAATACCTGGTGCGCGAGATCACTATCAAGTAAGCACATTCGTAGCTTTTTCTGAAAGCCCGGTTCGCCGGGCTTTTTTTTGTGCGTGATTCCGATCACAATGATCGCAGGTTGTAACGTCACTCGAGGTGCTGCATTGCGATCCCTGAACGCTTTCCTGTTAACGATGTTGCTGGCCTGTCCGCTTGGCCTGGCTGCTGATGAATCCATCGAGGCAGACCGGGACGATACCCGGGCAGAAGCCACGCTGCAGTCACTTGCGCGCAGTTTCTTTGACTGGCGGCGGATCCAGCAACCGGTCCAGGGCGATGACATACCGCGCGTGGAACGGCCTGATGGCTGGGTGCCGGATTTTTCCCCGGATGCCATTGCAGGCTACCGCGATGACTACGAGCTGTTCCTGCAATCAGTTGATGAACTCGATACCGAGAGCTGGAGTATTGAACACCAGGTCGATGCGCTCCTGTTGCGGGCGGCAATCCAACGTGTGCACTGGGAGCTCGATATCCTCGCAGCGCCTGAACGCAACCCCTTGTTTTATGTTGACCAGACCCTGGGAAGTGTATTTGAACTGCTGATCATCTCCAGCCCGATGACTGAGAAGCGGGCAGAAAATATCCTGCGGCGCCTTGAGCACTTCCCAAAAACCATTAAACACGCCAAACGCAACCTCGACCTTGCTATCCGGCCGTTTGCCGAGGCCACCATTGCCACGCTGGCGGATATTGAACCCCGTTTGCAGCGCATGGAGGCTGGGCTCGCGCCGGTTTTTCCGGAAGACCTGCGAGACCGTTTGAGCAGGGCGACAGGCAAGGCGGCTTCCAGCCTGGAAGGCTATTCCAGGTGGCTGGAGAGAAGACTGGACAAGATGCGCTCCGCCTTTGCATTGGGTCCGAATAAGTACCAGTGGTTCCTGGTCAACGTGGCGCTGATTCCCGCCACACCGGATCAGTTGCTGGCCCAGGGAAGGCAGGCCTGGAACCGGGCTGTCGCCTGGAGCGTGATTGAACAAAACCGCAATGTGGACTCGCCTCAACCGCAGCTGTTTAAAAACGCGCAGCAACAGGTTCAGGCTTCCTTCCTGAAAGAAAATGAAATCCGTACGTTCCTGGAAACCCGTGAACTCATGAGTGTGCCCGACTGGTTGATGCACTACCGCAACCGGCCCATGCCGGAGTACCTTGAACCACTTGCCTTCATGGGGGTTACCGATGACCTGACCTCCGAGACCCGGTTGGATGAAGACGCCTACAGTTACATCAGGGAACCCTCGGATGACCTGCCCTACTTTGCCCTTTCCGCAGCGCGTGATCCGCGCCCATTGATCATCCACGAAGGCATCCCGGGCCACTATTTTCAAATGGCCCTTTCCTGGGCCAACCCGAACCCAATCCGTCGGCGCTATATCGATTCAAGCGTCAACGAGGGCATCGGGTTTTATGTTGAAGAATTGCTGCTGCAGGCGGGTCTGTTTGATTTCAGCCCGCGTTCCAGGGAGATTATCTATAGTTTTGCGAGGCTTCGGGCCTTGCGGGTGGAGGTCGACATCCGCCTGGCGGTAGGTGATTTCACTATCGACCAGGCGGCTGAGTTCCTGTCGCAAGTGGTGCCGATGGACTACGAAACTGCCCGGGAAGAGGCTGTTTTCTTCGCTTTCAACCCGGGCCAGGCCATCTCCTACCAGGTCGGAAAGCTTCAGATTCTGGGGTTCCTTGCCGATGCAAAGCTCGTAAAAGGCGATAAATTTTCCCTTCGGGAGTTTCACGACTACCTGATGAGCAACGGAAATGTCCCGATTGTACTGCAGCGGTGGGAGTACCTGGGCCTGGAAGACGCCGTCCTCAGGCTGGATGCACTGGGCGCCCAGCCAGTGTCCGTACCCCAATAAAAGCCTGCTACCAAGCCAATCCGCATAAAAAAACCCGGCCGATTGGCCGGGTTTTGGATACTGGAGCGGGAAACGAGACTCGAACTCGCGACCCCAACCTTGGCAAGGTTGTGCTCTACCAACTGAGCTATTCCCGCAGAGGGTGCGTATTGTAAGGGATACCGCCTAAGAGTCAACACTACAAGTAGAATTTTGTGGCACAATACCGCTTCTCAAATTACAGGCGAGGGCCAAATGGCCAAAGAAGACGTTATTGAAATGGATGGCATTGTTATGGAAACACTGCCAAATACCATGTTTCGAGTTGAGCTGGAAAACGGTCACGTTGTGACTGCACATATCTCCGGCCGCATGCGTAAGCACTACATCCGGATACTCACGGGCGACAAAGTCAAGGTAGAACTGACGCCTTACGATCTTTCCAAGGGAAGAATCACCTACCGGACGAAGTAGCTTACCAGCCGATCAAGCGGCATCTCAATCTGCAGATGCCGGTAAAGCCTTTGGTTCCCCGCTTCCCGCAGTAACTTTAAGCACCAGCTTATTCTCTTCTCCAACCTTGTCCTGATCGACGGGCGCTTCCACCTCGACTTCCCCGCCTGAGGCCAGGTCACCGAACAGCAGGGCATCCGCCAGTGGGCGCTTAATTTGTTCCTGGATGACACGCTTCATCGGGCGGGCGCCCATCTTCGGATCAAAGCCCTTCTCTGCCAGCCATTCGCGGGCTTCGCGGCTGACCGTGATACTGACGTCCTTCAGAGCCAACTGCTCTTCCAGTTCGAGCATGAATTTGTCGACGACCAGCAAAATCACCGGCATGTCCAGCGGCTTGAAGCTGATGATCGCATCCAGGCGGTTGCGGAATTCCGGCGCAAATGCTTTGCGAATGACTTCCTTCGCGTCAGTTGAATTGTCCTGTTCCGTGAATCCAATAGAGCGACGGGCGCTTTGCGCCGCACCGGCATTGGTGGTCATCACCAGGATCACATTGCGAAAATCTGCCTGGCGGCCATTGGTATCGGTTAATGTGCCGTGATCCATCACCTGCAGCAGGATGTTGAAAACATCCGGGTGCGCTTTTTCAATCTCATCCAGCAGAAGCACCGCATGAGGATTGCGGGTAACCGCCTCGGTCAACAAACCACCCTGGTCGAAACCGACATAACCGGGAGGTGCGCCCACCAGGCGCGAAACCGAGTGGGCTTCCATGTATTCGGACATGTCAAAGCGGATCAACTCGATGCCCATGGTCATAGCCAACTGGCGTGTGACCTCGGTTTTACCGACACCGGTGGGGCCGGCGAACAGGAAAGAACCGATTGGTTTTTCTTCGTCTCCCAGCCCTGCCCGGGTCATCTTGATAGCAGCTGACAGAGCCCCAATCGCCTCATTCTGGCCAAACACGACCAGTTTCAGGTCACGCTCCAGGTTCTTCAGCGCATCGCGGTCTGACGTCGAAACCTGCTTGGCCGGTATCCGGGCCATATGCGCGATGATCTGCTCAATTTCAGACTCATCGATGATGGTCTTGCGTTCATCCTCCGGCAGCAGACGCTGGCGGGCGCCGGCTTCATCAATGACATCGATCGCTTTGTCCGGCAGGTGCCGGTCATTGATGTGGCGGGCGGAAAGCTCTACCGCAGCGATGAGCGCATCGTCGGTATATTCGACGTGGTGGTGATCCTCGAAACGGCTCTTCAGGCCGCGCAGGATATCCACGGTTTCGCTGTTACTCGGTTCGGCAATATCAATTTTCTGGAAGCGTCGTGCCAGGGCCCGGTCTTTTTCAAACACGCCCCGGAATTCCTGGAACGTCGTGGAGCCAATGCAGCGCAGCTCACCGGAAGCGAGCATCGGCTTGATCAGGTTGGAAGCGTCCATGACACCACCCGAAGCCGCACCGGCCCCGATAATGGTATGTATCTCATCGATAAAGAGAATTGCATCGGGAATATCCTGCAATTCCTTGATCACCGCCTTGAGGCGTTTTTCAAAATCACCCCGGTATTTGGTACCGGCCAGCAGTGCACCGAGATCCAGCGCGTAGATGGTGGACTCTTCCAGTATCTCCGGAACTTCTTTCAGAACGATCCGGCGCGCCAGCCCTTCCGCCATCGCGGTCTTGCCCACGCCGGCTTCACCCACCAGCAGCGGATTGTTCTTGCGCCTGCGGCACAGGACCTGGATGGTTCTCTGGATTTCCTTGTCGCGACCGATCAGCGGATCAATCCGGTCTTCCCGGGCACGCTGGTTGAGATCCGTGGTGAACTGTTCCAGTGCGCTGCTGGCTTTTTCTGCGTCGGCGTCCTCCATCTCCAGAACCGAAGCACCGGCCTCTCCTGCGCTTTCGCCATCCAGCTTGCTGATGCCATGTGATAGGTAATTAACCACATCCAGCCGGGTAATCCCGTAGCGATTCAGCAGGTAGGCCGCATAGGAGTCTTTTTCACTGAAAATGGCGACCAGTACATTGACGCCGAGGACTTCTTCCTTGCCGGCGGACTGAACATGATAAAGCGCTCGCTGCAACACGCGCTGAAAGCCGATGGTCGGCTGGGTATCCCGGCTGTCCTCATCACCCAACAGGGGCACGGTGTCTTCCAGGATTTTGCGGACGTCCCGCTCCAGCCCTTCAATATCGACACCGCTGGCGCTGATGACGCTCAGCGCCGAGGCATTATCGAGCAATGACAGCAGCATGTGCTCGACGGTAAGGAATTCGTGGCGCTTTTCGCGTGCTTCCTGGTACGCCTGGCTGATAGAGAGTTCGAGTTCTTTACTGAACACTGGGTTTCTTCCCTGGCTGCATTATTGATAATAGACCGTTAGTGCCGGAAGAATGTTTCAAGCTTTCTCCATCGTGCACTTGAGCGGATGCTCACTCTGGCGTGAATAGTCGTTGACTTGTGCGACCTTGGTTTCTGCAATCTCAAACGTGAACACCCCGCACACGCCTTTGCCCTTGGTGTGCACGTGTAACATCACCTGGGTGGCGCGGTCGTGGCTCATATTGAAGAAAACCTTCAGTATTTCGATCACGAAATCCATCGGCGTGTAGTCGTCATTGAGCAGAATCACCCGGTACATCGGCGGCGGCTTGAGCTCCGGCCGCGCTTCCTCAAGCGCTAAACCCTGCTCTTTATGTGATTCCATTTCATGTCCCATAGCGCGATTTTATCCCAGATGTCATTATTCGGATAGTGTCGGGTTTTTTGACCGGCTAACAGTCCCCACTTATAAATTCATGAACGCGAGCGGCTCAGAACAGAAATTGATCATGGTAGCGATGTCAGGCGGCGTCGATTCGGCCGTGTCCGCCCTGCTGTTGCAGAAGCAGGGAAAGCCCATCGCGGGTATGTTTATGAAGAACTGGGAAGAGGACGATCGTTTCGGAGCCTGCACGGCCGAACAGGATGCCGCTGACGCCCAGGCAGTAGCTGATGAAATCGGGATTCCACTGCACCGGCGCAATTTCGCGGCCGAATACTGGGATTACGTGTTCGAGGAATTTCTCGAGGAATACCGGGCCGGACGCACCCCCAACCCGGACATCCTGTGTAACCGGGAAATCAAGTTCAAGACCTTTCTCGAGCACGCGATGGACCTGGGCGCCGACTTCATCGCCACCGGACATTATGTCCGCAGCGACTGCAAGGACGGAGTACATCGCCTGCTGCGGGGTCTGGATCCCAACAAGGATCAGAGCTATTTCCTCTACACCATTGGGCAGCAGCAACTGGCTCACACCGTGTTTCCGGTGGGTGAATTGCTCAAGCCGGAAGTACGAACCCTGGCCGAGAGCTGTAACTTGCCGGTGCATGACAAGAAAGACAGCACCGGGATCTGCTTTATCGGAGAGCGTAACTTCAGGGATTTTCTGAGCGAATACATTCCACCCTGCCCGGGGGAGATCAGGACGGTCGATGAACAGCTAATAGGCCAGCACACCGGCCTGATGTACTACACCCTTGGCCAGCGCCAGGGATTGGGTATCGGCGGCGTGCGCGGATTCAGCGACGAGGCCTGGTACGTGCTGCACAAAGATCAGCAGAGCAATGTCCTGTACGCCGGCCAGGGCCATGACCACCCCTGGCTGTTTTCAACCACGCTCAGGGCGAACCAGCTGAGCTGGGTATCCGGTACTGCCCCTTCGGCCGGCGCGAAATTGACCGCCAAGGTTCGTTACCGGCAGGCCGACCAGGTCTGCACCGTCCGGGAAATCAGTGATGACGAGTTGGTGCTGCATTTTGAGCAGCCGCAACGAGCCGTCACTGCCGGCCAGTCTGTCGTGTTGTACGATGGCGAGAACTGCCTGGGTGGCGGAGTCATCGCCTGGGCCGATACACCCCCGGCGCCCCGGGCGCAAATACTTGAACAGAAGGTGAACCCATGAGAGAAAAAACCCTGGCATTGTCCGGCGTATTCCAGGCCACCGAGCTGGTGCGGCAGGCGGCAAACCACGGCACCTGGTCCGGCTATGCAGCCAGTGCCTCCCTGCACAGCCTGTTTAAACTCGAGGCCGGATCTACAGAAGAGGTTTACGGCGAGGTCAGCAAGATGCGACTGGGCGTGGAGACCATGCTGGCTGTATTGGAAGGCGATGGCCGCTATGCCGAATCGCTGCGCTACGCGGTAGGCTTACTGCAGATAGAAAAGAAATTTCGTCGTTCGGGCAAGGTCCAGCAACAGGTTGGACAAGGGCTGGAAAACGTCTCCGCACTGGGCCAGGAGCTGGAACAGCACGAGCGCGAAGACCTGCAGGCACACGAGATTTCAGAACTGTATACAGACACGATCAGCAAGCTTTCACCACGGATCGTTGTCAACGGCAGCCCGCAGTACCTGAGAAACGAGCGGACAGTCGACTGGGTACGGACTTTGCTGCTGGCCGGGTTGCGTTCTGCAATCCTCTGGAACCAGTTGGGCGGAGGTCGGTTCGAATTGATGTTCGGACGCAAGAAGATCATCGAGGAAGGCCGGGCCCTGTTGATGAGCTGAGCGTGGCAACGGGCTTATTAAGAAGCATAATTGACACAATTATGATTCACACTGTAAAGCCTGCCCGAATTCGGCGATAATTAGTGGTTCACCAAACCACCCAGTCGAATAACGGAGAACAGCATGGGAGATTCCTTCTCGACCGCCTCCAGCCTCAGCGTCAACGGTGAAGATTACCGTTACTACAGCCTGGAAAAACTCGGTCAGCAACACGACATTTCACGGCTGCCTTTCAGCCTCAAAATCCTGCTAGAAAACCTGTTGCGCCATGAAAACGGCGTCGACGTCACCCGAAGTGATATCGAAGCCCTGTGTAACTGGGATCCCAAGGCAGACCCCAGCACTGAAATCGCGTTCACCCCGTCCCGCGTCGTGCTACAGGATTTCACCGGCGTGCCGGCCGTTGTAGACCTTGCGGCCATGCGTGATGCCATGACATCGCTGGGTGGCCAGGCAAACCAGATCAACCCCCTGTCACCGGCAGAACTGGTGATCGATCACTCCGTCCAGGTGGATAGCTACGGACAGGCCAACTCGCTTGACCTGAACAACCAGATTGAATTCCAGCGTAACAATGAGCGCTACAGCTTCCTGCGCTGGGGGCAGTCAGCCTTCAGTAACTTCCGCGTGGTGCCGCCGAACACCGGCATCGTACACCAGGTCAACCTGGAGCACCTGGCCCGGGTGGTCTTTGGATCAGACGGCGTGGCTTACCCGGATACGGTAGTCGGAACCGATTCTCATACCACCATGATCAATGGCATCGGCGTTCTCGGCTGGGGCGTGGGCGGCATCGAAGCCGAAGCTGCCATGCTCGGCCAGGCCATCACCATGCTGATCCCCCAGGTTGTCGGGTTCAAACTCACGGGTAAATTGCCCGAGGGTGCAACTGCGACTGACCTGGTGCTGACCATCGTTGAAATGCTGCGCGAACTTGGCGTGGTCGGTAAATTTGTTGAATTCTACGGTGACGGCCTGCAGACGCTGCCATTGGCAGACCGTGCGACGATCGCCAACATGGCGCCTGAGTACGGGGCTACCTGCGGTATTTTCCCGGTAGACGAGGAAAGCCTGCGTTACCTGACTCTTTCCGGGCGCTCTGACGAACAGGTTGCGCTGGTCGAGGCGTACATGAAGGCGCAAGGCATGTTCCACATGGTCAGTCAGCCTGATGCGGAATACAGCGCCATACTTGAACTCGACATGTCCACGGTATTACCGAGCCTGGCCGGGCCTAAACGCCCGCAGGATCGTGTTTTGCTGTCGGATATGCGTGAAAACTACCTTGAGAATGTAGGCCCACTCAGCGCCGGTCGCAGCGGCAGCGGGTCTGCCGAAGTCGAATACAAGGGCGAAACGTTCGAGCTGGAAGACGGCGCCGTGGTGATCGCTGCGATTACCTCCTGCACCAACACATCGAACCCTGCCGTGATGCTCGGCGCCGGCCTGCTGGCCCGCAATGCGGTCGCCAAGGGCCTGCGGGTCAAGCCCTGGGTGAAAACATCACTCGGCCCGGGCTCACGCGTGGTGACCGACTATTTCGTCAAAGCCGGACTGATGGACGACCTTGAAGCCCTTGGTTTCAACGTGGTCGGCTATGGCTGCACAACCTGTATCGGTAATTCAGGTCCCTTGCCTGAGCCGGTCGGCAACGCCATTCGCGAAAACGACCTGGTTGCCTGTTCGGTACTGTCCGGAAACCGTAATTTTGAAGGCCGCGTCCACGCGGATGTCAAGATGAACTACCTGGCCTCACCGCCGCTGGTCGTCGCTTACGCGCTGGCCGGAAGCCTGAAAATTGACCTGACCCGCGACCCGCTGGGTGAGGACAGCAATGGCAACCCGGTTTACCTGCGCGACATCTGGCCGAGCAGCCATGAAATTCAGCAAGTGGTGCAGAATAGCGTGACGTCAGAGATGTTCCGCAGCAGCTACGCCAATGCGTTCAAAGGTGACGAGCGCTGGAACAGTATCGACTCGCCGCAGGGCGAAATGTTCGACTGGCAGGATGACTCGACCTATGTGCAAAACCCGCCCTACTTCCGCGGAATGACGCTGGACCTGCCCGGTATTCCGGTTATCCAGGGCGCCCGTTGCCTGGCGAAACTCGGTGACTCCATTACGACGGACCACATCTCCCCCGCCGGCGCGATCAAGGAAGACTCCCCGGCTGGCGAATACCTGAAAAACAAGGGTGTGCAGAAAGCGGACTTCAATTCCTACGGCTCACGCCGTGGCAACCACGAAGTCATGATGCGCGGCACTTTTGCCAACGTCCGCTTGCGTAACCAGTTGGCACCGGGCACCGAGGGCGGATGGACCACATTCCAGCCCTCCGGCGAGCAGATGAGCATCTTTGACGCCGCCATGAAGTACCAGGCTGAGGATGTTCCACTGATCGTGCTGGCCGGTAAGGAATATGGCACCGGATCTTCACGCGACTGGGCCGCCAAAGGCACCAACCTGCTGGGCGTCAAGGCAGTAATCACCGAGAGCTTCGAGCGTATTCACCGCTCCAACCTGGTTGGAATGGGGGTTCTTCCGTTGAACTTCATGCCCGGTGAGAATGCCGATACCCTCGGCTTGACTGGTAAAGAAACGTTTGATATTGATGCGCTTGCAGATGATTCTTCAGATTCTTTATCAGTTATCGCCACGGCTGAAGACGGCTCTGTGACCACCTTCCAGGCACGTGTCCGGATCGACACGCCAAAAGAAATGGAATATTACCGTCATGGAGGAATTCTGCACTACGTACTCAGGCAGTTGGCTGCAGCCTGAACGACCCTGGCAGACCCTTAAAGCAGCAAACCAAAGCCCCGGCCACGTGCCGGGGTTTTCTTGTTAGCGTACCTGTGAGGCCGGCAAACTGCGCACCACGCGCAAATGCCTTTCCGCTTCTGCAGAATTAATAGCCCCGGATTTACCCGCCAATTCCAGTTCATCCCCCTGGATACGCGCCACCGGCTCGCCGTCCATCAGCAGAATCCGGTTACCCGCCTTAGCCACGGTTTTGATCCCGGGGGTGATGATGCCGCCCAGGTTTAGGGGGTCCGTGGCGTTGATCACCTTGAGCTGGCGCTCACCCGGCTCTTTCGCATAACGCCGCAACAGCCCGACCGCCTCGGGCAAAGCGAACTGCTCGCCCGAGAAGCCATCCACAAACCGGCCGCCCAGGACCTCGCCCCGGTCTTCCATCCGGCGCAGGTAACGCAACAGGTGGCGCCAGGGCGGTAACAGCGATTCGCGCTCAAGGACGGCGCGAAACACCACACCGTAACGCCTGAGCAGGGCCTCACAAACGACAGCCAGCCTTGCCTGGTCCGGAAACAGCTCACTGTCGGTTTGAGCATCAGGGCCCTCACAGGCCTCCCGTGTCATGCTCCAGCGGCCCATTAAACCCGGCTGTGTCACGCCACGATACCTGCGCATCGCTTTCTGCTTACGGCGCTTTTCGGCTTCCGGCCGGATCAACCAGCGCAGCGGGGAAAACGCGTCGGAAGTTACCTGGCCGCGCGCGATCAGCTCAGCGATCGCCTGCTCCACTTGCAGCGGCATCAGGCCGGTATGCTGTTCGAGGTCGACCGTGAACATCGCGCCCCGCTCCTGCAGGGCCGCCAGTACCCGATTGGCCA
>Ga0316189_10004876_pt1 | contig 12862 bp, 11 predicted proteins | sample LowCovwburrow_MG_FD_204930 | JGI IMG/M metagenome (GOLD analysis project Ga0316189, IMG submission 204930) | Coastal sediment microbial communities from Maine, United States - Lowes Cove worm burrow | ecosystem: Environmental > Aquatic > Marine > Coastal > Sediment | place: USA: Maine... | reverse complement strand
TTTGTTGAAACGGGGGCCGTGTGGGGTCTTTAGGAATGAACCCGGAACGGTTCTAGACTGTCTACAAAGGTTTGGATAAATTCCAGCGTGATCATCGAAGGCGGGGTATGTGTCGGGCGAACGATGGCCAGATGATGCTCGATGCCGGGCAGGAACGGGCGTATAATCAGACCTTGCTGTTCGTATTCACGCGCATCCATTTCGCTGACAATCGAAACACCTACCCCTTGTGAAACCAGTTTGCAGGCGGCGGTAAACTGGCGGGTTTCGATCCATGACGGAATACGCACGCCATGTTGTGAAAAACAGGCATCCAGATCGCGGTAAAACACGCTATCCTTGCGGGTATGTATCATACGTTCCTGGCTTAAGTCATGTGGCCAAATCTCGGGTTTGCGGGTCAGTGGGTGGTTTAGCGGTAAGATACAAACCGTGCGCATGCGCACGGTTTCGCTGACAACAGCAGGGTGGCCACCAAACCCGTCGGTAATGCCGCAATCATATTGTTCGCCGATGATCCATTCCAAAATCCGTTCGGGCCGGTCGGGTTCCAGAGTTACCGTAATGTTTGGCCTTTGTTTCAGAAAACGGGCCAGAACTGTGGGCAGGTGGCTGGTGGCGAAACCGGGCAGGCAAGCAATGCGAAGGTGGCCTGCTTTTCGCGCGGTCAAATCATGGGTAAGTTGTTCGATGTGTTCCAGACTGTCCAGCAGTCGTCCGACCTCACCCAGCAGGTAGCGCGACTCTTGTGTCGGTACCAATCGCCCCCCGCGGCGATCGAACACATCGAATCCAACTGAGTCGGAAAAACTTGATAATAACCGGCTGACGGCGGGTTGCGATATGCCTAAATGTTCTGCAGCAAGGGTGACGCTGCCAAGTTGGGCGACTGATTTGAAAGCTTCCAACTGTCGCAATCGAAGTGCCAATGTGCCTAAACTCCTTTGTTTGTTATGTATTTCGAACAAAATACCGATGCCACCAATGTATAACATAGTGTTATAAATACTGTCATGAAAATTTCATTTGAATTATGATACATCCTATGGTGTCTTTACGGGGATGGTGCGCATCTTTGGGCTATATTCAAACGGTGCGGGCACTTATATATCGCGTTAACAATTGCTTGGGAGGCATCTTATGACATTCAATTTTACCGGCACCGCAATGGCGGCGGCTTTGACATTGGCAACATCTGCGGCTTATGCAGAGGTTGAAGTGCAGTGGTGGCACGCGATGGGCGGCGCAAACGGCGAGCGCGTGAATAAAATCGCGGAAGATTTCAATGCAACACAGTCCGAATATAAGGTCATACCGAGCTATAAAGGCAATTACACCGAAACAATGACAGCGGCTATTGCAGCTTTTCGCGCTAATGAGCAGCCACAAATTGTACAGGTGTTCGAAGTCGGTACCGCAACGATGATGGCAGCGAAAGGTGCAATTTATCCGATTGAAAAACTGATGAAAGATGCTGGCGAGCCGTTTAACAAGTCTGACTATCTGCCAGCGGTGATTTCATATTATCAAACCCCTGATGGTGAATTGCTTTCGATGCCGTTCAACAGCTCTACCCCGGTTCTTTGGTACAATGCCGACGCGCTGAAAGCGGCGGGTGCGGAAGTTCCGACAAGCTGGGCGGATGTGAAATCTGCATCGCAAAAGCTGGTTGATAACGGCATGAAATGCGGTGTGTCATTTGGTTGGCAATCTTGGGTGATGCTGGAAAACTATTCCTCATGGCACAATCTGGAGATGGGCACAAAAGAAAACGGTTTTGCCGGGTTTGATACGGAATTCACGTTCAACACCCCCAAGGTTGCCGCGCGTTTGGACGATATCGCATCCATGCAAAAGGACAACCTGTTCCAATACGGTGGTCGTCGTGGTGATAGCTTGCCACTGTTTACCAATGGTGAATGCGGCATGTGGATGAACTCTTCTGCCTATTATGGATCAATCAAGAAACAGGCGGCGTTCAACTTTGGCCAAACTATGTTGCCGCTAGATACGGATGTGGCATCAGCGCCGCAAAACTCGATCATTGGTGGTGCAACCCTTTGGGCATTGTCTGGCGGATCGGATGAACAATATAAAGGTGTGGCCAAGTTCATGACTTACCTGTCTTCGCCTGAAGTGCAGGCATGGTGGCATCAGGAAACCGGTTATGTGCCGATCACGACTGCGGCATATGAGTTGTCAAAAAGCCAAGGGTTTTACGAGTCTAATCCGGGGACGGACACCGCCATTCTGCAATTAAGCCTGAACACGCCAACAGCAAATTCCCGTGGTATCCGTTTCGGCAACTTTGTTCAGATCCGTGACGTCATCAATGAAGAAATGGAAGCTTTGTGGGGTGGTTCGAAGAATGCCACACAGGCACTGGATGATGCGGCGTCACGGGGTAACGATCTGTTACGCAAATTTGAACGGACCGTCAAATAAATCTTAAACGTATTTCACCCGATGAAAGCTTATGCCTTTTGTCGGGTGATGTTTTGCGGAGACATTGATGCTCAAACGCGTGCATTTCCCCTCGTCACCACTACCCTATCTGTTGGTGGCCCCGCAGATTATCATCACCCTTGTGTTTTTTATGTGGCCTGCAAGCCAGGCCTTATATCAGTCCTTGTTGATTGAAGATGCGTTCGGGTTGTCGACTGAATTTGTCTGGTTTGAAAACTTTGCGGCCTTGGTTGAAGATGAACAATATCTCAGCACATTTTGGCGCACCGCGATTTTTTCATCGCTTGTTGCGTTCCTGTCCATGTCCGTAGCCCTGATCCTTGCAGGATTTGCCGACCGTGTGGTCAAAGGTGCTACAACCTATCGTACACTTTTGATCTGGCCCTATGCGGTAGCTCCGGTGCTGGCAGGTGCGTTGTGGGTGTTCATGTTCAATCCGACCTTGGGGATATTCCCCTATTTTCTGGATATGATCGGTATCAAGTGGAACCACTATCTGAATGGCCGTCAGGCCATGGGGTTGGTTGTTGCTGCGGCTGCGTGGAAACAGGTAGCGTATAACTTTCTGTTCTACCTTGCCGCGATGCAATCCATTCCGCGTTCGATTATTGAAGCCGCCGCGATTGACGGTGCTGGGCCGATAAGGCGTTTCTGGACACAAATCATGCCGTTGATTTCACCCACAACGTTTTTCCTGATCGTGATCAACGTAGTTTACGCTTTCTTTGAAACTTTCGGGATCATTCATGTTGTGACACAAGGTGGCCCTGCGAATTCAACGACCATTTTGGTTTATAAGGTTTTTAACGATGGCTTCGTGGGCCTTGATCTGGGCGGCTCTGCCGCGCAATCGGTGATCCTGATGGTGATTGTGATTGTGATGACTGTGGTTCAATTCCGTTATGTCGAGAAAAAGGTGGAATACTAGATGGTCGAAAACCGCCCTATAATGACTGTGATTACCCATCTGGTTCTGATCCTTGGCGTGGCAATGATTGCCTTACCGATCTGGATCACTTTGGTGGCTGCAAGCCATGATGAAATTCGTATGTTGCAGGCCCCGATCCCATTGTTGCCCGGTACGCATTTTATCGACAATCTGAAACAAACACTTTTCGGTGCTGGCCTGTCGGGGGACCAAGCGCCCGTATGGCGGATGTTGTTTAACTCATTGGCGATGGCGATGATGATCTCGTTTGGTAAAATTGCGATATCGCTGATTTCCGCCTTTGCGATCGTTTATTTCAAATTTCCGTTTCGTATGGGTTTTTTCTGGATGATTTTCATCACTTTGATGCTACCCGTCGAAGTACGTATTTTGCCGACTTTTGAAGTGGTCGCAAACCTTGGTTTGCTGAACAGCTATTGGGGACTTTCGATCCCGCTGATCGCATCGGCCACAGCGACATTTATGTTTCGTCAGGTTTTCCTGACCATACCGGACGAAATGCTGGAAAGTGCGCGTATAGACGGCGCAGGCCCGATGCGGTTTTTCTGGGATATATTGTTACCACTCAGCCGCACCAATATCGCCGCATTATTCGTGATCCTGTTTATTTACGGTTGGAACCAATATCTGTGGCCACTCTTGATTACGACCGACACGGATATGACCACGATTGTGATGAGCATCAAACAAATGCTGGAGTCGGCGGAACAATCACCGCAATGGAATATCATTATGATGACGGCCTTTCTGGCCATGCTGCCGCCTATACTTGTGGTGGTTGGAATGCAAAAGCTGTTTGTGCAAGGCCTGACAGAAACTGATAAATAGGACATTTGAAAGATGGCGGAAATTAAGCTTGAAAACCTGACAAAATCTTATGGATCGACAGAAGTTTTGCACCATGTCGCAGGTGATATTGATGATGGCGAGTTTATCGTAATTGTCGGCCCGTCGGGTTGCGGAAAATCAACGCTGTTGCGCATGGTTGCTGGCCTGGAGGTTGTTAGCTCGGGGCAGATTTCGATCAACGGCAATGTCGTCAATGATCTGGAACCTGCGGATCGCGATATCGCGATGGTGTTTCAAAACTACGCGCTTTATCCGCATATGACGGTACGTGACAATATGGCTTACGGATTGAAAATCCGCAAAATCCCGAAGGATGAGATCACGCGGCGTGTGGATGAGGTGGCCGATATACTGGAAATCCGCGAGTATCTTGACCGCAAACCCCGGCAACTGTCAGGCGGACAGCGCCAACGGGTTGCAATGGGCCGTGCGATAATACGTGAACCATCCGTATTTTTGTTTGATGAACCGCTTTCGAATTTGGATGCAAAGCTGCGGGTGCAAATGCGTTTGGAAATCCGAAAGTTGCAAAAACGCCTGGGGGTGACGTCAATTTATGTGACTCATGATCAGGTCGAGGCGATGACCTTGGGTGATCGTTTGATGGTTTTAAACGGTGGTTATGTAGAACAGTTCGATACGCCGATTGAGCTATATGAACGCCCAGCCAGCCTGTTTGTAGCAGGGTTTATCGGCAGCCCGTCGATGAATTTTATTCCTGCCGATATTGCAAGTGGTGTTGTGACTTTGGCGAATGGGGCGAATCTTGCAACCGGATCGAAAACATCTGGAAAAGTGACCCTTGGCATCCGTCCTGAACATATGGTGCCGGATAAATCCGGAGTGATAAAAATTGAGGTCGACATGTTGGAACAGTTGGGTGCGAACACATTGGTACATGGAATCTTGCAAGGGACAGATATATCATTTGTGATCAGCCTTGACGGTATTCAGACCGCAAAAATAGGCGAAATTCTATCCTTTCATGCGCCTGAAAGTTCATTGCATCTATTCAATGTTGAAACGGGCGTGCGGTTAAACGGCTAGGTTTAAACCATACGATTTAGGCGTGTTTTAGAACAATGGTCATATTCAAGATACCTTTGTGGACTTTCATCCGTAAGCTATGATAACAGGCTGTTTGGGCACGGACGGAAAAAACGCCAGCGGGCCGCTTTTGAAAGAAAAGACGCATGGTTATTATCCAGTTTTTAATATCGCTTATGGGCGCAGTCATGTTGTTGCTATACGCGGTACGTATGGTGCAAACAGGTATTGAACGTGCATTCGGGGCCTCTTTTCAACGGATTATCACAAAAAATGAAAACCCGCTCAGGGCCGCTGCAATGGGTACGGTTCTGGCGATGGTTTTGCAAAGTTCCGCTGCGGTTGCGTTACTGACTGCAGGCTTTGCCAGTGTCGGTACGCTTGGTTTTGCCGCTGGCCTATCGGTGGTTCTGGGGGCCGATTTAGGCTCTGCTATCGTTGTGCAATTACTGTCGTTTCGTCTGGACTGGCTGGTGCCGATTTTACTTGCGATCGGTGGGTGGTTCTTTGTTAAAACCGATCGCCGTATTCTGAAACAAGCAGGGCGCATATTGCTCGGGGTTGCCTTTATTTTGTTGTCTTTGCGGTTCTTGCGCGAAACTATGGACCCTATCCGCGATAGCGCGTTTCTACCCGCAATTGCGGCTTATCTTGAAAGTGATTTTTTAACGGCTTTTCTTATTGGCGGGGCCGTGGCGGTTTTGATGCATTCCAGTGTTGCCGTGGTTTTGATGTGCGTGACCTTGGTCGCTATCGAAGCCATTCCGCTGACGGCTGGCATATCGTTGGTTCTGGGTGCCAATCTGGGCAGTGCTGTTATTCCGGTGTGGTTGTCGCGCGATATGAATGCTGCGGCTAGACGTATCCCGCTTGCCAATCTTTTCTTGCGCGGTGTGTTGGCCGTTATCGTCCTGTTTGCGGTAAACACGTTTGGTCTTGTGCAGTATTTGGGTGATGTCGGGCCACAACAAAGCGTTGTTTCTGCACATTTAGCGTTCAATGCGCTTTTACTGATTTTTCTGCCTTTCACCGCCTTTTTAAAGGTACCTTTCGAGCAGCTCATTCCAACCGAAGAAATTCCCGTTGAAGATGAAGAGCAACAAAATGTGATGATGATCTCGGCGCTTGATGATGCGGCACTGAGCTCACCTAGATTATCATTCGCCTGTCTGCGCCGCGAAGTTCTGCGTATGAGCCAGTTGGTCGAACATATGATGCGTCCGGTGATGGAGCGTTATGCGGATGGCGATTTGGATCAAATCAAAATCACGCGCCACGAAGACCAATATGTCAATAAGGCATTGGACGATATCCGCCATTATGTGGCCGCGATGCCAACATCCAAAATGAATAAAGTCGAGACGCGCAAAGTACGAGAGTTAGCGGAATATGCAATCAATCTGGAAACTGCGGGTGATATTGTTGCAAAACGTCTGATGCAATTGGCGGCGGATAAATCAAAAGAAGAGATACGTTTTTCGGATGCCGGATGGGATGAATTACGCAATATGCACGAAAAGGTCGTCGCCAATATGATCTTTGCTTTTGACGTGTTGATCTCGGAGGACGTGGAAGCGGCACGTTTGCTGATGGAAGAAAAGAACGATCTGGCTAAACGCGAAAGACGCAGCCGCAAAAAGCATCTGAAACGCATTCGTCACAATGAAGAGATCAGTCTTGAAAGTAGTGATTTGCATCTTGAAACGCTACGTGCGTTAAAAGATCTGAATTCGCAAATCGCATCCATCGCCTATCCGATACTGTTCCGCAACGGGCAGCTATTGGAAACACGCCTCGTGGATGAAATTGACGAAGATTAAGTTTATTTGCGTTTGGAAAAATCCTTGCCGCGTTTTGTGGCACTCGGGCTTTTAGGCAATCCGGGTTTGCCTTTTGGCGGTTTCCCTGAAAATTTGGGGGCATCGCTTTTGCGTTTCGGTTTAAATTCTGTAACTGCCCCTTCAAGACGCTTTAACTCCTCGGCCCAGTTTTCACTAGAATGCGGGATGCCTTTGGCTTTTCGGCGGTTCGGGCTTTTACCTTTTTCGCGTTCATCACGGTTGATATGATTTTCTGCTTGTTGCTTGGATGACTTGCGCTTCGGCCCCTTATCTTTGCTGTCGCGCTGACGTTCGGAAAAGCTTGGGCGTGGGGTGTTGGCCGCGGCAGGTGGTTTTTCCAGTTGAGTCAGTGTTGCATTATCTTCAACCTTCAGGTTCGGCCCGATGGCCTTGATAAACTTCGCGACACTGGCTTGGCGTATTTCGATGAAGGACACGTTTTTTTGTACACGGATTGCACCGATGTCGTCTTTAGTAATATCGCCTGCTTTACAAAGCATCGGTAACAGACGACGCGGTTCGGCACCTGCTTCGCGCCCGCCTGTCAGGGCAAACCAAACTGTTGGGCCAAAGTCGGTACGGGAACGCGGCGCGTCACCTGCGCCGGATGCGGACAGTTCTTCGGGCGCGGATTGGCCTGATTTATATAGGCGAAGGTAAGCGGCTGCAATTTTTTCAGGGCTGTGCAATTCCAATAGCTTTTGCGCCGCCAAATTTTCAACCGAAGTGATCTCTTGTTCCCATGTGGGATCAGTCATCAGACGTTCTTCGTCGCGTTGACGGACGGCATTGGCAGACGGGGCTTCGCACCATTCCGCTTTGACCTTGGCACCTTGCAAAATCCGTTCGGCTTTGCGCCGCACTTTGCCGGGTACGATCAGTACACTAACACCTTTGCGTCCTGCGCGACCCGTGCGCCCTGATCGGTGCAGCAGGGTTTCATGGCTTTGCGGTATGTCTGCATGGACAACCAGATCAAGGTTCGGCAGATCGATACCGCGCGCTGCCACGTCGGTGGCAACACAGATCCTTGCGCGCCCGTCACGCATGGCTTGCAATGCATGCGTCCGTTCATTTTGGGATAATTCGCCTGATAAAGCCACAACCGAGAACCCCCGATTGGACAATCGTGTCGTCAAGCGATTGACCATGTCACGCGTGTTGCAAAACACCAGTGCATTCGGCGCTTCGTAGAAACGTAAAACATTGATGATTGCGTTTTCACCGTCACGCGGTGCCACATTCATGGCGCGATATTCTATATCGGTATGCTGTGTTTCTTCGGTTTTCGTCACGACACGCACGGCATCTTTTTGGTAGCTTTTTGCCAAAGCGGCGATGGAACGTGGCACCGTAGCCGAGAACATCAAGGTGCGGCGGGTTTCGGGGGCTTCGCCCAAAATAAATTCCAGATCTTCACGGAAGCCCAAGTCCAGCATTTCGTCCGCTTCGTCCAATATTACGGCACGCAAGTTGTTCATATTCAGTGAACCGCGCGTGATATGATCGCGCAATCGGCCCGGAGTGGCGACAACGATATGTGCGCCTTTGTCCAGTGCACGGCGTTCTTCGCGCATGTCCATACCGCCCACACAAGACGCCATAGCCACACCGGTTTTTGCGTAAAGCCACGCTAGTTCGCGTTTGACCTGTAATGCCAGTTCGCGCGTTGGTGCAATGATCAGCGCAAGGGGTTTACCCGCGCGTTCAAATTTTTCCGCATCACCCAGCAATGTCGGTGCAATCGCCAGCCCGAAACCGACGGTTTTGCCGGAACCCGTTTGGGCCGAGACCAGCAAGTCTGCGGTTTCAAGTTCGGGGTTTGTCACGGCTTCTTGCACAGGGGTCAGAGTCTTATAGCCGCGCTGTTCAAGGGCATCATTTAGGGGTTTTATCACGGTGTTTGGCTTTTCATAGGTTCAGGGGCTGGCAGCTATAGGGTTTGCACCCGTTTGTATAGCGCGAATGTCAACTGACCTTAAATCCGCAAAATACCGTCCTTTTTGGGAAAGACAGCTTTGACATCCATGAATACATGGGCAGGCTTGCCGTAGTTTTGAATGTTATCAAGCCCATGCGTTTTGAATGTGTCATGTGCTACTGCCAAAATAATTGCATCATATTGCCCGTTTTCAGGCGTTGTGATGGTGTCGATAGCGCAATTCGTTTCGGGAACGGCACTGACCCACGGATCATGCACATCAACCTGCATTCCGAAATCGCAACATTCATCGATGATATCCACGACGCGTGAATTGCGGGTGTCGGGGCAATTTTCCTTGAATGTGGCACCCAAAATCAAAACCCGCGCACCTTTGATCGGAATATCGCGGTTGATCATTTCGCGTACGACACGGGTGACAACATAGGCCCCCATGCCATCGTTGATCCGCCGTCCCGCCAAAACAACCTCGGGCGTATAGCCGACCTGTTGTGCTTTATGGGTCAGGTAATAGGGGTCGACCCCGATGCAATGCCCCCCGACCAGACCGGGGCGGAAGGGCAGGAAGTTCCATTTTGTTTGTGCCGCTTCTAGCACGTCCATGGTATCGATATCCAGCTTGTTGAAAATCAGGGCCAGTTCATTGATCAGTGCGATATTCACATCGCGTTGGGTGTTTTCGATCACTTTGGCGGCTTCCGCTACTTTGATAGAAGGGGCCAGATGGGTGCCTGCGGTGATGATGCTCTGGTAAAGTCCATCAACGAATTGAGCTGCTTTTGGAGTTGACCCGGATGTAACTTTTTTGATGTCAGGCAGGCGGTGGGTCTTGTCACCGGGATTGATGCGTTCAGGGCTGTAGCCGGCAAAAAAATCCGTGTTGAACGCCAGACCCGAGCGGGCTGCTACAACGGGAATACAATCGTCTTCGGTAGCCCCTGGATAAACCGTGCTTTCGAAGATCACGACATCACCCTTGGATATAACCTGTCCAACAAAGTCAGAGGCGGATAGCAGTGCCGTTAAATCGGGCCGCTTGTAGGCGTCGATCGGGGTGGGAACAGTGACAATATAAACATTGCAATCACGCAAATTATCCAGCTTATCTGTAAAACGTAAATGTGGTGACGATTCCATATCATTTGCATCAGTCTCAAGCGTGGCATCATGGCCTGCTTTCAGTTGCGAAATACGGGTGCCATTGATGTCAAAACCCATCGTCGGACGCGATTTGCCAAATTCTATCGCCAAGGGTAGGCCAACATAGCCCAATCCTATAACCGCGATTTTCGTGTCTTTGAGGTCTAGCACGCGCCCATCCTTTTCAGGTCTTGTAAAAGTAGTATCGATCAGGCGCAATCCCGTCAGGCCCGTCGACTTGGGTGATCCCGACCAATGGTTGGCCTGAAATGATAATGCCGTTTGGGGCCATTACAGCAGAAATTTTCGGGCTAAGCATGGCGGCCTCTGCCACATCTTTTTCTTTTACCCCCATGCCGCAGTCATAGTGCGCCACAACAATATTGCGGTTTTCTGCCTTAAGCCGCGCCAGCATATCACCCGCTTCACCTTGTAAAAAATTTTCTGCGGGTGGCACACATGAATGGTGGCATTGCAAAATGCGATCGATCACCCAGATCCTGCGATCAGGGGCTATTTCGCGCAGATGGTCATAACTGCGCCCATTTCCCAGCCCTATTTCCAGTGCGTCGCCCGCAAGGCCAGCGGTCATTCCAACGGCCCATTCCAACCCCAGTTTCTGGGCGGTCAGGCGGCGCATCATACTTTCAAGACGGCTCATATGTCGGGCTCCTTTTATGTTGGTATAATGGGGTACAGACTTAGCGGAAAGGCTTAACAGGCCCTTTTAGCATGATTGTGAGGAATTGTTTCACGAAGTCCCATATTGCGTCATCATGCACAAGATGATGGGTCAGCAACCCAAAGGGTTCCGTGTTGTCAGCGTGTCCTAAGCGGCGGTCTTGCATCAATGAAACTGTTTGCGCCATAAGTGTATCGATTGCCATTAATGAGCGATTACCGTGCCATGCAATCGGGTCAAGATGGGTGTTTATCTGGGTCAGGTCGGGGGCGGCAAAGCGGGATACGCGCGGCCCGTAGGTCGACAGTGTATCATAGCCAATAGCCACAAGGTGCTGACCAAGTTCATGATTGATCCGGTTCCACGGCGGTACAAACATAGGGTTTAACCGATCCCCAAACAAATCGGTCAGACGCTGTAGTCCCAAAATTGCATCTGTTGCACTTTCTTCAATAACGCGGATTGCACCGAATTCGGCATTTTTTTGCCCCTCGGGCGCATGGCTTATATGCGACCAACCATGCACGACTGGAATAATTTGCGTGGTTGTTGTAACGCGTTTGGCAAGGGCAGGGCACGCCAATTTCGGGATCACGGCCAGATGGCACGGAATATCGAAATCAATGGCAAGTGCGATCAGGGTTTCCAACTGCGGTGTGGGTTCTATTGCATCATCATCACGCCACCAGAACGGTAGGATCAGGCCGGCATCTTTCCAGTGCTGAAATTCTTCGGTTAAGGGCTGCCAGTTGATTTGTGTCATAAGCTTTGCATCAGTTCTGTTGTGATACGTATTGTTTCGGCGGCACCGTTTAATTCCAGATCATCACTATTAAACCTTCCCGCATCCTGCACCGATTGTATAGCTTCCAACAAGGCCTGTGGTGTTAACCGCTTACTTGGAACAACCGCAAAAGACGGCTGTTTCGCCAGGCTTTTCGCACGCATGGTTTGTTCGACCTCATCACCGTCATCAAAGGGGATAAATACGCTGGGCGTGCCTGTCTGCAACAGATCAAGTGCAGTATTGTAGCCGCACATGCTGACCGAAGCTGCTGCGTGATACAAAAGCTGCCTGAAGTCGGGTCTGGCAGGCTCAACATGCAGTCCGCTACCTTTCGCCATGTTCTGAAAACGTGTAATTTCAGTGTCAGGATCAGCCCCGCCAATCAACATGCGCCATTTCAGGGCAGGGTTCAGATGGGCGGCCTTTATAGCACATTCGAATAGCGCAGTGCCAACAGAACCGCCGCCTGCGCTGACAATAATCTCACCTTTTCCCAATTGGTTGGGATGCGGCCCGGTAGGGGTGGGGGCGACATAACCTGTATAGTGCAGCTTGTTGGCCAGCATGCCGGATACGGGCCAGCTTTGATTTAGCGGCGTGGTGTTCGGGTCGGAATGCACCAAGACGCCATCATAGAATTGCTTAATAATTTGGTCGGTTTTTTCGACCTTGTAGGGTTTTGACGGCGGGGCCAGAATATCGCGAACCGAGCTTAAAACCAGACAGGGCTTTTTACGGGATTTGGCAGCGGTCAACAGGGCCAGAAATTCGGCCCGCAAAATGCGGCGGCCAAAGGGGAACAGCTCGGTTATGATCACATCGGGCTTCAGGTTGTGAAACAGGTCTAAAATATTATCTTTGCGCTGGGCCAGATACGCGGCATCTGCCAGCTTATTATCTGCTGTTAAAAGCGTGGTGAAATTGGTGCCGTCAGAGCGGACGGGAGGCAGTTGGTGCACTGTTACACCGCGTGTTTTCAAGTGTGGTGCAGACATGCCGCCACTTAGAACCGTTGCATCGTGGCCCGTTGATGTAAAGGCCTGCGCAAGGGTCAGTGCGCGGCTTAGATGGCCAGTACCCAACAGATGTGTGACGACGATCAGAACCTGCATGGGTTACCGTTTTTCCAATCTGACAGGCTCGCTACCCACCATATGCA
>Ga0316189_10004874_pt1 | contig 12869 bp, 7 predicted proteins | sample LowCovwburrow_MG_FD_204930 | JGI IMG/M metagenome (GOLD analysis project Ga0316189, IMG submission 204930) | Coastal sediment microbial communities from Maine, United States - Lowes Cove worm burrow | ecosystem: Environmental > Aquatic > Marine > Coastal > Sediment | place: USA: Maine... | reverse complement strand
ATATGTAACGCAACTTAATGGGACAGCACTGCTCTGTGATAGTCTTGTGTTTTGATGCGATGAGAAGGCTTGAGCCTCCACGGGGTTGAATCATCGTTACTTCATTTAAATGGTTTTCAATTCAGCTGGTTTAGCCGCTGAGTCAAGAACATATTGATAATGACATTTTTCATGCTATCAACATTTGTGTCCGCCGGAAAACCTGCGCCAATATTGGACTCTGGCGGGCTATTTATAATCGAGTGGGAATAGGGTTAGAGGCCTGGATTCGATAATGACCGGGGAACTGGCAGATCAGGATCGGGTGTTCATGCGGCGGGCGCTGGCACTCGCAGAAAAAGCCGAACAAGAGGGAGAGGTACCGGTTGGGGCGGTGCTGGTACGGGACGGTGACATCATCGGCGAAGGGTGGAACCGTTCCATCGGCAATCATGATCCAAGCGCTCATGCTGAGATCCAGGCCCTGCGTGACGCAGGTGGCCGAATGGGCAATTACCGGCTGCCGGACACCAGCCTTTATGTAACGTTGGAACCCTGTCCCATGTGTGCCGGGGCAATCATTCATGCCCGGGTGAACCGGGTGGTGTTTGGCGCTAGAGATCCCAAGGGTGGGGCGGCGGGCAGTGTCTTCGATTTTCTGCCTTCCGACCATCGATTCAACCATCGGGTGGAGGTGCAGGGCGGGATCCTGGAGCGGGAGTGCGGTGAACAGCTGCGCGCTTTTTTTGTTTCCCGTCGTTAACCGGCAGAGCAGTCCAAATCGGCGTTTGGAGAGTCCTGAAGTCGGCCGATGCGTAGAAATCGGTACTCAAAGCACGGCGGGTGTTGTTGACAGCGCCTGTGTCTTTGTTTTCGGCTTTTCCTGACGCTGTGTGTTGTCCCATACTAGCAGATCATAGTAGCTTCGAATGTTGTCGACGTAGGTTACTGGCTCACGGCCGCGAGCGTAGCCGTGTTTCAAGGTACTGTAGTATTTCTCCTGGCTCAACAGCGGCAGGTACTGTTTTATATCGGCCCATTTGTCTGGGTCGCCGCCGCTCCGTTGGGTGAGGATACGGGCGTCTTCCAGGTGGGCGAAGCCGACGTTGTACCCAGCCAGGGCCAGCCACAGGCGGTCTGGCTCCTGAATTCTTTCGGGGATTTTTTTCTCCATGAGCCGCAAATAGCGGCTCCCCCCGAGTATGCTCTGTTCGGGATCCTGCCGGTCCTTGATGCCGAGCTGTTTTGCCGTTGCTTGCGTCAGCATCATGATTCCTTTGACACCGGTGGGAGAGACGGCCTTCGGGTTCCAATGGGACTCCTGGTAGCCGATTGCCGCCAGCAATTGCCAGTCCAGTCCGGTTTCCTCCGCCGCCAGTTTAAAATAGGGGATGAGCAAGGGCAGGCGCTTGGCTGAGTGTCGTCGAAAAGTGCGGGTATCGACGAATCCGAGCCTCTCGGCATGCCCGTAATAACGTTCGATCAGTTGATCCAGCTTGCCTTGATTTTTTATCTTTTCCAGGAAGTCCCGGGCGGCGTTGTACAGGCTGCTGTCCTCCGCATGAGGAAAGGCCCAGGCCAGTGGTAGTGGTGTTGTCAGGTCGAAGGCGACCTTCAACTCGGGATGAAAGCGACGGCTCAGGGCCACGACATTGGAGTCGGCAACGGTGTAATCGATGACCTGTTCTTTCACCAGGTAGAGCAGTTCCTCGCTGTCGAGTTCGCTTTGCGCCACCCATCTTAGTTTGGGGTACTGAGTCTTCAGTTTTTCCAACACCTCCTCGTGACTGCCGCCTCTTACGATCTCCAGGTTGCCGACAATGGTATCGGTGATCTTTTTCGGGCGTTTGCTGCCCGCCCGGTAAACCAGTTGCTGGGTGATATTCTGATAACCAGGTCCGAACCGGACCTCGGTCTCCTTGTTGTTGGTGACAGTGAGTCCAGCGGCGGCGAAATGAGCCTCTCCCGCGACAATTTTAGGAATGATCTCCTCGAAACGATCCGGAATGATGAATCTTGTTTTTACCCCCAACTCCCGAGCGAAAAGAGTGACCAGTTCATACTCCAGTCCCTGCAGTCCTTCCCTACCCTCATAGTATGTGGTGGGGCTGTTGCGGGTGATTACGAGCAGTTCTCCTTCCTCCTTGATACGTTCAACCAGCGGTTTGGGTATGCTGCAACCGAGCAGCAGAGAAAACAGCAGAATGGAGGCGACGGAACGCATTATCGACAGCGGGTTAGAATCTTTCCGAAAAGGGGTTAGTTGCAATGCCGGTATTTGTGTAGAATTATCGGCACATTGTAAAGCAGGTTGAGAGTTTCTTCCCGAAATCGGGAGATTCATCTCCGAACTGGTTTTCAGGAGAGGTGCCGGAGCTGGCCGAACGGGCTTGACTCGAAATCAAGTGAACCCTATGGGTTCCCAGGGTTCGAATCCCTGCCTCTCCGCCATTATTTCATTTAAAACAATTAGTTGTAAGTCTGTTTCACTCTCAATCCCAGCCTTTTATCAGCTTTAGGCGCTACGTCCCGAATAACGACGTCTTGGATGGAAGGAAAGAGAAACCCCGCCGAGGCGGGGTTGGTTTGGGTAGGGTTGACGCGATGTCGGCTTTCATCCGATAGATCGCTAACTTTTTCGAGTTTCGAATTCAGGAATGTTGTTGGCCAGGCGAGTTATATTACGCCAACCCATAGCAGGGTTCCCGCTGTTACTACAGTCAACACAGCGACGGCAGCGGCGGCACACCAAACACACACATTTCCAATTTTCTGGGTGATTGCACTCATATATTGTCCTCCTATCCTAATAATCCTTTGCTAACTCAATGAGCTTCAAATCCACTACGTATGCTGGTTAAATAAATTCGTACAGCTGAAGGGTAAATACGCCTCAAGTGTTTTGCAAGGGAAAATTTCCTTTATAATCAATATTTAACTCTATTATGGAATACTAATTCCTCGGTTTCTAACGACTGACTTCCATCAAATTCGGCTATTACATTTGATGTGTCCCGCAGCTTTGAGCTAGTGCACCCCGCCACTAATCCTGTAGGAGCACCCTCCCCGAGCAAAACTTCCATGTCTAGGTTTGCTCTCCGAAATAGTCGCTCCACTCTCTGGGGGTGGTGCCGATAAATTGGTTACACACACAGATACAAGAATAAACAAATAAAGAATTAAGAAGGGTTGCTATGGCTACGAACGTCCCACGGATGAAAAAAAAACTACCGAAAGGGGTAATATTGAACGCCTACCCTGACAGTATAGGGGGAACCCTGGCTGATACAGTGGATATGCTTAAAAGGCCGGAACTTAAAGACGCATTTTCATTGTTCTACATTCTGCCTTCTTTTTTCAATAGTGATTTGGATCGAGGATTTTCGATCATCGATTACAATCTCAATGAGGAACTTGTTTCCCGGAAAGATATTGAGGAGCTGGATAAGCTCAACATCACGTTGAAGTTCGATCTTGTATTAAATCATCTTTCCGCAGGCTCTCCTCAGTTTCAGGATATATTGAGACATGGAGATGAATCGGAATATAAATCCTTTTTTATCGATTGGAATGATTTTTGGCGTTCGCACGGGCGCATGGGTGATGATGGTTATGTGATTCCAAAAGAAGACTATCTTCAGAGGCTCTTCATGAGAAAGCCGGGTCTTCCAATACTAAAAGTCCGGTTTCCAGATGGTTCCGACAGACCTTACTGGAATACGTTTTATCAAGAGGTGACTTACCAGGAAATCGGCCCCAAGGATTTGGCGGGAATCGACGGGTTCCCTCAAGAGGAGGCCGAGACCGTTGCAGCGATTGTAAATGATGCCTTAAGGGCGAAAAAGGACGTTAGTGAAATAGAATTGGGTGCATATGCCCGTTACAAAGGAGATGTAGTATCTGTCGTTGAGCGCAACCGCAACTATTTGGGGCAAATGGATTTAAACGCTGAATCTGAAGAAGTTTGGGATTTTTACGAGGAAACCTTTAGAAAACTGCGCGACTATGGTGCAAAGCTAATCAGGCTCGATGCATTTGCCTATCTGCACAAGCAACCTGGCATGATCAACTTTTTCAATAAACCCGGGACATGGGAGTATTTGGAAAGACTGAAGGGTATAGCAGAAAAGTATGATTTGATTCTTCTCCCGGAGATACACTCCGAATATGGCTACGGTCTTCATGAGGAAGTTGCAGACAAAGGCTTTCCGGTCTATGACTTTTTCTTTCCAGGTTTGGTTATTGATGCGCTTGATCGTGGAACAAACACCCATCTTTTGCGCTGGATAAGGGAGATATGCGAGAAGGGTATCAGAACGGTTAACATGCTCGGGTGCCACGATGGTATTCCTGTACTTGACTTAAGAGGCGAAGAGGTTGTTGGGGTCTCAAAAACCGGATTGTTAACGGATGAGCAAATCGATGCTGTTGTAGAAAGAATAATGGAGAGGGGTGGAAGGGTAAAAAACCTATTTGGTCCAGATGGTAAGAAAATATCGTACTATCAAGTCAATGCGACGTTTTTCAGCGCCTTAGGCGAAGATGAACAAAAACTAAGACTTTCTCGAGCGATTCAAATGTTTATGCCGGGTATCCCGCAAGTCTGGTATCTTGACCTTTTTACAGGAAAGAATAACTATGCAGCGGCAGACAATGCTGGTGCCGCGGGACATAAAGAAATAAATCGTACAATGCTCACCAACAGTGATATTGAGCAAGGCCTGAATGAATCAATCGTGCAAGACCAACTTCAACTCATTACACTGAGAAATACATCACCTGCTTTTGATGGTGAACTGAAGATTGTTAATACAGATGAAAATTCTTTAGAGTTGACGTGGAAAAATAAAACATGCACGGCAACATTGAAGGCAGATTTACGCGACTTTAACTTTACTATCGAACTTAATGATGAAGCCGGCGTTGACAGTCTAATGGCCTATGGTTAGACAACTAAGCCGAAACGATACCGAGGGACGATAGGTAACGCGTATCTGGCGCTGACTATTGAAATGCTATGAGCTTTTCATCGATTGCGTTACAGGCCAGTGGCTATATCGTAGTTTCCCAAGGCTTACATCTCTTCTTCCGGCGGAATACCAAGATAGGCCAGTGTCCACACTGAAATAACAATGATCCAGTCTGTCAATGTCGTGAAGAGTGCACGGAAATCGAAGCAAGACTCCAGGTGGCACTTGTTCACGGGACAATTTAATAAAACGTTTTTGAAGGATTGGCATGAAAATACTAGCTACTGATTTGGACAGGACGTTGCTTCCAAATGGCGAATGGAAAGGTGACGATGAAGCTATTCGCTTGTTTAATGAGCTGACAGAAAAACACGATGTCCTTGTCGTCTATGTGACAGGAAGAAATTTAGATCTCACTGAAAATGCGATAGAAGAGTATGGGGTCAGATTTCCAGATGTTTTGTGCGGAGATGTTGGTACTTCGATACGTAAGTACGAGAATGGTGAGTGGAAATTTGATGATGGATGGGTCGCTCATGTCAAAGGTGAAAGTCCACGGTGGGATGCTGCCGCGATAAGAGAAGCAGTTGCCGGAGTCGACGGCATGCGGGAGCAGGAGGGCGAGCATTTGAACCAGTTCAAGCAGAGTTACTATGTTGAGCATGATAAGAAAGATGCAGTGTTGAGCCATGTTAATGAACTGGTCGAAGGAAAGTTCGATGAAGTAATTATTTACAGTTTTGATTCACAAGATGGAAAAGGTCTTCTCGATTTTTTGCCAGCGAGCGCAACCAAAAAGACCGCGTTGGAATATGTGGCTGAGGAGTATGAGTCGGCAAAAGAAGACGTTGTATTTTGTGGGGACAGCGGTAACGACATATTTCCTTTAACAGCGGGTTTTTGCGGTGTTCTGGTAAGAAATGCAGACAAACAACTGGTAGAAAACGTTAAAAAGGCAATGAATGATAAACCCGATCTAAAGGTTTATTTCGCGAAAGGAGATTTCAAAAAATTGAATGGATACTACACGAGTGGAGTCATTGAAGGGGCGTATTATTACGGAATATTTGATGACGAACTCTAAAGATAGCTCGGTCAGCAGTAAAATGATGAGGGCGCGGTCGGTGTTTGATAAGAATGACTGCTATTCGGAATAGGGGTGCCGCCAAGTTCTCCGTAGAAACGACATCGATTATTGCGCAGCCATACTCTGTTTCTTTGCCTTTGTCGCCACGATATCTTTGAGGCGTGCCATGGAAACCCTTGCTCGAAACAGTATTTTGTTGTTGTCTAGCAGTCCGAAACAACGATAAATAGTTTGCGGGATGTCTGTTTCTCCCAGGCCTTTTGTGTTCCGTGGGTGTTGAAGCTCTTCTACCAATATATGTAAAAAGTCATTGCTTTTAAGTCGATCCAGACTGGGTAGATCCACAGAGATAGAGTGACTGACATAAACCATCGGATCCTTGAAAAAATCGTATTCTTCCAGCTTTGCCTTTTCCAGTAGCGCACAGGATAGAAGCGATACTGGAAATATACCGCTGAACTGCACGCGGTCCTCTAATTCATCGAAATAATGGTGTTGATCTACCAGGGAGCCGGCCAGGAAATTTTTCGCGTTGCTGGTGTTCATGAATTTTCGTTTCAGGAAGTATCTGCCATTTTCGATAAACGATCTATCGTTCAGTTTACGCATATTTCCCATGCCATCAAAATTGCTATCGGGAGAAACGACGGGAACTTTTGTTTCCAGCACTCGGCCCACTACAACAGGAGATTTGTTTTTCCTTACTACGATACGATTGGACAATTGCAGTGCAGGCGAAATACTTTTCGCGCTGGTTTTGATATCAACTCTAATCGATTCGCCCGGTCTGACAATGTCGGCAAAGGAAAACTGGTAGTTGGAAAAATTCAGACCGTTTTGAGAAACAAGTTTTGATTCACCAGACGCAGCGCGATGAAGACTTAATCGGTATTCAATCAAGGCCTCAAGCTGAAAACCCAGAACGATAGTCGAGCCAAACGGGTTTTCTTTAATCGCTTTCCATTTGTAAGGATCATGAAAAGGATTAAAGTCATCCGTTGCGTTGCGAGCGGCATCGATATGAATTTGTGAAAATCGATATTCAGCGTCTTCGCTCTGCATGAGTTAGTCCCTTTCCCTTACAAAACAGCGGGCCGCCGCCATGAGAGTTTTGCGGTCAGCTAATCTCCTCAATCCTGACCCTCCATTCTGCGGGGCCGGTTTGATGAACGGATTCACCCCGACAGTCCACGGCCACGGTCACTGGCATGTCCACTACCTCAAACTCCCGGATTGCTTCCATCCCCAGGTCGGCAAAAGCGATGACCTTTGCGGAACGAATCGCTTTAGAGACCAGATAGGCGGCTCCACCTACCGCCATCAGGTATACCGCACCATGCTGCTTGATCGATTCCACCGCAGCTGGGCCTCGTTCCGCCTTGCCTACCATACCGATCAAGCCGGTCTGGCCCAGCATCATGTCGGTAAACCTGTCCATGCGGGTCGAGGTGGTGGGTCCGGCCGGACCAACAACTTCGTCCCCGACCGGATCGACCGGACCGACGTAGTAGATAAAACGGTTACGGAAATCGACCCCGTTGGGGAGTGGCTCACCTTTGTCGAGTAAATCCTGGATGCGTTTGTGGGCGGCATCTCGACCGGTGAGCAGCTTGCCTGAAAGGAGGATCCGCTCGCCAGGTCTCCAGCTAGAGATCTCCTGTTTGGTGATGGTATCGAGATTGGCGTGCCGGGCATCCGCCGCTGCCTCCCACGTGATATTCGGCCATTCGTCCAGTTTGGGCGGTGTTAGATTGGCCGGTCCGCTGCCGTCCAGGAAGAATTCGATATGCCGGGTGGCAGCACAGTTAGGGATCAGGGCTACCGGCAGGGATGCGGCATGGGTGGGATAGTCGTTGATTTTGACATCCAGTACGGTGGTGAGACCGCCCAGGCCTTGGGCACCTATGCCGAGGGCATTAATTTTGTCATACAGTTCGAGCCTGAGTGCCTGCTTGTGGTTCTGTGGGCCCTGCGCCTTTAGTTCGTGTATGTCTATGGGTTCCATCAAGGCCTCTTTCGCCAGCAGCATTGCTTTCTCTGCCGAACCGCCGATGCCTATGCCCAACATGCCCGGCGGACACCATCCTGCACCAAGGCTGGGTACCACTTCCAGTACCCAGTCCACCAGACTGGCTGAGGGATTGAGCACGGTGAAGCGTGCCTTGTTTTCAGATCCACCGCCCTTTGCCGCCAGTTTGATCTCTACCTTGTCACCCGCTACCAGTCGGCTATGAATAATCGCCGGTGTGTTGTCTCCAGTGTTGGTGCGTTTCCCGGCGGGGTCGCTAACCATCGATGCGCGCAATAGATTTTCCGGTAGCGAGTAGGCGCGGCGTACCCCCTCATTTACCATCTGTTCAAGATCGAGGTCGCTTTCCCATCGTACGTTCATTCCGATCTCTATGAATACCACAACCATACCGGTGTCTTGACAGATAGGGCGATGACCCTGGGCACACATCCGGGAGTTGACCAGGATCTGGGCGATGGCATCCTTGGCGGCGGGTGATTCCTCTTTTTCCCAGGCTTCGGCCAGGGATCGGATGAAATCCAGCGGGTGGTAATACGAGATGAACTGCAGGGCATCGGCGATACTCTGAATGAAATCTTCTTGCTGTATGACAGTCATTTCTCGCAAACCCTTGTGAAAGAGACAGGCTATTTGCAGCCCGGTCGGTTGGTAGCCATCTATCGGGTGGATGCTCGGTCGGCGCTGGACATTTGACGCGTTAAATCTGCAACAGAAGGCGAGCCGGGTCTTCCAGCACGTTCTTGATAGTGACCAGAAACTGCACTGCCTCGCGGCCGTCGATCAGTCGGTGATCATAAGACAGTGCCAGGTACATCATGGGCCGAATGACGATTTCTCCGTTCTCTACTACTGGACGTTGCAGGATATTGTGCATTCCCAGGATAGCGCTCTGCGGGGGATTCAGGATCGGCGTGGAGAGCATGGATCCATACACGCCGCCGTTTGATATGGTGAATGTGCCTCCGGTCAGTTCCTCATAACTGAGTGATCCGTCCTGGGCCTTTTTTCCGAACTCGCCAATCGCTTTTTCGATCTCCGCGAAGGAAAGTTGATCAACGTTGCGCATTATGGGTACGACCAGACCTCGCGGTGAACCCACCGCGATCCCAATATCGTAGTAGCCGTGATATACGATGTCCTGACCGTCAACAGAGGCGTTGACCACAGGAAACTGCTTCAATGCCTCTATCGCCGCTTTAATGAAAAACGACATGAAACCCAGTCGTACTTCGTGATCTTTCTCAAATTTACCCTTATAGCGCTGTCTGAGATTGGATACCGCCTCCAGGTTGACTTCGTTGAAGGTGGTCAATATGGCGGCGTTCTGCTGGGCTTGCAACAATCGTTCGGCGATTCGTGCTCTAAGCCGGGTCATGGGCACTCGCTGCTCGGGCCTGTTACCCGCAACAGCGCCTGGGGTAGTCTCCAAAGCCGGTGGTACCACCGCCGCTGCCTCTTTCTGTTCAGCGGCCTCCGCGTCCCTGGCATCCAGGTAAGCAATGACATCAGATTTCAGAATACGGCCGTCTTTTCCGCTGCCCTTGATATGCTTTGGATCAATGTCCATCTCTTTGACCATACGCCTGACGGCCGGTGTCAGAATCGGCTCATTCTCTGCGGGTGGTGTTTCATTCGGCTTGGCAGTCGGCGATTGTTCCTGTTTGGTGACCGGTGGGCTTTTTTCCACGGTCTCCCTTTTGGCTTGTCCAGCGGCAGCTTTACCCTCCTGGACAAGGGCCAGAAGATCTCCGCCCTGCACCGTTTCTCCATCGTTGGCGGCAATTTGCTCCAACACGCCGTCAACTGGTGATGGCACTTCGAGTACCACCTTGTCTGTTTCCAGATCGACCAGGTTTTCATCTCGTTGTACAGAGTCGCCAGGCTGTTTGTGCCAGGACAGCACCGTGGCATCTGCAACAGATTCAGGGAGGGCAGGGACGTTGACTTTAGTGCTCATTATTGTGGGGTCCTGCGATTCATGGATGGATTGATTCGGCCGGTCAGTGCCTCTTCGATGAGGGTTTCCTGCTGCTTGAGATGAATTGGGTAGAAACCGACAGAGGGCGCAGCGGCGGCGGGGCGGCCCACGTAAAAGAGCTTTTTCCCTTTGTCTAGCTGGGTGTGGAAGCGGTGTTTTACCTGATCCCACGCCCCCTGATTCTGAGGTTCCTCCTGGCACCAGATCAGCCGTTTCACCCGACTGTATTGATCGATGATCTTATCAAAGAGCTCGCGTGGAAAGGGGTATATCTGCTCAAGACGGATGATGGCCACATGCCGCAGGCCGCGGGCGCGCCGGGCCTCGACCAGTTCGTAATAAACCTTGCCGGAACAGACAACAATGTACTCGACCTCCTGCGGGTCTAAATCGTCTGCCTCTCCTATCACCGGCTGGAATTCCCCATGGATGAAATCATCCAATGATGAGGTCGCCAGGCGGTGCCGCAGCAGACTCTTGGGGGTCATTACAATCAATGGCTTGCGCAGTGGGCGGATCATCTGGCGTCGCAACATGTGAAACACCTGGGCTGGTGTAGTGGGAACACAGACCTGAATGTTGTGTTCCGCGCAGAGCTGGAGGTAGCGCTCCAGACGCGCAGATGAATGTTCCGCACCCTGCCCTTCATAGCCGTGAGGAAGAAACATCACCAGATTGCAGTAGATGCCCCACTTGGCGCCGCCGGAACTGATGAATTGGTCGATTACGACCTGGGCGCCATTGGCAAAATCACCAAACTGTGCCTCCCAGATGGTCAGTGCATTGGGTTCTGCCGAAGAATAACCGTATTCGAAACCGAGCACCGCCTCTTCCGATAACAGCGAGTCGATGACGACGAAATTTGCCTGTTTTTCCGAAAGATGCTGCAGAGGGATGTAACGGGAACCATCGACCTGGTTGTGCAGCGCGGCGTGCCGATGAAAAAAGGTCCCTCTGCCGCTGTCCTGTCCAGAGAGCCGGACAGGGTAGCCGTCTTCCAGCAGGGTGGCATAGGCGAGAAGCTCGCCAAGCCCCCAGTCCACCAGTTGATCGCCGTTGACCATCTTTTGCCTTTCTGCCAGGACCTTGGCCACCCGGGGGTGGAGTTCGAAACCGCTGGGCAGATGCAGCAGTCGGTCTGCAATCCTGAGCAGTCGCTCTTCCTCTACGGCGGTTCCCGCCGAGTGGTCCCAGCTGATGTCCTCATAGGGGGCCCAGTTCACGTGATAGGGATAATTCAGATCGACCAGTTTAGGCCGTGCCACAACCGAGCCTTGATCCAAGGAAGAGCGGTAGTCTTCCACATATTCGAGGGCTTGCTCAGGAGTGACAACGCCGTTGGCGATCAGGCGTTCTGCGTAGAGACTCCGCGTGGTCGGCAGCCGACGGATCTTTTGGTACATCTGGGGCTGTGTTACCGCCGGTTCATCCGCCTCATTATGGCCGTGACGGCGATAGCAGATCAGGTCGATTATGACGTCCTTGTGAAAGCGCTGGCGGAAATCCAGGGCCAGCCGGGTAACGAATATAACGGCCTCGGGGTCGTCCCCGTTAACGTGGAAGATGGGCGCCTGCACCATCTTTCCGACGTCTGTGCAGTAGACGGTCGACCGGGTGTCCAGCGGGTGTGAAGTGGTGAATCCGATCTGATTATTTACCACGATATGGACGGTGCCGCCCGTGCCGTAGCCCCGGGCCTGGGACATCTGCAGGGTCTCCATCACCACGCCCTGTCCGGCGAAGGCTGAATCTCCGTGGATCAGGATTGCCATCACCTCACTGCCGCTGCGGTCTCGCCGGCGCTGCTGACGGGCTCGCACCGAGCCCTGGATTACCGGATCGATGATTTCCAGGTGCGAGGGGTTGAATCCCAATACGATGTGGGTAAATCCACCAGGGGTTTCTATATCCGTGGAAAAGCCCATGTGGTATTTGACGTCGCCGGAGCTCTTGTACCGCTCTGGGGCCTTTCGTCCCTCGAACTCCTCATACAACTCCGCAGGCGGCTTTCCCAGGATATTGGTCAGCACGTTCAAACGGCCGCGGTGGGCCATGCCGATGACAACCTCTCTGACATCGCTGGCACCGCCGCGCTGTATCAGTTCGTCGAGTACAGGGATGAGCGACTCTCCTCCCTCAAGGGAAAAGCGCTTCTGGCCGACATAACGGGTATGGAGGTATTTTTCCAGGCCTTCGGCAGCTGTCAGCAGGGTAAGAAGCCAGCGTCGGTCGTTATCGGTTAGCTCCGGTTTCGCCCGGTAGCCTTCCACCCGTTTCTGAATCCAGCGCTTTTGCCGGGTATCAGTGATGTGCATGTATTCAGAACCAACATTGCCGCCGTAGACCTCTTTTATAAGGCCGATGATTTCACGCAGAGGCATGCGGTCCGGGGCAAACAGGGAACCGGTGTTGAAAACCCGATCCATATCGGCTTCGACCAGCCGGTGATAGGCCGGATCCAGGTCCGGGACTGGGACCATATCCCGCAGAGACATGGGATCAAGGGTAGCGTTCTGATGGCCACGGACTCGCCAGGCGTTAATCAGTCGCAGGACGGCACCCTGTTTCTCCGCCGCGTTCGGGGACATGCATTCGATTTCGAACTGGTTGCCGGGCCGCTTTTCACGAGCGAGTCGGGCGAAGTTGGTTATCACCGGGCCATGGGCGATGTCCGGTGTTTCGTTAGCGGATTCCAGCAGCATGGCGTCAAAGCGTTTTCGCCATGTGTCACTAATGCTGCTGGGGTCCTGCAGATAGCGCTCGTAAAGGTCTTCGATGAATGCTGCATTTCCACCGGAGAGTGCTGAAGTGGTTCTTAGCCGA
>Ga0316189_10004873_pt1 | contig 12869 bp, 8 predicted proteins | sample LowCovwburrow_MG_FD_204930 | JGI IMG/M metagenome (GOLD analysis project Ga0316189, IMG submission 204930) | Coastal sediment microbial communities from Maine, United States - Lowes Cove worm burrow | ecosystem: Environmental > Aquatic > Marine > Coastal > Sediment | place: USA: Maine... | reverse complement strand
CGCGGCTGTTCGGTGGCGGGCACGCCTATCTGGAAATGACCGGCGAAGACCTGCTGGATACCGGCGTGACCATCATGGCCCGTCCGCCCGGCAAACGTAACAGCACTATCCACCTGTTATCCGGTGGCGAAAAGGCGCTGACTGCAGTCGCCCTGGTGTTTGCCATCTTCGAGCTGAACCCGTCTCCCTTCTGTATGCTCGACGAGGTTGATGCGCCACTGGATGACGCTAACGTCGGACGTTTCTGTGAAATGGTGAAAGAAATGTCAGAGCGTGTGCAGTTCATTTTTATTACTCACAACAAGATCACCATGGACCTCTCCAACCAGCTTACTGGTGTGACCATGCACGAGCCCGGTGTATCGCGGCTGGTAGCGGTCGACGTCGATGAAGCAGTACGGCTGGCGGCGGTCTAACAACAGCGAATGGATGATCTTCGCCTGATCCTGCTGCTGTTCGGCGCCGGGGTCATTGCCGCGGTCTACGCCTGGACCCGTTTTAATTCCCTGAAAAAAAAGTCAGCGCATCGAACCGGGCCGGTTAGCAGCGGCCGTGCCATCGAAGAGCCAGACGATGCGGCGATACAGCAAGAGCTGGAACGCATGCAAAATGTCATGAACGGGAAGGAATCGCCTGCAGTCCAGAGCACTCCAGGTTTGCAGGAAGAACGTATAATTATTATTTCTATCGTTGCGGCAGATGACCAGCTGTTCAGTGGTGACGCCTTGCAGAAAGCGTTCGAAAAAAACGATCTGCAACATGGTGACAAGGGGATTTTTCATCGTCTTGTGAGGCGCAACAGTATCGACGAGCCGGTGTTCAGCCTGGCCAATATGGTTAAACCCGGTGATTTTGGCAATGGCGATCTGCGTGGTTTTTCCACACCCGGCGTCACCCTGTTCCTGGAATTGCCAGGCCCCGTTGAGAGTATTGAAGCCTTTGACGACTTTGTGCAAACAGCGGAACGCCTTGCTGTTGAACTGGGTGGTCAGTTACATGACCAGAAACACTGCGTCATTACTCACCAGGCACTGATGCAGATGCGAGAACAGCTCGCGGAATCCTTACTGCATACTCGCGCCGTATCCTGATGCAACAGGGTGGCAATGTGAAACCCGCCGAGCGTGCGGAACAGCTGCGTGAACAAATCCGGTTTCACAACTACCGCTATTACGTGCTCGATGATCCGCAGGTACCGGATGCAGAGTACGATCGCCTGCTACGTGAATTGCAGGCACTCGAAGCCGAACATCCGGACCTGGTTAGCGCTGATTCACCTACCCAGCGTGTCGGTGCCAATCCTTTAAGCGCATTCGGTGAAGTCAAACACGAAGTACCGATGCTTTCGCTGGACAATGCCTTCGATGACGACGAAGTTGGCGAGTTCGACCGGCGTGTCCGTGAAAAGCTTGAAGTTGAAACAGTCGACTACACCGCGGAGCCCAAGCTGGACGGCCTGGCTGTCAGCCTGCTTTATGAAGATGGCGTACTGGTACGCGGCGCCACGCGCGGCGACGGCAGCAGTGGCGAGGATATAACCCAGAATGTGCGGACTATTCAGTCCATTCCCCTGAAGTTACTCGGCCAGGGCTACCCCAGACGACTGGAAGTGCGTGGCGAAGTGTTTATATCGCACGCCGGTTTTGCAGCGCTGAATGAACACCAGCAGGCACAGGAACAAAAGCTCTTTGCCAATCCGCGTAATGCCGCTGCCGGCAGTCTGCGCCAGCTCGACCCGCGTATTACTGCACAGCGTCCGCTGGAGATTTACTGCTACGGGATCGGGCTTGTCGAAGGCCGCCAACTTCCCGATAGCCATAGCGGCATTTTGAAGCAACTACGCGAGTGGGGGCTGAGAGTGTATGCGGGTATTGAGAAGGTCACCGGACTTGCCGGTTGCGTTGAGTATTATCAAAAGCTGGGCGAGCAACGCAGCAGCTTGCCGTTCGATATAGATGGTGTCGTATTCAAAGTCGACTGCCTGGATTATCAGCAGCAGATGGGTTTTGTATCGCGGGCACCGCGTTGGGCAATTGCGCGCAAATTCCCGGCGCAGGAAGAGCTAACCACTGTGCTCGACATCGATGTACAGGTTGGCCGCACAGGTGCAATCACACCAGTGGCACGACTGGAACCGGTGTTTGTCGGTGGTGTCACCGTGACCAATGCGACCCTGCACAACGAAGATGAAGTGCGGCGCAAGGATGTGCGTGTCGGCGATACTGTAATAGTACGCAGGGCAGGGGATGTCATCCCGGAAGTAGCCTCGGTGATAAAAAAGCGCCGGCCCAGGGGGGCGCGTGCGTTTATTATGCCGACGGTTTGTCCGGTATGTGGTTCCGACGTTGAAAAAGTCGAAGGCGAAGCAGTGACTCGTTGTACCGGTGGCCTTTACTGCGAGGCTCAGCGTAAGGAAGCGATAAAGCATTTTGCTTCACGTCGCGCCATGGATATCGAGGGGCTGGGCGACAAACTGGTGGAGCAGCTGGTTGATCTGCAGTTGATAGATGATGTTGCCGGATTGTACTCGCTGGATGCGAAAGTCCTGGCGGGCATGGAGCGCATGGGTGAGAAATCAGCCGCGAACCTGATCGCCGCACTGGAAAAAAGCAAGCACACTACGCTCGACCGTTTTCTGTATGCGCTGGGTATTCGCGAAGTGGGTGATGCTACTGCACGGTCTCTGGCACAGGCTTTCGGTGATCTGGATGCGTTGATGAAAGCCGATGAAACGCAGCTCGAAGCTGTCCGCGATATCGGCCCCGTGGTCGCTGCCCATATAGCGCATTTCTTCAGGCAATCGCACAACCTCGATGTTATCGATTGCCTCCGCAATGAGGCCGGTATTCACTGGCCGGCAATCGAAGTAGTGCACCACCAGCCGCTTGCCGGTCAGACTTACGTGCTTACCGGAACACTCTCCGGTATGACCCGCGATGAGGCCAAACAACGGCTGCAGGCGTTGGGTGCCAAAGTTTCGGGTAGTGTTTCCAGCAAGACCAGCGCAGTGGTTGCAGGTGAAAAAGCCGGTTCAAAGCTTGCCAGGGCGGAGAGCCTGGGTGTGCGGGTCATAAGTGAAGATGAACTTGTGGAGTTGCTGGACAGTCACTAACAAAGCATTCAGGCCCTCTGGCAGAGTAGTGGCAGATTCGCCTAAAAACCTTATATTTGAAAAAGTTAGTTCTTTTATTGTCAGAAGTAGCGTATTTTTAGCCCACAAAAGTCCCGGGTAATCTCAAGTCAGGAAGGGGGAGTTTTAAATGAACTATAGGAAACTGTTTTTTACAGCCGTCGTTTTGTCCTTCCAGAGCGCAGCTGCATTTGCCGGAGATGCGCTGGTATCCCCCGATTATTTACAAGGCAAGTGGGGGTTGGACGGCAAGGAGAGCTGCGCATCTGCTACATCCAAGTACGTACTGTTTCGAAACAATGGCACTGTTGAAGTGGGGCGAGGCGACCAGGTCACCCGCGTCGGGTTCTGGAAAATCACCAGCGACAATACCATCGTTGGACATACCCTGACTGCACCCACACATCACGAAGACTACCATCCTTTTTTCCGTGACAGCTATCGTTATGAGTACATGTCCCCCCAGGTTGTAAGCACGGAACAGAATGCATTTTCGGTCACTATAGGATCGGACCTGGAGAAAAAAACGGTAACACTGACCCGGTGCCCATGACTGATGTGCGTGGGCAATAACGTCCAGGTTCATAGCCCTTGCACATGAACTGCAGTATGAGCCTGGCACGGATCGCAGGCATCCTGTCGCTGGCCCTTGGCACCATCGTGCTACTGGGCTGGTATCTGCGTGAGCCGGCATTAATACAGGTCAACCCCGCTTTCGTTCCCATGCAATACAACACCGCGCTTGGCTTTGCGCTGGGTGGGCTGGCGTTAATGGGGCTTGCCTGGCACTGGCCACGTATTGCCTGGATAACCGGCATTATTGTGCTGCTGACCGGGGTGCTTACCCTGGTCGAGTACGGTTTCGGTGTTGATCTGCACATCGACCAGCTGTTCATGGAACACTATATCGATCTCAAGACTTCCAACCCGGGTCGAATGGCGCCCAATACGGCGCTTTGTTTTAGCCTGACCGGCCTGACGGTACTGCTCACCAACATGTTCCGCGATCGTGCCCCTGTTACAACGTGGACAGCCACCCTGGGCGCTCTCATTATCAGTCTCGGTGTTACCGCACTGGCCGGCTACATGATCGGTGTGGAAGGCGCCTACGGCTGGGGGCACATGACCCGTATGGCAATCCACACGGCTGCGGGGTTCATTGTTCTTGGAAGTGGTTTCGTTGCGCTGGCCTGGACGGGATGCAGGCTGATGTCGCCCGCAGATCCATTGCCGCGCTGGACACCCCAGGTTATCGGTATTACCGGACTCACCATCACGTTCGCAATGTGGCAGGCATTGTCTGCACAGGAACAGCGAATGGTCAGCGAGATGGGCACCGACGCGGCAAACTTTTCTGACGAAGGATCGCTGATATTCGGAATCCTGTTAACGTTCGCGCTCGCCTACAGGGCGAGGACAGTGGTCAGAGATTACCTTACAGGACGCAGAACCAGCCGTGTTTATGCTCCGTACATCGTGATTGCACTGGGCGCATTGCTGGCAGCATCCCTTTACAGTTTGTTACAGACCAGTTTCGAATCATCGATAAAGCAGCGTTTTGATGCTTCCGTTGTTAACCATGTCGAGGCTATCGAGCACGGTATCGAGGCGTATCTCGAGACGCTCTATCATATCCGTTCAGGTTTTGAAGCTTCGTCCCATGTGGATCGCGACGAGTTTCGCACGCTTGTCAGCCGCAGCCTGGAGCGTAACCCGGGTATAAAAGCACTTGAATGGGTGCCCAGGGTGCAGGCGGGTGAACGCGAGGCCATGGAAGCTGCTGCGCGGGAAGAAGTGTCACTGGATTTTGCCTTTGTCGAACGGCCTGGTTTGCAGGGAAAGACAACAGCACCGCAGAGTGATGTCTATTTTCCGATTTATTACGTCGAGCCAGAGGAATCTTTCCTGCCGGTGCTGGGTTTTGATCTGGCGACCAGGCCGGATCACCTTGCCGCGCTGATGAAGTCTGCGCACGAAAATATTCCTGTTGTATCATCGCGCCTGCAGTTATCACAGTCAGAAACAGGGTATTACTCGGTATTCGTCGCGCTACCTGTATACAAGCGGCACGTACCGTTGGCAACCGCTGAAGAGCGTGCAGCAGCCTTGCGCGGGTTTGCCGTGATGGTTGTCGAAATAGGCCCGATGATAGAGACCATATTTGAAAAAAATATCAGTCCTGCCGGACTGACATTTACCTATGCTGATGTAGAAGCGGGTGATGAAAAAGCATTCATGTATCGCCATGTTTCGCGGGATCTCGATCTCGGTCCGGACAACAGTGAAACAGACTATCTGGACGATGGCCTGACAGCCACTACAACACTGGCATTCGCAGATCAGAAATGGCAAGTGACCGCGCACGCGGCCAACAGGGGGATCTATCCTGATTGGGGTACCCGCAGCTTATGGCTGCCGCTTGGCGTATTTGTGCTGTCTCTCGGACTGGCCTGGTTTCTGTATCGGTCGGCCCAGCGCGAGCAGGATCGCGCGCGCCTGCTGGCATTCCAGACAGCGCTGCTCAATGCGATCCCCAACCCGATATTTGTCAAGGACGTCCACGCGGCGTTTACCGCTTGCAACAAGGCCTATGAAAAGGCCTTCGGGATAACCTGGGACGATATCGTCGGCAAAAAAGCAATAGACCTGGACTATATCGCTGAAGATCATCGTCGCGCGGTACATGAAGAAGATGTCCAGCTGCTCAGTGAAGGTGGCTACATCCAGAAGGAAACTGAGCGGGTCTATGCTGATGGCGCTGCCCACAATGTCATGTACTGGCGTACGACATTTGAGCTTGCGGATGGCGAACCTGGCGGCTTGATCGGCGGGTTTTTCGATATTTCAGAACTCAAATCACTGCAGGTGGACCTGGAAAAGGCCAGGGACCTGGCCGACATAGCCAACCAGGCCAAGAGTGCTTTCCTGGCCAACATGAGCCACGAGTTGCGTACACCAATGAACGCCATTCTGGGCTACAGTGAAATGCTGGCGGAGGAAGCCGAGGAGATTGGTCAGGCAGAATTCATTCCGGATCTGAAAAAGATCAACCAGGCGGGTACCCATTTACTGGCACTCATCAACGATGTTCTTGACCTCTCCAAGATCGAGTCGGGCAAGATGGAGGCATTTGCGGAGGACATTGGCCTTGACACGCTGGTAGATGAAGTCAGCTCTACGGCACAGCCCTTGATGGGCAAGAACAATAACAAGTTATCGATAGAACGCGGTCAGAATCTGGGCGACGCCCACCAGGATCTGACGAAGTTGCGACAGAGCCTGTTCAATCTGCTGTCCAACGCGGCCAAGTTTACCCACGATGGAACAGTCACACTGCATGTCGAACGAACAGAGCAGGCGGGCATTGACTGGCTGACCTTTGCGGTCAGTGATACCGGGATCGGTATTGCCGAGGACAAGCTTGATCACGTTTTTGAGGAATTCACCCAGGCTGATGGATCGACAACACGTGATTACGGCGGTACCGGACTCGGGCTGGCGATCTCGCGGCGTTTTTGCCAATTGTTGGGCGGAGACCTTAGCGTGCACAGCACGATCGGCGAAGGATCCACGTTTACTATTCGTGTTCCGGCGACCCTGCCAGGATCGAGGCTGGATCGGTCGTCTGCAGACGTTGAGCCGGTGATGACCGAGACCGATCTGGAAGTCCTTCGCGAATCTGAACCGGGTGCCAAAATTCTGGTTATCGATGATGATCCGGAAGCCTGTGAGATAATTGAACGTTACCTGGTGAAAGACGGATTCTGCGTGGTTACGGCGACCAGCGGTGAGCAGGGACTGCGTCTAGCACATGAATTGCAGCCTGCTGCCATCACCCTGGACGTGATGATGCCGGAAATGGATGGCTGGTCTGTGTTGCGAGCGCTCAAGGCAGATCCTGTGCTGCGTAAGATACCCGTGATTATGCTGACCATGATTGATGATCGAACACGGGGTTATTCGCTCGGAGCCGTCGATTACCTCACCAAGCCGGTTGACCGGGAACAGCTGCAAAAAGCACTGAGTTGCTATTACAGTGATGAGGGCAGTAGCGCTGTCATGCTGGTTGAGGATGACACCAAAACCCGTGAGCTGATGGCGCGCACCCTGGAGAAGTCGGGTTGGGCAGTCACTGAAGCTGGTAACGGTAAGGAAGCCCTGGACATGATGGCTTCCGCGAAGCCCAGACTGATTCTGCTGGACCTGATGATGCCGGTGATGGATGGTTTCGGTTTTCTTGCGGCGCTGCGAGTGCGTCCCAAATGGCAGCATATTCCCGTCATTGTCATTACGGCAAAGGACCTGACCCCGGAAGACCGTAAACGATTAAACGGGATGGTCGAGGACGTACTTGAAAAGAATGCCTGTACCCGCGAAGATTTACTGGAACGTGTGCACGAGGCGATTGCTTCGTGCAATGTGAGTCAATAGAACTACTGGATATCGAGATGAATAGAATACTGCTGGTTGAAGACAATGAAATGAACCGTGACATGCTGTCGCGCAGGCTGGAGCGAAAAGGATTCGAGGTGGTGATCGCCGTCGATGGCCAGGCCGGTGTCGATATGGCGTCCTCCACAAGTCCGGATCTTATCCTGATGGACCTCAGCTTGCCGGTAATCGACGGCTGGGAAGCAACACGCCAGATCAAGGCGGATGCTGCAACGCAGAACATTCCGGTGATTGCGCTTACAGCACACGCCATGTCCGGCGACGAACAAAAGGCCCGTGAGGCCGGTTGCGACGACTATGACACCAAGCCGGTCAATCTCAATCGCCTGCTCGAGAAGATGGGGAAATTTCTGGGTTAGCGGCATAGCGCTGTGTGACATCAGTCAATTGTGATTCCATGAGCCTGCGGCTGAAATTTGTTCTGCTTGTCATTGCGCCACTTTTCGTGGTTTTTGCTGCAATACTTGCACTGGGGCTGCAGGCCTTCGAAGACAATACCCGGGAGACAATTGCGCGTGAACTCGCCCAGTCTGCCGAACTCCACGCTGCAAAAATCGAGGTGCTGTTACGAGAAGTCGCGCAAGTCGCCAGCACCACTGCCAGACATCTCAGTATCAACAGTGATATCGATGAGACAGCTGCCTTCGAGATTCTGCGCAGCAATGTGGCATCCAATCCGCTGATATTCGGTGCAGCGCTCGCCTTTGAGCCTGACGAGTTCCCGGGACGGCGGCTGTTCGGACCCTATGTCTACCGGCAAGGCAAGGACCTGGCGGAAATTGTTACTACCGAGCTTGACTATGATTACACCCGGCCCGAATGGGACTGGTGGCAGTTACCCCGCAAGGCATTGAAGGGCGTCTGGACGGAACCCTATTTTGACGAGGGTGGCGGCAATATATACATGACCACCTTCTCGGCGCCTTTTTTCAGAGACGGCCGTTTCACAGGGGTGGCAACCATCGACATTCCCCTGGAACCTCTGAAACAGTTAATTACCTCCCTGCAGGGTGACCAGGGCCAGCGTTTCCTGCTCTTGTCTGCCCAGCAGCGCATTTTGTATTCCGACAATACTGATTATATTGGACGGCCACTTCAGGAAGTATTTCAGGAACCGGGTCGGCCGGACATCGAGGCGGCTCTTGCGCAAGCGACTGTTTCCGGTGATACCCGGATGGTCAAACTGGCGGGCTGGGAGTCGTCGCACATCCAGTGGATCAGTCCGGCACTGGTCGAGTCTGGTGGGTGGATGCTGTTATCCATCCAGGATGAACAACGCGCATTGGCTTTCCTCAACCATCAGAAGACACGGGCGATTACTGTACTCGGCAGTGTTTTCGTAATAGGTGTCGTGATGGTCTGGCTGTTGCTGGCCTGGCTTACCCGGCCGCTGCGCAATCTTTCCCAGGCCGTGGAGGAAATCGGCAAAGGCAATCTGGAAGTCGATGTCGTGCGCCAGAGTGAGGATGAGATCGGTGACCTGGCCGCCAGTTTCGCGAACATGGTGCGGCAACTGTCATCCCGTGAAGCTGCACTCAAGGAACTCAACGAAAATCTTGAAAAGCGCGTCGAAGAAAGAACCTCCGAACTCATATCGCTTCAGGCTGGCCTGGAGCAGGCCAGGGATGCGGCCGAGGGGGCCAACCGGGCGAAGAGTGAGTTTCTCGCCAACATGAGTCACGAGTTGCGCACGCCGATGAACGCTATCCTCGGTTACAGCGAGATGCTGATGGAGGAGGCAGAGGAGCTTGGTCAGGAAGCATCCATCCCGGACCTGAAGAAGATCAACCAGGCCGGTACCCACCTGCTTGCGCTGATTAACGATGTCCTCGATCTGTCCAAGATCGAGTCCGGTAAAATGGAGGCCTTTGCTGAAGAAATTAATCTGGACAGGTTGATTGATGAAGTCGCTGCCACTGCCCAGCCACTTATCGAAAAGAACAACAACAGGCTGGTAATCGAACGCGGCAAACAGCTCGGCAGTGCCCACCAGGATCTGACCAAGCTTCGCCAGGCTTTGTTCAACCTCTTGTCCAACGCGGCCAAGTTTACCCGCGATGGTACAGTGAGCCTGCACGTTAAGCGCACAGAGCAAGCGGGTGAGGACTGGTTGGTTTTTGCAATCAGCGATACCGGGATCGGTATTGCCGCGGACAAGATTGAACAAATCTTCGAAGAGTTCACCCAGGCAGATGGTTCAACCACGCGGGATTACGGTGGCACAGGGTTGGGGTTGTCTATCTCACGGCGTTTCTGCGAACTGCTGGGAGGAAACCTCAGTGTTTACAGTAAGCCGGGCGAAGGATCTACGTTCATCATCCGGCTTCCCGTCAACCTGCCCGGAACAAAACCAATGCGTCCGTCAGCGGACACGCTACCGGAACTGAAAGTTGATACCGGAGCCGGGTCAACGATTCTGGTTATAGATGACGATCCGGAAGCTTGTGAGATTATCGAACGCAATCTGATGAAGGATGGTTTCAACGTCGTGACGGCGACCAGCGGCGAACAGGGATTGCGCTTTGCACATGAGTTGCAACCGGATGCCATCACCCTGGACGTGATGATGCCGGACATGGATGGCTGGTCGGTGCTGCGTGCGCTGAAGGCCGACCCGGTATTGCGTAACATACCTGTGATTATGCTCAGCATGATAGATGACCGGAAACGGGGCTACTCGCTGGGTGCAGTTGATTACCTGACCAAGCCCGTAGACCGGGAACATCTTCACAAAGCCCTGAGTCGCTATTACCGTGCCGATGAAAGCAGTGGGGTGCTGGTGGTGGAGGATGATGCTGAAAACCGGGAGCTGATGGCACGCACCCTGGAAAAATCCGGGTGGGAAGTGTCCGAAGCCGGTAACGGTCAGGAGGCGCTGGATATGTTGCCTTCTCTCGAGCCAAGACTGATTCTGCTTGACCTGATGATGCCCGTGATGGACGGCTTTGGTTTTCTGGCAGCACTGCGGGCGAAACCCGAATGGCAACATATACCGGTGATTGTGATTACCGCCAAGGACCTGACCCGGGAAGACCACCAGCGACTGAATGGCATGGTCGATGAAGTGATTGAAAAGAATGCCTACACCCGCGAAGACTTGCTCGAACGTATGAGCAAAGCCGTTGCAGCTTGCAATATCTGACAGGATGACCTTGCGGAAACTTCCGGGACCAACCCGAGCCATTAAGACGGCCTTCGCCTAATTTTCGCAGGAGCGCTTTGATATGAACGACAGTTGGCTGCGATTTCAACCGATCGACCAGCAGATTGCTCAGCTATCAGTCAAATGCTGTATAGCAATTATTAGGGAGGAACTGCTGGAAGGTTTACGAAGTGGATATAAAAAAGCCGGCGCCCTCACGGAGGACGAAGACGCTGGCTCGTTGCTGGGTAACGGAGCGCTAAACTTCCCGGCAATGCACAGCCCCCCCGGTGCAGCGGTGTGCTGTGCTGACTATGTTGCCAGCCAGTTTTCCAGCGTCTTCAGAAACAGAAAGCCCCATCCAAGCGGAGGCAAAAAAATAGCCGCACTCAAGGGGGCAGAGTACGACCTAAAACACTCTCTGTAGGAGAAAGCATTGCGGTCATTATCAGGGGCAGCTCGCCGGGTGTCTATAGGGACGGGTTTGCTCTTCCTGTAAGTGCGTTATCTGGAGGGATGATGCCTCCACAGCGAAACATCCCGATGGCCGGCCACATCTCTCAGCAAATAGCTGATAAGCGTTGTTAGTCGAGCTAGTAACCAATAGATTAACAAGCCAACACCATAAACAACGATGCTCCCAATCAGGAGCGCAAAACCAACAATAGCGTACCAATACAGGGTGGTTGAAAATATGTCGACATACTCCATAATGCTCCCCAGACAGAAAAAAAGCTCTACTTAGAAGTCTAGACCAATCTGGGATTTTGTCCGGATGAAACACCGATTACGCAAGGAGGACGGCAAGAAACCTGCCCTCTACCTCTGCGACTCCGGCCTGCTGGGTCTGATCGGTATGGCAAGACGCAAGAAAACCCGACCAGATATACGCTCATCAACAGCGGTGGTTTCAGTCGCCGTTTTTGGAGGTGCTGAGAGTTTGTTTGTGGCCGAACTCGGAAGCCCAGGGCGGAATTCCTGACCGTTTTAGTCAGATGAGCGGAACCGACCCACTATTGCCGTCCAGAAAAAGAGGCTGTACGGTAACAATTGTACTGAAAGCGGTCGTTCCTGCGCCGGTCACTGATCGGCGATCTGCAAACTGTTGTTGCCCTTTGCATCAAATGCAGGAATGGCTGGATAACTAATGCGAACCTTCGATTTCATTTGGCATGGTGGTGCTATAGCCGAAAAAATCACGCCCAGAGAAGAGAAGGACATATTGCTACGGCTTCGGTTGCAATGACATCAGTTCGTCTGACATTTCTGTGCTATATCTGCCTGTTGCTTGCCAGCTGCGCAACAACCATTCCCACGGATTATGAACGCCCCGTTTCCACAGCACTCGCTGACCCTGAAGAAACAGAACTAGGCCGTTTTTTCCAGCGAGAGATTTCCGCACATCCCGGTAAGTCTGGTGTGGCGCTGATATCCTCAGGCGAGTGGGGCTTCCGCGCCCGAGTAGGTCTGTCGAATCAGGCTGAGAGAACCATAGACGCTCAGTACTATATCTGGGAGAACGATACCGCAGGAAGGATACTCGCCGAGCGGATTCTTCGTGCGGCCGACCGTGGTGTGCGGGTACGCATGCTGCTTGACCACATAACGACCGGCAAGACGGATCTCAACTTGGCACGAATGGACAAGCATCCCAATGTCGAGATTCGGCTATTCAATCCTTTTAAGAGACGCACATTCCGCAGCCTGGAACTCTTTTTCAATATTAGGCGACTTAACTACCGCATGCACAACAAGGCCTTCATAGTCGACAATGCGATTGCTATCGTCGGCGGCCGCAATATCGGGGACAATTATTTTGGTATAAGTACCGCCGAGAATTTTCGGGATTTGGACCTGGCAGTAGTTGGTGCGGTGGTGCAAGATGTTTCCAAAAGCTTTGACAAATACTGGAACAGCGAATATTCCGTACCCGTCAGCGTTGTTATAGGTGAGCAATTTACCGAAAAGGTATTGCGGGAAAGGATAAATAAGCTGTATAGCTGGGTGGCGGAGCTGAAGGACTTCCCCTACCCAATCGACACAACTAGCAACTCAGTAATGACCAGATTGGAGGAGATGCGTGGCAACTTTATATGGGCGCCAGCCAATGCCATGTATGACGAACCCGACAAACTGCAGAGCCGC
>Ga0316189_10004872_pt1 | contig 12869 bp, 11 predicted proteins | sample LowCovwburrow_MG_FD_204930 | JGI IMG/M metagenome (GOLD analysis project Ga0316189, IMG submission 204930) | Coastal sediment microbial communities from Maine, United States - Lowes Cove worm burrow | ecosystem: Environmental > Aquatic > Marine > Coastal > Sediment | place: USA: Maine... | reverse complement strand
AACCAATGGGGGAAAGCAAGGATTTTATACGCTTGAATAACGGACCTGAGCCCCGAGTTTCCTCTAACGTTATGAGTGTGCTTGGTTTAATTTTGATGACCCTAAGTGGGCAATATGCCCATCAGAATTTTCGCCACAAATTCTGATGGTGTTAAATTTCCGATTGATGAATTCTGTCGAAGAAGAATTCCTTCTAAAAAGCCGTGAATCCCACTTGACGCCTACACCCAACTCGCATAATCACGCCTCACCTTGTGGCGGGGTAGCTCAGGTGGTTAGAGCACGGGAATCATAATCCTGGTGTCGGGGGTTCAAGTCCCTCTCCCGCTACCAAATATCCTATATAGGATATTGTTTTCTAAAATATTTATCTTAGATGTAATATTTGACACATCATTAATACCATCAATTAAACACTCAGATAAACTCACTTCAGCACGGGTCTGCTCACCACTGCAAGTATTCACGTCACACTACATACAAAACATCCGTTTTATGATATAATCATTCGCATAGTATTCATTGTTGAACTTCGGGGAGTGTTCTTATGCGGCGTCTGTTTATTGCTTTCACGATACTTATTTTATCTTGTTCATCAGTGGTGGCAGAGGCATGGCCGGATAGTGCGAAATCGGCAATGAACGCCGCCGGTGAGCGTTTGCGGGTGGCTACCACCACGGAAAACCGGGTGCGTGCGCTGCGTGAGATTGAAGCCATCGCAAAAGCCCACCCCGAAGCACCCGAAGCGCGATTTTTGGCAAGAACCCTAGGGCAAAAAGCAACGATGGAAGCTGGGCCAAAAGCCATGCTGGGGGCGCTCAGTGATCTTGCCACATCGGGAAACATACCTGACCCGCAAACCTTTGGCGATATTCTGGCACCGATGATGGAAACAATCGGCAATATGGCCGAGGATGGCACGTTGCTGCCGCAAGCTGCTATCGAGTTGGACGGGGCGATTTCGGCATTGAACGATGCGGCCAAAAAAGTGGGGTTGCCCGATGTTGCCGCCGCGATCTCACAATCCACGGGCATTGACGGCATCGGCGAAAAGACAACCGGATTAATCGGCCGCATAGCAAAGGCTGCCGAAATAGCACGTGCGGCCCCCGATCTTGCCAAGATGAACCAAGCCGAGACCAAGAAGTTTCTGGAAAGTCTGGTCGCCCTTCTGCCGGCGGGTGCAGGCCCTGCTATTTCTGGCCCTGCATTCGGGGTTTTTACCGAACAGCTGGGGTGGTCAAATGAAATGTTTGGCGAAAGCACCAACGCGATGAATTTGGTGGCAGACGCGATTGAAACCGGAAAGTTCGATCATGCGGCGTACGCCAAAATCGAAAAACGCCTGAACGATTTGTCCAAAGGCCCGTGGGGTAGCGATACCGCCAAAGGTTTTTTCAAATCCTTGTGCAAACTGATCCCCGTGGCTGGTGCCTGGTGCGATGATGCTTTTCAATCGGTCGAAGAGTTTATCGCCGGGGTCGATTGCAGTGCCATCACTTGTGATTGCGGCAATGTCGGCGGTGGCCTGCTGGCCGGGCCAAACACAGTCACATGCAAGCTTCAGGAGCAATCAATTATCAACGAATGTACCGCCAAGAAAAAAATAACGCTAAGTTGCGATCCGGGGGCCAAAGGCCCTGGTGCCAATCAATAACTTATCTATATCGGGATAATGCATAGCCCGTAGTAAGAAATACGCGATTTCAGTCAGCCTATTGATAGCGGCAGGTTTTACAACATTAGCGCGAAACGGTTTCATCAAACCTGTCGCGTAACTGCATAGACCAGTATTTTGCTTGTACACCCGCCCTGCCGATCAGGCCGCCGGTCCAGTCTCGCTTATAGGAGGCAAACAGCTTATAGCGGTCATCACCCTGTGTAATGCCGCTCGCGATCAATCCACCCGCCATCGCCGTTGTGTTCAACCCATGCCCGCCAAAGGCGGTTGCCATCCATAGTCCGTCTTCCACTTGCCCGATAAGCGGCATGCTGTGCAAAGCATACCCCATCAATCCGACCCAGGCGTGGCTGGTTTCGGCAGCACCAAGTTGGGGGTAAACCGAAAGCATATCGCGGCGCATCATATCGGCTAGATGAAACGGCTTGCTTTGACGTGTGGTAATGCGCCCGCCCCATAACAGGCGGCCATCGGGCAGGCGTCTGTAATAGTCGGCGGCACGGCGGGTGTCTGCGATACCGGCAGGGGTGGTAATTGCCTGATCAAGCAGTTCTGCCATTGGATGTGTTACCATAACATAAGTCGCGACAGGCTGCATCGCGCGCGAAACGCGCGGATATAACTTGAAATCATAAGCACTGGTGCAAAGCACAATATGTTGTGCGTTTACGCTGGCAGTTTCGGTAGATACCTTCCAGCCGTTCCCTGAACGGGTTATGCTTCGGGCTTTGGTGCCTTCAAAAATATACCCGCCAAGCCGTTCGATTTCCTGTGCCAATCCATGGCAGTATTTCAAAGGATTGATGTGAAAGCTGTTTGGGTCATATAGGGCATTATGATAACGTTCAGACTTCATCAGGTTTCGGGTGTCTTGAGTGTTGTAAAACAAAAGGCCCTGATCCAAATCAACCTTGGCACGCTCGCATTCACGCAATACTGCCTGCGTATTATTCTGACGATAGACATGAAATTCGCCGTTTCCGTCCAATACATCATCCATTTTCAAATCACGTATTTGGTCGCGCACATAATTCATCCCATCGATTGACAACCGATAGGCTTCACGCCCGTCCGCCCGTCCAAGGCGTTTCAACATGTCCGATGCGTTACCGGCAAAGCCTGCACTGACAAAACCACCGTTGCGCCCTGATGCACCCCATCCCACGCGCTTGGCTTCAAACACGCAAACGGATTTGCCCGCGCGCAACAGTTCCATTGCCGTGGTTAACCCTGCAAGCCCTGCACCGATGACGCAAACATCAACATTCGGATTGCCCGTCAACGCTGACCGTTTGGAAATGCCCCCAAGCGTTTCAGCGTAATAGTTGTTTGGATAATCAGTGGCAGTGTTCATTTTTTTCCGTTAATTTTATTGCTCGCCAACAGCACGGCCATTAACCCGCAAGAAGCCCCAAAAGTGCATCAATGTCACCATCATTCGGAAGTGCTTGAATGGTTTTTTCCAATGCTGTCGCTTTATTCTGGCCGATAACAGGCACTGTTAGCCCATGAAACTTCGACTTGATAACAGCATCGCTGACTTTGTCTTCAGGATCACCTTTTGCCTCGGTTGCACCCGATGATAACACGCGGCCATCTTTCAATTTCACGAGTGCACGTGCAATACGGTGCTCCGGGAAAGCGGCATTGAATTCATCGGTTTCCGTGATGACGATAGATTTGGCAATTGCGCGGATTTTGGGATCGGACAGCCCGTTTTGCGTGACCTCTTCCACCCCGATTGTACTGCGCACTAATGCCACGGCAACGGCAAACGGCAATGAATATTGTGCTTCTTCCGTGTTGTTGGGAATAGTATTCAGACGCTTGCCTTCATGGAAGGTTTCAATGGTAATTCCGGCCACATCATCCGCTGTAAAGTGATGTTCCTTAATCAATGCCAAGATCGCTTCAACAGGGGGTTGGGCCCAGCGACAAACGGGATATAATTTGATATATTGCTGCGTCACCAACCAATTTTGCCCCAGGTCATTCCAAAAATGGGCCAATTCAGGGGCTTCCATTGTAATTGCGGGTGCGCCGGTAAATCCGTCCTGCGCAAGGTAAGCCGCAGATACCCCCGCCATCGCCCCCCAGCCAGAGCCGTCTTTGACCATCGTCGGTGCATCAATAACGCGCATCATCTGGCTGCGCGGACCGTGATATTCTGCAATACCCACCGCTTCACGGGTTTGTGCGCGTGACAACCCTAGCTGGCGCGCCCCTAATGCGGCCACGGCCAATGCCACCCATGCGCCGGACGTGTGGTAATCGGACACGCTGGCATGCAGGGCGGCCCCCGCACGCGAGCCAATTTCATAGCCGATAACAATGCTGGTCAGCAGTTCTTTTGCGTCCCGCCGCCCTTCCGCTTCCATCACCGCAATCAGACCTGGAATGACCCCGCACCCCACATGCCCCTTGGCGGGTTTATATCCATCATGGGCGTCAAGCGCGTCAATGGTCATCCCGTTTGCTAGGGCAGCACCCGCAGGGCTGACCGTGCGCCCGTCCCACCAAATATGTGCGCTGGTACCGCCAAACTGACGAGCCGCATGATTGCGTATAATTCGCGACATGTCGGTTTGTGTCCCGCCAACCGATACGCCCAAAGTATCGGTCAGACAACGTACCGTTTCATGAATTATTGCGGGGGATAAATTTGCAAATTGGATATCGTGGATAAAATCAATCGCTTGCGTCATGCAATCCGCCTTTCTATGGGGTGTAATAGCGATGGTCTATCGTCATTCACCTGTATATTTAGTGTACTACAGATACGGATTGGTAAGTTTGTCCACTCATTATGCGACAGTTTTGAAATAATGCATAATATGGATAGGTGAAGTGACGAAAAATAAGGAAAAGCCGATGCGGGCATTGATACAACGCGTAACCGAAGCGCAAGTCGTCGTTGACGACGATATAATCGGCAAGGTGGGCGGGGGTTTATTAATCCTGATCTGTGCCATGCAGGGCGATAGTGATGCGGATAGCATGAAACTGGCACAAAAAATCGCAAAACTACGCATTTTTCGCGATGATCAGGGCCGTATGAACCGATCATTGGCGGATGTGGGTGGTGCTGCCCTGATTGTCAGCCAGTTTACCCTAGGTGCCGACACCTCTCGCGGTAATCGGCCTGGATTTTCACTGGCTGCAAGCCCTGATGAAGGCCATCGGTTATATGATGCTTTTGTCGCTGATTTTATAGCTCTTGGCATTCCCGTTGAAACAGGCCAATTTGGCGCGGATATGAAGGTTTCATTGACCAATGACGGGCCGGTGACAATCTGGATGGATACGGAAAACTAGGATATAAAATGGCACTGGAAGACGCTGCAAAACAAATCGACTTGGCTATAACCCGCAAAGGGTTCAAAGGTCATTCGCATGAAGCAACCTTTGGTGGGGTAACCAGTTTTTTGCGCCGCAATTATACGAAAGATTTGACAGGCGTGGATGTGGCAGTCACTGGTATTCCCTTTGATTGTGCGGTCACCAACCGCCCGGGAACCCGGCTTGGCCCACGTGCCATTCGTGAAGCATCCAGCCTGCAATCCCCCGATGCACCCTATGGCTGGGACATCGACCCGATGATGGATCTGAATGTCGCCGATTACGGTGATGTTGCTTATGATTATGCCAAAGTCAGTGATTTTCCGGCCGTTTTGCAAGCTCATATCACGGGCATCCTTGATGCGGGTGCCGCTTGTCTTAGCTTGGGCGGGGATCATTATATTACCTACCCGATCCTGAAGGCACATGCCGAAAAATACGGACCTTTATCGCTGATCCAGTTCGATGCCCACACCGATACATGGCCTGACGACGACTATGATCGCATCGACCACGGCACAATGTTTTATAAGGCGGTCAAAGACGGAATTGTGGTTCCGGAACGTTCGGTTCAGGTTGGCATCCGCACGACGAACGAAGATACGCTTGGCGTCAATATCATCGACGCACGCACCGTACACACCCAAGGCCCCATAGAGACCGCGCGCCAGATCAAACAGATCGTTGGCGACAATGCGACTTATCTCACCTTTGACATTGACGCGCTTGATCCGGCCTATGCACCGGGTACCGGTACACCCGTTTGGGGCGGGCTGACGACGGCACAATCCGCGATTATATTGCGCGACCTGGCAGGTATCAATCTTGTCGGCATGGACGTGGTCGAAGTATCGCCGCCCTATGACACCACAGGGGCCACCGCGATTGCGGGCGCGCATGTTGCGGTTGAACTATTGTGTTTATGGGGTGTCGGGCGCCGAACCCACGGTTAAACAGCGCTGGATTTCACGATCCAGTCACGCACCGACTTTGCATCTTCCGATAGATCGGCGTTTTGCGACCAGACAAGATAAAATCCTTTGCCGCTATTCCATTTCCATGACCCTAGCTGTGCAAGCAAGCCCGCGTCGATCAAGTGGCGTGTGACCTGTTCCCAACCTAGGGATATGCCTTGGCCTGCCATAACTGCCTGCAACACAAGCGCGTAGTCATTCAACCGCAAACCTTGCCCGATATCCTGGTATTTCACTCCGAAGTAATGGAAAAAATCCGTCCAGGTCGGCCTGTCACGATAAGGCTCTTCCAGATTAATTAATTGTGCGTCTTTCAGTGCGTCCAACGTGTCGATCGGGGTGTGATTTTCGATCCACGCGGGGCTGGCGACTGCCATAAGTGATTCTTTGGCAATCAGGGTGCAATCATATCCCGGCCAATTCCCATCGCCTCGCCAAACGCCAAGACTAATCACCTCTTGCGCCAGATCCAGATCCTTGTCTGTGGTCTGCATCCGCAGGTCAATGTTGGGGTGTTGATCATGAAAATTCTGCAAACGCGGCACCATCCAGTAATTGGCGAATGCGGTGGAAACCGACAGGGTCACATGGCTGCCCCTGCGTTGGCTTTGCAAGTATTTAACCGTTGCAAATATACGTTCAAATCCCTGAGAAACATCATTATATAGCATCTCACCCGCATCGGTAAGCGTGATAATACGGTGGCGGCGATGAAACAGCTTCGTGCCGATCGCATCCTCTAGTTTGCGCACGGATTGACTGATCGCAGGTTGGCTTACCCCCATCTCTTTTGCTGCATTGGTAAACGATCCCAAGCGTGCAGAAGCCTCAAAGGCAGACAGATGGTTTAAAGACTCAATCGATTTCAAAAGTTTACGCATAATTTCAGTTTATGCAAAACGATAGAATTTACCAGCGTTACAGATGTTTTATTTTTCTCTAATCTAGAGATTGGAGGCTTATTCAATGTCGAACACGGAAAGTGCCATGCGCAAACGGCGAACACCGCGCAGCGCGCGCGGACAGCGCAAGATACTTGCGACACCCGCTTATATCACACGGGTCTTGCCGTTTTATGATCCGCTGGATGAAGAGCAACTGGTGCGGTTGGAAGAACAGGCCGATTGGTTGATCCAAGAGATCGGTATTGCATTCAAAGGTGACCCTGCCGCGCTGCACATATGGCGCAAAGCGGGCGCCGATGTCGGGCATGACGATAAGGTGCGTTTGCCACGCGGTATGGCGCGAAAATTGTGCGAAACCATTCCGCGCGAATTTGAACAGGTTGCCCGTAATCCGGAACGGTCTGTGCGTATCGGTGGCAAAAATCAGGTGTTCGCGGCCGTTTACGGCCCACCCTTTGTGCGCGATCTGGATGAGGGCCGTCGTTATGGCACGATCGAAGATCATGAAAAACTGGTCAAGCTGACCTCGATGTTACCCGGTATCCATCATGGCGGTTTGGTGATTGTAGAGCCGTGCGATATTCCCGTCAGCACCCGTCATCTGGACATGGTTTACAACCATATGGTTTATTCCGACAAACCGCATTTGGGTGCCATTACGGAAATGAGCCGGGCTAAGGATAGTGTCGATATGGCGCGTATTTTGCACGGGCAGGCAATTTTCGAAAACAACTGCGTGATCATGGGTAACGTCAACACCAATTCGCCCCTTTTGGTTGATAAAGTGGTGACGGAAGCGATCCGTACCTATAACGGCAACGGGCAAGGTATAGTCGTTGTGCCCTTTATTTTATCGGGTGCGATGGGTCCCGTCAGCACGGCGGCATCAATTGCGCAGGCTTTGGCGGAAGCAATGATCGTGGGTGCATTCAGTCAATTGGTGCGGCCCGGTTCACCATTTATTCTGGGTAATTTTCTGTCGTCCATGAGCCTGAAATCAGGGGCGCCAACATTCGGGATGCCCGAACCCGTAGTATCAAACTATGTGATCGGGCAACTGGCGCGCCGTCTGGGCGTGCCGTTGCGTTGTGGCGGGTCTTTGACAGCATCCAAAGTGGCAGATGCGCAAGCGATGGCTGAAAGTGTGGACAGTATGCATTCAACCATGATGGCCGGTGCGCACTTTGTTTTACATGCGGCGGGTTGGCTGGAAGGCGGGCTTTGTACGGGTTATGAAAAGCTGCTGCTTGATGCTGATCGTCTTGGATCTTATCAGAAAATTCTGGGGCAGGGACTGGATACATCCGATGAAGCTATGGCACGTGACGCTTATAGCGAAGTTGAACCGGGCGGGCATTTTTTGGGATCAGGTCATACCATGCGCAACTATGAAACCGCGTTTTATGAAGCCCCTTTGTCCGATAGTGAAAGCTGCGAACAGTGGGAAGAAAATGGCTCTAAAGACGCCGAAAAACGGGCCAATGAGCGTATGAAGCAAATGTTGAACGACTATGTGGAACCCACAATAGACGCGGGCGTGAAAGAAGAGCTGCAAACCTATGTCGCCAAACGCAAGGAAGAGTTGCCCGAGGCGTGGTATTAAATTTAAAAGACGGAAATAAGGATATGCGAAATGTCTAAAAAAGAACTCCCAAGCCACGCAAAAGTGGTTGTGATCGGTGGCGGTGTTGTCGGCTGTTCCATTCTGTTTCATCTGGCCAAGTTCGGTTGGAAAGATGTGGTTCTGCTGGAACGCGATGAACTGACCTCTGGCTCATCATGGCACGCGGCGGGTCAAATACACACGATTTCTTCTGACCCGAATATTAGCCGTCTGCAAAGTTACACGATTGATTTATATAAAGAAATCGAAGAACTTTCAGGCCATTCCGTGGGCTTGCATATTACAGGCGGTTTTTATCTGGCTTCTACCCCTGAATGGTACGATTACCTGAAACGCGAACGTTCCAAGGCGCGTTATATGGGTTTGAATCAGGAGTTTATTTCACCCAAAGAAGTGGCTGAACGCCACCCGTTGATTGACCCGAAACACTATCATGCGGCCCTTTGGGATGATCAGGACGGCGATCTGGATCCGTCTGGCGCCACTTACGCTTTCGCCAAGGCGGCCAAGGTGCATGGGGCACAATATTTCACCCACACACCTGTAACGGCCACACAACAACGCCCCGATGGATCATGGGATGTGACCACACCCGATGGCGTGATCAACGCGGAAATGATCGTGAACTGCGGTGGCCTTTGGGCGCGCGAAGTCGGCCATATGCAAGGTATCAATCTGCCTGTGCAACCGATGGAACACCACTATCTGATCACCGAAGAAATTCCCGAAATTGCTGCGCGTGATACCCGTTTGCCTGCGGGGATTGATTATGAGGCCAACATTTATTTCCGTCAGGAACGCAACGGTATGTTGTTGGGTACTTATGAACCTCGCGGCACACCCTGGAAAGTCGGTGGCACCCCGTGGGACTTTGGCCATGAATTGTTGCCGCATGATCTGGACCGCATTGCCGAACGGCTGGAAATGTCGTTTGAACGCATCCCTGCTATTGGCGAGGCTGGCATCAAGGATATTATCAACGGCCCGTTCACCTTTGGCCCCGACGGCAATCCGATGATCGGTCCCGTCCCCGGTATGACAAACTACTGGTGCGCGGTCGGTGTGATGGCAGGGTTCTGTCAGGGCGGCGGCGTTGGGCTGACCATGGCCGAATGGATGATGGACGGTGAACCGTCGATTGATGTCTGGGCGATGGATGTGGCCCGTTTCGGCGACTGGGCAACACCCGATTGGGGCACGGTGAAATCAACCGAGAATTATGAACGTCGCTTCGTGATGACATTTCCAAATGAGACCCTACCCAAAGGCCGTTTGCAAAAAACCACCGCCCTTTATGACCGCCTGATTGCCAAAGGTGCGCGCATGGGGCAGGGCTTTGGTCTGGAAAATGCATTGTGGTTTGCCGATGGGCCGGATGATGCACATGAAGTGCCTACTTTTGAACGTAACCGCAGCCATGACTATGTGGCGCGTGAAGTGGCAACGGTACGTAATGATGTGGGTGGTATCGAGATTGCCAATTTCGCTAAGCATGAATTCAAGGGGGTGGGTGCACGGGCATATCTGGACCGTATTCTGGCAGGCTTTGTGCCGAAATCGGGTCGTCTGACATTGACACCGATGCTAACGCCCAAAGGCAAACTATACGGTGATCTGACCGTGGCCTGTCTGGCGGATGATCACTTTATGCTGTTCGGGTCAGGGGCAATGCAAGAGGCGCATCGGCGTTGGTTCGAAAAGGATTTACCTGACGATGTAAGTTATCAAAACGTATCCGATGATTGGCACGGGGTGGCAATATCAGGGCCACAATCGCGCGCGTTGTTGGCGCGGATCACCCGTGCTGACGTCAGTGCTGACGCCTTTAAGTTCCGCGACCTGCGCCAAACTTACGTGGGTGGCGTTCCGGTAATTTTGAACCGGATCAGTTTTTCGGGTGAGCTGGGCTATGAAGTCTACTGCCGCCCGCACTACCTGATCAAACTGGCCGAAGCGATTGAGGAAGCGGGCGTCGATCTGGGATATCGCTGGTACGGTGCACGTGCTTTGATGTCGATGCGTCTGGAAAAAGCGTGGGGGGTCTGGACACTGGACTATCGTCCCGATTTCACTGCTGCGCAATCGGGTATGGACGTGTTCATCAACTGGAACAAAGACTTTGTCGGTAAAGATGCCGCTTTGGCAGAAAAAACCGCAGGGCCGGATAAAAAGCTGGTGACATTGGTGATCGATGTGGAAGGTATCGATGTCAGCAATGATGAAGCTATATTACTGGATGGTGCGGCTGTGGGTTACGTGTCTTCCGGCGGCTATGCGCATCATGTGAAAAAATCGATGGCGATGGGGTATGTTGCCGCTGAACACGCGGCCGCGGGGACATGCGTGCAGGTGGAAATTTTGGGCCAGATGTATGACGCCGAAATTCAGGGCGCGCCACTTTATGATGCGAACGGGGCCAACATGCGGGCTTGATATGTGGCTTTATTTTGTGTCAGGTTCTTTAGACGCTATAGAATGGAGAAATTTATGAGTGTATTTCTGGTTGCAGACGTAAAAGTTACTGATGATGCGTGGATTCCAGACTATGCTGCGCATGTACATGAAATCGTTGAAAAACACGGTGGCAAGTATTTATCCCGAAGTGGTAATATAACGACGTTGGAAGGTGATGAGAAAGACAGCACACTGGTCGCTATTCTTGAATTTCCGGATGAAGAGGCATTAAAGGCGTTTGTGAATGACCCCGCATATGCGCCCTACGGCAAGGCGCGTCAGGCCGGCAGTGTCAGTAATTTTTATATGATCGATGACACTGATATTGCCGGAACAATTCCGTATCTGACGGCGGGCTAATCTGTATCCACTGTAAGGGATTTTAGCTCTTGTTCCCATGTTTTACGAAGGGCGGAACCTTGTCCTGAAAATTGGGCAGCCTCAGCCACGCATTCAACCATCCTGTCCAACCGAAAATGTCTGAAATCATTTCGCAATTCACACCATGCCACCAACATGGTGTTGTCGGCATAGTAAATTAAAACAAGCGGCCAGATGATGCGCTTACTCTGGTCGCCTTTAGCATCCATATAGATAATCTGAAATTTGGTTTCAGATCGGATGGCTTGGCGGATCAGATATGGATCAACATGCTCAGATGTGTCCGTACCCCAGCTTGATGCAATCAATTTATTGGTTTGCGGCGCGGCTTCACTTAGCTTTCGCGCGGCGCGTTTGGCCGCCTTTAATAGTTGCGCGTCCCCGGTACGTGCAATCATGCTTAGACCGATAGTGATAGCTTCAGCCTCATCCTCGTCAAAGTTAATGGGGGGCAGATCGTAGCCGCGTCGCATGACATAGCCGATGCCTGCTTCCCCCTGTATCGGTGTGCGCATGGCTTGCAACGTGGCGATGTCACGGTAAACCGTGCGTTTGGACACTTCCAAAATTTTTGCAATATCTGCCGCTTTCATCGGGGCAGTAGCCGCTCTTAGAATTTGGATAACTTCAAATAACCGATCACTTTTGGGCATTGTCATATTCCTTCGCTTTTTATCGCATATCAAAACACTGTTGCCAGCCTATTGTCAGCAGTAATGCGTTAGATCACGAAAAAATTCGAAATAGGTTATTTATGAATACAACGTCTACACAGCTAAAACACAGAACGGGTGTTATCCTTGTCTTGATCTCTGCGGCGGTTTTCAGCTTGGCCGGGATATTTACCAAAGGGGTCGATGCGGATGCATGGGGCGTGATCTTTTGGCGCGGGTTGGCCGCGGCCATATTCACATTGGGCTATCTTATCGTGCGGGGGCAGTTGAAAAGGGAAATCACTTCATTCTGCGGGCCGGCATTGGCGGTTACACTGACGATGGCCCTGGGAACCGCGGCATTTATTCCGGCGTTTAAGCTGACCAGCGTGGCAAATGTCGCTTTGATCTGGGCTACTGCACCTTTTATTACAGCGGCCTTGGCATGGATATTTATCGGCGAACGCCCAACACGGGTTGTTGTTTAGGAATAACAACGCTTGCACGGCTAGTGAATTCAAGAATTCATAATATTTGAGGCGCTTCAATCAACAGGTCGCAACAGAATTTTACTGCGGATAACGGCTGAAAAGTCATCACCTTCTTCGGTTGCCATCGCAAGTTCGGTGATATCGAAATGGTCACGTGCCGCCTCATAAGTTAAATGTGTATCAATGATATACAGCCTGTAAGCGATTTTATCCAGACTTTCCGGAAACAGATAACGGAAGTTCCAGAACGGTATAGGTTTTTGTGAAAACCGTCTGGCGTGTTTGATGATATTGGTGGTGCAATTGTTCCATATTGTATTGTAAAACTCGGGCTCTTTGCCCAGCTTGTCCGCACGTTTCATTACAT
>Ga0316189_10004871_pt1 | contig 12871 bp, 16 predicted proteins | sample LowCovwburrow_MG_FD_204930 | JGI IMG/M metagenome (GOLD analysis project Ga0316189, IMG submission 204930) | Coastal sediment microbial communities from Maine, United States - Lowes Cove worm burrow | ecosystem: Environmental > Aquatic > Marine > Coastal > Sediment | place: USA: Maine... | reverse complement strand
CGCCCACGCCCACGCCCACGACAGTGTCTGCCTCCCGGACTGCCGCTGCGGCGGTGGCCCGTGCTGGCCGGCGTCGAGCTGTGCGATGAGGGCCCCGACAACCGTGACGAGGGCCCCAGTACGCCCCAGTGCGCCCCGCCGAGCTGCGGCGACGGGATCCTCCCGGAGCTGGAAGAGTGCGACGACGGTCCAGGCTTCGTGCGGTCACCGCCTGGTCTACGAGGATCGATTAGCTCAACATACGGACGTATGCCCCCCTCAGAGGCGCTCATTGTCACTTTATGCTGCTCGAGAGATTCGTCGATGAGTTATGAACGTACACGAAGCGCCCCCCAACGCAGCGTCACCGCGACCGGCCGACCTCGTCTTGATGATCGACGCAGAGCGTGTCGTCGCCCCCGGTCTGGACCCCTACGACCCGTCTAGCGGGCAACACGAGCATCCTGAAGTTGAGATGCAAGTCGTTCGACGAGATATGTCTGATACGCCATACAGTTGTTGTGACCGATGATTTGTGCTCGTCGAAGCCATCGCTCTGCCTCATCGAAGTCTCCAGTCGCGATGAAAAACTCTGTGGCTGCGCGGGCCATGGCAGCGGACGTGGACACCCCCATCGAGTGCTTCAATGTGAGTGAGCGTTGCAGGTGCTCCTCCGCGCATCGGAGATTACCGCGCGCCACCTCATTCTGAGCCGCCCGAAACGACCACACTCCTGACCATTCCTCTGAACCCGCATCTTGGGACATCCGTAGCGCGGAGCGAAGGCGGCGCCCTGCATGATTCAGTCTCCCTGCCGCATTGAGGCGCCATCCAATTGTTCCAACAACCATCGCACGGCTGAGGCCTTTCCGGCTAGAGCGAGATCCATTGTCGAGCTGAAACAAGGCCCTCTTGGCAGCTGCGACAGAGAGCGCGGCCTCCTCCTCCCCCGTCATTTGGCCACGCATATGAGCCTCAACCTGAAGAGCGCGGGTCAGCCCCGAAACATGACGCAGCCTAGTGAACAGGCGCTGAGCAGTTAACGCGGCGGTCAACCCTTGACTGGTCTGACCCAGTTCGAGAGCGATATTGGCAAACAAGGTCTGTGCCTCCGCGATGGTTGCCATGAGCTCCTTGGACGAAACATTGGTCGGCTGTGAATATATCGCCGCCATCATAGCACCTGCAAACCTTCTCGCGGCTACGAAGTCTCCCTGGCCGAAAGCCACCTTCGCCACAAGTGAAAGCTCTGCATAGTCGTCAGGGGCGCAAGTCGCCCCTGACAGGCCTGTGCCCCCCGTCAGCAGAGCAAGAGCGGTCGCCATGTCAATCCGCGAGGAGTCAATCCACCGCCCCAGACGGTAGGGACCACGACTTCGCCCTCCTCGATAGCGCCCCTCTGGTTGAGACTGCCAATACTCGATGAGGCGTGGCCCTGCCTCTACTCGGGGTCGCGCGGCTAGCACAACTTCGAGGCGTTTCGCCGTACTAGCACCACTAGCACCTCCTCGCGCAAGTACGCCAAGCTCATCCGCACTTGTCCACGCCATGGGGTCTTCTTGCTTGCGCAGCGCCAACGCCAATATGATTCGGAGGAGTTCCTCATCGAGGCAACACTCATCAAATCCATACAGCCCACTCAGGCTATCACCGTAAGCAAGCGAAAGATCAGCGATATGTAGCCGTGGCGCCCCTGAAAGGACCAGCTCGACCAGTATTTGGGCACCTACCTTGGAGCGCTGCATGTCACAGCCTGTAAGCTGATAGGCTCACACTCTGCAAGTGGCACATCGCCGCGCATTCGAGCAGAGATAGTTGCAAGAACAGCGCGACTAACAGTGCAGTCCGAAATTTTCTCCACGCCGCATATATTGGCGGTATACAGGCCGTCCGGGTGCTGTGAGAGGCAGAACAGGCCATGATTATTGAGGGCCACTGTCGCGGGAATCCACCACTGCCCGCCCCCCTCGACCCCCGGAATGCGACACCCAGGCTGGAGCAGTTTTTTGAGTCGATCATAGTCGACACCAAGCTGGGGGGCTCTTGTACTTGCGACAAAGCTCTGGTGTTTGCTCATTCGTGCGAAGACTGTCGCGGCCTCGATCCATAGCGCCGCATCGTGTGGTCGACACGGGCGTTGCTCCTCTGGGCCTGGCTGGCCATCACCGCGGAAGAAGCCGCGTCCGGGCGCGATCGCCCACCCGACATAGCTTGTCAGCCAGTGCTGAGCAGTAAATCCCGGCTCTCCGGCCTCAGAGCACAGCTTCCACCCTTCGCATCGGCCCTCTGCCGCACAGCCCTGAATCTGCACCATCGTGTCGACATCTGCGAGCATGTGGACTCCGAATGCCAGCATCTCTGCGCGGGAAGCAACGCACGAACCGCAGAACACTTGTTGGTTTGGATAGTTCTTGTCTGACGTGCCTGCAGGGCAAAGAGAGCGCCCAGACTTGGAGTCTATACTGTCCGGGCAGCGCTCCGAGTAGCCTGGTAGTCGGCCAGCACAACTGAGTGCCCTCGTAGCTGCCTGTGCGATCGGGAGTTCGACACCAAGACGAGGCGGAGCATCTCGAAGATCTGGAAACTCTCCGCATGAGCGGGTGACACGTTCACCCAGGCTTTGGTTTCCATGACTCTGCTCTGTTTCAGTTACGGGTGCTGATGAGGTGCAAGCAGAACCTGCAAAGAGGGTCACACAAAAAGACATACTCCGAAGATTCACACGCTGCATATTCACACTCTGACTGATGGGCCTCAAGCTAGCTCTTCATTCGCAGTTCCCAGGCGACAGGTCTGATCGAGCCTGTCAGCTGAACCCTCCAGTAGCCAATGCAAGAAAGCACATAGTCCCCGTAGTAGACGCGAGACGAGAGCCCCTTTGAGATATAGGCCTTTGCATATAGTGTAGTGCCTCGAATGCGCAGATCAGAGCGGTTGGAGTAGGCACCGTCAACATGGAACAAGGCAAGGTAATCTGCAGGATCTGCGAGAGTTGCGCTCTTCCCGCCGTTGCACATCCAGCCCGCGGATGCACCGTCACGGGAGATGTTCAGCGCCTGGGCTCCCTCACTGAATGAGCTCTCCTCGACCCACTCAGACATGGCACTAGCTCGTGGAAGATCTGGAGGGAGCTGGAAGAGCGGAGGTATCGAACGATCCTCCCAAGGCTCAGGAGAGGCGCACCCCCCTCCGTATTCCACCAATTCATGGATCCCCTCCTCTCCGACCTCGGCGAGGAGTGTGTTGATCACGTCATCTTGTTCTTCAGGCGAGAGCAGAATAAAGTAGTCAGCTGTCTCGCATGTGACACCATGGCGAATATACGCGTCAACAACACTTCGTGAGGAGACTCCTTCGCCATCGAGGACAGCGTCTCCGTCATCACAAGCCTGCATCGTCAATGAGAACAATACCCCGCAAATGGCAGGAGTGAGGCGTATTGACTTGGTGAACATTCCGATTCCTTTCGATGGGCTTGCCTTCAGTCGCAGACTGCCCTTGCCCTGGCCGTTGTCGATACAAGAAAGTTCGCCCATCACCTGGCTGCGCGCCGAAGGTGGATCTCAGAGAGGCCGACGATGTTGTTCTTGAGGGCGCCTGAGCTTCGCGGAAGTACCCTCGGTCGGGTCATCGAGGCTCCGCCAGGGCTCTGAGGGACGCCTCTCGGGGGAGCTTCACAACCCTGTGGCATGTCTGCCTCGCAGGGGAGTTGCCGGGAGACAAGCCCAGGTTGTTGGATGTGGAGCCATTGCTACCAGGAATGATATCAAGTCTTCCGTCGAATGCGCAACCTCTCTGTCGAGGCCAGTCACCTGGACAGCCCGTCGTTCTTGCACGAGAGGGGGGGGGAGAACATCCGCCAACTGTGGACACCCCCCCAGAGCCGCAGAACGAGCAAGACTTGGACGTGTCCGCGGAACCTGTTGGCGACGAGAAAGATGCAAGCAAGATCACAGTTCATGCTATTCCGCGCTCATCGCAACCTGCGAACTCAAGTTTCGCAGAGAGAGCGCCTGGGCACTGCACCCTGGCGGACGCTTGACGTGAGACGCCTGGCGTCGCGACCTCCCGCGTAGCTTCGTGGGCGTGACGTCAGTGCGATGTAGACGGCATCTCCCTTCGGATGGACCCATCTAGCACGATTCGGTGGCGCCTGGAGAGGAGCCGATCGCAGAGCGCATCGGCGGTCGAGGGGTCGCCTATCTGATCGTGCCAGAGCTCGATGGGGATCTGGCTGATGACGATCGTCGACTTCTCTCCCTCGTGCTCTTCGAGAACCTCGTTGAGATCGCGGCGAGGCTCGGCGTTGAGAGGCGTCATCCCCCAATCGTCATGTCGATGTACTCGCCGTAGTGTGCTAGCAAGCCCGCCCAAAACCCCAGAACGAGCGAGACTTGAACACGCTCATGGATCCCACTCGCGAAGAAATCAGCGCTAAAAGGATCACGGAGTGTGCTCACGAGTCAGTCGACGTGACCTCTGACGCTCAAGGATTTGGCAGACCGCACACGACGCTGTAGATCGAGCGCGCAGGACCCCGAAACCACGAAGGGTGACCAGGAGGTGTTGCAGTGCGGCCGATTCGATGCCCGTCATGTGGAGGCGGGGGGGTGGAGCTCGGCGAACGCATCAACCTGCACGGGCACGGAGTCCGAGCGCGATACCTGGCTGGACCGCCGAACCTCGGGTCGGAGCCAACGACAACCGAGCTCCGCCTGCGGCGCCACGTGTGCCAGCTCTGCGACGCAGTGCTGACGGTGGGGCCGCGGAGAGTGGTGCCGGGCTATGTGTACTCAGCGATGGCGATCGGGCTGGCCCTGCTGCTATGGGGCGTGCTTGGACAAGCCGACGCAGCGATCCAACGGGCGATCGGCGTCCACCGGATCCACGGAGCGAGCCGACCGGAGCGATGGCAGGCCCTCCCGCGTCGACCCGCACCGCAACGCGCACGGCAAGCCAGCGCGCCAAGAAGAGCATCGACACGCTCCACTTCGACCCGCCGAGCACCCTCGTAGACAAGCTCGTCGGCCGTGCGCCGCGGAAGGGAGGTTCGCGATGGGCGCCTCGGGGGCTTCGAGATGCACGTCGCGAAGGTCTTCGACGAAGAGCCTCTGCACCGCGACCCCGTCGAAGCATATCTTCTTGTCGCGCTCCCCCTCGGCGATGATGGGGCCGGCAAGCTAGAGTCGGTTGAGGGTGCTCCGGCTGGCCAGCGGCGCTTGGCGGTCGCGCGCGCGTGGACGATCGGCCCCGGTCGCGTCAGCCTTGCCAACGGCCCACGCGAGCACGGGGTCGTTGCGAAGACGGTCGTGCTCGTTGAGGTCCTCGTAGCCGAGGATCATCCCGAGCACACGCTGTGCGAGGAGGTCGCGGACCGAGTGCTCGACCCGTGTCGGGTCTCGATGATCCGAGAAGCACTCTGCGAGGCGCTCGAGCAGCGGTAGCCGCTCCAAGAGTTCACGAACGAGGAGGAGCCCGCCGTCCAAGCTGATGTGCCCGCCGTCGAAAGCGGCGTCGACTCGTCGGCTCTTGTGGCCTTGCAGCGACAGCCGATCGTTTCTACACTCTGTCGCTCTCCGGCCGCTCTCCCGATTGCCTGCTGAAGTGGTGTTCATGCAGGGATACCGACGGAAGAGCGGCCGAAGCTCCTGGACTGGCAAGCTTCTCGGGCTAGCTCAGGGGACAGTTCGGCCAATAGCTCGAATTGTATGTATTCACCATCTTGGGGACATGTCCAAGTGCAGCCGCCGCGGCATTACAGCAAGTCGAAATCCCCCCCCCAGAAGAGACAGTCGCAGTACATGAGTCGGGAATCTTATATGCCCAACCACAGCCCCAGCTCTTCCGATAGATCGCATCTACGCTCTGACTTGCTCCGGATGCCCAAACCAGCCAATTAGTATTCTCTGGAGCAATTGAGAAGTTCTGCCCTCCATCCCCCGGATTGTTGCTCGACCATTTGACCTTTCCTGGACCCCAAGGCACACGTGCACAAACACCGCGCTCTTGAAGGATCTCCCCCTCCTCCGTGAGGCGGTAGCTGACCCCTTCATTCAGCTTGTTGGGTTCCAGCAGACCAAGCTCCAGGGTCGTCGAGATGCCCCCCGCATCGACAACAGCATCGGGATATGACTCGACAAGATGGTCGAGAACCTCCTCAGCGATCGAGAATGCTTCGATATCAGTTTCAGCGCTTATGCTGCCAGGTTCACCCGAGTCGCTAGTGCTACCACTAGCGACGAGAACAATCTCTCCGAGGAGACCATCTTCAGACGCGTCTATTTCAGCGCCATACCTCGTCTCCGAGGACGAGACCTCCTCGGCGTCACAAGCGCCTTGGCAGAGCAAGGCTGAAAGAAGAATACAGTGTGATTTCATTCGGTTCATGACTTTTCCGTTCTCGATAGGTCTGAAGCTTCCTCACAGACCAAGGAGAGAATACGGATACGACTATATTTCTCCAGCAGAGAGAGAGAACTGCGTAAGCTATTGTTTTGTTTCGCTTTTTCTATGGGTCCGCGACCCGAGACGCAAATTTCCATTCGCGGGAAGGGCTGAGGAGCGATGTACGGACGACTGATCAACGACAACGCGCCGATGACCTTGAGGGCAAGCCCGTTGTGGTCACGTGCGAAATTTTCCTTGGCGAACCGGGCGAGCAGGGGCTCTGGGAGACCGGCGACGTGATCGGCATCGGTCGAGTTCCGGCGATGGCCGTTCTCCCGAACACCGAAATCCTTGCGATGGGGACCCTCCTCGGCAACGGCACTTCAAGGTGTTGCGTGCGTCGGCGGGGCAAGGGCGGCGCTTGGGGGAGCGACGATCTTCTGCACCTGTTCCCTGACATCGACTGCCGAGCGCTCGATCTCGAGGTCGATGAGGACGGCGCGGCCTTCTTTCTCATGGAGACCCAACGAACTCGGGTTGGCGGTAGTGTCATCGAGCTCGAGCTCGGCGACGCACGCCCTCGGATCCAGATCAGGATCCGAGGATGTGTCGATAACGACGCGCTGGCCGGGTGCTGCGCGCAGTGTGATGCTCGACGCTAGATCAGGACAAAACCACAGGACATGCGGCGGGGCTTCGATCGCCGCGCGCCGACGACAACGCCAGCGCGCTCGCGGTGTTGCTCGCGGTCGCGAGCCAAACCGCCGAGCAACGGATTCTCGGCTTCATCGGCCCCGAGCAGCGCCTCCCCCCGGGTCATCAGTGCCCGAGGTGTCGACGTCGATCTAGAGTGCGGACCTAGCTCGGCGCAGTGTTCACCACCGAGGGCTCCTAGCCGGGTATGGTGCTGGGGTACTTTGTGAACCGAACGCAAGCTCTGGCATCAGCGGGCCAGTTGGCGAGTTTGAAGCCACCCGCGTTGTCGTACCCGTCGCCTGGCATTCCAAGGGTCGAGTTGATGGCGAGGGAGTTCAGCGGTGGGAAACCTTGGTCCTCGCACCACGATGCGACCTCCTCCAGGAAGCCTCCGACCACCCGAACAAGGTGGGGGACGTCGGCCCGGCGGCACAGGTCCCCGTACGGGATGAGATACCGCTTCAACGTAACGTGGGACTTGGGCGGGTACCGAGCCGTCGTCACTCGTTGGTGGTCCAGCAGGGCTTGGCCCAGGGCACGGGATTCCGCTCGCATGCGGACATGATTAGCCGTCCGTCGCCGCTTGGCAAGCAGTGTAAAGCCCTGGTGGACCGTGGTTCGAGCAAGACCCGCGAGAGAGTCTGCGTGTCCGGCATGGGCGAGTGGGGGGCGGCAGGGCTTCGGAGCGCAATCTCGCGACCCTGGCGCGATATCAGCCAGCCCCGTATCTGCCCTAGCGTGGACGAGCTTCGCCGCCTCTGGAGTAGTGCGTCATCTGCGTCGAGTGCCCAACGACGTCCATCCTTCGCCGACCGCTGCCGCTTGCCGACGTCAAGATCTGGCGCCCATCCCACGCTCAAGTGGCGGGGGATGAAGGGACCTGCAGCTCGCCCACTTAAGGATCAGTCAAGGTCCTGACAGTGCTTGCAGCGTCGATGCCCTCCCTTTCCACCTTCCTTGTTGTGCTGGGGAATCTGTCGACCCGTCGGGCAGTCGTTGTGATCGTGGTACACGTCTGGATCGCTGGGGTTTGAGGAGTAAAATGGGGACACTTTTGCCATCGCAAGGGCGATACCATACCTTCTCAAAGGTGGAGAGTTTTTTATTGACATCGCCCAAGCTGTCTCCCTCAAGAGACAGCGGTCCTGCAAATTGGACAACCGGACGGGACGGTGATCCGTCGGCATAGAGTCGGCGTCCTACCGCCCCCCCCCACCTTGGCCGAGACGACGCTCGCTTGGCGGGTCGCAGCGGCCCGGGCGCTTGTGAGGCGCTGCTTGAGGCGCGGCTTGAGGCAGTGTCATATGAGTGGAACATGCAACAACAGGACTCACATCAGCCCGTCTGATCTGCATCGAGCAATAGCACTACGGAGTTCCATCACCTGCCCATCGGCGAGTCCGACCAACGCACTAGCGAAGCGCGCCCTCAGGTGCCCTCAGACGCGGTCACCGCGCTCACTCTCCCGATCCGCGTGACGGATGCGTGCCACTCGCGCCAGCTCCTGCGTCCTAGTGCGTACAATGCGCGAGAACGAAGAGCCTACTTTCGGGGGCCCTGGAAGGTTCAAGCTTTGCCGCGGGGCCGACCGCGTACGCCACCGCCGGTCATATTTGGATCCGCTGACAAGGGCCGCGCCGAGCACTCCCGAGCAAAAACAGGGCAAGGAGGCCGGACGCGGTTCGCCCGGCGAGAAGTCGTGGACCTCTCGACGGCCGACCGGCATGGTGTCGGAATCATGCTCCGTATCTATGGGACCAAGACCTCGCCCTACGTCCGTCGCGTCCGCATCGTCGCCCATGAGCTCGGGCTCCCGATCACCCTCGTCGACACCAGCAGTGACGAGGGGCAGGCGGAGCTGCGCGACACCTCGCCTCTCTGGAAGGTCCCGGCCGCCCGTGTCGACGGCGAGCTCGTCCTCGACTCGCGGGTCATCACCGAAGTGCTGCTCGCCCGCCACCCTGACTCTCCGCTGTCGAGGCCGCTCACGCTCGCCGAGCGCAACGCGATCACCGTCATCGACGGCGCCCTCGACTCGCTGATCAACTGCTTCTACCTCGCCCGCGACGGGGTCGACGCCCAAGAGGCCTCATACCTCGGCAAGCAGCGAGAGCGGGCGACGAGCGCGATCGAGTGGATCGAAGGTCAGCTCCGCGACGGTCGGCTGAGCGAAGAGTCGACCTTCGGCCTCGCCGACCTCGCCCTGGCGACCACCGCCGACTGGATGCGCTTTCGCAACACCTACCCGGTGGACGAGCATCCAGGGCTCATCGCCTGCCTAGAGCGCTGCCAGCAGCGCGAGAGCTTCGCCGCCACCCGCCCCCCCGCCTGAGCCCGAGCCCAGGCAAACGGGTGCGAGGCTCGTAGCGGCTGTGTCAGCGCGACCCCGAGCGGCGCCCACTTCCAAGGCCTGGAGCGACTCGACCGCCTCGTCGCCTCGGAAGATCCGCAGCTCCCTGTAGAGCCCGCCGCAGAGACCTCGCCGAGCCCCTGCCCTTGAGGCGCTCCTTGACCTGCGAATGATCGTTGCTGGTCATCGAGCCCCCCTCGCGAGTGCGGGCAGAGGAGCGAGACGACCAGCTCGACTGGATCTACGACGGCCGCGAGGGCTCTGCGAGGGCTCTGCGGGGGCTCTGCGAGGAGAACCGCGGTCGCCGGCGAACGAGGCCGAGCCCGAAGAACCCGAGCCCGACGACGAGCCAATCCGCGCTCCTCAGCTCCTCAGCGCCCGCAGTGCAGCTACAGCCCGAGCCGTCATCGTCCGCGCCCGCGCTCGCAGCAGCGCCCGCAGTCGCGCTCGCAGCTCCGCTCTCCCCCCCGGTGACGTCCTCTCCAGACCCTGTGTCCCCGGTCGTGCCGGTGCTCGCAGGGCCGCCGGTCTCACCGCCCGTCGCGTCCCCCGTATCGTCACCGTCAGTCGCGGCCCCCGGGGAGATCGTCGCCTGCTGCTCCGCAGAGCAGGCCTCGTTGCCCGCCGCATCCGCCGCGCACACACGGTAGAGCAGGCTCCCAGGGGCCAACGCGGGGAGCTCTGCGCGCCACAGGAGCCCGCCGTACCAGCGCATCGCGGCCTCATCGTCCGCGCCGTCGATCGAGTACCGGAGCAGGACCGAGGTGAGGTCGTGGGCCGCGAGCGGTGTCTTGTTGTCGTGGACCCGGGCGCGGATCGTCAGCCCCTCGCCGCCGCTCGTCCCCACAGACTCGACGCGATCGATCACAGGCGGCGCACTGTCGGGCGCGACGTCGACCCCGAGGAGAACGTAGTCGGGCTCGGCGGCCTCGCCCTCCGCCAAGACCACATCGAGCCGGTCGTCACCGTCGAGATCCGCCACCGCGATCCCAAGCGTCCCCGGACTATCCGCGGGGGCGAAGGCGTCCTCCGCCAGGGTCAAGTTGCCGGCGCCGTCGTTGAGGATGAGCCGATCGATCTGGCCAAAGAGACCGGCGACCAGAAAGTCAGGATCGCCGTCGGACTCGACGTCGAGGAAGCAGATCATGTTGTCGTCACCGCCGGGGTTCTCCGAGTTCGGCCAGCGGCGCTCGGTCCCGTCGATGAACAGGCCTGTCCCGTCGCCGATGAGCAGGTGCTCGCGGTTGCCCGGCTTCCGATCGTTGACCGTCAGGGCGTCGAGGTCACCGTCACCGTCAATATCGAGAAACTCAAAATCGTAGCTGTTGGGGAAATGTGGCAGCTGCTCGGAGGCATCGCTGAACACCCCAGCGCCGTCGTTGAGGAGGAGGACCGAGCCCGTGCACGCCTTGCACGAGACGGCGATGTCGAGGTCGTAGTCATTGTCGACATCCACCAGCTCCAGCTCCCACGACCAGCGAACGGCGACCTCCGGCATCTGCCCGGCGGGCGCCTCGGAGAAGGCGCCGAGACCATCGTTGAGCCAGACTCGGGGGACTCCGCCCTCGTTGTCCGCCGGGTTGCCCGGCCCCCACTCCGCGAGGACCAGGTCGAGATCGCCGTCACCGTCGACATCGCCGAGCTCCGCATCGCCGATGCTCGCGTCGATCTCCGGCAGGTGGCTCGAGGTCACCTCCTCAAAGACGCCTGCCCCCACGCCGAGGAAGAGCCGGCTCTGGGTCCCCCAAGTGTTGCCGACGAAGAGGTCAAGGTCGCCGTCGCCGTCGACATCTCGGGCCTTGATCACCCGGGTCGAGTCGGCCTCGCCGAAGAGCTCCGGGCCGACGTCGACGAAGGGTTGCCCCGAACCCTGGTTGAGGAACGCCGAGTTGACCTCCGGCCCCCCATCGCTCGCGTAGCCCCGGCCGTTGGCGAAGAGGATGTCGACCCGGCCATCACCGTTGACATCGGCGAGCTCGACCTTGTTTGACCAAGTGTCGGTGACCCCGATCGTCACCATCGTCGCGTCCTCCCAGAGCGAAGCGTCAGCGACCGCCGGAGCGAGGAGGAGAGAAACACCGATGATCAAGGTCGACGCGACCAGTGGAGCCTGCACCGAGCTGTACTACTCAACCTCTCCGCCGCGCCGCAAGGGGCCACCATTGGCAGCCCGAGGGCTCAGACCTCGCGCGGTCGCCTCAGAGAGACCGCACCGAGCGGACGATGAACCCCGCGTTGCGGCGCATCGGCTCACCGTCGGGGCCGCTCGGAGAGGACTCGCGGGGATCCGGCAGGGTCCCCTCAGTCTCCTCCGCCTCGATCTCGACGCGAGCGCCGTCGAGGGCCTCTAGGGACTCCTTGCTGTGGGCCTCGCTCGGCTGGAGCACGACCTTTCGCCCGTCGTCGGTCTCGAGGAAGAACTCGTCGCCCGTGAACGCGGCTACGCTCTTCACACCACGCGGGGCCGGCTTGTGGGTCACGGTGCCGACGAGCTTGACGGTCGCCGCCGCCGCTCCCGGCTCGGCCTCGACCTGCGCCGTCGGCGGAGCCTCCTCCGCGGCCTCTCCCGCGGGCTCCTCCGCTGGTGTCGGCGCTGGAGCCTCAGCCTCGGGGTTGACCGCCTGCACCGCGTCCTTCTCGGGCGGCTGCGAGGAAGAGTCGCAGCCAACGCCGAGGAAGAGAGAGAGGAACAGGATGCAGAGGGGAGTTCGCACGACTCCAGGGTGCCCGCCGCAGTCCCAGCATGACAAGACATCAACTGCTCCTCTGAGCAGCTCACCTCCTCTGCTCTTCGCCGCCTCTGGGCGTCTACGCGCCCCCTTCCGGGCAGGCCCTCAAGCGAGCCCCCGCTTGACCAGGGCGATCGCGAGCTCGGAGCGCGAGCCGATGTCCAGGCGGTTGTAGATGTGATCAAGGTGGCTGGTCACCGTCCGCACCCGTATCCCGAGCGCAGCGGCGATCTCCGCGTTGGTCAGGCCTTTGCACACGAGCTTGGCGACCTCGAGCTGCCGCGCGCTCAGAGGCAGCGGCTCCAGCGACGCTTGGCGCTCGACCACGGCCTCGTCGTAGGTGAAGAGGAGGCGAGCTTCGGGGCCGATCTCGACACGATCGTGCTCGCGGAGGATCGTCAGATCGACGCGCACACCGTTGACGAGCACACCGTTGGTCGAGTCGAGGTCGATGAGGTTGTAGATCCCGTCGCCAGCGCGGACGATCTTCACATGACGCCGCGAGACGCCGGAGTCGGCGAGGACAAGATCGGCGGCGGGATCCTTGCCGACGAGCACCTCTTGGCGGTCGAGGCGGAGGCGTTGCCCCGCAGAGCCTCCCCCCAGCACACAGAGCCAAGGGTAGGTCGGCTTGGGTCTCCGGCGAGGCGGCGGGTGTCGTGTGGTCTTGTCGCCGGCTCCCATCTGCCGGCATTCTACATCGCCCAGGCAGGCCCACCGGATGAACGAC
>Ga0316189_10004870_pt1 | contig 12872 bp, 14 predicted proteins | sample LowCovwburrow_MG_FD_204930 | JGI IMG/M metagenome (GOLD analysis project Ga0316189, IMG submission 204930) | Coastal sediment microbial communities from Maine, United States - Lowes Cove worm burrow | ecosystem: Environmental > Aquatic > Marine > Coastal > Sediment | place: USA: Maine... | reverse complement strand
ATGGCGAACTGTTGCAGATGCCCGGCTTCGCGAAGGTAGTCGGCTTCTTCATGCAGCTGACGCTTGGCTTCCTGCAGCAGCGGTTCCAGCGCCAGTTCCCCGGGGACCAGGCGTGAGATGCGCAGCAGGGTGGCGACGTTGTCTACGTCACTGTCGATACTTTGCCTGATGCCAGGGTACTGAATCTTTAACGCCAGGTGCCGCTCGCCAAGCGTGATCGCTGCGTGGACTTGACCGATCGACGCTGCGGCCATCGGCGTAAAGGAGAAGCGACGAAACGCTTTTTCCCATCCCAGACCGAACGACTGTTCCATCGCCCTCACCACCTGGCTCATGGGCATGGGCCTGGCATCAGCGCGCAACCTGGCCAGGATCGCGGCCAATTCCGGCGGTAGCAGGTCGCCGGCATCCATGGAAAGCAACTGTCCCACTTTCATCGCCGCACCGCGCAGCTCCGACAACTTGTCAGCAAAGCGCCGGGCATTCGAAGGCGTCAGCACAAGATCCGATGCGCTGGGGATGTTGCCGCGGGCAACCTGACGCAGACCTTCGGCCAGCATACCGCCGGCGACACTGCCGGCGAGGCCGCCGAGATGCGCCAGGCGCGCTAACCGGTTCCGCGGGATCGGTGAGGTCTTGCTCATCTTCATAACATCGCCCTTGCTCATTGTATAAATAATGTCAAATATTATCTATTGACATCTCCTAAATGTAAAGCTATTGTACAAGAAAGATTCAAACCTCGCCCCGAGTTGGTGAACGGGGAAAGGCAGAGGATATGATAACGTGCCGCGGGATGACCAGCCGAATCGGTTGATAACCCGCCCAACGGCCTGGCACTCAAATCGCCGGCCCTCATTTTTCGGAAGGAGACAGATCAATGAAAGCAATCAACCGACTCGCTGCTCTGATAACCACTGCTGCCGGTGCAGGACTCATTGCCCAGGCGGCGTTCGCTGGCCCGGGCTGTAATAACGCCGGCATGACCCCATCAGGCTACAAGAACGGTTACCAGCCGGCCATTTATCAGCTTACGCCGGGTGATCGGGCCGCAGCCCGGGCATATCCGGCGGGCATGGGCTACGGATACGGCGCCGGGAGCGATGCGCAGGCAGACATTGTAAGTACCGCAAGCGCAGCCGGCAGCTTCGAGACGCTGGTCGGCGCGGTCAAAGCGGCCGACCTGGTGGAGACCTTGGAGGGAGACGGACCATTTACCGTCTTTGCGCCCACAGACGCGGCGTTCGCCAAGTTACCCAGCGCGCAACTGGAAGCCCTACTGGCTGACAAGGACGCGCTGACCAAGGTGCTGACCTACCACGTCATACAGGGCAGGGTGGAGGCCGCGGAAGTGGTCAAACTGTACAGCGTTGAAACCATTGAGGGACAGCCGGTGAAGATTCATGTCGGTGAATCGGTGATGGTCAACAATGCCAAGGTGGTGAAAACCAATATTTCAAGCAGCAACGGTGTCATACACGTTATCGATACGGTCATGCTGCCACCCGACATGATGTAGCAACGCTGCTCGTTTTGAGAGAGGGAAGGGGCGCGCGTCGAAACGAGCACCGATTCCACAGTCCGATTCGTTGCCCTTTCTCTCAAAATTTGTTTTTCATTGGTGCGCGCGCCCACTCAAGGCCGGAAATAGACTCTTTTCAGTGCTGGGTCAGCTTTTTAGGGTATTTTCCGTGGTACTGTCAATTTTTGCCAATGAACACTGAGGGAGAGAGGCATGTGGACCAGTCCCTGCGCGTACTTAGCACTCCCCAGGTTCGTTGACTCACCCTTCAGCGCGCGGAGCCATCAGAGGTGAAAAGCAAGGCCAAGGCTTCACCCGACCGGCTGTTAGTCATTCTGGGAGACCAGCTGGATCCCGACCACCCGCTCGTCGCTGCTCTGGATCCCTCGCGAGACTGGGTATTCATGGCCGAAGTTCGCGAAGAAGCCACGCATGTCTGGAGTCACAAGGCACGTATTGCCCTGTTCCTATCGGCCATGCGGCACTTCCGCGATAACCTTGAGGCACGTGGCATTAAGGTGAGGTATTTCGCCCTGGACAGGCATTCCCATGCATCACTGTCGGCCGCGCTCGCGGCCGAATTGAATATGCACAGACCGCAACGGGTGGCGATGCTGCAGGCGGGTGATGCCCGCGTGCAGGCGGCGATTGAAGCTACGGTTCAGCGTGCAGAGCTGCCGCTTCAAATTGCCGACGATTCCCATTTCCTGTTTGAGTCGAAAACCTTCCAGGCCTGGTTGGGACAACGCAAACAGCCTCGCCTGGAACATTTTTACCGCGCCATGCGCAAACAGACCGGTATCCTGATGCAGGGTAGCGAACCCCTGGGTGGGCAGTGGAACTTCGATGCGGCCAACCGGGCGAGCTTTGGCCGTCAGGGTCCGGTGCAGCTGCCGCCACCACCGGCGTTCTCGCCGGACAGGGTTACCCGCGACGTGATCAGGCTGGTCAACAAGGAGTTTGCCGAACACCCCGGCGCACTCGATACCTTTGACTGGCCGGTGACCCCGGCCGATGCACAGATTGCACTGCGGGATTTCGTTGAACACAGGTTGGCATCGTTCGGTACTTACCAGGATGCGATGTGGACGGGAGAACCGTTTCTATATCACTCCACGCTTTCGCCCAGTCTGAATCTCAAGTTGCTGAATCCGCGTGACGTGCTGGATGCAGCCGAGATTTCCATACAGGAAAATGCTGCACCGCTGGCGTGTGTCGAGGGATTCGTGCGGCAAGTTCTCGGCTGGCGTGAGTACGTGCGCGGGATCTACTGGGCGCGAATGCCAGAGTATGCTGGATTCAACGCACTGGATGCAGAGCAGGATCTACCCGCGTTTTTCTGGACTGCTGACACCGATATGGTGTGTCTTCGTGAAGTCATCGCACAGACCCTGCAGTACGGGTATGCCCATCACATTCAGCGACTGATGATTACCGGTCTGTTCTGTCTGTTGCTGGGTGTCCGGCCACAGCAGGTGCATGCCTGGTACCTGGCGGTGTACGTGGATGCGGTGGAGTGGGTCGAATTACCCAACACGCTGGGCATGTCACAGTATGCAGACGGCGGTTACCTGGCTTCCAAACCTTATGTGGCCAGCGGCAAGTACATCGACCGCATGAGCAACTACTGTAAGGGCTGCCGTTACAACCCTGCGCATGCCACGGGTGATGATGCCTGTCCGTACACGACGCTGTACTGGGATTTCCTGGTGCGACACCGTGAACGCTTTGTGCACCACCCGCGCACGGCACTGCAGTGGCGGAACCTGGAAAGACTTGACGCGAAGACGGTCGCGGGTATTCGGCAGCAGGCCGATGACTTCCGCAATTCGCTGTGAACCTGCATAGCATAATGGTTCGGTATCGGACATTAAATGCAACCGCTCTTGCAGGTAACCGGTAAAGGCTGATAGATGGATAGCACGCGCGTACAACTTGTCTGGTTTAAACGCGACCTCCGCGTCGCGGATCACGCGCCACTCAGCCAGGCCGCCGAGCGGGGTCCGGTGTTGCCCCTGTACGTTGCCGAGCCCGGTCTGTGGGAACAACCTGATACGGCCGCGAGACACTGGGCATTCATCGCCGACTCATTGCTGAACCTCGGGCAGGTGCTTGAGACACTCGGTCAGCCATTGGTTGTGAGAGTTGGTGAAATCACCCGGGTGCTGCAGGACTTACAACAGCGGTTTGCCATTGATGCTGTCTGGGCACACGAGGAGACCGGTAATAACTGGACTTATAAGCGCGATAAGCGTGTGCGTGACTTTCTCAAAACTCACGGTATCGCCATGCATGAGCTGCCGCAAAACGGCGTGGTGCGTCGTCTGGCCTGTCGCGATGGCTGGTCGCGTAAGTGGGAGAGCCATATGACTGCGCAACAAGCGGTGGCCCCGCAACGGCTGGTACCAGTCGAGGGAATCGAACCAGGCTTCATACCGGCCGCGGCGGACCTCGGTATCAAACCGGATCCGTGTCCTCAGCGCCAGCGCGGTGGTCGCAACAATGCGCTGGAACGACTGGAAAGTTTTCTCACCAGCCGGGGCGAGGCCTATCATGCCGAGATGTCCAGTCCGGTTACAGCTTATGAGTCGTGCTCGCGGCTCAGCCCCCATCTGGCCTACGGTACACTGTCCATCCGAGAAGTGGTGCAGGCCAACCGGAGGCGCCGCAGGGAAGTCAAAGAACAACCCGCCGCAGTGCGCGGAACCTGGGCGAAAGCGCTGGCCGCCTTCGAGGGCCGGTTGCACTGGCATTGCCATTTCATCCAGAAACTGGAGAGTGAACCGCCCATCGAATTCGAGAACCTGCACCGGGCCTGCGACAATCTGCGCGAGGGGGAGTTCGACCCTGAGAAGTTCGACGCCTGGTGTGGGGCGGCGACCGGCTTTCCTTTCGTGGACGCCTGTATGCGGGCACTCGAGGCATCCGGCTGGATTAATTTCCGCATGCGGGCGATGCTGATGTCTTTCGCAAGCTACCATCTTTGGCTGCACTGGCGGCAACCTGCGGTGTTCCTGGCCCGCCGTTTCACCGATTATGAACCGGGTATTCATTACGCGCAGTCGCAGATGCAGGCCGGCACAACCGGTATCAATACCTTCCGTATCTACAACCCGGTCAAGCAGTCACAGGATCAGGATCCGGCGGGTCGCTTCATCCGTCAATGGCTGCCGCAGCTGGCGTGGGTACCGGATCGCTGGATTCATACGCCGTGGGAGATGGACAGGCAGACGCAGCGCAATAGTCGCTGTGTCATCGGCGACGATTATCCACCCCCTATCGTTGACCACGTGGCGGCGGCAAAAGCGGCCAGACAGCGGATGGGCGCACTGCGTCGTGGTGCCGCGCGGGCGGAAGGGCAGAAGATTCTGCAGCGGCATGGCAGTCGTAAAGGCGGATTGCGCGTGCGTCCCTGAACGATAGATGAAAGGGAGAAGGCAATGAACATCGTGATAGCGGGTGGTTCCGGCGGAATCGGAGGAGCCTTCGTTGACAAACTCGCCGGCCGACCGAACGTAGAGACTGTCGTTGCAACCTACCATCACAGCAATCCGCCTGAAGTCGAGCATCCGAACGTCAGCTGGCAACAGCTTGACCTGACTCATGAACCCGCTATCCGCGACTGGGCGGTACAGCTCGGTGAAATCGACTGGTTGATCAATGCCGTGGGTATGCTGCATACCCCCGCACAGGGGCCGGAAAAGACCATCCGGCACATAGACCCGGCCTTTTTTCTGCAGAGCATGAGCATCAATACCGTGCCCACTTTGTTGTTGGCCAAACACCTGCAGAGCAACTTCCGCCACGGCCGCCCGGCTGTTTTCGCAACGGTCTCTGCAAAGGTCGGCAGCATCGAGGATAACCGCCTGGGTGGCTGGTTCAGCTACCGTGCTTCAAAAGCGGCACTCAACATGTGCCTCAAGACACTCGCCATTGAGTGGCGCCGAAGCCTGCCCAATGTTGCCGTGGCCGCCCTGCATCCGGGAACCACAGATACGGATTTGTCGCGACCTTTTCAACACAACGTCCCGACCGGGCAGTTGTTTACACCCGAGAAAAGTGTTGGCTTTATGCTCGACGTCCTGGAAGGCCTCAACTCGGCGGACTCAGGCCGGTTCCTGGCCTTTGATGGCGAGAGATTACCCTGGTAAGCGCACGCGTGTCGCTGCTAGAGGGGCAGGGCGCCATCGACCATACCTGCTGTTGTAACCGAATCCACCAATGCGGGCCACAGAATTATTCTTTCGGAATCATAGGGGAGTAAAGACGACGCAGTTGAAGATTGATAATGCCAGCGATTCTGCTGATAACAGCGACCCTGAATCGCAACAGGATGTCAGGCGGCTGCCTTTCGCTCAATTTACCGGCATAAAGGGCAACCACCATCATAGAAAACAACCGTTTTCTGCCAATCCTCACAGTCAGTTATGCACATCGCTCCGTAGGTTTGTGACATTGCTGCGCCCGCCTGCCGCAGCCGGGTGGAGCACGGCGCGAAGCGCTTCAACACGTCTGTAGTTGGTGCCCAGGTCGCTTATACCCAGGCGTGACGATGAGCGCACCTGGATCAGCCCGATGTTCGGGTCGAACTGCAACTGCACATCGTCGCGAAATCTCATCAGCGGTGTCTTGACGATGGCCTGAATAAAGTAGCTGTCGTCAATCACGATTTCCCAGTCGGGCTGGCGGGCAATCCAGGCCTTTATCTGTTGCCACAGTGCGTCGTTGGCCTGTATGGGGTCGACGGCCTGCTGCAGCCCGTGACCTGACGCGCTGTTTACACAGTTCGGAAGCCAGCCACACGGCGCCAGGCCCGCATTACCTGCGGGTTTGTCGGGTGTACTGCTGCAGCCGACGGTGACGCCAGGCGCCAGCAGAAGTGCGAGAAAACGGGGTTGCAAGCAGCCTTTGCAGCACACGTCCGCACAGCCCGCCAGCTTCAGGCGCTCAGATTTCATGGTGGGTACCGGGCTGGCTGAATGTCTCCGTGAATGTAAGGCCGGAAAGGATGCGGATCGTTCGGACAAGGTAGTAAAGCACCGCCATCATCATCAACATCGACGGAATAGCGATCACCGGGTAGCTCAGCAACGCCATCCGCCCTAGTTCTTCGTTAAAGGCCGGGCTGCCGGCCGGGCTGGTGACGATCCAGGTGGCGAGCAGGTAGTTCAAGGCAGCCGAGAAGAAGAAAGTGCCGCCGAGCAACCAGGTGGCCGTTCGCAGGCGTGTTTCGAAGTTCCGGGTCGTGCCTCTCACCGAAAGTTGCTGCCGGATGCGCGCTACGTCAATCAGCTTCGGATTCAACAGCAGGGCGTGAATCAGGGAGTAACGCGTGTGACCGGATACGATTACGGCCAGTCCAATCACGCCGGGAATAGCCGCCTCTTTAACCGCCAGCCACTGATTGTCGAGTTGCAACAGGCCGATGCCACCAGTGAGCCCGACGCTGACCAGCCCCAGTACGGCGAACAGGTTCAGTTTTCTGCTGCGGATCAGGTCGCGCATGCCCCAGACCAGCGGAAAGGCCAATGCCAGCAGCAGCGCCGGGATCGTCCCCAGCCGCTCCGGGTCGCTCAGTTTCATCAGGATGAGCGCAGGAACCACCAGGGTTATCAGTGGTTCAAGGAATGGGTTTGGTTTGCTGGTATCTGTCATTACAGGTCTGGTTCCTCGGTTTATACCAGGGTACATCAGGGTACAGGCTGCTGGGTTTCCGCAGGGTTTGCGGTTTCTCCCCGCACCAGCAGCAGGGTTCTCAGTTCCCGGATTTCTTCACGCAGTGTGAGCACTTGGGCGTTCACATCCGCTTCTTGCTCGCAGGACAGGGGGTTGATATTGCCTCCGGAAACAGGACTATTACCATTGCTATCCTAGCGTCAGGTCCGGCCGCTGAAAATTCGAATAAATCTTACGAATACCTCGAAAATATCGTACGAACTGCAACGCCTGAACGAGCCGTTCTCGATTTAGCGAGGTATGCGGGTGCTTGGCGGTAAATGGAAAGGGTCTATTTTTTGGCATTTAAAAGATGAACCTGTGCGTTACGGTTTCTGGTCAAGCGGTATTATTCCCTGCTGACCGGGTGGACTTGATCACAGCTGATCGGTTGCCGTCGATGACATACTGGCGGCATCATGTTCATTGTCCGAGTGTTGATACGCGTTGGGGAGTGATCGGTTTATGTCGCGAATTGTTGTCGTTGTGTTTCTGAGCGTGCTGGTCTCTGCCTGCAGCCGTACGCAGCTGGCTTACCGCAACGCAGACTGGCTGCTCGAATACTATGCCGGTCAGACCATCGATATCAGCTCCGCACAGCGAGAACAGTGGCAGCCGGTCCTGGTAGCCACCCTTCAGCATCATCGGGACAGCGAGCTGGCTTATTTGGCCGCCTACGTGGAAATAGCTAGCCAGGCAGTCAGCGAGGACCATGGTGCGGTGGATGCTGCCTGCCTGGTGGATGGCGCTTTGCTGGTTTCTCGGCGGCACGCACGACTGGCCGTTGACCTGGCCGTACCGTTACTGGTGGACCTGGATCAAAGCCAGGTCGAACACTTGTCCGATTACACGGCAAAACGACAGGACAAGCTGGTTGCGCGCTATTTTGATCCAGATCCGAAACTCAGAAAAAAGGCTCGCCGCATGCGTTTTAACGAGCGCATTGAAAAGTGGATCGGCCGAATGAACCCTGGCCAGCAGCTTATTGTTGACGAAGCACTTGGCCGAATACCCGATATTTCCCCCATGTGGCTGACTTACCGGCAGCAACAAACCACTGGGTTGCTAGGCATGCTGGAGGCTGATGTGGACGCAGAGGTGCTGCGGCAATATCTAAACGGCTGGTGGGTGGAGTGGGATGGACGGTCAGCTGATTACATCCGATCATGGCGCATTGCCAAACTGGAGTTCGTCATTTTTCTGGATAAGCTCGGCGCAAGCCTTACACCGAAGCAACGTAAAATACTTGGCGAGCGCCTCGCTGCGCTGCGCGATGATTTCGATGAGTTTCTCCGGCCCGAATCGATTCCGGTGCCGCTATCGACGCTTGCATCAGCCTGTGAAACATCGGCAGTATAAGGCGCATGTTTTTGCCATGATCACCGCTAGTGCTGATTAGGCCAGTAGTAATCAATATGAATAGCGTGAAAAAAGGCGTTAGTAACTCTCAGCCAGAACACCTTGAGTTTATACACCGTTGGTGCAAGCGGGCTTAAGCGGCGATGGCTTGTTGCGCCTGCATTTGCAATTGCAGAGCGAGCTCCTGCGGCAGCTGGAGTACTGACGCTAATTGACTGAGATACATCCGTTCCGCAGGGAGATCGGGATCGATCGCCAGACACGAGGCCAGGTACACTTCAGATCTTTGCTCAAGGCTGTCCACACCCCTGGCTAACTCGTCAACCGTTATCGGCTGGCCTAACAGTTCAAATACTGTGGCTTTCATTTCTGTCGACAAGTCCATTCGCTCAACGGCATTGAAAATATTTTGCTGTTCATTGGCGTCAATATGGCCATCCGCCCTGGCAGCGGCAATCATCGCCTTCACAAGGGTTAACTCGAATGCAGGCGAGCTTTCAAGAAATGCAGTTTCATTGGCTGACGCCGGTGTGGCCGCCTGTGGATTGCTGTTTTGCTGCCAGTTCTGATAGGCCTTGAATGCCAGTCCACCAAGCATTGCCGCACCACCATAAGTGGCGGCTTTACCGGCAAACTTTCTCGCTGATTTATTCCCTATTAGTAAAGCCATTATACCGCCGGCCGCCGCACCACTGGCCAGTCCTCCAGGCACATTACTGGTCAGCTTGCTTAATGCGTCACCGATTCCCGGTGTGCTGTTAACTGAAGTGGATGCCTGACTCGAAGAACCCATAAACTGATTCAGCAAATTTTGTATACTCATGTTGCGTAAACTCCTGTGTTTTAATTATGCCCGGGTAGTTATCCCCTTGCGGAAGAATATTAAAATCAAGTTATCTCTTTATTGGTGTCTTCGCCACATCGTGTGGGTAAACCTACTGTTTAATCCCCGTTGGGTAGAGATTCAGCCCACCGAGGTGAAAGTAAATGGCATTGCGGAAGCGCTCTTTGTTCCGAAAGCCTCGGCTTCGAACCTTGATCATCTTGATCCGGCTATTGAGGCTCTCAGCGCCGCCGTTGTCCGCCTTTAAGACAACCGCATTGAGAATTCCCCAAAGGTGTTCCCGAATGGTTCTGGCAACTTTCTTCACAGGCTCAAGCCGACTCCTAATTGCCCAGGACAACCAACGCTTCCAGCCTTTCTCAGCCCACGTGCGACTCGTGTAGTTCCACAGCGTCATCGCGAATTCTTTGACTCGATCTACTACAATGTGTGGGTCATAAACCCACTGATATCCAGTAAAAAAATAATCCTGAAATAATACTTGATAAAAATACTCAGGTATTCTAAAAATACTTTACAAAATTACTCGGGTATTTTGCTGGAAGGGAGTTAATGCGATGATGCAAACACACACGCAGACTGATGACGAGACAACGACCCGCTACTTGCCCGGTGCCACCCGCTTCCTGGCGATCTCAGCCGCTTATCTGGCGGTTACACCTGCCGCAGTTAGCGGCAACGCCAGTAACGGCTACGTCACCGGGACCAGCCGGTCCGTGGCAATTTTCGCCGCTGAAACTACCGGAGCCCGGCTATGAGCGTCGCAGAGAAAGAAGTCGCGGATATCATTGAAAAGCGTTACGAACACGGTTTCGTTACTGATATCGAAACGGAATCCGCGGCACCTGGCCTGGATGAGAGCACGGTACGCTTCATCTCCGCCAGGAAGAATGAGCCGACATGGATGCTCGACCTGCGCCTGCAGGCGCTGGCACATTGGCAGACACTGCGGGAGCCGGACTGGTCATCCATCCATCACCCGCCGATCGACTACCAGGCGATCTCCTATTATTCGGCGCCGAAAAAGAAACCCGGCCTGAAGAGCCTGCATGAAGTCGATCCCGCCCTGCTGGATACCTATAACAAGCTGGGCATACCCATTGAAGAACAGAAAGCACTTGCCGGAGTGGCTGTCGATGCTGTGTTTGACAGTGTATCGGTAGCGACGACATTCAGAGAGAACCTTGCCGAGGCCGGTGTCATTTTCTGTTCCATTTCAGAAGCCATTCGCGAGTATCCCGAGCAGGTGCGCAAATACCTCGGCTCCGTGGTGTCTTACCGGGATAATTTCTTTGCCTCATTGAATGCCGCGGTTTTCAGCGATGTACGTTTGTCTATATACCCGAAGGGGTGCGCTGCCCGATGGAGTTGTCGACCTGCTTTCGGATTAACGCAGCCAATACCGGGCAATTCGAGCGTACCCTGATCGTGGCCGAGGCCGGCGGTTCCGTCAGCTATCTGGAAGGTTGCACGGCACCGATGCGCGATGAGAACCAGCTTCACGCCGCGGTGGTTGAACTGGTTGCCATGGATGACGCGCAAATAAAGTATTCAACGGTACAGAACTGGTACCCGGGCGATGAAAAGGGTCGCGGCGGTATTTACAACTTCGTCACCAAGCGCGGCGATTGCCGCGGCCGGCGTTCACGCATTTCCTGGACGCAGGTGGAAACCGGTTCAGCCATCACCTGGAAATACCCCAGTTGTATTTTGCGCGGTGATGATTCGGTAGGCGAGTTTTACTCAGTGGCGGTCACCAAGGGACGCCAGCAGGCCGACACCGGTACCAAGATGATCCACATCGGGCGTAACACCCGTAGCACCATTGTATCCAAGGGTATATCCGCCGGGCATAGCCAGAACGCCTACCGCGGCTTGGTGCGTATCACGCAGAAAGCCGAAAGCGCTCGCAACCATACCCAGTGCGATTCGCTGCTGATAGGCAACCGTTCGGCGGCGCACACCTTCCCCTACATAGAGGCGCGCAACCCGACGGCGAAAATGGAACACGAGGCGACTACGTCGAAGATCAGCGAAGACCAGCTGTTCTACTGTCAACAGCGTGGCTTGTCGGAAGAAGACGCCGTGTCGATGATCGTCAATGGCTTCTGCAAGGAAGTTTTCAAGGAACTGCCCATGGAATTTGCTGCCGAGGCGCAGAAACTGCTCAGCGTCAGCCTCGAAGGCGCTGTTGGCTGATGACACCAGGAGACAATGAAATGCTCAACATCAAAAACCCGCAGGTTTCGGTTGACGACAAACCGATACTCAAAGGCATCGATCTTCAGGTCAATGCGGGAGAGATACACGCCATCATGGGTCCCAACGGATCCGGAAAAAGCACGCTTGCGCACGTTCTCGCCGGGCGCGAGGGGTATCGCATCGACAGTGGAGAAATCAGCTTCGATAACGGCAACCTGCTCGACTACGCTGTCGAGGAGCGCGCGCGTAGGGGGGTGTTCCTGGCGATGCAGTACCCGGTCGAACTCCCCGGCGTCAACAACCTGGTATTTCTCAAGGAAGCAATCAATGCCGTGCGCACTGAACGTGGTCAGCCGAAACTGGATGCTGCCGAGTTCCTGCAACTGGTGCGGGAGAAAATGCAACAGGTGAACATCAACCAGGACCTGCTGAGACGTTCGGTAAACAGTGGCTTCTCCGGTGGTGAAAAGAAACGCAACGAGATTTTCCAGATGGCCTTGCTGGAGCCGCGGCTGGCCATACTCGATGAAACCGATTCGGGTCTGGATATCGATGCCCTGCGCATCGTTGCCGATGGCGTCAATGCGCTGCGCTCTCCCGAGCGCGCCATGTTGCTGGTTACCCACTATCAACGCCTGCTCGGTTATATAGAGCCTGATTTCGTTCACGTGCTGGCGGGCGGCCGCATTGTCCGCTCCCGCGACAAGTCGCTGGCGCTGGAGCTGGAAGAGAAAGGCTACAGTTGGCTGGAGGAGGCTGCTGCATGAACGCTAATGAAGCTGTCTCGCACTATACAAGACTTGCCGTGCAAAGCAGTTCGCAACGCGGTGTCGACGAGCCGCGCTGGTTAGATGAACGGTGGGCAGCGGCCCTGGCCAGTTTCGCCGCCGGGGGCTTCCCGACGCGCAAGCAGGAGGGCTGGCGTTATACCAGTCTGGACAAACTGTTGACGCAGACGTTTGCGACTCCCGGCGAGCCGGTCTATGGCGTATCGCAGAAAATTATCAGTTCTCTGAGAACAACTGATGTTGAGGCACTACGACTGGTTTTCTGTGACGGCCGCCTTGTCGAACCCCTGTCCGACTCAATAACCTGCCCGACGGTATCGTGGTCGGCAGGCTGCGCGACAGGCTGGCTTCACCGTCGAACCAGATAACCGAACCGCTCGACAGGCTTTTCGCAAACGACAACGAAGCGTTCGATTACATCAATACCACCCTGGCCGAAGAC
>Ga0316189_10004869_pt1 | contig 12873 bp, 7 predicted proteins | sample LowCovwburrow_MG_FD_204930 | JGI IMG/M metagenome (GOLD analysis project Ga0316189, IMG submission 204930) | Coastal sediment microbial communities from Maine, United States - Lowes Cove worm burrow | ecosystem: Environmental > Aquatic > Marine > Coastal > Sediment | place: USA: Maine... | reverse complement strand
TTCAAACGATTTTAGAAACTAAAGTGAAAGAGGCAGTATCCACTATTTTTGAAGTGGATTTACCGACCGTAGAATTTCAACCGACCCGAAAAGACTTTGAGGGCGATGTTACGGTAGTGGTTTTCCCCATGCTTCGTTTCGTAAAGGGGAATCCGGTAAAGATTGGAGAACAAATTGGTGCCTATTTAGAAAGGGAAGTTGATACTGTTACCGGGTTCAATGTTATCAAAGGTTTTTTAAATATCGTTATTGCCGACAGCTTTTACCTAGACTTTTTTAATGGCATAAAAGAGGTGTCAAATTATGGTTTTGTACCTCAAAAAGACCAAGATGCCGTAATGGTCGAGTATTCCTCTCCGAATACGAACAAACCTTTGCATCTCGGGCATATCAGAAATAATTTGTTGGGATATTCCGTAGCTGAAATCTTAAAGGCTTCCGGAAAGAAAGTTTATAAGACACAGATTATCAACGACCGTGGTATTCATATTTGTAAAAGTATGTTGGCTTGGCAGCGGTTTGGTGGCGGGAAAACCCCAGAAAGTACTGGCCTAAAAGGCGATAAGTTGGTCGGAAACTATTATGTTGCTTTTGATAAGGCTTACAAAGAAGAAATCGCCCAAATGGTTTTGGGCGGCATAGACAAAAAAGCGGCTGAAAAAGAAGCCCCGATTTTGCTTGAAGCCCAAGAAATGCTGCAAAAATGGGAAGCTGGTGATCAGGAAACCGTAGCACTTTGGAAAACAATGAACGGTTGGGTCTACGAAGGTTTTGAAACTACGTATAAAAACTTGGGTGTAGATTTCGACACACTTTATTATGAAAGTGACACCTATCTATTGGGTAAGGATGTCGTCGCCGAAGGACTCAAAAAAGGGGTTTTCGAAGAAGATCCAGATGGTTCGGTTTGGATTGATTTAACGGATGAAGGCCTAGATCGGAAAATTGTGCTCCGATCCGACGGTACAGCAGTTTATATGACACAAGATATTGGTACGGCGATACAACGGGTCAAAGATTATCCCGATGTGGGCGGTATGGTCTATACCGTAGGTAATGAACAAGATTATCATTTTAAAGTACTTTTTCTGATTTTAAAGAAACTTGGTTTTTCATGGTCTGAAAACCTTCATCATTTAAGTTATGGCATGGTCGACCTGCCCAGTGGAAAAATGAAAAGTCGCGAAGGTACCGTAGTCGATGCCGATGACCTTATGGATGACATGACCAAAACCGCTGCCGATATTTCAGAGGAGCTGGGTAAATTGGAAGGCTATTCCGATACCGAAAAACAAAGTCTTTATAAAATGATAGGTTTAGGGGCTTTGAAATATTACATCCTAAAAGTGGACCCGAAAAAACGTATTCTTTTCAACCCCGAAGAATCGGTCGATTTTCAGGGGAATACCGGGCCATTTATTCAATATACCTATGCTAGAATTCAATCGATTTTGCGAAAGGCCAATGAATTAGGCTTGTCAAGTGTCGATGGTGTCACCCTGAGCGCAGTCGAAGGGCTACATCCAAAAGAAAAAGAACTCATCAAACAACTACAACTTTTCCCCGATACGATTCAATCGGCGGCTGGGAATTTCAGTCCTGCTCTGGTAGCCAACTACACCTATGACTTGGTAAAGGAATTCAATTCGTTTTACCAACAGGTTTCTATTTTAGGTGAAACTGACGAGCAAAAGAAAGCCCTTCGTATTCAACTTTCTAAAAAAGTGAGTGAGGTGGTACTGTCCGCTTTTAAGCTTTTGGGTATAGAGGTTCCAGAGCGTATGTGACCTACTATTAAACTACTTCCTATCTATCTTGGATCCGATGAGCGATTTTATAAGTAAGGAATTCATTAAATAACTTTTTCATTTTTAGAGCTATTTCTTGCAATACAAATTCCCAAACATCACATTTTAAATCTCAGCAGTTACAAATTATTTATTGTCGAATCCTTAGAATTGTAATTGATAAAGTATCTTACGATTGCTTTTTTGAACATCTTAGTGTACCAAATGAAAAAAATCATACTGATAGGCTGTTGTTTGATAATGGTCTTGAATAGTGGCTGCTTAAACACCCAGCAAAAAAACGAAACAGCAAACGATTCCAGTTCCGCAGATATCATTGTTTATGGCGGCACAGCGGCTGCAATAATTGCTGCGGTAGAAGCGAAAAAATCGGGTAAATCTGTAATTGTCGTTTCTCCCGATAAGCACTTAGGCGGTCTGACCTCTGGGGGTCTAGGATGGACCGACACAGGGGATAAGAGCGTTATAGGCGGTCTGGCCCGGGAATTTTACCATAGGGTTTTTGAGCATTACAATACCGAAGAAGCTTGGAATTGGCAACCAAAGGAAGCCTATGGAAACAAGGGTCAAGGAACCCGCGCCATGGATGGAGAGAGCCGTACAATGTGGATATTCGAACCAAACGTCGCGGAAAGCATATTCGAAGATTTTATCAAAGAGTTTCAAATTCGAGTCGATAGAGACGAGTGGTTAGATCGTGATAAAGGGGTAGTCGTGACCAACGGAAAAATTAGTTCTATCACAACGTTGAGCGGGAAGACGTATACCGGGAAAATGTTTTTGGATGCGACTTATGAAGGCGATTTAATGGCCTCCGCAGGAGTAAACTATCATGTGGGAAGGGAAGCATCTGATGTTTATGGAGAAGAATGGAACGGTGTACAGACAGGCGTACTTCATCATAAACATTGGTTCCAATCCGATATTTCCCCTTATGTCGTACCAGGAGATCCTTCTAGTGGCGTATTACCCAGGGTATCCGATGCACCTCCTGGAGAAAAGTATAGCGGAGACGACAAAATACAAGCCTATTGTTTCAGAACGTGTATGACAAATCATGAACCCAATAGACTGCCTTTCCCTAAACCGGAAGATTATGATTCGCTACAATATGAACTTTTGGCACGATCCCTTGAGACTGGTCGTAAAGATTGGTTCGAAAAATTTGATATTATACCCAACCATAAGACCGACACCAATAACCATGGCCCATTAAGTAGTGATAACATCGGAATGAACTACGATTATCCTGAGGCTTCCTATGAACGCCGAAAAGAGATTATCAAAGAGCATGAAAACTACCAAAAAGGCCTCTTATGGTTTGTTGCGAACGACCCAAGAGTACCCAGTGATATTCAAACGGAAATGCAAAAATGGGGTCTCGCAAAAGATGAATTTATTGACAATGGCAACTGGCCACATCAAATCTATGTTAGGGAGGCACGAAGAATGATCGGTGAGCATGTAATGACCGAAAATGAACTGCTAAAAAAAAGACCGACACCGAACCCAGTAGGTATGGGCTCATATTCTATGGATTCACATAATGTACAGCGCTATATCAAAGATGATGGCTTTGTTCAGAACGAGGGGGATATTGGGGTTAGTACGAACGGCCCTTATCAAATATCCTATGGTTCGCTCGTTCCGAAAAAAGTGGAATGCACCAACTTGCTTGTTCCTGTTTGCGTATCTTCAAGTCATATTGCCTTCGGGTCTATTCGTATGGAACCCGTATTCATGATATTGGGGCAATCGGCTATGGCAGCGGCAGTTTTGGCGATTGATGAAGGTATTGCCGTTCAAGATGTACCTTATTCAAAATTACAGGGTGTTTTAATGGAAAAAGGTCAAATCTTACAAAAATAATTGTGTAGGTCATTTATCGACCAAAAACAATTTTTGACCAAATCGAGAGTTAATCTAAAACATGTCTAACCCGGAAATTTTTGGCATACTTGCCCTTATCTATATTATTGGCTTTCTGCTATATATCATCAATTATACAATTGGTCTTTACCATTTAAACCCCTTTGTAAAATTAAAACCCATTTCATCTTATGAGAAATCACTTTTAGCTGAAAATTTTCCTGTTTATAGGATTTTGCCACGGAAGCTAAAGGAAAAGTGTGATCAGCGCATTATATGGTTTCGCAGTAGAAAAAAATTTGTGTTCTATGGCAAGGTCGTACAAAAAGACGAACTAAAAGTACTATTGAGTGCCTCTGTGATTTTGATGACATTGGGTCTAAAGGACTATAAAATGATGCGCTCATTAGTACGTATTGTTGTATACCCCTCTAAATATTATTCGCGAATCAATAGAAGGCACCATTTGGGGGAGTATAATCCAGGTTTTAAGACCGTAATTTTTTCCGCGGACACTATTTGGGAAGGCTTTCGTGTCGCCGATGATAATGTGAACCTTGCCATGCACGAATTCGCCCATGCCCTTACTTTTGAGATGACACGAAAGAGTTCTTGGGAAGCTCGAAAGTTTCGAGTGGGACTCAAAAAGATCAAGGAACTTTTTCTCCGGGAGGGTTATGCGCAGAAATTGGCCGATTCACAATATTTTAGGGAATATGGTATGACCAACCTACAGGAGTTTTTTTCGGTGGCCGTCGAAAATTATGCGGAGACCCCTGAAGTGTTTTCTACTGATTTTCCTGAGCTTTACGGTATTATTCAGAAGATGTTGGGTTTTGATTTTCAGTATTCTACCTTTCCTCTACAATGTACAAACTGATACTAGATAGTCTCTTAGGTTTTATATTATGAATAGTCGACGAAACAGATTTTGTGAACTAGTTCCATCAATTCTTGCAAATTATTAAGAATAAATCAATAATGGATATATGGTTAATAGTACACGAATACTTATCTCTAATTATAGAGAGTAGGTCACAAGCCCATTAAACCGTTTTAAAAAAAATTAAAATAAGTTGTTCTACCTGATTATAAACTTTTAGCTAGAGAGGCCTGGAAATAGTCATAAAAAAAGACCGTTCGGGGGAAACGGTCTTTTCATTTACCAACCAATGTAAGAATATATCGAATGTGCTTATTGAAAAAGTTTATTCGACTTTAAGGGTTTTGGAGCTTTGAGATACGGCAAGACCATATATTACCAAGCCAAAGCCTATCTTGTTAATGGCGTCTCCAATATTGTATACTACATTTAAATCTAAACCGCCAAATATACCATCATACCAACCTGGCGTTCCGGCCATATAACCAATTGGGTAAATAGCCCACCCGACTAGAACAAACCAACATAGTGTTTTGTGTGCACTTAAAACCGCACCTCCAGCTTCTACTGCAAGTTTCTTGGCCTTCCCAAGCCAAATATCATATACAATAACGAAGTAAGCAATACCGGAAATTAGACCCCATAGCCAAGCTTGATCTCTGTTTACAGCCTCACCAATGTAACCTGTAACCAACATGATAACAGAGAGTACAATTAGTCTCCACATTAAAGAGGTCTTCGCCCCGGCCACTTTTAAGATTAGGAAGAACTCAACGCACATCAGAGGTACAGTTAAAATCCAGTCGACATATCTAAAAAATGTCGGGGACTCTGCAAAATCGGCCCAGTAATCTCGCATATACCAGTAATGCACTGCTGCGATAAATGTTATCAATCCCGAAACCAAGATTGAAGTTCTCCACTTGGTATCAAAACTGTTCATTGATAAAAAGAAGAATGCTGATGCGGCCATCATGGCCATACAGCCCACGAAAAAGGTAAAACCTACGTAGTCATCAGTTGCAAGTTGTGCAACCAATTGAATTGAATTGAAAAAATTAGTCATAACAATTAGATTTAATTAATTTTGTTTAAGTAAATTTACAAAACATTGAACAAATAGTGTTTAATAATTTTGTTAAAATTTTAAACAAAATGAAGTATATAAATCCTGCGATTATTAAAATGAATAACTTGATTATCGTTGGTACGTTTTTCTTCCTTTGGCTTGCTGTATTTTTTGAAGACAGTGTGGAGAATATTTTTGCCTACATACTTATCCTGTCTTTTGGCATTTTGCATGGTGCCAATGACCTAAAACTTTTGCAAAAATCAAATAAAGCCCAAGGTGCAGGAAGAAAGAACGTCAGGTTGGTTGTCTACTATGTTTTGTTCGTGCTTGCAAGTTTGGCTGTGTTTTATTTTATACCAGACATTGCCCTGTTGCTGTTCATACTTTTTAGTGCATACCACTTTGGCGAGCAACATTGGATATTAAAAGTTCAAAAACTTTCTCTTATAACACATGCTTTTTTTGTTTTCTATGGACTTTTTATACTTTTCTTACTTTTTAATGCACACGAAGAGGTCGTGACCGGAATCATTGAAAATATTACCGGATACTATGTTTTGCCAGACTCCTATTTCATTGTTTCAATATGCAGCGGTTCTATAACTGTAGTGCTGTACTGCTATGCTCTTTTAAAAAAAGTTATCAAATCTGTTATCTTGCTCGAAGTATTTTTTCTTCTTTTATTTTTCGTCGTTTTTAGTACAGCATCTCTGTTGTGGGCATTTGCTATTTATTTTATTTTATGGCATTCTTTACCTTCATTAGCTGGGCAGATTATATTTCTTCATGGAAATTTATCAGGAAACAGTATAAAAAAGTATATCTTTTCTTCATTTCCGTACTGGCTTATTTCAGTTTTGGGGCTAGGCCTATTACTTTTTGTCTTCAGAGATAATTTTGAAACTTCCCTCTCTTTTTTCTTTTCCTTTCTTGCGGCAATTACCTTCCCACATGTTCTAGTTATCAATAGATTGAATAGCAATTAGAACTGGACCATAATTAATATTCTATTTAAGGCAAGGTATATATTTCGATAATCTTGATTTCTTTTTCCCCGACCTATAAGTACTGTGCATCTTGTAATTATTAAAGTTATTCGAATTAGCACTAATTCGGAAGCAAAGAGTATCATGATTTTTAAAATCTATGACTCTTACCTGCATAATGCGCTAAATAATCTATATTGTAAAGACTATTAGGCCATAACCATGCAGACCCAAGAATCTAAGCTCAAGAAATTCGGAACCTTTGGAGGGGTGTTTACACCGACTCTACTTACCATTTTAGGGGTTATCATGTACTTACGATTGGGTTGGGTTGTCGGCAATGCCGGGCTTCTGGGGGCCTGGTTTATCATCATTATTTCTTTCGCAATAACATTATGTACTGCCCTTTCCATGTCGGCGATAACTACTAATATTCGGATAGGTGCTGGGGGTGCTTATGCTATTATTTCCCAAGCATTGGGTTTAGAGGTCGGGGGAAGTCTTGGAATACCAAGATACATTTCGCAAGGCATGGCCGTTACTATGTACATTTTTGGTTTTAGGGAGGGTTGGCTGGGTATATTCCCTGGTCATGATCCATTCTTAATAGATATAATTGCATTCGGGCTGTTGTTCGCCATCGCTTATATCAGTGCCGATCTTGCCATTAAGACCCAGTTTTTTATTATGGTGGTCATAATCTTATCGCTTCTTTCTATCGTTATGGCAGCATATCACGGCTCGATGTACTATCCTGCCGAAGATGCCCTACGATGGGGGACTTTTAAGGGGTCTATCGAGAACGGATTTAGTGGTAGCAGTTTTTGGATAGTTTTTGCTGTATTTTTCCCCGCCGCGACTGGTATTATGGCCGGTGCCAATATGTCTGGAGAATTAGAAAACCCAAAAAAAAGTATTCCTCAAGGTACGCTCTGGGCCATTGGTGTAAGTTTCGTAATCTACATGGTGTTGGCCTATTGGCTGGCACGTTCGGCTACAGAGGAAGAATTGCTATCGAACTATAATATTATTATCGAGAAGTCCTATTTTGGACCGCTCATCATTGCCGGTATTCTTGGGGCTACTTTTTCTTCGGCCTTGGCGTCTATTGTAGGATCGTCTCGTATTCTTTTTGCGATGGGTGAACACAAAGTATTACCCTATTCCAACTTTCTCGCTGGGCAGAGTGCCAATGGGCAGCCTAGAAATGCGATGCTTGTTACCGGTATAATGATTTTTGCGACGATGTTGCTTCGGGATCTTAATGCTGTGGCACCTTTGGTGACCCTCTTTTTCTTGATTACTTATGCGATGATCAATGTTGTGGTAATCATAGAACAGCGATTGGGCTTAATAAGTTATCGACCTGTTTTCAAAATAAGCAAATGGGTTCCTTGGGTTGGGTTGCTATCCTCCGTAATGGCTATGTTCATTATAAACCCGACGATAAGTTTGGCTTCTATCGTCATTGTTTTCGTAATGTATTGGTATTTATCGCGCCAGAATTTAGAGACACCTTTTGAAGATGTACGGTCAGGGCTCTTTGTATCCTTTGCCGAATGGGCCGCCAAGCACACTTGGGGTATGAAGAAAATGCAGCAACGGGCATGGAAACCTAATCTCATGGTGCCCGTTAGGGATATTAACGGTGCCAAAGGTAATTTTCAGTTCTTACGAAATATTGCTGCTCCCAAAGGGTCGATTAAATTATTAGGTATTCAGCCTTTTACGGAGAACGATACCCTTTTAAATGAATTAAAGTCATTATCCGAATCCTTTTATGCGAAAGGTGTATTTTCTTCTTGGACGGTTATTCACAGTGATAATTTTGCCGAAGGGGTAAATTACGGCAATCAAGCGCTAAGGGGCGCTTTTTTTAGACCAAACATTGTATTTCTGAATTTACAACAACACGATAATTTTGAAACGGAAATCCGACCCGTCATTAAAGAGAGCATTCGCTTGGAAATCGGAGTACTTCTTTTTTCATCGCACCCTACCGCATTGTTGGGTCAAAGGAATCTTATCAACGTTTGGGTAAGCGATAGAAGAGGCAACTGGGAACTTGGATGGGATATCGGAAGTTTAGACCTCTCGACCTTGATTGCTTATAAATTAAAAATGAATTGGGATGCCCAAATTCGCATAATAACCGTAATCAACGATGCAAGCGAAGAGGATAAAGCGATTGAATTTCTAAAATCTTTGATTAATCTGGCACGATTACCAGAAACTTTGATTGAAGTATTCGTAGGTAGTTTTAGGGAAATCGTTGAGACTGCTCCCCGTGCCGATCTCAATATATTCGGGATGGATGAAAATTTTAAATTTGAATTTGTCGAAGAAATGACGGCGAAAACAAAGAGTTCCTGCCTTTTTGTCAAAGATTCCGGTCATGAAAGTATTTTGGCCTAAATAGGACTTTGAATGTCCTAAGATATTGGTCAGAAACGTACCCGAAAATTTATGTTCGGAGTAAGACCCAAAGATACATTTTCAATCGTCTCGATTTCATTATTATCATTTAGGCGGTAAAAGGTATTCAAGACATTCTCTCGATCGGTGAAATTTAAAATGGAAATACCGGCTGACGCTTTTATGACCGGGCCTAATTTAAAATTATAGATAGCCGAGGCATCAGCACGAAGATATTCAGGCAATCGGCTACTATTCGGTTCTTCATAATTAATCTGGTTAGGGAAAACCGAGTTGTCAATCGGGGCATTTGCATCGGGCTCCGTAAAAGGCTTTCCGGTGCGATAGTTGAGTCCGACTCCTAATTTAAGGTTTCCCCAAGTGTAAGTTCCTGCAAAGGTGGCCGTATGCCGAATATCTAGATTATTGGGGAATTCAGGCGGCACTATTCCTTCAAATCGATAATTATTAAAATTATAGGTGTAACTGGCCCATATGCTATAGGCTTCGGTCTTTCTATTGATCAGGAACTCGATTCCCTTCACATCGTACTTTCCAATTTCGCCATTGAACTGGTCTTGGTTTTGAAAACCTTGGGTCGCGGTGCTTATGCCGTTGACCTCTTTATAAAACCCTTCTATGCCCACAAACAAATTTTCTTGGTCATAGTTGATGCCTAATGAACCTTGTTTGCTTTTAGTGATAGGAAGGGTCGATCCATCGGAAACAATCCAGCGCCGTTTTTCAATACCTAGAAAATTCTGCTCTAAATCAATGATTTGGTTGATAGCCTGACTTTTAAACTCTCCGAGTGCCTGCACTTTCAGCTCGCGAGTGATGGCATAATTCAAACTTAATCTTGGTTCTACGATAAACTCCTTAAATGTATCGGGGTTTTCCAAAAAATTGAAGCGTAGCCCTCCTCTAAAAAATAGTTTTTGATTTGTCGATTTGTAAGCAACCTCGGAGAAGAATGCATGGTTGCGCAATAGGTCACGTACATTACTTTCAAATGGAGGTTGGGTTACGGCAGTCTGGTTTACGATACCGGTTTCGCTAAATTGATAACCGTTCATCCAATTTAATTGGCCATTGAGTTTGTATACAGTATTCAGTTTTAGAGCGGTTTCCTGAACTCTATTATTTTGAAATAGTATTTGCTCGGAATTACCCGCAATATTTTGCGCCTCAAGACTGTATTGGGTGTAATAGGTGTTCAAAAAGGTAGAAAATTTGTTGCTCCAATCACTTTCCAGACTTCCGCCAAAGGAAAGGTTGGTCTGGTCAAGGGCACTTTGGGTTTCCCTACTAGTGTCCATTTCGCGTTCGGAATAGTCTAACAGATTATTGATGTTGATAAAGCTAAACCGTACTTTTTGTTTTTCGGTGATATCGTACAAGACCTTTCCCGTAAAATCATAGAAATAGAAATCACCTTCTTGCGCCACTACGTTTTCATCAAAAACCCGGGTAAAAAACTTTTCATAAGTCGGGGTGTTCAAGAAATCGGTAAGGGAACGGCGTGCAGAGAATTGTACGGCCAGGTTATCGGTTATAGGAAAATGTCCGTAGATATCGCCCCCGATAAGGTTGAAACCCGCACCCCCGAAATAGGTATCGGAGATTTCATCGGTAGTACGCATGTCGATAATACCGCTTACGCCATCGCCATATTGGCTGCTGGTTCCGTTTTTAATCAAGGTAACCTTATCGGTGAGATAGGGGTTAAAAGCCGAAATAAGGCCAAAAAAGTGTCCGGACTGATACATTTTTATACCGTCCCAGAGAATCAGATTTTGGTCGTTACTTCCTCCGCGAATATTAATATTGGATACAGTCTCATCAATACTTTCGATGCCCGGAAGGGCCTGAACGGTCTGTAGTACATCGGGTTCGATTAAGCCTGGAAGTATACCGAATTCTTCACTGTTCATTTGCAGGCTTCCGTCGGCTTGTTTTGTGATACCCTTAGTCAAGAATTCGTAAACGACCACCTCTTGTAGTTGTTGGTAAAACTGTGCCAGTAATAAGGTCTTACAAGGGTTTTGATCTATGAGCTCGTTGGCATCGACAAATAAGGTTTTATACCCTAGGTATTTGATTTGTAAAGTGGCATCTCGAGGTATATCTGTCAATGAGAACCTACCGTTTTCATCGGTAATAGCCGAAATTGCGGTGCCAAGAACCTCTACAGTAGCGCCACTAACGGTATTTTTCTCAAAATTATCCAAAACTGTCGCACAGATATTCAGCCTCATATTTTGGATGAGGGTGTAGTAACGGTCGTTAAGTTTTTGGATTTGAAGTTGCGTTTGGTTTTGAAGATCCGTTAGAATAGCTTCTAGTTCGCCTGGCTTTGGAACGATTATTTTTACATTGCTGATATCGGCATCGGCATAGGAGAATTTTATATTGAAATTTTCTTCTAGTTTTTGGAGGTAATAAATAAGGTATATCTGTTGCGTTCTGTCCTGAGCCCCAACATTATGCGAAGTAAAAAAAAACGTAAGACTTATAGAAAGAAGTAAAAGTTTACGGAGTTTTTTCGCCATAGAAGAGCACTTTGCTGCCCTCTAAATTAAACTTTATTTGCGAAGGCATACTTATACTCTTTAACGCAAGATCACTATCGGTATTGCTAAAGGTACCTGTGAACAATTGATTGGAATCGATATTTTTAGTCTCCACTTTTATATTATGCTGGCGTTCGAATTCAGCGAGAACGTACTTCAACGGTATACTTTTGAACGAACTCTCATGGTTAAGCCACGAGGGCTGAAAAGTTCTTGGTTCCAGGGCATCTACGATTTTACCTTCAATAACCATAAAAGAAGTACCTGCTGGCAATTTTGTTTCTTTATCCTGAAAGGTTACACTGACCAACCCTTCGAAACAGGTGACCTCAAAAACGCCTTCTCGATGTTCTACATTGAACTGCGTACCCAAAACGGTAACCATACCGGCATCGGTAGCCACCGTAAAGCGTTTGCCTTTGGCTACCTTAAAAAAGGCTTCCCCATTGAGGTCGACATTTCGTTTTTTATCCCAGTTTCGTTCTGAGAAAGATACTTCGGAATCGGCATTCAAAATGACTTTTGAATTATCGGGGAGTATGATTTCTTTGTTTTCCGCGTATGCTGTATTGACGGTTTCATCTTGGTAATTCAAGTAAAAATATGAGCCGAAAATAATAACGGCAGCAGCTGCAGCAACCCGTAAAAATTTCTTAAATGGATGTAGTTGAACCACCTTGGTCTCTTCTAGCGTATGCTTATTTTTTATGGCCATCAACGCCTCATCTGCATTGAAAACTGGGGCTTCCAATTGACCGGAAACCTCAAGAATACGCTGATAAGAAGTATACTCATCGGAAGTTTTAAATTCCGCGAGCTCCTCTTTTGTAAGTTCGTTGTTTAGCCATTTTGCTAAATAATTTTCTTGCATAACTCTAGCTTTGTACCTTACAAACAATCAATTACGAAAAAACCCTACTTTTCTAAACATATTTTTAAGTTATCGAATTGTAAAAGAAATTAAATAAAAAATAACGTTTTACTTTCTCAAAAATTACGACATGCTCAATTAACCCAGCTCAGGGCCGGCTATCAGGAATTGATGCTCTAAAGTTCCTGAAAAAGAATTGTTTTTCAAATACATTCTTTTAAAAGAGCGTTGGACTTCAAACCCCAGTGAAATCAGGAATTCTTTAAGCGAGTTTTTGTCGGCTAGAATATCTACTACCATCGGTTTTTCAAAGTGTTGAACCAGTGCTTCCGAAATCAAAACTTTCGCATCTTCGGGAGTCTTTGCCGATAGCGGCCCTAGTTGTAAATAATCAAT
>Ga0316189_10004868_pt1 | contig 12873 bp, 14 predicted proteins | sample LowCovwburrow_MG_FD_204930 | JGI IMG/M metagenome (GOLD analysis project Ga0316189, IMG submission 204930) | Coastal sediment microbial communities from Maine, United States - Lowes Cove worm burrow | ecosystem: Environmental > Aquatic > Marine > Coastal > Sediment | place: USA: Maine... | reverse complement strand
GTCTTTGAACAGTTTGCGCCGGGTATTGAACACAAAAGCCTGCATCCCCTGACCGTTTTTCTGCTCGATCTTTTCGGTGATGACACGCTTGTCCTTGACGGCCGGAAAATTGTATTGCGTGGCCCAGCTTTTGGAATTGGTTTCCACCCGCCAGTCATACTGATCACCTTTAAAGGCTTCCAGCGCCACGCTTTCATCGCGAAAATAAATCTGCTTGATGGTTTCAAAATTATTCTGGCCGATATTGACCGGCAAGTCTCTGGCCCAATAGTCCTTGACCCGTTCAACTACCAACCAGTCGCCGGTTTTAAATTCCTTGACCTTATAGGCACCAGAACCGAGCAAAACCTCAAGTGTTGTCTTCTTGATATTGCGAGGTTCACCTTTGGCATTCTTGCCCTCCCACCAGTGTTTTGGCAACACAGTAAGCTGGGCGACGATATGGGGAAGTTCGCGATTGCCTTTGCTGGCAAAGCGGAAAGTGATTTCCCGCTCACCGGTTTTTTCCGCAGATGAGATATTTTTATAATAAAAGGCATATTGCGGGTTGGCAGACCGCTGCGCCTCCATACTCCAGATAACGTCTTCCGGTGTAATCGGCGTCCCGTCATGAAACCGGGCCTTGGGGTTGAGCCTGAACGTCACCGATGAAAAATCTTCCGGGTGTTTGGCGTGGCTGGCAATAAGCCCGTACATGGTGCCCGGCTCATCAAAGGCCGAACCAAACAGGGTGTCAAATGTCTGACCAACCAGAGCGGCCCGTGTGCCCTTGAAAGAGAAAATATTAAAACTGTCAAAAGATCCGGTGCTCGATATGCGTACATGACCACCTTTGGGCGCTTGCGGGTTGACATAGTCAAAATGCTTGAAACCCTCAGCGTATTTCAGGTCACCAAACAGCGACATGCCGTGCCGCCAGTCATTTTCAGTTGCCCGCAAAATGCCGGGCATAGCCAGCAGGGGCAGGGCGCTTGCACCAGCGGTCAATTGCAGGGCATTGCGTCTGGTCAGTTTTGTCAAAATATCAGAAGTCCTTTTGCCTTTTAAAGTATTGCATTTGATACTCGCCTATCATGGCACAAAAAAAAACACCGGCGAAAGCCCCGCCGGTGTGAATTCTTTGTAATAATGCTGAAAAATTTGCGCTTTGAGGCTTATTGGGCCAGAGATTTCAAATAAACGATGACCGCCGCCTGATCAGCAGGCTTTTTCAGCTTGAATGACATTTTCGACTTGCCACCGAGAAACTTCTTTGGATCGGCGATAAACTGCGCAACCTTGGCTTCATCCCAATTGCCGATTTCGCCAGCTTTTTCAATCACGGTTGCTGAATATTTGTAGCCTTCAACAGAACCGGCTGCTCGACCGATCAGGCCATAAAGATTGGGTCCAACCTTGTTGGCACCGCCTTGTTCAGCAGTGTGGCAGGCTGCACATTTTTTAAAGACCTTTTGACCAGCTTCCGCACTGGCGGCAGCCAGCAGGGCGCCAAAGTCAACTTTATCGGCTTCTTCGCTCGAGGCTTCTTCTTTTTTGGCTTCGTCCCCGGCAGCTTCTTCAACCTCAACGGCCATGCCCTGCTTTTCGGGCTTGTCCACATGGTAGATAATTTCCCCGACCTGTTTGAGGCCAAACACCAGTAAAATTGTTCCAAGGATCGCGCCAGCGATCATGTTGATTGTGAAACTGTTAAACTGCACAATTATCCCCTTGTCTTATCCCGTAATTTTTAACCAATTTTCAGGCACCCGTTATCGTTGACAAAAGCTGCCTGCTAATATCAGGGGCGAAAGTAATTGTTTCTCTTGCCCGACGCAATACGTATAAGGGCCATATGTTCAATTTGCCGCGCTCAAGGTGTTTTTGATGTCTGCTTTTGCTCCAAATCCTTCAAACACGATCGTTATTGTGCCCGCACGCATGGCCTCAACCCGCTTGCCGGGCAAGCCGCTGGCCGATATCTGCGGTATGCCGATGATCGTTCAGGTCTGGAATCGCGCCAGGGAGGCAAACGTTGGCAAGGTGCTGGTTGCTGCTGGCGAAGATGAAATAGCAAATGCGGTGAGAAATGCCGGCGGCGATGCAATTTTAACCGACGTCCATCTGCCCTCGGGTTCTGATCGGGTGGCCCAGGCGCTTGCCATGCGTGATGTTGAGCAGCAATATGAGTTCATTGTCAATTTGCAAGGTGATTTGCCAACCATAGACCCTAAAGCCATCCGCGCGGTGCTTGCCGCATTTTTTATTCACGATGTCGATATAACAACGCTTGTCTGCCAGATTGATGACCAGGCGGAAATCACCAACCCCAATGTGGTAAAGGCACAAGTTGATTTTGCCGAAGGGGCCAGTACTGGCATGGCAACAGACTTTGTCCGTGAAGTTGGCCCTCAGATGCAGCCACCCTTCTGGCATCACATCGGCATTTATGCCTATCGTCGTCCGGCACTGGAAAAATTTGTATCGCTGCCGGTTAGCAAACGTGAAAGCGAACGTGCGCTTGAGCAGATGAGAGCACTGGACAACGACATGACAATTGCCGTATCCCGTGTCGAGACAATTCCTTTTGGTGTTGACACACAGAACGATCTGGAGCGCGCCCGCGAGATATTGGCAAATAAGGGCTAACCCGTCATGTGGAGCATGATTTCAACATGACGATGTGGTGAACGCGAACGAAATGATACGGACAAGCGCCAGCGAGGACTAGCGCCATTGAGGCGCGCAGCATGCGTGGCGCTTGAACGCAAGTACAAATAAGAGGGTCATCTTATGACCCTGGGAATAAAGGACAGACACAGTGAGTAATAAAAAAATTTCATATCAGGGTGAGCCGGGGGCCAATTCCCATATTGCCTGTAAAAATGTTTATCCCGACTATCTGCCAATATCCTGTGATACCTTTGAAGAGGCTTTTGCCGCGGTTGAAAATGAACGGGCAGATCTGGCCATGATTCCGATTGAGAATACCGTTGCCGGTCGGGTGGCTGATATCCATCATTTGTTGCCGCGCTCGGAACTCAATATTGTTGGTGAGTATTTTTTGCCGATCCGCCATCAATTGCTTGGGGTTAAAGGGGCTGATCTGGACACCATCAAGACCGTGCACAGTCATGTCCATGCCCTTGGTCAGTGTCGCAATCTGATTGCAAAGCTGGGTCTGAAAGCGATTACCGAGGCCGATACGGCAGGCGCAGCGCGTATCATTGCCCAGCAGGGCGATAAAACCCAGGCGGCGATTTCATCAGCATTGGCAGCTGAAATTTATGGTCTGGAAACATTGGTCGCAAATATTGAGGACGAGGACCACAACACGACCCGGTTTATCGTACTGGCCAAAAACGGTGCCTATGCCGAGCAAAGCAGTGATGATGATCATGGCATTGTCACCAGTTTTGTCTTTCGGGTGCGCAATGTGCCCGCTGCTCTCTATAAGGCCATGGGCGGATTTGCCACCAACGGCGTTAACATGACAAAACTTGAATCCTATCAGATTGACGGCCAGTTCAGCGCCACCCAGTTCTATGCCGATATTGTCGGGCACCCCGATGACCGACCGGTTCGACTTGCCATGGAGGAATTGGGGTTTTTCACCGACTATTTGCGGATTCTCGGGGTTTACAAAGCCAACCCGATGCGCGCCTCGCTAACCGGCAATGCGCAAGATTCCGACTGACAGGACAAAATTACCCAAAACCACAGCACCGGCAATCAGCCCGCTTGTATCAAGTGACAGGCGGGCCAGATACCACTCAAAATAAAAGCTGGCAAGTTGCAAAATACCTGTGAGCAGCAATGTTGTTTCAAACGGCAACAGCCCGATTTTAAAAAGCGTTATCGGTATTGCCAATAGCGCAACGATCACCACATTTGACCAGTTATAGACGATGACATAACGAGCAAAATGCTGACCAAGACCGAGCCAGCGGGTAACGAAAACCATAATCACTGGCCAGATAACCCATTGCAGAGCCAGAGCACCAAGACTGACTAGACGGGAGCCTGTTGCACTGTTTGCCCCTGTTTTCCAGTCAATGCTGGCAATAAAAAGATACAGCGGTGCAATGAGGATTATGGCGGCAAAAGAATGCCAGAACCCCGATGCCGTGTTGTTAAAACCATTTAATCCCTCACGGTCATGACGCAGCAATTGCACCGTGGCAGCAAGCGATCGAGCTGTTTCCTCAAACATGTTCATGATGTAACAGGCTTTCGATCAGATTGAGTTGAGCGAGCAGGGCAGCAAGTGCTGCCCCGACCGGTCAGGCCGCGCCCGCGCAGGCCCGAACGCAGTGAGGATATGCCGTGAGCGGGATAAACCCCTGCTGTTTCCTCAAACATGTTCATGGCGATATCACAGTGCAGTTGCTCCGCTTAGATAGCTTTTGATAACTTGCTTATAGACCCGTGTCAGGGCCTCAAGTTCCTCAATGGCAAGGCACTCGTCAATCTGGTGGATTGTCTTGTTGGTCGGGCCAAACTCGATCACCGGACAATAGTTTTTGATAAACCGTGCATCTGATGTGCCACCTGAGGTGCTCAAATGAGCTTCCGTGCCGGCTTCATCGTTCAATGCCCGTTGCACATAGCTCAACAGCGGTCCTGGATTGCCGAGAAAACACTCGGCACCAACCACGCTTGATATTTCGAACTCACCACCCATTTCATCCTGTACCTCATCACAATGCTTCTTGATCAGTATTTTAAGGCTGTCAGCACTGTGCTCGGTGTTAAAGCGGATATTAAAAGTGGTAGATGCGCGCTCTGGAGTTACATTGGCAGCCGGATTACCGACATCAAAGGTTGAGACCGCCAGCGTTGATGGGTCAAACTGAGCTGTGCCGCCATCAAGCGACTTAGAGGTCAGACGATCAATTAACCGCGCCAGTATCGGGATAGGGTTGAGCGATAAATGCGGATAGGCCGCATGGCCCTGAACACCTTTGGCCACCACCGTAAAAGTTATGCTGCCCCGCCGGCCGATTTTGATCGTATCACCGAAGGTTTTGGAACAGGTTGGCTCTCCGACCAGACATTCATCAGGTATCTGGTTATTGTCTTTAAGCCATTGCAGCATTTTTACCGTACCATTAATGGCCGGGCCTTCTTCATCACCGGTAATCAGCAGGGAAACAGAACCGGGCAGCTTTCCGCCATACTCAGTGGCAACATCAACAGCGGCTGCGGCAAAAGCGGCAACCGAACCTTTCATGTCACAGGCCCCGCGCCCATACAAAACCCCGTCGCGAATAACCGCATCAAACGGCGGGTCACGCCACAAAGCCTCATCGCCTGTTGGCACCACATCCACATGCCCGGCAAAACACAAATGCGGGCCGGTGCTGCCCAGCCGGGCAAACAGATTGTCAACATCAGGTGTATTTTTATCGCTGAACGGCAACCGCGTACATTCAAACCCCGCAGGCGCTAAAACAGCTTCAAGAGCAGCCAGAACCCCGGCGTCTTTCGGGGTGACAGAGGGGCAACGGATAAGTGATTGCAGTACCGCAACAGGATTAGTTTTTTGTGTCATGCGATTACCCATACACCGAAAAAAAACACCCGACCAGTCTTCAATGCTGATCGGATGTTCAGTGCAATTTTTCTTTGGTTTTAAGCCAGAGGATCCGGGCCATACCTGTTGTCGCCATCGGTTCCGCGCAAAATGCCCAGTTCAATCAATACCCAGATTGAACCAACAACCGGCACAAGCAGAATCAATGACCACCAGCCCGATTTATTACGGTCATGCCAGCGTTTGGCATATAACGCCAGAGCCGGGTAAATCAGAATAATAACTATGATGATCGTAGGAATCATCATGGCCGTCATGTTCTGCATCATAGCCTCGGCATCGGCCGGGTCACCTCCCATAGTGGACATGCCCAAAACTGATCCTAAAATAAACCAGATCACCATCTGTGCAACAAACAATACAAGAAGCCCCAGCCACCATTTGGCCCGGTTTATACGTCCGTTAAAGCTCAAAAATAAGTCCATACCGCCATCCTCTCCTGGATAAATATTGTTAAAAGTAACCTGATGTCACCTAGGGAAAGAAAGTATAGATATTTGGACCATTTGGTCAAGACTGTGCTGTTATCAATCGCGCAGCAGCTCATTAATTGAGGTTTTCGAGCGGGTTTTTTCATCGACCTGTTTGACGATGACAGCGCAATACAGACTTGGGCCGGGTGTCCCGTCGGGCAATGGCTTGCCGGGCATTGAACCGGAAACAACCACAGAATAAGGCGGAATTTCGCCATAGAAAACCTCACCCGTTGCCCGGTTGACAATCTTGGTGGATTGACCGATGAAAACCCCCATTGAGATGACCGAGCCTTCACCAACCCGCACCCCTTCAACAACTTCAGATCGGGCGCCAATGAAGCAATTATCCTCGATAATTACCGGTCCGGCCTGCAAGGGCTCAAGCACCCCGCCAATGCCGACACCACCTGACAGATGAACATTTTTGCCGATCTGGGCACATGAACCAACTGTCACCCAGGTATCAACCATGGTGCCCTGGTCAACATAGGCCCCGAGATTAACAAAGGACGGCATCAAAATCGCATTGGGCGCGATATAGGCCGAATGGCGCACCACACAGCCGGGCACCGCCCGGAAACCGGCATCGCGAAAACGGTTCTCGCCCCAGCCGTCAAATTTCGATGGCACCTTGTCCCACCACGAAGCCCCATCAGGTGCACCGCCGATCATTACCATATCATTAAGGCTGAAAGACAGCAGTACGGCTTTTTTCAGCCATTGATTCACCACCCATGTGCCATCGCCCTGTTTTTCAGCAACCCGGGCCTTGCCGCTGTCAAGAAGCTCCAGCGCATCATTAACCGCCTCACGCACCTGCCCGGTGGTTGAGGTGGAAACATTGGCACGGTCATCAAATGCCGCATCAATGACGGCCTGCAATTCACTGTACTGGTTGTCCTGGCTCATAAATAACTCCTTAAAGGCAAATGCGGTTTAAAAATCCGCTGATATCATCTGTTGTGTGGTGAACATAGTCGGCTCCTGTATCATCACCGTTAAGCCGGTTGATCAGCGCTCCGTCCTCATTGTTGTTTGATGTAACCAGAACCGTCGCCATGCCAAGCTCGTGCGGCACTTCAAGATTGCGGGCAATGTCTTCAAACATTGCAGCCCGTTCCGGTTTGAATCCGGCGCGCTTGAGCATCACATCATAGGCAATGCGGGCTGGTTTTGGTTCATAGTCAAAGGCATGGATATCAAAAATATCCTCAAAATGATCGCCAATTCCAATCTCGGCCAAAGTCGCTTCTGCATGGGCAACCGAGCCGTTGGTGCAGATATATTTTTTACCCGGCAACCGGGCAATTGCCGCATCAAGCTGTTTGTCGCGCGGAATTACCGACCGGTCGATATCATGGACAAAATGCAAGAAGTCAGCCGGGGTAACATCATGCTCATTCATCAGCCCGCGCAAGGTGGTGCCATAGCGAAAGAAAAAATCCTTTTGAATACTGCGCGCTTCCTGCCGGTCAACACTGAGCAGATCAGAAATGAAGGTGCCCATCCGCACATCAATCTGGTCGAACAATTTGCAGTCGGGAGAATAAAGCGTGTTATCGAGATCAAATATCCAGGTCTCGGTTTGTTTGAATCTCTCCATCAGCTTATCCGGGTCCCGACACCATGTGGTGTAAACAGCTCTAGCAGCACCGCATGGGGCTGGCGGCCATCAAGAATAATCACCCCTTCAACCCCGCCTCTGACAACAGTAACACAGCTTTCAATTTTCGGGATCATCCCGCCATGGATAGTTTCATCCTTGATCAGACCGGCAATATCATCAATGGCCAGTTCGCTGATCAGCTCGCCTTTTTTATCAAGAACACCAGCCACATCCGTCAACAGCATCAGTCGCGTGGCTTTCATCGCTTCGGCAATGGCCCCGGCAAAAGTGTCGGCATTAATGTTATAGGTCTCACCCTCGCGCGAAACAGCAACCGGGGCAATAACCGGAATGGCGTCACTGGCCAGAATGGTATGCAGAATTTGCGGGTTTATCACCGCCGGTTCACCGACAAAACCCAGATCAATGACGCGCTCTATATTGGAATCAGGGTCTTTTCGTGTGCGTTGTAATTTGCTGGCAATGCACAAGTTTCCGTCTTTGCCGGATATGCCGATCGCCTTGCCGCCCGCACGGGCAATATTGGAAACCACATTCTTGTTGATAGAACCTGCCAGCACCATCTCAACCACTTCGATGGTTTCTTCGCAAGTTACCCGCAAACCGTCTTCAAAATTAGATTCAATATTCAGTCGCTTCAGCATCGCGCCAATTTGCGGGCCGCCGCCATGCACAACAATCGGGTTGATGCCCGACAGTTTCAATTGCACCATGTCAGAAGCAAACTGGCGAGACAGCTTTGCATCACCCATCGCATGACCGCCATATTTAATGACAACGGTTTTGCCAACATAACGCTGCATAAACGGCAGCGCATCCGAAAGAATACGGGTGATCGTCTGCGGGGAAATCTGTTCTGTATCCGGCATCGGCGCTTTTCAACTGAAAAATAAAGGTGCGATTTTATATAACGCCAGTCAAAAAAACGCCAGAGCTGAATACAGCTATTCTCAAGCGCGGTCTATTCTGCCGCAGCTTGCCATGCCATTGGTTTGAAGGCATCATCAAGTGGTGTTTTGGCAATATGGTTGAAATAGTTGCTCATGGTTTTCTGGGCCATAATGGTAATCACATCCAGCAAATCATGCTGGTTAAAGCCGGCAGCGGTAAAGTCGGCCAGGTCTTCATCCGACATATGGCCGCGCTGGTCGAGCATCGCCAGGGTGAATTTTGCCAGCGCATCAAGTCTTGTATCGGGCAGGTCACGTTGTTCACGCAGGGCACTGAGAACTTCGGCAGGCATTTTTGCCATATTGGCACCGGCCGAATGAGCGGCCATACAATAATCACAACCGTTCTTTGCACTGACGCTGAGATAAACCACCTGCTGTTCAACCGGATTAAGACTGCCGTGAGCTTTCAAATTTCCAGCCAGTGCCATATAGGATTTTAGTGCTGCCGGTGAGGCGGCAAGTCCCGACATCAGGTTTGGCACCATGCCAAAAGCCTTTTCGACCATTTGCAGGTCTTCCTGGGCAGCTTGCGGTGCATTGTCGATGGTGTGGAATTCTATTTTCATGGGGAGCTCCTTTGATATAAATATTTAAGTGGATAGATTGGGACCAATTGGTCCACAATAATTGAAATTTTTTTACTTTAATGCCGAAAGCGTGATATCTGCTGCTGCCCTGAGTGATCTGGAATCAGCTCCAGCCTTGTAAGCAATATTCAGTCCGCTGATATTATTCACCAGAAAACTGGCCACAGTGCGCGGGTTCTTGTCTGCAGCAATATCGCCCTGTTGCTGGCCCAGAATGACAGCCTCTTCAAACACGGCAATAAATGCCTCGACACTGTCGCGCACAGCCTTTGCCACAACTTCGTCGCTCTGGCCGAATTCGCATGCTGTATTCATCACCAGGCAGCCTTTTCGGTATTCCTTGATACCGCTATTGCTGGCAACGCTATAGAGCATCTCCTTGATGAAAGCATAGGCCGTCGGATTGGCTTTGAGCCTTTGGCGCATCATTGTTGTGCGCTCGTTCAGGTAACGTTGAATGCTTTGCTGGAAAATATCATGCTTGCTTTTAAAGGCCTGATAAAAGCTGCTTTTGGACAACCCCATGCCTGCCAGCAGGTCTGCCAGCGATGTGCCGCAATAGCCTTTGCGCCAGAACAGCTGTTGTGCCTGTTCCAACGCCACAGCACGATCAAATTCTATGGGTCTGCCAATATTCATAACTTTTCCTATAGGACTGATCGGTCCATAATGCAAGGATATTTTGTTTGTGTGCACATATTTAAATATTTTCCTATGTGTAAAGGTTTCAGGCGTCTTCCGGGTCAAGTAATTTGTGGAGATGGACGATGAAATATCGCATCTCAGCAATATCCATGGTTTCGCGTGCCTTGCGCTCCCATGCTTCATGGGCGGTAGCGTAATTTGGGAAAATACCGACAATATCGAGTTTTTCCAGGTCTTGAAATGTGACCCCTTCAAGATCTTCCAGCGCACCGCCAAAAACCATGTGCAGCAATTGTTTAGGCTTGTAATCGGTCATCTTTACCTCGTTGAGTTTTTGATTCAGTTGTTGTTTGATCTGGTTTTTTGCAGAATTTTTTCATGCAGTGACTGCCCTGCAGCAACCACACCGCCCGGTTGGCGGGTTTCTTTTCTGTTATAGGTCAGCAGATTTCCGTCAATATTGGTAACACAGCCTCCGGCCTCGCGCACGATCAGATCACCGGCGGCAAGGTCCCAGTCACATTTATTGCCAAGCGCAATGGTGCCATCAAAGCTGCCATCTGCAACCAGACACAGTCGCAACGCCAGAGATGTGGCAATCCCCGTCTGCATATGCGGCCATGGGGTTTCCCAGCGCGAAGAATCAAGCACCCTGCCTCTCGTCATCATCCGGCAGTTTTCCAGTTCATGAGTTTTTGAAGTTGATATGGTTTCATCATTGCGGGTTGCCCCGCCACCAGGTGTTGCCCCGTACATATCCTGTGCCAATGGCCGGAACACTCGGGCTAACACCGGCTTTCCTCGCTCCACCAGCGCGATAGAAATACACCATTCCCCGGTGCGCTCAACAAAGGATCGCGTGCCATCAATCGGATCGACAATCCACACCCGCTCACATGACAGACGATCACTGTTATCAGCAGTTTCTTCCGACAGCCAGCCATAATCAGGCCGGTCTCTCAGCAGCGTGCTTTTAAGGAACTCATCAACGGCCAGATCAGCTTCTGTGACCGGCGTCCCATCACCCTTGTTCCACGAGCGGGCCGAAGAGTGGTAATATTTGAGTGCAATCTCACCAGCTTCCCGGATTGCCGTCTCAAGCAATGTCAGGTCATCTGATATGATGTTATTGTCCGGCAAGTGTCATCTCCGTGATCAGACAGGTCGGGGCGTTGGTTGCCCCGTGAAATTCAAGATCACTGGCTGGCACCAGTGCGCCAAACATGTCGCGCAGGTTACCGGCAATGGTCACTTCACTCACCGGATAGGAAATTTTACCGTTCTCGATCCAGAAGCCAGCCGCCCCGCGGCTGTAATCACCGGTAACCGGGTTAACCCCCATGCCGATCAGTTCGGTAACATAAAAACCGTTTTTGATGTCGGCGATCAATTCCTCCGGTGTTTGCTGTCCCGCCTCAAGGTAAAGATTGGTCGAGGAGGGCGAGGGGCCACTTGCCGTGCCACGACCGGCATTGCCGGTAGAGGCAAGGCCAAGCTGGCGGGCTGATCGGCAATCAAGGAACCAGCTTTGCAGTTTGCCGTTTTCAATTATATGTTTTTTGCCGGTTGCTATGCCTTCCCCGTCAAAGGGTTTCGAGGCCAGCCCGCGTACCATGCGGCCATCATCGATGATGTTGATATTCTCACCAAACAGGCTTTGGCCCATGTCATTTTTCAAAAAGCTTGTCCCGCGGGCAATCGATGAACCATTAACTGCGCCTGAAAGATGGCCAATGAGCGAGCTTGCCACCCGCTGGTGATAAACCACCGGGCATTTTTGCGATGCTACCTTGCGCGGATCAAGCCGTTTGACGGCCCGCTCACCTGCTGTGGTGCCAATTTTTTCAGCACCTTCAAGGTCAGACAAATGCACCGCAGACGAATAATCATAATCGCGTGCCATTGCCGTTCCGGCCCCGGCGACCATCGAGGTTGAAACCCCGAAGCCGGTTCTGGCATAGCCGCCGGAAAAGCCGCTACTTGTTGCCAGAAAAATTTCGTTGCGCTGGCATGAAGCAGAACCACCACCAGATTGTGTAACGCCTTCAACGACCAGCCCGGCAGCTTCAGCCATAAGCGCTGTTTCCAGCAAGGCATCGGTGGATGGCATGTCGCTGCCACACAAATCAAGGTCCGGCCAGTGACGGGCCAACTGGTCTTGTTGAGCCAGCCCGGCATACGGGTCTTGCGGTGCAACCTTCGCCATTGCTATGGCGCGCTCGACAAGTTCACCCCGGTCCTGGTCATTAAAGCGGCTGGCGGTGACAATGGCTTGCGACTGGCCGACAAAAACCCGCAAACCCACACTGATGCCTTCTGAATGTTCAGAGTTTTCCAGCTTGCCGTTGCGCACATCAACCGAAGTGCTCAAACCGTTAACCGCCACCACATCGCCAGCGCTTGCCCCGTTGTGTGTGGCGCGTGAGATCAGATCGCCTGCAATATCGCTTAAATGACTGTCCATAAAATCCTGCTAAATCAGATGAGATTGTGGGCGAGGCTGTCAAGCATCGCACCGGCAAATATTATTAAACCAAAATCACGGTTGGCGCGGAACATTTTCAAACAACTATCAGGGTTGTGAATATCCAGCTTGGTGAGTTGCCACACCGCATGAAGCGCTGCGCCTGCAACGCCAATGTGATACAAAGCGCCGGCCCCTGCCAGCCAGCCGGCCAGATCAATCAGCACCAATGCCCCGGCAAAAAACCCGATCAGCCATTTGCCCGTCGCATCACCCAATTTGAGAGCGGTAGATTTTACCCCGATGCGGATATCATCTTCCTTGTCCTGATGGGCATATATGGTGTCATAGCCAAGGGTCCACAATATGCCGCCAAACCATAACAGCCAGGCACTTGCCGGCACTGTACCGGTTACCGCTGCCCAGCCAACCAGCGCGCTCCAGTTGAAGGCAAACCCGAGAAAAATCTGTGGCCAATAGGTAAAACGCTTCATAAACGGATAAATTGCCACCAGCACCAGCGAGGCAATACCCAACAGGATCGCC
>Ga0316189_10004867_pt1 | contig 12873 bp, 11 predicted proteins | sample LowCovwburrow_MG_FD_204930 | JGI IMG/M metagenome (GOLD analysis project Ga0316189, IMG submission 204930) | Coastal sediment microbial communities from Maine, United States - Lowes Cove worm burrow | ecosystem: Environmental > Aquatic > Marine > Coastal > Sediment | place: USA: Maine... | reverse complement strand
CACCGAGAGCATCATCGACAATCATCCTGATAAGTTCGGGAACATCGTCGCGTACGGCAAAACGATATTCGACTTTATCCAGATTATTTGTCAAAACAGTCACTCCGGTGTTTCCAGTATTGCCCGAATGAAGATATATCATTGCCTTGTCGTCAATCATAATCTGGATATCCAGTGAACAATCAATCTAATCACTATGATGTCATCATTATCGGGGCCGGGGCTGCCGGGCTTTTTTGTGGTCTTACTGCCGGAGAGCGGGGGCGTAAAGTCCTGATTCTCGATCACGCCAAATCACCGGGAGAAAAAATCAGAATTTCCGGAGGGGGGCGGTGTAACTTTACCAACCTTCATACCACTCCAGCCGATTTTCTCTCCGCAAACCCCCACTTCTGCAAATCGGCGCTCAGCAACTATACCCCATACGACTTCATTGCACTGGTCGATAAATACGGCATTGCCTGGCATGAAAAGACTCTCGGGCAACTGTTTTGTGACGGCAGGTCATGGCAGATCATTGACCTGTTGCTGGCGGAATGCCGCAAGAACGACGTTACCCTGCAAACATCAACAGAGATCACCACTGTCACCCACAGGGAAAAAGGCTATTCACTCGAAACAACGTCCGGGCCATTCAGTTGCGAGTCGCTGGTCATCGCCAGTGGCGGGAAGTCGATCCCCAAAATGGGCGCAACCGGATTTGGCTATCAGATCGCCCGACAATTCGGTCTGCAACTGATTGACCCCAGACCGGGTTTGGTTCCCTTGAGCTTCGATGAAACGATCCGCACAGCGCTTGAGTCGCTGTCTGGTATATCCGTTGAGGCAGAAGTCAGACACGGAAGAACCTGTTTTTCGGAGGCCCTCTTGTTTACCCACCGCGGGCTAAGTGGCCCTGCCATTTTACAAATCTCCTCCTATTGGCATGAGGGTGAGCAAATCAGAATCAATTTGGTGCCCGGAATTGATATTTTTCAACAAATCAAACAGTCAAAACAGGACAGTCCGAAGCGGGAGCTAAAAACCGCGTTGGCAAACTGGCTTCCCAAGCGCCTCGCCTATCAAATTGCTTCAGAACACCCCAACGAAAAACCACTCGGTGAAATGTCAGACAAGGTCCTGCGCGGCGTGGCTGAGCGTATTAATGATTGGCGGGTTACCCCCTCCGGCACGGAAGGATACCGGATTGCCGAAGTGACCGTCGGCGGCGTCGACACAGCCGAGCTTTCTTCTAAAACGTTTGAGAGCAAGAAAGCACCCGGGCTGTATTTTATTGGCGAAGTGATCGATGTAACGGGTCACCTAGGGGGATTTAATTTTCAGTGGGCCTGGGCCTCAGGGTTTGCGGCCGGACAGTATGTCTGAGACGCGCTGCTCAATATAGCCGACGACCGCATTATCGGTATTCATCCCAATTGTCGCCGTAGCCTTGTTTCTGATTGCCGGTGTGGCGTTCGCCACGGCGTAGGATTCATCCGCATGGTGAAACATATCCATATCATTATCATTGTCCCCGAAAGCGACAATTTTGCTGATCCCGTTGGCATAGGGACGCAGTGTTTTTAGGGCATGGCCTTTATTGGCTTCAATACTGGAAATATTGATTTCCCATCCATCAGTGAAATAATTATGGAAATGGCTTACAGATATATCGGCAGTTGACGTGCTGATCTTATTAGCCATTTCCTTGATCTGAATTTCTGACCCTAAGTAGCGAAAGAGAAGAACTGCTGAAGAGACAACGGTATCATGGTTATCACATACGATCAGATCGCGCTGATACTTTACATCCCGCATCGTAGTCACTGCCCAATCCATCCCGGGATTATCAATTCTGTTGTACAGTACGGAATTTTTATCCCCTTCGAGAACCGAAACAAGGGGGTCAACTTTGTGATGGTCAAACACCTCGCAGACTGTGGCGACATCACGGGAAGCCATAAGTTTGGCTTCAATCACCTGCCCCGTCGAAAAGTCACGCAACATTGCCCCATTTTGCTCAATTACTGGCAATTTCAACTCAAGCCCTTCCAGAATAGAACGAATTGCAGGAAAAGCGCGCGCTGTCGCAATTGTAAAATGAACACCGTTCTCAATAAGTCGGTTCAACGTCTCAAGCGAAACCTTATCAATCTCCGAGACGTCGTTGAGCAAAGTGCCGTCCAGATCAGAAACAAATAAGACCATCATTAAACTTTCATTCAGGGTAGACTGGAAACCGGTTTGATCTGATTATCATCACATTGAGTGGTGCGAAATAACAACCGCTATAAAACTTCTGTTTCCCCGCCGTACGCCGCAATGACGGCTAGGAAACAGGCTGAAAACTTCTCCAGCTTTGATTTGCCGACACCGTGTACATCGGCAAAATCTGTCTCGCTACGTGGCTTTTTCTGGGCCATATCGGCGAGAGTTCTGTCCGGAAAGATTGCATAGGCCGGAACTTTCCGCTCCTTTGCCAGCATCAGGCGCTGTGCTTTCAGGGCATTGAACAGGTCCATATCTGCCTCAGACAGTTCCTGCATTTGCGGCCGAACGCGGGCTGATTTGGTTGTCTCTGCCTTGACGATAGTATCTTTTCGATAACGGAACTGATCGTCTCCCCGCGCCAGAGACTGCCCCTTTTCGGTGATACTCAACCCCCCATAGCCCTGAATATCCAGTTCCAGATACCCGGAAGAGGTCATTTGGCGAATGATCGAGCGCCATTCTTCTTTGCGAATATCCTTGCCGGTCCCATAACTGAAAATCTGATCGTGGCCAAACTTTCTGATTCGTTCCGTATTGCCGCCGCATAGCACATCGACCAGATGAACCGCACCAAACCGTTCTCCCGTTTCAGATACGGCGCGCAGCACCGATTGGGCGATTTCAGTGCCTTCATCCATCTCCGGGGGATTCAGGCAGATATCACAATTATCACAAGGCTCTTTGCTCTCTCCGAAATAGGATAATAGCGCCTGACGCCTGCATTCCGGCGCTTCACAATACGCGATCAACGCATCCAGACGTTTGTGCTCGCGGCGCTTGTGATCATCATCACCGTTTTCTTCTTCGATAAACATCCGGCGCATACGGATATCATCGAGGCCATACAACATCATCGTATCCGCCGGGCTGCCATCCCTTCCGGCCCGCCCGATTTCCTGATAATAGGCCTCAACGCTGCCCGGCAGATTGGTATGGAAGACATAGCGGACATCGGACTTATCAATCCCCATACCAAAGGCGATTGTCGCCACGATGATCGTCCCCGGAACAGTCATGAACTGGTCCTGATTATTCGCCCGGTGCTCTTTTTCCATTCCCGCGTGGTAGGCAATGGCGGGATAACCGTTATCCTTGAGGAAGGCAGCCGTTTCATCGGTTTTCTTGCGCGACAGACAATAGACAATGCCGCATTCCCTCTCCCGCGGCCTAATGAAGTTGAGTAGCTGTTTTTTCCAGTCCCGCCGCATAGCAACCGCCAGATTGATGTTCGGACGGTCAAACCCGGAGATAAACAGCTTCCCTTCTCCGTTAAACAACTTGTCGCGAATATCATTGCGGGTCGCTTCGTCTGCGGTCGCCGTCAGGGCGGCGATAGGAACACCGGGGAACAAACTTCCCAAGCGGGCCAATTGTTCATATTCTGGTCTGAATGACGGTCCCCAACGGGAAATACAGTGGGCTTCATCAATCGCAATCATCGATAACGGCAATCGAGACAAGGCGCCCAGCATCCGCTCCGTCATCAAGCGCTCCGGGGCAATATACAGCAGGCGGACCTCTCCTGCGGCAACCCGCCGCCAGATGGTGGCATTCTGGTCATAACTACGCGATGAGTTGATGGTTTCTGCGGCAACCCCGGCAAATTTCAGAGCGGCAACCTGATCCTCCATCAATGCGACCAGAGGAGAGACGACCAACGTCAGTCCGCCGCGAACCAGCGCCGGAACCTGAAAGCATAGAGACTTTCCAGACCCCGTCGGCATGACAGCCAGTATTCCGACCCCGTTGAGCAGTGTTTGAACGATCTCTTCCTGACCAGAGCGGAAACTGTCATAACCGAAGATGTCTTTGAGTATTGTTCTGGCAGGCGTTGGCAGGTCGGGCATTGGCGATGAGCATCCTGAGGGAAGATAATGAAAACGTAATGCAGAATATGAGAATTATCCCGGATACGCGAGCACTATGACAGCGCAATTCGACCTCAAAAAGTACTTTTCTGACAAACCGGGAAATGAGAGAGATTATTGACGCAAAAAGGCGAATAATGAACGGACAGTGCCTCTGAAGATATTGGCAATCCGGTTAATATCGGCCAACGAATCTGACAGGAATTTAGCAAAACCCTGATCAACCGGCTTGTTGCGAATTTCCTCCGCCAGATCGACACCCCGCTGCAAGTTGACAATTTTTTGTCCCCCTTCGGACAATTCAATCGTATCAAGTTTGTCGCGGCCTTCGGAAACAGGGCTATCCGTGTTCTTTTTGATATCAGGTTTCACAACCTCAGAAGCAGGTGCTTGAGGGCGGGGGAAACTTCCAACAACTTTCGTGTTCACATTAATCATAGCGTCCAGATCCGGGTTATCGGCATCGTATGGCAGTATTCTAGCATAAAAGAGCCACTAAACTCAAACCAACCCATTCCCGAATTATTAAAGTATATGAATATCAAAAAATTAAAAAGAGTTCCCCCAGTGGATTTTACCCTGCTAGGGTAACTCTTTACATCCGTACTGGTGACACCCCTAATGCCTTCAAGTTCCTTTTCTGCTCGATTATTCCTGCTGGCATTTGTTGTGGCCCTCATTGGGGCCTTTCTATCTATTGAGGAACTCAACCTTACGGCCTTGCTTATGGTCATTGTGTTTTTGGTATTGGAGTTTCGCAATGCGCCAAGACTGCAGCAAATAGTTGGTACAAGCCTCGCAATCATGGGGCTCGCTGCCGGTGCCTATAGCGGGACAGCGATTCAGGTGTTTGTTGATGGCGGGGTCCGGACATTGCCCTTCCTGATCTTGTTTACCGCCGTCAGCTGGTTGCAGCGACCGGCCACCGACAGCCCGTCACTGATGGCAATGCGGGAAATGGTGATCAACCAACCCTCCGGGCGGCGCTTCATTATTCTTGCATTGGCAATCCACGCTCTAGGGTCTGCTCTCAATCTGGCCGGGCTGAGTTTGTTATCTTCTATGGTAGAGCGGCAAAAAGATTCGCTAACCAGAAAGAGGTTGAGTGTAGCCCTGATGATGGGGTTTACCAGCGCCTCGTGTTGGTCACCGTTCTATGTCGGTATTGTGGTTGTCTTGATTGCCATTCCGCAGTTGCGCTGGGTTGATGTAGCGCTTCCCGGATTTGCCTTTGCTCTGGGGATTATGGCCTGTGGGTGGGCCTATGATTCTTTCATAGTCAGAGGCAAGGAGGCCGCCCCTTCGGCAAATATCGTTTCACCAAGCACCCTGCCTCTGTCGACCATCTGGAACGTATGCGCGATACTCATCAGTCTTGTATTCCTGGTGTTGGCAATGGTTGAATTGGTCGGGTTATCGATCCCGGTTACCCTCGGCTTAATCGGCCCTCCCTACGCATTAATCTGGAATAAATTGATCAGTGGGCCGGATCAACCCCATCCCCATAAACAACTGACATCCAGAGTCGTCTCCTCATTCCCCGGCTTGCGAAGTGAAACTCTGGTTTTTGGAGGCGCAAACATATTTGGGGTCGGGCTTTCGAGTCTGTTTTCTTATGAGGCGATAGCCTCAGCGGTTAATTCTCTCGCCCTTATCCCGTCAATGCTGATATCTCTGATCGTTCTCGTGATCATCGCAAGCGGGGCTCTCGGGTTGCACCCTGTCATCGTGGTCATTGTCATTGGCGAGATCTTTACCCCGGAAATACTTGGTGTCACACCGACGTTTTTGGGATTTGCTCTGGTCGGCTCCTGGGGACTTTCAACACTGGTCTCACCGATGTCGGCAACAACCTTGTACATGTCCCGGGTTACGGGCGAGGCCAGCCATGTCATTGCCTGGCGATGGAATTTTCCGATTGTTATCCTCGCGACAATGTTAATGGGTGCCATACTTTTGATCAGTTACCAATTCGGAATCGGCAAAATGACATAAAGAATATATTATTTTTACCGATTTTTCGCAGAAAACCTCACTTTTTTAGAAAATTAACATGCTGTAGTATTTAGAAACAATTCAGTCGTAACTTTGAAACAATCCCCTTGTATATTGTCAGTATCGAGTTTGCCCCTACCCCCCCTATATTTGGCAAACTCGCGCCGGAGGTCTTACCTCCCCCCCTAGACTCCGGCGACCTCCCTGTGAAACTCGGCCTCCCCTTTGGGGAGGCCCTTTTTTGCCCGGATATTAAATTCGGTTTCTATCAAGACGGTTGATTTATATCCGGGTTGCTGCGAACTTATTGAATGATGATTTTCCGCGATTTTCCCATACGATTGTTGCCCCTTTCACTCTGGGGCTGTCTCCTGCTGGTTCCCGTGACTTCACTTCATGCCGCCGCAGCTTGCCCTAGAGCAGACCATAAACCAAAAATTGTCATTCAATCCAATCCGGGTACAGTCAAGTACGATACCAGTAGAACCCGAGCCCAGCTTGCAAGTATTCGAGCCAGCCAAACCACATCAAGTCGGGCCAATACCAGTCCGGGCAAAGACTGGTTTGCAACCGGATTGACCGTTGCAACCCTTGAATTCAACACCAGCCTGAAGGTTCAGGCGAAATCACAGGGAAAAAGCAGGTATTGCGCATATCCGGTTATCATTGAAGCCACCATCGGATACAATACAATCAACGTCTACATTGCCAAACGCTATAAGAAAGGCAGTTGCCAATACCTGACCATTCTGGAGCATGAAAACAATCATGTAGCCGTTTTCAGAAGGGTTCTTTCAAATCACGGAAAAAAACTACGCAGAGACATCGAAGATGCCGTCAGAAATCTACAGCCTCTGCTTGTCAGCAACCCAAATCAGGCCGCCAAGAAGATGAACAACGCATTGAAGCGCAAAACGAAGCCGTTGTTTAAACAGATCAATCTGGCCCTCGACAAGGCAAACGGCAAACTGGATACAAAGAAGAATTATCTACGGGAGCAGGCGAAGTGTTCGAGTTGGTGATTATGTGACCCGCTTGACCGGCAGGTTCACTTTCAGGGCAAGTCTTACCAGTTCCAACTGGCTCGTCGTATCTGTCTTGGCAAACAATGCCTTCACCTGACTGCGGACAGTCTGGGGGGACACGTTGCGAGTATCGGCAACCTCTTCGATCTTTGATCCTTTTGCCAGCATCGAACAGACTTCACTTTCCGCTGACGTTAGCTTGAAAAGTGCCTCCATCCCGGATGTCGATATCACTTCTTTTTTACTCGGGTCTGTAATGAAGACAGCAGCCCCGCTAAAGGCGCCGTCTATTTCACCACTGAGGCTACTCATGGGGGTCACTTCCAATAACCAGGGCAAACCCCCATCTCGCTTGGGTACGGCAAGCACAGTATCAAACTCATCTGGGTTTTTCGTATCTGCCGCAGCCGCTATTTGAGTGCTCAGTTGATTTTTATGTTCAGAAGAGCGAAGTACAAATTTATTTTCACGTGACAAAGCTAAACCATTATTATCATCCAGAGCCCGCTCGGCCTCATGGTTTTTGATAATAACTTCGCCTTCACGGTTCGTTATGGCCACACCAATGTCAAAATAGTCCAATACAGAAAGGATCGCCTGATAGCGATTTTTCAGAAGAGCGAATGGCCGATTAATCTCAAGAACTTTGGCCAAGTGTGGCAAAAATATTTGGGACACTTTTGCTTCTTCATCAGTTATATTCCCACGCCCAAGCTTGTAATTCAGGCTAACCCCATCGAACCATATTGGTGTTTCATTGAGGAACGCTCCTGCCCGGCGATCAACTCCAAAGTGTTCGCGTTGATAAAGTGTGCATGCAATCTCATCAACCGGTTTACCAAAGGCCTCTTCATCCGTTATCCACGTTTGGGGCGGGTATTGCTTTACAACACAAAAGGCTCGGTATTCGTCATCAGCAAACTGTTCATCATAAGTGCTACCTTCAGCAACCACGCTTGCAAAATTCGGAGTAACAAGACGTGAAGAAATTTCAGGAAAAACGTTGTCTCCAAAAATTAATGTTCCATCTGACGCCCCACAAAAATGAGCGAATTCATCTAGCACATTTGGCCAGTTACCAGAGTTAGTCATTGTATCATAAATTTTTGGAATGAAATTAAGATGGTCGCTCGAAACGTTAACAGAATTCATAATCCCCCCAACTTTTAGTCTCGTCGGCAAAACCGCTAATTGGCTCTTCCGAAGTGTGTTTGCACCATGAATTATAGCCTATAGACGCAAAATTCATAGCTTCAACTGCCATCGAGATCATTAATAACCCTCTGGGAAGGCTTCCCCTTTAGGTCAAAAAGGAAATTTATAGAATGTTTCATACCCCATTTGGGGGATGCGGGCTGTTTCGACTGTGAAGTATCTTTTTGCCGGAGGTCGAAACTGGAAATTATGCCCTGCGGGTTGCTTCCTGTTTTCAACGTAATAATCAACTAACAAGAGGACAAGATAATGCAGAAGAAGACGATGCTGATTTTAGCAGCTTTAACTATGGCATTAGCGGCTTGCCAATCATCTGGCGACAACGCAAGCAAGAACGAAACCAGCTATATGCACTTAAAAACCCAGGAGGCTTTTGAAGGTGGCGTCATCGGCAAAACCCTTAACCTTAGTGATGGCGACTCCGTCGTTATTGCCAAGGATGGAACCTGGGCAGGGTCCTACAAAGAAAAAGCCATCGGAGGAACCTGGAAGTTTGTCGATGGCTATTGGTGTCGAACCATCACCGACGGAAAAGAAAGCTGTCAGCAATTTGCAATGGCGAGCACCTTTGATTCGATAAAAGTGACGCGGGATATGGGCAAAGGAAAAAGCTTCATGTACACAATTGGTAAATAAATCCAATCTTCTCAGGTTGGCGGAGTTTAACTCCGCCAACCTCTCCCTTTTCCAATACTTTCTTTCCCAAATTTCTCGCGAACCGAATCAATTGCCGCTTCAATTTTAAGGCGGTGCCCCCGGCCCTGATCAAACAAGTCATCACTGAGCAGGCTGGACGGGTCCGGCTCGACCAGATTATCTGCCCCAACACCGATCAGGCGATAGCGGCGACCATCAGCTTCTCTTTCAACAAGAGGCAAGGCCTCGCGGTAAATATCCTCCGCCTGCTGGGTCGGTGTTTCCAACTTGTGAGTGCGGGTGATTTGACGGAAATCAGCCTGCTTTAGCTTGATGGTAACATTGCCTCCTGCATAACCTGATTTTTTCAGACGATCAGAGACTTTCTCGGACAACCGCCAGAGAACCGGAAGCAAGTCTTCTAGCTCCGAAATATCTGTTTCAAAAGTCGTTTCGGCAGAAAGTGACTTTGATTTGGATGAGGAATCTACTTGTCGGGCATCTTCCCCCTTGGCGAATCGTGATAACTGCACGCCAATCATCCCATAACGCAATACCAGAGCCTTTTCATCATATTGTCGCAGATGACCGACGGTACGAATTCCGTCTTTATTCAATTTTTTCAGGAGTGCCTTGCCCACACCCCATAATATACCAACCGGTTGGTTTTCTAGGTACTCCAAGGCCTCACGTGGGCCAATCGCAGCAAATCCGCGGGGTTTATCCAGATCAGATGAGATTTTGGCAAGAAATTTATTATAACTGAGCCCAATCGAAGCCGTCACTCCGACTTCCTGTTCGATCCGGTTGACCAGACGCACCAGAGTTTGAGCCGCAATGCCTTTATGCAAGGCTTCAGTCCCCGACAAATCGAGAAATGCCTCATCTATTGAGATCGGCTCCACAAGCGGGGTCGTTTCAAGCATCAGAGTGCGAATTTCCTTACCCGCCTTCTGGTAGGCGTCCATGCGCGGTTTAATGACCACGGCATCAGGACATTGCTTGAGAGCCTTGAACATCGGCATGGCGGAGCGAATCCCTTGTATGCGTGCCACGTAGCAACAGGCCGCCACAACCCCTCTTCTTCCCCCACCCACGATCACAGGCTTGCCATGCAGGTGTGGATTGTCGCGTTTCTCGACACTGGCAAAAAACGCGTCACAATCAACATGCGCCATGGTCATTTCTGCCAACTCAGGGTGAGAAAAAAGCCGACGAGAACCGCAGGCAGAGCAGGATAGCTGCTGCGTAGCACTGTCAAATAATTTTGCACAGTCTCGACATACAGTCGACATTGACCTGCATTCCCCGCCTTTATCTGCTATACTTGTCCCCTTACAGGACACCGCTTTCAGTATATATTCTAACCTGTAACCCCTTGACGTGCTAATACTTGAGGGCGAAACTATGCGAATACCAAACAAATGCACAGGCATCTGTTTTCATGAGTAAAAAAACGGACGACGGTGGGCAGCAGAGTGATCCGCTTCAGCAGGCACTGGGTGAAATACGCCACTTGAAGCAAACGATCTCTGCTCTTCGCGATGAAATGGAAATCATTGAAGCCTCTGCACAGGAGAGGGTTCAGCGCGCGCTTGCCGATTCTGCGGGTGAAATAAGCCAACTCAGGGAGACCATCTCAGCCCAACGCGACCAGCTTGAGGAAGTCCAGTTTACCAAGACCCAGGCCGTCCAGCAGGCGATTGCCAATTCCAGTACTGAAATTGCTCAACTTAAAGAGACAGCCGGGGCGTTGCGCGATCAAATGGATGAATTGCAGTTTCAGAAAACACAGGCTGTCCAGGAAGCCGTTGCCACAGCAAGTACCGAGATTTCCCAGCACAAGGAAACAATCGTTGCCTTGCGGGACCAGATGGAAGAGCTGCGGTTTGAGAAACAAAAAGCTGTTCAGGAGGCCATCAGCGCCTCACAGAGTGAAATAAATCAGCTTAAAGAGACCGCTTCGGCTTTAAGAGACCAGTTGGAAGAGATACAATTCGAGAAACAGGAAGCCGTTCAGAAAGCGGTTGCAGAGGGCAGTACTGAAAGCTCCCAGCATCAGGCAACGATTGTTGCCTTGCGTGAAGAGATGGATGCCCTCAAAATTGATCGTGACGAAAGTGTTCAGAAAGTACTGGCTGACAGTGCCAGCGAAATATCCCAGTTGCGTGAAACCGCAACGACCTTACGTAATGAGCTGGACGAAATCAGGTTCAAATATGAAGACAGAATACAGCTACTGGAACGTGAATCGAGAGATGAAATAATGCATTTGCAAAAAACAGCTGCTGTCTTGAGGGATTCTCTGGAGGCCGGCAATGCCTGACACGCCATTACCAGCAAAAGTCGCCAAGAAGCCCAAACCGGCCCAAATCGGCAGGCGCTCCAAACGAAAGTCTGACCCGACTGAACTGCTGGCGAGAGCCGATAAAAAACTCAAACAAGCGGAGATGCTGCTTGATGTTTCGCGCCGGATTGCTGCAATCGAGAGTCTGGAAGAAGTTCTTCGGACTCTGATCAATATCACTACCGAAGAGTTGAATGCCGAACGCGGCACCCTGTTTCTCAATGACCCGGCGACAGGCGAACTGTATTCACGAATCGCCCAAGGCGAGCTTTCTCGCGAAATCAGAATTCTCAATACCACAGGGGTTGCCGGGGCCATCTTTACCAGTGGGGTTGGTGAAATAATCGACAATCCCTACGAAGATACACGGTTTAACCGGACCATTGACGAACAGACTGGTTTCAAAACCAATGCCATTCTGTGTGCCCCGCTCAAAACCGTACGCGGTGATATCATTGGCGTTACCCAAATCCTGAACCCCAAGTCGGGGAAATTTCACGAAGATGACCTCGCCCTGCTGGAGGCCATAACAACGCAAGCCTCGGTGGCCCTGCAAAGCACTCAGTTTGTCGAGCGGATGAAGAAAAACCGGGAAAAGGAAATGGAATTCCTTGATCTGGTTGCCGACGTCACCTCTGAACTGGAACTGGGAACCCTGCTGAGCCGGGTGATGAGCGAAGCTACCCGGATGTTGCAGGCCGATCGCTCCACCCTGTTCCTCAATGATGAAAAAACAAACGAGCTGTTCTCACGGGTTGCCATGGGAGACTCTCTGGGTGAAATCCGCTTGCCCAATTCAGCTGGTATTGCAGGGGCCGTGTTTACATCAGGCGAATCGGTTAACATTCCCTATGCCTACGCAGATTTACGCTTCAATCCAGCCTTTGACAAACAAACCGGGTATTTTACCCGCTCGATCCTGTGTGTGCCGGTGGTCAACAAGAATGGCAAGCGGATTGGCGTTACCCAAACCCTGAACAAGCGCGGCGGGCCGTTTAACGAAGAAGATGAATCGCGCCTGAAAGCGTTTACCGCCCAGGTCTCAATTGCCCTCGAAAACGCTCAGCTGTTCGAAGACATTCAGAACATGAAGAACTATAGCGAAGGCATGCTGCAAAGTATGTCGAACGGCGTCATCACCATGGACGAAGACGGCAAGATTGTGACCTGTAATAGTGCCGGTCTCAAGATTTTGGGCGTTCCTGCGAAAGACATTATAAATGTTGAAGCCGAGGACTTCTTCGTCGACTCAAATTCCTGGATTATGGATAAAGTTCACCTTGTCGATGAAACACACGAGGCAGAAATCTTTATGGACGCCGAGTTGGAATTCAACGAGGAGAAAAAATCAGCCAACGTCAACATCCTGCCGCTGATGAGTTCAGAGGGTAACAAACTGGGCTCGATGGTGATGATTGAGGACATCAGTTCAGAAAAGCGGATGAAATCGACGATGTCCCGCTACATGGACCCGGGTGTCGCGGACCAGTTGATGGGTGATGGAGCCAGCGAGGATATTCTCGGCGGAAAAAGCTCT